>CABEEA010000169.1_pt1 | contig 8957 bp, 9 predicted proteins | sample 3423201 | NCBI WGS metagenome assembly CABEEA01 (sample SAMEA5534333, study PRJEB31848) | metagenome | biome: tundra; feature: field; material: soil | place: USA | collected 2013-05 | depth 0.15 m | reverse complement strand
CGCCAACAATCAGTTAGCTCACATTCTGTCGGGCCACACGAAAATGCCAGTAATGGTGGCTGCCGCGGCGAAGCCGATCCGGGCAAATCACGTCTACGTGATTCCTCCGAATGCGGATTTCCTAATTGAGAGCTACACCTTCAAGGTCGCCGCCCCTCGCACTGGGAGGAACAAGCAGGTTGATTGTTTTTTGATTTCTTTAGCAGAAGCTATGGGGGCGCGTGCTATCGGCATTATCCTCTCTGGCTATGATGGCGACGGTACTGAGGGATGCAAGTACATCAAGGCAAATGGAGGAACAACCTTTACTCAGGACAGGTCTGCCGAAGTAGAAGGCATGCCTCTCAGTGCTCAGGCCGCAGGCTGTGTTGATTTCGTTCTGCCACCCGACAAAATTCCACATGAACTACAAAGATTGGTAAGAACTATTGCAATTGAGAAGAAAGGCGATTTCGACCCGAAGAGGTTCCTTGCCACCATCGGTGAGGGCCGGACAATTGTGCTGGTTCCAAGGAAACAAACAATCTTCACGCAGGGGGACGCGGCTGACACAGTCTTCTACATCCAGAAGGGTAAGGTGAGACTCACCGTCGTTTCGGAGAAAGGCAAGGAAGCGACGATAGCCATATTGAATCCGGGCGATTTCTGCGGAGAAGGTGGCCTTGCAGGACAGCCTCTGCGCATGGGGTCTGCAATCGCGATGACAGATTGCGAACTCATGCGGATCGACAAGAAAGCAATGATGCTTGCGCTTCACCGCGAAAATTTATTGTCCGACATGTTTACGGCATATTTGTTGGGGCGGAACATCCGATACGAAGAGGACTTGGTTGATCAACTCTTTAGCTCCAGCGAGAAGAGACTAGCTCGGATTCTACTTTTGCTGGCTCACTTCGGCAAGGAAGGCGTACCCGAGACTGTAATCCCCAAGATCAGTCAGGAGACCCTCGCGGACATGGTGGGCACAACCCGGTCGCGGGTCAGTTTTTTCATGAATCGGTTCAGAAAGTTAGGTTTTGTTGACTATGGCGAGAGCGGCCTGCAAGTTCATAGTTCACTTCTCAATGTCGTTCTGCACGACTAGACCTTCGTTTCGGAAAAAACGGAACCCTGCTCTCTTGCAGACCCCAGCCACTCTCGACTTCGCAGCCAAACACCTCATTGTCGAATAGGCCCGCTCCCATGGCAGGCGTGCAACGTGGCGTGTTCGCGCTAATCGGACTCTTCAAGTTCCACTGTAAGCGTTCGCCCGAGGCCGCGGGCCGCCTGCTTTCATGCCGAGGACACGATTGTGAGCGATATGGCGATATTTCGCCAATCGACGACCTTTTCATTGGGCGGGGTGCCAAGATACTCATTAGCGACCTGACTCTCCGGCAGTTGGGCACTACGGGCGGACACGGCTCCAACTCCTTGAATCCGGCGATTTGACGTACACGATCCGCGCTGACAATCTCGACCAAGTCGTCCGGCTCACCCCATGGCGACGCAGGACAACGGAAACAAGTTGCAGGCGGCAGCCCCGCAACTACCCTGGATCCATCGCACTCTCCTTGACACTCTAGGAGAGTGTTGATATCGTCTCCTAGACGGACAAGGAGAGATTGTGGGCAAGCAGATCGATCTTCTGCAAGGCACTCTGGACATGCTGATCCTCAAAGCGGTGTCGCTTGGCCCGTTGCATGGCTACGGTGTTCTACTACGCATTCAACAGATATCTGGCGAGCAATTGCAGATCCAGCAAGGGTCGCTGTACCCGGCTCTCTACCGGCTGGAGCACCAGGGCTGGATCGCCAGTGAATGGGGCGAATCTGACAACAATCGCAAGGCGAAGTTCTATCGCCTGACGGCAGCCGGCAAGCGCCAATTCCAGTCGGAGACAGAAAAGTGGAACCACATGGCGTCGGTGATCGCCGGCATTCTGCGTACGAGGCCGGAGGAAATATGAGCCTTCTGACACGACTTCGTTCCTGGTTGAAATGGGTCGTGAAGCGTCGGCGTCTCGAAACCGACCTGGAGGCGGAAGTGCGCTTCCACCTCGATAGCTATGCCCGAGACCTAGTCCGGAGTGGCGTTTCCGCGGATGAAGCCGCGCGTCGCGCGCGCATCGAGTTCGGTGGCATCGAGTCGCACAAGGATGCTATCCGCGCATCAATCGGATTGCGTTGGTGGGACGATCTGTGGGGCGACCTGCAATATGGTACGCGCATTCTGGGGAAGAGCCCTGGGTTTACGGCGATTGCCGTAGTATCGCTGGCTCTCGCCATTGGAGCCAATACATCCATCTTTTCGCTGGCAAATCAACTTCTTTATGCCCGGCTTGGTGTGCCGCATCCGGAGCAGTTGCGGCTTTTTACTGTCGTCTCAGACGAACATAGTGTAGTGCACTCTTGCTGGGGCTGCGGCTCAGAGCCGGTTCCCGGTGGGGGAGTTCGATCCGATACGTTCACGTATCCGATCTACCAGCAATTGCGAAGAGAGAACCATATACTCGACGAGATCTTCGCCTTCAAGGAAAACATTCAGGCAAATGCAACGATTGACGGTTCGGCGCAGGCAGTTCATCTGGAATTGGTCTCGGGGAACTTGTATCAGCAGATGGGTGTGCGAACCATGCTTGGGCGGCCGATTCTGCCTTCCGATGACGGAGCACCCGGCACCGGCGCTGTAGCGACCATCAGCGAGGGATTGTGGGAGCGAGCGTTCGGGAAGGCTCCGGATGCGATAGGAAAAGTTATTACCGTCAACATGACTCCGGTCGCGGTCATTGGCGTAAATCCGCGGGCCTTTACCGGAGCGAAGAGCGTTCAGAGTTCTCCCGATATATTCATGCCCATGTCGATGCTTCCGTTGGTCAGGGGCGAGTTGGGCGACAGCGGGCCTTTGCTTTCGAGCAGCAACATCTGGTGGGTGCAGTTGATGGCGCGGGAGAAGCCAAGAGTCTCTCTGGAGCAGGCCAGAGCAGGCTTGAACGTCGCACTCAACGCCGCGATTCACGCGACAATGACCGTGGCAAAAGGCGACACCGTGCCGCGATTGGAGCTGGAGGATGGCAGCCGAGGGTTGAACCTCGAGGGCAAGCAGTTTGCCCAGCCGATGTATGTGCTGCTTGCCGTGGTGGGGTTCGTACTCCTGATTGCCTGTGCGAATATCGCGAACCTGATGTTGGCGCGTTCGTCGGCGAGACAGCGAGAGATGAGTGTGCGCCTAGCGCTGGGGGCAGGGCGCAGCCGCATTCTGCGCCAAGTTCTGACCGAGAGCCTGATGCTCGCCGCAACCGGCGGATCGGTTGGGCTCTTATTGGGCTACCTGGGACGGACCGCTCTGCCGAAATTACTACTGAATTCCTGGGAGCGCGAAGGCATGAACGTGACTTTCGATTGGAGGGTGTTCAGCTTTACGGCTGGCATTACCCTGGCCACTGGTGTGATTTTCGGCATCGCGCCAGCGTGGAGTGCAACTCGCGCTGAGATCGGTACAGCCATCAAAGATGGCGGCAAAGCCTCCACCAAGCAGCGCAAGGGCTGGACCGGCCGAATGATTGTCGCTTTCCAGATCGCGCTCTCGACCATGCTGGTGGTTGGCGCCAGCCTTTTCCTGCGAACGCTGATCAATCTGAATGCAGTCGATGTGGGCTTTCGCGCCGACGGCCTGGTGCTCTTCGACATCAATCCGCCGAGCAAGCAATATCCGGCTCCGAAAGATATAGCGGTCCATGCGCGGATCGAGCAGGCATTGCGCGCGGTTCCAGGCGTGGAGGGCGTAAGCCTGACAGACATTCCTTTCATCGCAGATTCTGAATCGGGGTCTGGCTTTTACACGGAAGAAGCGCCCGGGAAGAACAAGCCACAGGATAGGACATTGTCAATGGAGGCGACGGTCGGCCAGGATTTTCTGTCAGTGATGGGGATTCCGATCGTTGCGGGACGAGCCTTTACACCAGAGGACGTGGAGTCGCCGCAGCGCTTCTCGATTGTCAATCAGACTTTGGTGCGGAAGTACTTTCCCAACCAGAATCCGGTTGGCCGTCGTTTCACCATGGACGATTCCAATACGAAAAACCGGAGTTGGCTCGAGATTATTGGCGTATCCGCCGACACGCGCTATTCCCATCTGCAAGATGAGCCGCCGCCGCTGCACTTCGATCTCTACCGGCAATCGAAGGATATCGGCGGCGCCACCTACATCGTGCGAACCGGGATGAAGCCGGAGGCAATTGTGCCGTCGCTGCGGGCAGTCGTGCAGGATATCGATCGCGATTTGCCATTGCTGGATGTGCGGACGCAGCGCCAGCAGATTGACGCCACCATTTCGCAGCAGCGCGTCTTCGCCAGCCTGACTGCGGCGTTTGGGATTCTCGCACTTGCCTTGGCTTGCGTGGGGATCTACGGAATCATGGCGTACGCCGTGTCACAGCGGACCAACGAAATTGGGATTCATCTGGCCCTGGGCGCGGAGCGCAGGCAAGTTCGAGGCATGGTTTTGAAGGAAGCGGGCTGGCTTGCCGCCGTAGGGGTTGTGGTCGGAGTCGTGGCTGCTCTAGGGCTCGGGCAACTACTGAAGTCCATGCTCTACGGACTGCAACCATCCGACCCGGCTTCACTTGTCGGAGCAGCTATCTTGCTGCTTGGTGTCGCTTTGCTTGCGGGATGGGTTCCCGCTATCAGGGCTTCAAGAGTCGAGCCGATGGAGGCTCTACGACATGAATAGTCTTTTCTTCGATTGTCCGGGCAAAAGACCCGATCAATTGCGTGCTTGCCTGCGATTTGAGAAGTTACAGCCGGAGGACTGCGACTCGCCATCGAGCAGACTGGTAACTATCGAAATCACATAGCACTCGGAACCGGACCAAGTGATCGCAGGTCAGAGCTCTCCATCAGTGTCGAGGTTCCAAGGCAACAACTCACCGATGCGATTGACGGGATGATCGGCGATTCGGGTCAGCACTGCTCGCAAGTAGGCTTCTGGATCACGGTCGTTCAGCTTTGCTGTTCCGATCAAGCTATAGATCGCAGCTGCTCGTTCGCCTCCGGTGTCCGACCCAGCAAATAAATAGTTCTTGCGACCGAGAGCAACCGCTCGCAGAGCGCGCTCCGCGGCATTATTGTCGATCTCCAAACGACCATCATCGCAGTAGCGCGTCAGCGCTTCCCATAGTCCGAGCGCATAGCGAATCGCCGCCGTCGTGTCCGACTTGCGGGAGAGCTTCAAAAGCGTTGTCTCGAACCATTGCCGCAGAGACTCAAGCATCGGCCTGGCTCGTTGGTTGCGAACTTCTCGGCGCTCATCGGGGGGCCGGCCGCGTATCTCTTTCTCGATCCCGTACAGAGTGGCGACTCGCTCCAGGGCCTCATTCGCTACCAGCGAAGCGTGCACCTGTTGCAAATCGTAAAACTTGCGCCGAACGTGGGCCCAACACGCTGCTTCCTGCATGCGTCCATTCGCGTAAAGCTGATTGAACCCCGCATAGGCATCGGCCTGCAGCGTTCCTCTGAACTCGCGAAGATGACGCTCCGGATGTTCTCCCTTGCGATCGGGCGAGTACACAAACCATACCGCCGGTGCTGCCGTGTCGCCTGCGGGACGGTCATCGCGAACATAGGTCCACAATCGTCCCGTCTTCGTCTTGCCATTCCCTGGAGCTAGCACCGGCACCGGAGTGTCATCAGCGTGCAGCTTGCTGGCCGATATCACATAGTGTCTCAGGGCATCGACCAGAGGCGTCAGCAACTGACTCGTGCCGCCCACCCAATCGGCAAGAGTCGAGCGCTGCAACTCCACACCCTGGCGCGCATAGATCTCCGACTGACGATACAAAGGCAAGTGGTCCGCATATTTCGATGTCAGCACATGCGCCAGGAGTCCCGGTCCGGCCATGCCACGCTCGATCGGACGGCTCGGGGCCGCAGCTTGCACGATTCGTTCGCAACGGCTGCAGCTCAGTTTCGGACGCACGTGGCGAATCACAAAGAAGCTCGCAGGCACGTACTCCAACATCTCCGACACATCTTCTCCCAGCTTGCGCAACACCCCGCCGCAATCTGGACACGCCGATTCCTCCGGCTCATGTCTCTGCGTTTGACGCGGAAGATGTCCTGGTAACGGATGGCGGGCTGGTTTGGCATAGGCAGTGTCCTTATTAATAAGGACGGAAGGTTCCGCCTCTGGACTGGAGTCTTCCCCTGGTTCCGACTGCAGCTCTTCGAGTCGCAACTCCAGCTGTTCGATTTGCTGTGCGAGCTTCTCCGATTTACGCCCAAACTGCATGCGCTGCAGTCGAGCGATCAGCAGCTTCAAATGCTCGACTTCGCGTTCTCGCGTGAGCAGTCGCTCGTGCTGAGCGACGATGAGCGCTTTCAGCGCATCCAGACTCAACGTGTTCAGATCCGGAAGCGTCGCAGTAACCACGAAGCGGAGTATCGCATGAACTCTGCTCTCTTCATCCTTGCATCACGAAAATATCTGTGAAAAAGAACCTGATCTTAAACCGTCAGGTGGGGATCCCACGTGCGTTCTGGCCGGCGCCAGTCAATGCCTTCCAACAGCATCGACAACTGCGCCGGTGTAAGCAACACAGTACCGCTCGTCACTTGAGGCCAGATGAAACGACCTCGCTCAAGCCGTTTAGAAAATAGACAAAGCCCGTCGCCATCGAACCAGAGGAGTTTAATCAAATCGCCTCGACGGCCGCGAAACACAAACACGTGACCGGACATCGGACTTTGCTCCAGCTTGGTCTGCACGAGCGCGCTCAGGCCCATGAAACCGCGTCGCAGGTCGGTCACGCCGGCAGCAATCCAAATACGCGTGTTGGCGGGCGGTGCGATCACCCTTGCAAACACTCCAGCAACACCCGCAACACAGCTGGATCGGCGCTCCCCTCGATTCGCACCTGTGCATGCCGCAGTTCAATGTGAATCGTGCCTGCAGAAACAGAGACGGGTTTAGCGCAAGCACGCTCCGGAAGCGAAGGGGCTTGTAGAGCCAAACTCTCCGATGTCACTCGGACCGGCAGCAGCGTCGCCGCGCCCAGTCGTCCTTTTCGATAGAGCATTCGCCAGTAGAACACCTGATTGGCATTGACCCCGTGAGCCCGAGCGATTCGCGCCACGGATGCTCCTTCGACCATCGTCTCTTCGACAATCTGCCGCTTCTCCGCGTTCGTCCGGAGTTGGCGTTTAGGGTTCTTGGCTGGACCAACTACTGCCCCGGAGACCGATTGAGTGTAAGTGTCCATCATCACTCCAAGTGGACACTACTGCTTGTGTCCACATCCGAAGCATGACTTCTATCTACATTCCCGTCCAGACGGTCTCCGGCGGACGCTTACGTTCCACTCCGTACCGCTTTGCGGCAGACTGTATCCGCTTCCACGCCGCACGACGTTCGGCTTCCGTAACGCACCTGCTTGAAGCGCGCGACAGCGCTGCGTACGTGAGAGGCATTTTCCAGCGGCTCCTTGCGTTGCTTGGTTGCGGATAGGTGGGGGCGCTCTAGCAGCCGAACAGATGTGCTCTAACGCCTTGCTATTCTTAGAAGGGGAGAATGAGAAAGTGGCTGTCCCAAGGGAGTTCATACGAACTAAAGCGCAAGAATGGGAACAGCAAGGATTTCGGCTTAAACTTGCTATGAACTTTTGACCGTGAATGCAACACGGACACTACTCGGAACCGAAAAAGCCTCGCATCGGTGGTTCTGTCATCCCACTTCGCGGAGACGTTTGCCGTCGCTCCGCTGGGTGTGCGCTTCAAGTTTGCGGATGCGAGCGGGATTCGCTCAAACCTTCCACAGGTGAGCTAGGGCTCGGGCCGCGTCCGATAGTGCGCGCTTCTCCGCAGCGGCTTGGGAAATCCCTAGAATCTTACCGCGTCGCGCCAGGAGCATGGTCGGTGGACGGGCATGTGCGGGTAAAGACCATTTCTTTGAAAGACGGGGGGTGCACATCCGGGGGTAACGGTCGTTTCTCTTCTTTGATCCGGAGGAAAAGCAGTTGCGTGCCCTGGGTTCCGTAACGAAAACAGAGAACGTCAGCAAGCGCTTTCGCGAGAAGGTCGGCGACTGGGCGGCGAAGGAAGGAAGGAAAGATTGACGATGAGCAGCCCTGTTTCTGCGACCCGGACGAGGAGCCGGTTGCGGCGGCCGTCAAGTGCCCTCTGCATGGCGAGCGCTTCAAGCCGATCACACTCCATTTGTACGTGGGCGAATGGCGCCGCAAGGCAGAACCGCTTCGGAGAGAGCGGCTAAGTCCACAGTATAAAAAGGCGTGGGATGCCAGCTTCTCGGCTGACCGACAGGGGGCCGGACTTAGAGCAGGGAACGGGGTGAAGACCGAAAGACCTTGCGCCAAGAAATACTTTGAAACTGTTCACTTTTGACCAGCTTTCTGCCTTGGCTGCCACCTATTATTTCTGCCAACCAACCAGCCTTGCCAGCCTTGGAGGAAGTCGTGGAAAACTTCGCCGAGTTGATGCAAAGGCTACTTGAAATCCAAAGTGGCGGAAGACAAAGAAGCCCAGCGCTGATCGAGGAAGATGCGCGATTGATGGATCGTCTACAGAAACGAACTCTGGCAGGCCCACAGACGGTAAGGCATAGCCAAGATAGCCCAGAGTAGACGCGATTCCAAGGCTTAGCGGGTCGCAGCGAGTCAAGACAGGCGCAGACTCTTGAGCGAGGCGCGAGCCGATCCTCGACTGATGTCAGGCACGATAACCAATTCAAGAACTGTGACATCCGAGAGTTCAACCTGAAATTCCTCGACCTCGCGTGTTGTCTTAGGGGAACTGAAATTCCACTGCTGGCGCACAATTTCTCGAAACGAGCGTCCGCCATCTGGAGACCATCGCAAGACGAACTCTTGGGTACGCTCTGTCTCGGTTTCTTCGAAGACGAGCGAGATGCGTGTGAGTCTTTGCGGCTCGTCGAAGATTAGCCGGATGGTTTGAGTGCCAGAATCG
>CABEEA010000123.1_pt1 | contig 9680 bp, 9 predicted proteins | sample 3423201 | NCBI WGS metagenome assembly CABEEA01 (sample SAMEA5534333, study PRJEB31848) | metagenome | biome: tundra; feature: field; material: soil | place: USA | collected 2013-05 | depth 0.15 m | reverse complement strand
TCGCCATTGAGATCTGGCTTTTAGCCTTCGAGGTGCCACAGCGGAAAAACTTTCCCAAAAACCCGTTAGTTGGCTGCCTTCGTCGTCGGTTGCTTTTGCTCTGCGGCGTACGCCTTCCAAGCCTGGTCAATCTCGTCGTCGTGCATCGCGTCGGCGTCGTTCGCGGTCATCTTCAAGTGTGGAAACGGCCCCCGGCCAGGGCCGGGCTTGACAAGTGTTAAGCTACAGGCTACGGTCTCATGGGTGAAGATACGGAACTTTGTTCATAAGGGCCTGAAGAGGCTCTACGTGGAAGACAGCGCGAAAGGCGTTCCGCCCGATACGGTGGACAAGCTTCGCAAGATGCTCGGCTTCCTCGATGACATGCAAGACCCCGAGGAATTGCGCTCGCTCCCAGCGTGGAAGGTGCACACGCTAACCGGCGACCGCAAGGGCACTTGGAGCCTCAGCGTCACCCGTAATCGCCGTTTGACGTTCCGTATCGACATCGCAGAGCGCGAAATCTGCGACCTAGACTTGGAAGACTACCACTAGGACAACAAGGAGTAAAACACCATGCCGATGAAGAACCCGCCCCATCCCGGAGATTTCATTTGGTCGGAGATTATCGAGCCCGCGGGCCTGTCGGTAACGGCGGCGGCGGCGGCGCTTCAGGTTTCCCGGCCCGCGCTGTCCAGCCTGCTCAACGGCAAGGCCGACCTTTCCGGGGATATGGCGCTCCGCATTGAGAAAGCCTTTGGAGTGATGCACCAAGGGCCTGTTCGAAGGCACAACCGAAGAGTAGGCGCGTAGGCGGGATGGGGGCAACATGGGCGCTACTGAGAACGAAAGGAGAAACTTCGGGATTCGCAAAATTATAACAGTATATGTTATATTGTAGATGTCCTTCACAAAGAGGCGAGGAATCAGGATGAACGGGAATGTGTTGAAAGAAACGCGGAGGAAGAAGGGCTGGACACAACAGCAAGCCGCCCTTGCGTTGGATGTCACCCAAGCTTATCTGTCGATGCTGGAGAAAGGGCGCCGACCTCTATCCGAACGATTCGTACGTAAGGCTCTCAAAGTGCTGAACGTCCCCCCTACCGCGCTGCCGCTGAGATCGGAACAATCAATGACACAGGGGCCTTCCCAGATGCGTGATTTCAGCGCGGAGTTGGGCGCGCTCGGTTATCCGCGGTTCTCCTATCTTCGCGCGAGAAGGCGGCGAAACCCTGCGGAAGTCCTGTTTGAGGCACTCAACCAGGCAAATCTTGACTCCCGAGTTGCCGAGGGCCTGCCCTGGCTGGCATTGACCTACGTTGATATGGACTGGGACTGGCTGGTTCGCAACGCGAAATTGCATAATCGGCAAAACCGATTAGGATTTGCTCTCTCTCTCGCGGGCGAAGTGGCAGTAGGCAACGACGACGGAGAGCGAGAAAACAAGCTTCGACAATACGTGGGTGTGTTGGATACTTCTCGACTTGCGCGAGAAGATACCTTCTGTCACGACTCGATGACCCGCGCTGAACGAGTGTGGCTGCGTGAGCACCGCTCGCCCACCGCAGCATACTGGAATCTCCTCACAGACATGAAACGAGAACACCTTGCCTACGCGTCCCCATAAAAGCATTCCGGAACCGTGGTTCTCTTTCTTGCGCGAACTGGATTCGGCGGTGCACGAGGAAGTTCGTCTGGATTGCATGGGCGGATTTGTCATCACGATGGTATACCGGTTCTCGAGGCCGACAGAAGATCTGGACGTCTTTGGAGATTGCTCCAAAAGAAATCGGCCGATCCATCCTAGAGCTTGGCATGCGAGGCGGTTTGCTTCATCAGAAGTACAAGATCTATCTGGACCACGTCGGCATAGCTCCCTTTCTCGCCGCCGTCTCTCATGAAGAAGCCTTCGGGACCGGAGGCAGCGGTTCGCCGGCTAGTCCTTTCTTAACCAAGCCGGCCAGGAAATCTGTAAAGGGAACAATGTCCTCGCCGACGCTCGCTTTTTCGAGGGCGTCCATATAAGTCTTGCGGGCTCCGACAGGTATGACTGTCCATGGATAGCCGCCTGACGCGAGCATCAGATTCATCAGAAAACGCCCCATGCGGCCGTTTCCATCCATATAAGGATGGATGTACACGAATACAAAATGCCCCAGCACAACGCGCACCGCCGGGTCCGTTTCCTCGCGCAACCGGTCGAAAAAAACGGGCATGGCATCCCGCACCGCCTCGCGGTTAAGCGGGACATGCATGGACCGGCGAATATAAACCTGCCCGTTGCGATAGCCGGCAAGGTCGGCGGCCTTTAACAAGCCGGCCGTTACACTTGGGGCAAACATCTCCCGATACCACGTTCCGTGATCTTCATCTGCGACCAAGCCTGGATTTTCGCCATGCAGAACCCTGTCGACACTTTTGTGAACAGCTTGATAGGCCTGCCAATACCCGCGCGCAGCCATAGCATTCCGCTGTTGCCGGTCCTCTTCATTCGTTTCTGGATTCCACGCGCCACTGCGGACGCCTTCAATCAGCCCAGGAGTGATGCGATAACCCTCGATCGACAGTGAATGATAGGCATCGGTCACGTAAGCATCGTCGACGCGTTTCATGTAAGCGCTGATATTGCGCGGCAAACCTGGAGCCTTCGGCAAGCGGCCGATGACGGCGTCCCTCATCTTCTGCCACAGCAGCCTTATGCGATTCACATAAGGTGATGTTTCGCGGGCGGGCAAAGCGAGGTATGCCTTGTCCGGAAAGGGGTCGTTTTCACGCACATCGTACCCCGCCGCAGACATGGTCTTCGTAATATCATCCGCGATGCGGTCACGTCCGCTGTTGCGGAATGCACCGGCAAGGCGACCGGCAATCGTGCTGTGGCCACCTTCCAGAAGCCGGGCAAGAAGGCCGGACGCATCGCGGATCATCGGCAGTGCTGCACGTACATCCGTTGAATTGCGGGAAAAATAATGGGGCGAACACGTAATCAGGGCAGACTCCAGCGAGAAAATACGCATACCTTGTTTTTCCTTCCTGTCGTCTGCTGCAGGCAGTGCGGCACGAAGGTCCAGCAAGGATGTCCCGTGCGGGAGCTTGGTGACTTTGTTGCGGGCTTTGGGAGACCTCACGACAAGCTGCCGGGGGACCGTCCAGTTGCCTCCATGCAGGGACAAGGAGTGCTCCGGCGAGAGGCACCAGTCTTTGCCAAAGCGCCCTTCCAGATAGACAGCGCAAAAGCGCCAGAACGATGCATACCAGGCCGTGCTCTCTGCCTTCGCTTCATCCGGGCGGCTTGGGATATACCAGCCTTTTATGACTTCCTGGAGAAAGCCGTTTGCAAGAAGGCGCTCTCGATGGGTGCGCGACAGATCCCTTGCTCTTATGGCGGCCGCCCTGCTGGAATTCTGGAGCTTGCCTAGAATTTCTAAAGATTGTGCGAGCTTTTCTGACGGTGTCGACATGAGAGTGTCTTCAGGTTAGCTTATTGCGTCGTGTTGTAATTAGCTCATTATGTTGTACACATATTAGCTTAACATGTCGAGCTAAAATTAGCTTTTTCTGCTGATGATCGTCGCGCGTCAACGGTTCTCTGTACCAAACCGCTAAAAAAACCCGTAAATCGCAGCGCTTCACCGACTCCCCCGGTCGGAGGTTGCAGCCCAGCATACTGCGCAGATGCGCCCCCGGATCCCCTTCCCCGCACGGTTCAACGCCCGCTTGTGCTCAACTCCGTCAGGTGGGTGCGGCGAAAACCGCTGGGGCTGTTGCGAAAGACTTTGAAGCCTCTAGTTCCCCCATTCTTCGTCCGAAATCGCGGGAGAAACGACGTCGGCTATCATGGTGCCCTTGCCAGCCAAGAAATTGTAGATGTCGTCTGCATTCTGGTCTGCGGGGACCAGCTTCGCTACTGGCTTGCCATGCTTCGTGATCACAACGCTCTCCCTCTTAGCCTGGACTTCATCCATCACGGCAAGACAATGTACCTTAAAGAAACCTGCTGCCATTCTTCTCATCCAAAGACCCTGAGAGCAATGGTCATCATACCGTAGTCTTATTCATTTCAGTCGGGGCAACTACAAGAAGAGATTGGCGAGATTGCGGTGAGCGGGCCAGCGCTACTACTTCGTCTTCGATCGGAGACGCTCGCTGCCCGCAGTGTTTACGATAGATGTCTTGGCCCGACCTGATCGTGGCCGCAGATCTCGGCCGCGGGCCTTGGAGTCGCCTATCAGAGCTCCGGCAAGGGCAAATCCCGGAGTCCCTTCGCGATTGGAAAACATCTATCCACACATTGATGATCGATCAGACTCGCGCGTCTGGCCTCTGCGCACCGCAATTATGTGGCAGCCCGTCATCCTCTCGCTGTTTATCCAGAGGACGATCCTTGAGTGTTATTCTTCTGGCGAACCAGCTAAGGATCTGATCAGTTTGCTTATGCTGTGCGCGACGCTGAATGACTCTGCGACAGCGGAGGTATCGAGTAGTCCAAGTCCGCAGGTTGCCGTTATCATCGCGCGCTGAGCAAATCTCTGCGGATCGCCAGCCCGGGATGCTGCTTTCAACCAGCGAATAAAGATGGTCGCTGAATCGACAGCGTTCAGACCTGGCCGTGTGGGGACTATTCCATAAGCAACCGCTCCTCCCTGATTCACGAAGTCGAGCGCATGCCAGTCGGCAAAAAACAAGTCAAGGCCCTCATGGGCGTCGAACGAAATGATATCCGGCTTAGCGCGGCACATGCGCTCGAAGGGACGCGCTGCGCAGCAATGCAGTCCGGAATAGGCTCCGCGAACTCGAGCGTCCTCCAGTGTGGCCGCCAATGCGTTGAGCCGCTGCTCCTCTGAGACAGCGTTCGCGACAGGTGCGTCCAGGCACAAGGCTGGTTCATCAACAAACAGCAGCACAGGCAGGCCCGCAGTTTTCAGACGATCAATTTGCCAGGCAATGATCTGCGAGACATGAAATGCGACCGCTGCAAAAAGTGCTGGATCGGATAGGAAGGGCCGGCCCTTGTGGAACAGATACGCCGACAGCGTGATGGGGCCCTCGATCTGCCCCTTAACGGCGACCGCGGAACTGAAGAGACCAGCTGACAATGCTTCTTCGAACGCGCCAAAGCCTGCCGCGTTTGCCGGCGTCAACTCCCCGCTACTCCGGTGAAGGATTTCGAGCACCGAATTGAGCCGGCCTTCTTTTACCTGATAACCGTAGCCCTCGTTGCGAGGCTCAATCAGCTCTTCCACGACACCGAGACCCTGGCCGACGATACTCTCCCGTTCTGAGAGTTGAGGCAGCTGAGGCCAAAAGGGGACTTCCGGGGAAAATTCGGCAACTGATCGAATTGCCGATGTAATAGACGTAAAGGGCAGACTCCCGATTCCTGTGACCGAGCCCGCCGCGACGAATGGCATTCGGCAAGTGTGAGATGGAATAACTGTGGGTTGCAATATTTCAATTCTCCCGCAGAAAGCCTTGTCGTGACGCTCTTTAGAGCCGTGGCGTTCGCCAGACGGCGAATGCTCTTTACGGCGGAGACCGCGCGGATTTCACCGTATTTTCCTGCCACGCCCTTGCGGCCTCAAAGGTACCTTCAACGGTATCACGATTGCGTCAGTGAGCTCACGCGCCAGAGTTGGGACGCCTGCCAATCGCTATAATTAAAGAGGCGTGCTACGGGCTCAAATCTGGCGGAGCTAAAGTAAACGAAAGCGCCCAGCTGAACTCAAAGAGTCAGTTTCGGCCAATCGCCTTTGGCTTAGGCGGAAGGTGCCAGAATCGCCGAGCTCCAGGCTAACAGGAAGACATGACGAGAGCGCATCAACATCCTCTTGAAAAGATCCTAGAGAGTCGCATTGCCATCATTGACGGAGCGATGGGCACGACGATCCGCACGTATGGCATGACGGAAGCGGACATCCGCGGGGAGCGTTTCAAGGATTCGACGAAGAGCCTGCTGAACAACGGTGACCTCTTCTCGCTGACTAAGCCGGAGATGATCGGTGACATCCATCGCCGGTTTTTGGAGGCAGGGGCAGACATCATCGAGACAAACACCTTCGGCGCAACCAGCATAACGCAGAGCGAATTCTTTGTCGCCGATCCGCGGGAGCACGGCGGCCGGAAGGATCCCGCGTTCTACCAAAAGATCATCGACGATCCGTTCCTTGGCGACTTGGCTTGGGATATCAACGAGCAATCGGCGCGGCAGTGCCGTGAATGGGCCGATCGTGTTGGCACTGCAACCTCGCGTCAACGGTTCGTGGCGGGGGCGATTGGGCCGCTGACTGTATCTCTTTCGAACTCGCCCGATGCCGACGATCCCGGCTTCCGCGTTGTCACCTTCGATCAGGTTAAGACAGCCTACATTCAGCAAGTGCGTGCCCTCATTGCTGGGGGCGCAGACCTGCTGTTGGTCGAGACAATTTTTGATTCGCTGAATGCGAAGGCAGCACTTGTCGCCATCCGTGAGGTATTCGATCAAGACGGCAAGAAGGTGCCGGTTATGATTTCAGCGGCAGTAGGCCGCGGCGGCGAGACGCTGATCTCCGCGCAGACCACTGAGGCGTTCTGGAATGCAGTGCAGCACATGAAACCGCTGTCGGTGGGTCTCAACTGCTCTCTCGGGCCCGATCTAATGTATCCGTTCCTGGAGGAACTCTCGGACAAGGCGGACGTGGCGATCTCGTGCTACCCGAATGCCGGTTTGCCGAATCCCCTGTCGGAAACCGGGTTCGATCTGGGGCCGCAGGACATGGCCCGCTATCTGGGCAACTTCGCACGGTCGGGGCTGATCAATATTGCCGGCGGGTGCTGCGGCAACACACCCGAGCACATCGCGGCTATCGCCAAAGCGCTCGAAGACCAGCCTCCGCGAAAGTGGGGGACGCAGCCCACTGAGGAATCCTTTGCCCACCAGATTGAGAGTCGAGCGTGAGCGTGTCCGATAGCGCGGGCGCAGCCGACCCGACGAAGACGAAACCACTTCGTCTCTCGGGATCGCAGCCGTTTACCCAACAGTCCGGCGTCTACATCATGATCGGTGAGCGGACCAATGTGGCCGGTTCGCCCAAGTTCGCCAAGCTGATCAAGCAAGGCAAATATGAAGAAGCGGTAAGCGTGGCCCGTCAGCAAGTCGAGAATGGGGCGAATGTTCTCGACATCTGCATGGACGAGGGCATGATCGACGGAGTGACCGCAATGACACGCTACCTGCAGTTGCTGGCTAGCGAACCCGAAGTCGCCAAGGTGCCCTTTATGGTCGACTCCTCGAAATGGGAGGTCATCGAAGCAGGGCTCAAGTGCCTTCAGGGCAAGGGGATCGTGAACTCGATCTCGCTGAAAGAAGGCGAAGACAAGTTTCGAAAAAACGCCGCTACTGTTCTGAAATATGGTGCGGCGGTCGTGGTGATGGCCTTCGACGAACAGGGCCAGGCCGCGACTTACGAGGACAAGATCCGCGTCTGCGAACGCGCCTACCGGATCCTGGTCGACGAGGTCGGTTTCCCGCCCGAAGACATCATCTTCGACCCCAACATCCTTACCGTTGCCACCGGTATGGAGGAACACAACAACTACGCGGTTGACTTCATCAACGCCACGCGTTGGATCAAGGCAAACCTGCCGCACGCGAAGGTCAGCGGTGGCGTATCAAACATCTCGTTCAGCTTTCGAGGCAACAACAAGGTGCGCGAGGCCATGCACTCCGCCTTTCTTTATCACGCCATCACGGCGGGCATGGACATGGGCATCGTGAATGCCGGGATGCTCGAGGTGTACGAGGAGATTGAGCCTGAGCTGAAGATGCTAGTCGAGGACGTGCTACTAAACCGCCGTCCCGACGCGACCGAGCGCTTGGTGGAGCACGGCGAATCCCTCAAGGGGACGGGCGCGGTAGCGAGTGAAAAAAAGGCCGAAGAATGGCGCAAGGGCACGGTCGAGGAGCGTCTTTCTCACGCACTGGTCAAGGGGATCGACGCGTACATCGAAGTCGATGCCGAGGAAGCTCGCGTCAAGCTGGGCCGCCCTCTGTTGGTTATCGAAGGCCCGCTGATGGCTGGCATGAGTGTGGTGGGTGATCTGTTCGGAGCCGGCAAGATGTTCCTGCCCCAAGTGGTCAAGTCTGCCCGCGTGATGAAGAAGGCCGTGGCGCACCTGACGCCATACATGGAAGCCGAGAAAGTAGCGATGGCCGCGATTGGGCAGGTGGTCAAGGCACAGGGAAAAATCGTACTGGCGACGGTCAAAGGTGACGTTCACGACATTGGCAAGAATATCGTCGGCGTCGTCCTCGCCTGCAATAACTACGAGGTGATCGACATGGGGGTGATGGTCCCCTGCGAAAAAATCCTCGAACGCGCCAAGGCGGAAAAGGCGGACATGATCGGACTCAGCGGCCTGATCACTCCGTCGCTGGACGAAATGGTACACGTGGCCCGCGAGATGGAGCGTCAGGGCTTCAAGTTGCCCCTGCTGATCGGTGGGGCAACCACGAGCCGTGCGCACACCGCCGTCAAGATTGCGCCGCATTACAGCGAGCCAGTGGTGCACGTGCTGGATGCCAGCCGGGCGGTGCCCGTGACGACAAGTCTTCTGAGCGACGAGCGCAAGTCAGCGTTTGTGGCGCAGCATCGCGCCGACTACGAGGCACTCCGCAAGGCCCACTCCGCGCCGCGCTCGACGGTCGTCTCCCTTGAGACGGCACGAAAAAGACGGACTGCTATCGAATGGTGTGCCGAAGACCTGCCTACACCCGCGTTTACCGGTGTGCGCGTCCTGGACAACTTTCCGCTGGCGACGCTGCGCGCCTTCATCGACTGGACGCCGTTCTTCCACACTTGGGGGCTGAAAGGTGTTTATCCCCGCATTCTTGAGCACGAGGGACAAGGTGTGCAAGCACGTCAGATCTTCACCGAAGCCAATGCTCTTCTAGATGTCATTATTGAGAAGAAGTTGATCATGGCGCGGGGTGTATACGGCTTCTTTCCCGCTAGCGCCGTGGGCGACGATGTCGAATTGTACACGGACGACACACGCGAAAAGGTGCTCGAACGATTCCACTTCCTCCGCCAGCAATCAAATAAGGAAGGCAATGAGCCGTGCCGAGCGCTCGCCGACTTCATCGCGCCGAAGGAAACGGGATTGCCCGATCATATCGGTGCGTTCGCGGTAACCAGCGGGATCGGTTTGAAGGAACTGTGCGACGGGTTCAGGGCCAAGCACGACGACTACAACGCGATCATGGCGGAGGCCATCGCAGATCGCCTGGCTGAAGCTTTCGCCGAATGCCTGCACAAGCGAGTGCGGGATGAATGGGGTTACGGTTGTGAAGAAGGCCTGAGCAACGCAGATCTCATCCAAGAGAAGTACCGTGGGATCAGGCCAGCCGCAGGTTACCCGGCGTGCCCGGATCACACGGAGAAGGGCGCGCTTTGGCGTTTGCTCGATGTGCAGGCGAACACTGGAATGCTGATCACTGAGTCATTTGCGATGTGGCCCGGATCAAGCGTGAGTGGAATCTACTTCGCCCATCCAGAATCGCGATATTTCAGCCTCGGCAAGATCGACCGCGATCAGGTCGCCGACTATCACGAACGCAAGGGGATGAGCGTGGCAGAAGTCGAGCGATGGCTCGGGCAAAATTTGAACTACGACCCGGCGGAATAGCATCTGGACATGTGGCCGCTGGCGGACATCCCAACCTT
>CABEEA010000073.1_pt1 | contig 10631 bp, 6 predicted proteins | sample 3423201 | NCBI WGS metagenome assembly CABEEA01 (sample SAMEA5534333, study PRJEB31848) | metagenome | biome: tundra; feature: field; material: soil | place: USA | collected 2013-05 | depth 0.15 m | reverse complement strand
CGACTACGTCCAAGCCAATGCGGACTTCGACGATGAGATTGAGGGCATCGCCCAACAAATACACGCTTTGCGCTCGCAGCGTGGAAAGCTTGATGCTTTCCTGTGCTTCTCAAAGCTGATGCTGGTGGATGTATCAGCGGCGTGGCAACGAGCAGATGCTGAGCAAAAGCTACGTGTTCAAAATTTTCTTTTCCGAGATGGTGTTGCGTACCACCAAAACCGGAAGTTTTTGAACACCACTAAGCCGACGTTGTTTCAACAACTAAGAGCGCTGACCCATCCTGAAAGTGCGGTTGGCGTCCCCGGCGGGATTTGAACCCGCGTTTGCGCCGTGAAAGGGCGCTGATATGTTGTATCACGTTGTAATTACAAGGCACCGGTCGCACCGTAATGCCCTGTAAATAGCCGTAGGGAATACAAAGGAACCGACGCTCTGTGTATCGTCTGTGTATTGCGAGTTTTGAACCAAAATTCTTTAACAAGGTGATCTGCGATTTTGGGAACGAAGCACAAAGACTATTTCGAGCCCTACTGGCAAGATGAGAAGGACTGGCTCTGCATAGTCGAATTCTTGCCCACCGATAATGCAGGGGCTCGACTCTTTGCCGCCGACATCATCGGGTACCTCGTTGGTTATGCAAATCTCACGAACACACGCTCGCTGGCACTCCTCGGCGATCCTGACGCCAGCGCTTACGAGCTTCTATTCTCCTTTTCGTCTCCTGAGGAGAAAAACGAGTTACTGAACTTGGTCCGTTCAAATGAGGACATGGGGAACGAGTACATCATTGAGCTTACGCCGCCCACCACTGAAGAAATTAGGAATGCTCGTCCACTCGCAACGGTCCTGCCCCTTGATGCTCTCACCCATGCCATGCTGATTGCAGTGACCTTGTGTGCGCGTATGGAAGATGATCGCGCTGTGTCGTAAGGGCAGCGCGGAATCGCTTCAGAAGGTTTTGGAAGTGGGTGGACTCGGCTGATCGATGGTCAAGAGACGCTTTTTGACTAGCGATGCAGACCAAAGGATCGGGCAGATTCGCGAAGAGAATGCCGCCGTGACAGGGCAACAATGAAATGTGACTGATTGATATTAAACGGTGTCGGCGGACATCGTTTGATACAAATGGATACCGGAGGGCTTCTGGTATCGTCCCCTTAACGTCCCCAGATTTTAACTGACTCGGACGGCTGTCACGCAGATCCTCTGCTACTGACCGCGCAATACCTCCCGACTACACCCTCTTTTCTCCCTGGCCGTGCAATTCACGCCAATGTGCATGCAGACAACGCCAAAATTGATTTGGCGGCCGCCGCGCTCATCTCCAGTCGTAGGCGAGGGACAACTCAAAGTCGAATTTGCTGCAAAGAGTGATGTTCTTTAAGCATTTATTGGCAAGCCGCTCTGCTTCAGAAATTGTCGGCTATATTGGAGGCTGTCGCCGTTGTTTCCCTGCTCAAGAAGCTTTGAGTTCGATTCCGATGTCGTCATTCACGGTGTTTGGAATCGTTGCCCGGAGGCGTGCCGAGAAAAACCGGATCTTTTCGAGTTCGCCTCCGGCCTGATGGCAGAGACCAGCACGGCGAACCTTGTTGGAAGCGAGCCTAGTCAGGACGCTGTTGGCGGCGAACTCCTTCACCAGGGCCCCCCAAAGACCCTCGCCATGGGTACAAGTGCGCCAGACGGTGCGCTTGTCATATAAGCTTATGCCAGAAGGAGTAGTCCAATCGTAGCCTATGGCCTCTCGATTCAAAGTGTGCCTTCTCCTGGCCCTGACCTCTAGCCCAAGTCTGTTCGGCGCCGATTTTGCCATGAGGGTGACCGATAAGAACTATCTCGACACGCAGGGTTTCAGCGTGTTTCTCTACGACAGCACCTACCATCCTGTTTTTGTGGATCAAAAGAACACCGCCATGGAGATGATTCTCCACGGGCAGCGCATCGCCACCAATGGCGACGTGCGCCTTATGCCAACTCCCGAGCAATGGGACTTGGTGGCAACACTCAAAGATCGTCATGCCGATACGGCGAACAGCCGGCTCACCGCCGACCTTTCCTTCCCGACCTTCAATTTCAGCTACACACTCGAGGTCGCAGCGGAACCAGGCGGCGTGAGGATCAGCATCAACCTCGACAAGCCGCTGCCGCAGAAACTGTCTGGTCGGGCGGGTTTCAATCTGGAATTTCTGCCTTCGATCTACATGGGCAAGACTTACCTGGTGGACGGAACCAAAGCCGGCATTTTCCCACGAACTCCGAACGACCCGATGGTCACGGTGCCGCCGCTGGCTGACGAACCGAAAAAGGCCTACTACCTTGAGGACTGGGACAAGGCCAAGGGGTACACTCAGCCACTGCCGTTCGCCAGGGGCAAGAGCATCACCCTTGGGCTCGACGATGCGCTGGCCCGGGTCAACGTAAAGTCGGATACCGCCGACCTCATGCTGTTTGATGGACGCAACCGCGCGCAGAACGGCTGGTTCGTGTTGCGTTCGCTGATCCCTTCCGACAAGACCACCGGCGCCATTGTCTGGCACATCAGGCCAGATGTAATTCCAAACTGGACGCGGCCGCCAATGATCGCGCACAGCCAGGTAGGGTATGCCCCGGGATTCTCCAAGGTGGCGGTTCTTGAACTCGACCCGAAGTACGACGGTCCGAAGACAGCCGGAGTGCTGCGCCTGATGGAAGACGGATCATACAAGCAGGTGTTCGAGGGACCGATCACGCCCTCAACGCCGTGGCTCCGGTATGTTTATTCGAAATTCGACTTCAGCCCGGTGAAGGACCCCGGACTTTATGTCATCGAATACGCAGACCAGCGCACGGCGCCGTTCCCCATCTCCAACGACGCTTACGCGCACATCTGGCAGGACAGCCTCGACCATCACCTTGCCGCGCAGATGGATCATGTTTCGGTTCGCGAAGGCTACCGCGTGTGGCACGGAGCTTCGCATCTGGATGATGGCCGCATGGCGCCCGTGGTTGGGGAGCAATTCGACGGCTGGAATCAGGCAACGGCAGCCGACGGGAAGTACAAAGGCGGCGATCACATTCCCGGGATGAACGTGGGCGGCTGGTACGATGCCGGCGACTTCGACCTCGAGGAGCCCGCGCAACTCAGCGTGATCCAGAGTCTGGCGCTGGCGTATCGCGAATTCCATGTCGATTACGACGAGCTTAGCGTGGATGAAGTCGCTCGTGAGGTTGAGATGCATCGTCCCGATGGCGTGCCAGACACGGTGCAGCAAGTCAAGCACGGCGCACTGCTCATCCTGGCGCAGTTCCATAACATCGGCCACGCGATCCGCGGCACTCACGAACCAGACTTGCGCCAATATACCCAGATAGGGGACGGAGCGTCGAAAACCGACGGCCGCATCTATGACCCGAAATTAGGTCCGAACGAAGTGAAGGGCGACTACTCCGGCAAGCCGGACGATCGCTGGATTTTCACGTCAACGAACCCGTTCTTCCAGTGGAACGGCATCGCAGCGCTGGCTGCGGCGGCCGATGTCTTGAAAGGCTGGGATGACGCACTAGCGAAAGACTGCCTCGATGCAGCGATCAAAGCATGGAACGACGAGAAGGCTCATCCGACGCCGGCGGGCGGCGCCTTCGGCGGTGCGCCTCCGACAGGTTCCAGCGGCGGCGTGCTGGCTGCTTCTCAGGGTGTCGTGGCTGGCGGGCAAGTTGGTCATCACGGAACGGGCAGTGCGGGCGCTTCGCCAAGTTCTGCGTCGACGAATGCGCCAACAGCTCCGCAGCCTGTCTCCGATCGGAATGGGTTCAGTGCCGGACTGGAATGGTCTGCGGCTCTGGAACTGACCATTGCCACTCATGGCGCCGAGCCCTACAAGTCTCGTCTCAGGGAGTTGTTCCCCCAGATGATCACGGAGCAGCAGATCGGTTCCCGTGGCTGGACGGCGGTTCGGGCATTGCCTTATCTGGATCCGACCGCGAGAGATCAAATGCGTGAAGCGGTGAAGACATACATGGCGGGTCTGGAAAAGCAGTTAGACGCTACGCCGTTCGGCGTGCCTCCGAGCCTCGGAGGCTGGGGCGGATCGGGCGCCGTGGTTGACATGGCAATACGGACGTACTTTCTCCACAAGACGTTTCCTGATCTTGTGGGACCCGAATACACGCTGCGCGCCGTCAACTACATTCTGGGCACTCACCCAGTATCCAGCACTTCGTATGTAGCTGGCGTCGGTACGGTCTCGAAGACCAAGACTTACAGCAACAACCGTGGCGACAACTCATACATTCCGGGCGCGGTAATTCCGGGATACATCATCATCAAGCCGGATTTTCCGGAGTGTATCGACAATTACGGATTCCTCTGGTTCGAGGATGAAGCCGTCGTGGCCGGGTCGGCAAGCTGGGTCGTCGCCGGCAACGCCGCGGAGGCGATTGTCAAAGAATCAAAGTGAGGCCAGGACTGGAAGCACGAGGGCATCTTTACTGAACTAGATCTGCATCGTACGGTTTCAGCCGAATGACGCCTTCATATGAGGCACCGCTGATGATCCCGCGCTTGCTGCCGCGAATGCTGATAGCTTTCTCCTCGCCGGTTGTATTTACATAAAGCGTCCGTCCCTCTACTACGCGTGCGTAGACGCCTGAGGGAGTCTCTGGCCCCTTCTCAATGGCAAGCGCCGAATACAGATTGCGCACGAGCGGTGCAAGCGCCGCCATCTGCGCAGGAACGGCGAGATAGATGGCACGCCCTTTCCCGTAATCGTTGACCGTGATGGCTGGCGATTTCTCGGGAGTATTCGTAAACAGAGCCATAGCCTTGGCCGTCTTTGGCTCAAGCACTTCATAGAACCCGATGCTGGCCTTTTCTTTTTTGTCATTCAGACTGAATTCCGGAGGCGCGCTTGGCCGGTAGAATTCTTCCGTCCGAATCCCGAACACATCGCTCAGCCGTCCCGGTTGCGGTGTATCGAACCACTGATTGTTCTCATCGACCTTCGCCGACATGGCGGTCATGATCACCGTGCCGCCGTTGCGGACGTAATTTCGGATCGCGTCGGCGCTGGCGGAATCCATCACATAGTCCGCGGGCACAACCAGCAGTCTGTAGTTGAGGGCGCTGTGCCCGATATTGATGATTGCGACATCAATGTTGCCTTCGAAGAAAGGCTTCAGGGCACTCTGGACCTGATCGGCATAGTTGACAGTAAAGTATTGGCGAACCGTGTTGCTTGGGCCCGGCGGATGAGAGGCGACGTTGCTTTCAAACGAGTAGGCGATGGCGACATCTGGCTTGTGATAGCGCGGGAAGCCCAGGTGCTGCAGTTTCGAAAATTCGGTCGCGATTTGTTTGTATTCCGCATATTTCCACGAGGGAGTGCCGTCGTGATCGAGCAACCCGAAAAGGGCTTGTTCTTCTCCGCCACGATGTGTGTTGAAGGTCCACGCGAGAAACGTTTGTCCATAGTCGATCAGGCCAAGATACGCCCACATGCGAATGATGCCTTTGGGGCCGCCGTAAGTACCTCCACCCCCGCTTGTGAATTCGTTGAACCACAGTGGAGTAGACAGGTCGCCCTTTTCGAGAAGTGCGCCGAATGACACGTCAAGCGGATTCGCCGGGTAAAATCCCTCGGCTCCGTAGCTCACAAATTTCTTGTAAGAGCTCAGATAATCAAAGCCTCTGCGCCAGGCCCAGTCCCACAGGTTGGAAACCGCGGGCAGATTGGGCACGTTGCGCTGGCGCACTTTTTCGAGGTCCTCAAGGACCGAGATGGTCACGTCAGACCAAAAGCGCCGCAGATCAAGATATCGCTCAGGCGGAGAAGGGCCATCGGCATAGGGCAGTTGCACTTCGTCGAACGAGTTCACATGCCGCGACCACCGCTGCGTGGCCCATGCCCTATTGAGACTTGCGATTGTCCCGTAGCGCGCCTTCAACCACTCGGTGAATCTCTGCCGATCCCCTTCGGAGTACGACATGACGCCATTGCCGATCTCGTTGTTGTAGCCAATTGCCGCCAGCGCAGGATTGTGAGCATAGTGCCGGGTCAACTCGTCGGCAAACCGAATCAGGTGCTCGCGATAAGCCGGATCGCTGATATCGTCCATGTAGCGTTCCGCCGGTTGCACGGTTGCGCCTTGTTCGTTGACCATGTTTACCGATGGGTACTTGTGATGAAGCCAGATTGGCGCCGGCGATCCGCCGATGTCGAGAATCACCGTTATTCCCGCCGAGTTCATCTGCTCCAAAATCTGGTCGAACCATGCGAATTCGAAGTGTCCCTCAGATGGTTCAAAGGCGTCCCAGGCAAGATCGCCCATGCGGACCAGGGTGAATCCAGCCTGCTTCATGAGCGCGATGTCCTGCCGGATCTGCTCGGGTGACCGATCGACAGGCTGGTAGCAGGTGCCGACAAACAACTGTCCTTTCCCGGGCCATTCCGGGTGTTGCTCCGCACTCTGGCCAAAAAGCAGAGCGCTGGCCAGAAATAGCGCCGAAGCGATCACGATTGTTCGCAAGACCATCTCCTTTGCTGATGCACTTCACGCTTCCTAGTCCATCATGGACACGAAACTTCTACCTAAGAGCGCCTTACTTTGCTACTTTCTCCACCGTCACGAGCACGACATCATTGCTGCGCATGGGCAATGAAAACACATAGCTGCCTTTCTTTCCGACCTTGACGACGCGATTGATTTCCGGAAGGTCGCGCGTCAGCAAGTTGAGCTGATCGAGCTGTGTTGCCGTCAATTCTCGAGGCGCGCCCATGTCGATATACCTGGAATACGCGTCATTGGCGCGAAAGCCCGTCCGCTGAATTTCCAGTCGATAGCTGCCGGAACTCAGATTCTTGAAAGACACATGCAGCGATCGCGCGGGAGTGGCCGGAACGATGCGACTATAAAATGGCCGGTTGCTGACCTTCTGCTCTGGTTGTTGAAACTCCCAGATAACGGTCGCAACCCGATCATTGTCTATCGCAGCGAAAGCCTGCGAGTCCTTGAGCGGAATCTCGTTGCCCCGAACCGCGTGGAGATACTTGTAAGCAAAATAGGCTGGTTTTGGGATGCCTTCACGGTTCAACAGCCCGAAGCCGCCGTGGAACGGCGTCAGCGGCGGACCAGGCTCTTCGAAAAGATCGGTGTACGTCCAGTAGCTCATGCCCTGGACCAGGCTCGCGGTGGCTTTGACCTTGCTGAGAATATACGGCGCGCTGATGTAGGAATCATGCACGAGGTCGCGCGGGTTGTAGCTCGTGCTCCATTCGGTGAAGTAGAGCGGCAGGTCGGGAAACTTCGATGTTTTGATCTGACCGCGAACGTTGCGTACGTCGCCGACGATGGCGTCCGGCGATGGTGAGAGTTTGATGTCCTCTTTACCATTCTCGTCAAGAAATCCGCCCTCGACCCCGTACGTGTGAGTGGTAACAAAATCGACCGCCGCGCCGCTTTCCGCCACGTGATCAAGGAATTCTGGAACCCAGGCAGCTCCCGCAGTTGACGGGCCGCCGACTCGCAAATTGGGATCGATCGCCTTAATCGTATTTGATGTCAGATCGTACAGCTCAAAATACGCCTTCTGGTCGGCACCTTCCCAGAATCCGGACAGGTTGGGTTCGTTCCAGACTTCGAAGAACCAGCTGCGGACTTCATCCTGCCCATAACGTTGCTCAAGATGGCGGATGAAGGCATCGACCAGGTCTCTCCAAGCAGGCAGCAGCGGATGAGAAGTATTGCCTTGCCAATAGAAAATCTTGTTGTCGGACGTCTTCATCGCGTTCGGCGTGAAGCCCAGTTCCACAAATGGCTTGATGCGCCGCGCGAGCAGGTCATCATAGAGCTGGTCGATCTTTGTCCAGTCGTAGATTGTCTTACCGTTCTCGATGCGAACGGTGCCCAGAACGTCGTGGAAGATGGCGTGGAAGCGGATGTATCGGAAACCCAGTTCATCGACGGCTTTCTTGAGTTGCAGCTGGCTGTCATCGCGAATGAGCGTGCCCGGAAAGTCGGACCCGACTGACAGGTCGAAGAACCGGTCGAGCGGCTTGGTCGCGTGCGCGACATCGATCTCAATATCGCGCTGAGCTGGCTTCGGCGTCTTCGCTGAAGCCGCCGGGAAGCGTGCGAGGCAGAACAAAGTGAGACCGGTCAGATAACAAACCATTCGATTTTTCGTGCGCTTCATAGGACGGAGTATGCTCCTCATCAACGGCAGGTTAACGGCATTCGAAGTTTTTCGCGTCCTGTGTATCGCCCTGGCCCTTGTAGTGGGCGTGCTTCGGATAGGGGCAGAGCGGTCGACTGCGCCCTGGAAATGGGTTGCCGGTCGCGATGACTGACATCGGTGCGGTTCCCTTTTCTACCCAGTTGACCAGCGCACTCAAAAGATCGAACTGATCCAGGCCGCCTCCACCGCAGTGCGCCATACCCGGCACAAAATAGAATTGGCTCCATTTAGAAACGGCTTCGGGACCGCCGTTCGCAGCCGACATATCCTTGTAGTAACCGAACGTGTCGAGCGGGGAAAACCACGGATCGCTGTCGCCGTGATAGAAGATCAGCTTCCCTCCATGCCCGGAGAACGTGGTCAGGTTGGTAGACATCGAATCTACGAGAGGCTGAATATCCGCGAGTGCTTCCTTCTCGACATCGACTTCCATCGCTGTAGTTGCTGGTCCGAAAATGCCTGGTCCTGGGGAAAGAATCCCGCGGAGGGGACCGCTCGCGGTGATGCCTGTGTCGTATAGAAAACCGGGGTATATCTGAACTCCGCCAGAAGTCTTTGGGCCGCCAACGGCTTTCTTGATCGCGGCAGCTTTCTCCGGAGTCAGGCACGACTCGGTCTTGCCTTCCTTGCACATCAATGCTGCGGGATCAAAGTCACAGCCCAGAGGGTCCGAGATGATGCCGTCGGCCACTCCGTCTTTCGCATCGCACTTTTGCAGGAGGGCATCTGTAATCAACTTGCGATCAACGTCGCTGATCGCCTGCACGATGATTGGTTTTCCATCGGCATCTTTTGGAGCAATTTGGTTGAACGCGACGGGTATCCACTTGCCGATCGCCAAGTTCGACAGCCCGGTGCGCATGGCAGGATCGCCCGAGATGATCCCGTCAAAGACCATGGGATAGCGCTGCGAGAGAATCATGCCTTCGCGGCCGCCGGTGGAGCATCCGGAGAAGTAGGAAAAGGCCACCGGTTTTCCGTAGTACTGCGCGATGAGTTGTTTGGCCAGCGCAGCGACCTGAGCATTGGCGAGATACGCAAAGTCCAGATAAGCCCGCTCATCTTTCATGAAATCGAAGTCGAATGGTCCGCGATGGCTTTTGTGACCTGTATCTGTACTCACTACGGCGAACCCGCGCATAAGAGCGGGTGAGTCTCCCGCAGCATTGAGACCAAGCGGGGCCATCACTACTCCGTTTCCGCCACCTCCACCTTGCATCAGGAAATCGCCATTCCATTTCTCAGGCATGGCAAGCGCAAACTGGATGCCAAATTCCTCGCCGCCGACTCCGGTACGGCGATTGATCACACCCTCGACTCGGCAGTATGCAGGAATCGCCGCGCTGTGACCCGGCCCCCACGGATTTGGTTCCGTGGTTCCGGCAGCGATCGGGGCAGCCTTTGAGATCTCCACGCCTGGAGCTTTGAAGGTGACCAGACTGGCGCATGAGTTCGATTGCTGAGCAAATCCGGAAGCACTCAGCAGAAGCGTAAGCCACAAGATGTTCCGCCAAACGCGCAAATGCATTTTCCCTCGCTTTCTTGGCATCGGAAGTATCGATCAAAACGGCAGCTACCGGCACGCCGCCTCAAAACACAGATGCTGACTGAAAAACGGGATCACGTGATTCTGAATGCGATCGGCGACCTTGTTCGTGTGAGTGCCCTCGTACACCTCGAAGCTGTTCATGATTCCGTACTTGTCAAGAACATCGTGCAGTTTGGCGGTATCGACGCGTAACCCATCCTGGTCGCCGACGTCGATCGAAATGCCGTGATACTCGCGCAGGCTGTCGATGTACTGATCTACAAAGGCAAGCGGTGCGTTGGCCGTCCATTTCGCGAGGACATCGGGCTGAGGTTGGCCGTCTTTTGTCGGCAGATCAAGATACAGCGGCGGATTCTTTGGATCAGGGGACCATGCTGCGGCAGTTGCCAGTGTAGCCCGAGCGAAGAAAGATAGACTTGCCGAATCCTCTGGCGTCTTCACGGCCTCTAGAGCCCTGACTACGTCAGGGGTTGGAACCGGCCGGGACGACAAGCAGCACGGGCTCATGATGTTCAGACTGCCGAATACATCGGAGTGCTTCATGCCGATGCGAGTTGCGCCGTAACCTCCCATGGAGTGGCCAACCAAGCCGCGACTGCGGCGCTCAGGAATCGTGCGGTAATGAGCGTCGATGTACGCGACAATGTCATGCGCGATGAACCGCTCAGAGTCTCCGGTCGTAACCGAACTCGAATACATGGAGCCGTTGTGCAACGTCTTCGAATCGGGCAGCACGACGATCATCTCTTTCGCTCCCTGGGCGAAAGCGCCTTCAATGGTCTGGGGCACATGGATCTCGTGGGACCACTGTTCTGCGCCGATGGAATATCCGTGGAGTGCATACACGACGGGATAGCGGCGCGACTTCT
>CABEEA010000056.1_pt1 | contig 10969 bp, 7 predicted proteins | sample 3423201 | NCBI WGS metagenome assembly CABEEA01 (sample SAMEA5534333, study PRJEB31848) | metagenome | biome: tundra; feature: field; material: soil | place: USA | collected 2013-05 | depth 0.15 m | reverse complement strand
AGCACCCAGGCGTCGGGTCCGTGCTGTTCGAGAAGTTTCTGCGCGTCGGCGACGGAAGCCGGCTGAAACAATTCGAAAGCGGCCATTACGTCTCGTATGACAGCCATAACTCTCCTTCAAATCCCGATCAAATATCGTCCATTAAATGTGGGCCATGAGCGGATGCTGCATCGGCCGGCCCGCTTCGAGCGACGTCAGAATCGTGTCTGCGTTCACCGGAGCGCGCTGAAAAATCTCGTCTCCCAATGCATCCGACAGAGCGTTCAAGATAGAAGCGCACCCACCTCCAACCGGAGGCTCGCCGACACCGCGAGCGCCGACCGGCGTCTCCGGGTCCGGAATATCCAGCGCAGTCCATTGCATGTCGACGGGTACGTCAAGAATCGTCGGCGGTTTACTTTGGTAGAAGCGCATGGAGAGCATCTCGCCGTAGCGCGGATCGAACACCCATTTCTGGCCAATCGCATGGCCGATGCCGAGCGTCGAACGGCCGAGCACCTGACCGCCGAGCGCTCGCGGATGGATCACAGTGCCGACATCGGCGGAGGCGAGGAAGTCGATAATGTGGTACTTTCCAGTTTCGATATCGACCTCGACCTCGGCGAAACTGGCAACATAGGAATACGTCGAACCATCGCGTGGGTAGTTGTCCTTGGCGGCCACCACCAAGCCTTGTCCGGCCAACGCCGCGACCGACGACTTCGTCAATTTGTGGACATCGGCGGGCGCCTCATGGCCATCGTAGATGCCGCCTAATTCAATCGCATGTTTCGCTGCTTGCGCCAACGTCATGCCGGCGCCACCGCCTTTGCGGAAAACGCGTTCGTTCGCTACCACGTACTGCTCCGGCTTGCCGCCAAGTTTCTTCGCCGCGATTTCCTGAAGCTTCTGCTTAGCAGCCATCGCCGTGGCGTATGCTGCCCGCGTCATGGCGTGCGTCGTCTGACTTCCGCCGGAGACGCAGGTGAACGGAAGATCTCTCGACGTGTTGCCCCAGACTACGTTGCATTTTTCCCACGGCACGCCGAGAACCTCCGCACCCGCGCGATGTACATCCATCACCGACTCGGTTCCAAGGTTGCCGATTCCAGACTGGAAGGTGATGCGTCCATCCGGCTTGATGACGAGAAGCCCGTCGAATCCGATCGTGCCTCCGACGTAACAACTCAGCGAAACGCCAACGCCGCGAACTTTCGTGCCTTTCCTCTTCGGAGTGCGTGCGACCCGCTCGTTCCACTTGAACTGCTCCGCGCCACGGTCAAGTGCTTCTTTCAGGAATGCGCTGGTGGCATACTGGCGTTTTCCCTGCACTACTGGTCCCAACGGCGCCTTGCCCTCGGGGCAGTTGATGCGGCGGATGGCTACCTGGTCAACTCCCAGCTTGCGCGCCGCTTTCGCGATGATGGGCTCGATAATGACAATCCCCTGTAGCCCGCCCGGGGAACTCTGCGCACTCCGCGGCGGCGTGTTGGTCAACACCGTCAACCCGCGCCAGCGCATGGCTTGCGGCTGGTATAACAGGGAAACGATGCGTCCCGATGAAGGAGCATCACCCACTGCATCGTAGGGACCGTTGTCGCAAATAACGAACATATCGAGGGCCGTGATCCGTCCCTCTTTTGAGAAGCCGACTTTCATCCGCCCTTGAAAGCTGGGACGGGCGCGTCCGATAAAGGTCTCCTCCTCGCGGCTGATGCGCATCATCACCGGAGCATTCGTTTTCTTCGCCAGCAGCGCGGGGATGATCATGGTCACGCCGCCAGTGATCTTGCTGCCGAATCCGCCTCCGGTGTATTCGCTGATGAAAACGACATTGTCGGGACTAATGTTCAACCAGCGCGCGATGGCCGGCAGTGTTTGCGCGGTGCTTTGCGTGCCCGTGTAAATGTAAACTTTGCCGTTTTGCCAATAGGCCAGCGCGCTGCGGGTTTCGAGCGTCTGATGGCTGGTGTCGGGAGTGACGAACGTCTCGTCAAGAACGAGCGCCGCATTCTTGAAGCCTGAATCGAGGTCGCCATACGTCCATTCGTCGGGACTCTTGCCCATCGGAAGACGACCGTGCTTTTCCTCCTCGAAGTCAGCCTTGGTCCACTTGAGTTCCGTGACTGCAGGCGTGCCCGGACCTTGTGAACCGGCGGCCGGCGGCCGAGTCCAGACGTTTCCATCCGTTCGCGGGTTGGGACCACCCGGCCGCAAAGTTTCGAGCGGATCGATCACGAAGGGAAGCGGTTCAAAATCGATTTGGATTTTCTCGATGGCTTCCGCAGCGGTGAGTTCGTCAACTGCGGCCACCGCAAGCACCGGTTCGCCCTGATAAACCGGTTCCATGGTGAGACCGCGTTCGCCCCATTTGCTGGCCTTGATCACGGTGCCATTATCGGTGAGCGTGTCGGCTGGCGCGGGTAGATCGTTGGCTGTGAGAATGGCTTTGACGCCGGGCATTGCCAGCGCTGCTTTCGCATCGATGCGCTTTACCCGCGCATGCGGCATGGGACTGAGCAGCAGTTTGCAGAACAACATGCCTTCCGCACGAAAGTCCTCAGCGTACTTTGCATTGCCCGTGACTTTTGCATAGAGGTCAGGGGTCTCGTAATTCTTTCCAATTAATTTGTACCCGGCGCCGTAGGTGCGCTCAGCAGTCTTGGTGGGATCCACAGGCTTTTCGTTATCCACGATCTTATTATCCAAGCGAAGACCTCCGCATATTCTCGGCCCCACGCATCAACGCCGTCAGAATCTTGTCGTAATCCTGGCAACGGCACAGATTTCCCGAGACGCCGTGCGCCAGTTCCAGGCGGGTGGGATTGGGATTCGTTTTCAAGAATCCGACCGCGGTCATGATGAAGCCAGGCATGCAGAACGCGCACTGAAATCCCTGCTCGTCGATGACACCCCGCTGCACCGGATGCAAGGTTCCATCGTCCGCCGCCAAACCTTCGATCGTCAAAACCTTCCGTTCACGCACGGTGTGCGTGAGCACCGAACACGAATAATATGGAATGTCGTCGATAAGGACGGTGCAGGATCCGCATTCAGCACGGTCGCAGCCGAGCTTGGTGCCGGTCAGTCCCAGCTTGTAACGCAGCGTCCAAGCCAGCGTCTCTTGCTTCATGACATCGACGCGCCGTTGCTGACCGTTAACGTTGAGAGTGATGAGGCGCTCGCCCACGCCGGCAGGCAACGGCGGGCCCTGCAGAATCGAGGAGGCGCGAAAAAGATAACTAGCGGAGGAGACAGCCACGCCGCTGCTGATGACGCCTTTGATGAAGCTGCGTCTTGAGACAGCTTTCAGCACGCCTGCCTCCGGCACGTCTTGAATTGCCTCGGAATTTACCTTCTCTGTCATGCTCGGTCACTTTTATCTGGGGCGCCGCCGTTCAAGTCTTGCGTCTAAACGTCGATGTGAGGCCACATATTTAAGCAGTTCGATTATCAGAAAGAATGCCCGGATTCGGAAATTTCCGATGCAGGTAGTATAAACGCGCCGCTCGTCGGCGAGGAATCCTAAAGGAAGGGATTCCTGAAACCGTGGTTCCGAAGATCAGTCAGGAGACGCTGGCAGAGATGGTGGGCACCACTCGTTCGCGGGTGAGTTTTTTCATGAACCGGTTCAGGAAATTGGGATTTATTAACTACGCCGGGGGTGTAGAAGGCGGGTTACAGGTTCATAGTTCACTTCTCAACGTCGTTCTCCACGACTGGCGGGCCATATCATCCTGATTGGGGGCCCGGCTATGCGGCGATCCGGGGCACGCGCCAATAGGATCCGATGAAGCAGGTACGTGCCCTATCCGAGCAGGCACAAAGCGGGTAACATTATAGGTGAACCCTGCACGTCCAAGTGTCACGCGCATTTTGCACGGCCAACGGAAAGGAAATGATGCTCCCCCCAGACGCGAGATTTGGCCCAGCGCCTTCTTGCTTATGAGAACGCTGCGGGCAAAACCTCCGAGCCGACGGAATTCGCGGCTTTTGGCGTCTGTGAGAGGTTGCGCCAGCCCCTAATTACACTCGCGGGAGTTGCCGCTTTTCGCTCGCTGCTTTCTCGTGCTCTGACGCTGGCCAGGGCGGAAGCTCCCAGTCTTAGCGCCGTGCAGGTCGCGGCGGATGGCTCCTTACAGGGTCTAGACGAGCTTCGGCCGCGAGTCGACGCGGACCAAGCTCGGGAGGCAGGAATAATTCTCATTACCCAGTTATTCGGGCTGCTTGTCCGAGTTGTTGGCGAAGCCATGACGTTGCAGCTGGTGACATCCGAAATTCTCCCAGACTTTAGGTTCCTCTCGAAGAGCGGTATACCCGTTGGCTTTGAAGCGATCGTCAACGAAGTCGATGATCTCCAAGGCGTCAGTGCGCGTCTCGAGAGACTGGCGGAGCAATATCCGCCCGTCACAGAAGCGCTGATGACTATCTCGGGAAACGTCCTAAACACGGCGACCGTATTGGCGGTAGTGGCGGCAATTAAAAGCCCCAAGCCGAACTGAGTACAGCGTTCGCGCCTTGCACGGAAAAGGAAATGGTGAGTCTTCCAGAGTCGCGACATTTGGCCCAGCGCCTTCTTACTTACGAAGCCGTTGCGGGCAAGAACTCCGAGCCTGCGGAGTCTGCGGCTTTTCGCGTCTGTGAGAGGTTGCGCCGGCCCCTCATTACACTCGCGGGAGTTGCTGGTTTTCGCTCGCTCCTTTCTCGTGCTCTGACGCTGGCCAGGGCGGAAGCTCCCAGTCTTAGCGCGGTACAGGTCGCGGCGGATGGCTCCTTAAAAGGTCTCGATGAGCTTGCGTCGCAAACTGACAAGGAACAGGCCAGGGACGGAGGAGCCATTCTCATTGCCCAGTTAATCGGGCTGCTCCTCACTTTCATTGGCGAGGGTTTAACGTTGGGTCTGGTTCAGGATGTGTGGCCGGAGGCCACCTTCGACGGCCGCGTTTCCGAGAAGGAGAGGAAAGCTTGAGCCCAGCAGATAAGGTGAAAATAAACAAACTGCCGACCGGGGTCCCGGGCCTTGATGAAATCCTGGGCGGCGGTCTCCCGGAATTTTCTTTTAATATCATCGCGGGTGCCCCGGGAAGTGGCAAGACCACGCTGGCCCACCAAATCGTGTTCACCAACGCTACGCCAGAGCGCCCCGCGCTGTATTTCACTATCCTCGGCGAGCCCGCCATCAAAATGCTGCGATACCAGCAGCAGTACACGTTCTTCGACCAGGCCAAGTTACACAACGCTGTCCGCTTTATCAACCTGAGCCAGGTTGTGTTGGACAAGGACCTGGACGCGGTCTTAGAAGAGATTACGAAAGAGGTTGAGAAGGCAAGCCCCGGGGTCGTGGTAGTGGACTCCTTTCGCACCGTGGTGCGGAAGGCGCTCGGCGGTACAACCGAAGTGGAGCTGCAATCTTTCATTCAGCGGTTAGCCCTGCTCCTGACGAGTTGGCAAGCCACGACTTTTCTGGTCGGGGAATATGTCGAGGGTGAGATTCGTGACAATCCCGTTTTCACGGTCTCCGATGGCCTCTTTTGGCTTTATCAGGCTGCGGAGCGAAGTTCCATTGTGCGGAAGCTACAGATCGTGAAACTGCGCGGGCAGGCGTCCGTGCCCGGACTGCACACCTTCCGCATTACGCATGCCGGGCTGCAAGCCTTTTCGCGTACTCTTGGGCTGGCGGGACTAGCAAGGAAGATACCCAGTACACGGCGCCTTTCCATCGGTATTCCGGAATTGGACAAGATGCTTGGCGGGGGCATTCCCGAAGGCGATAGTGTCCTGGTGGCAGGGGCTTCGGGGACGGGAAAATCGGTTTTGGCAACCCAATTCATTGCTGAGGGCATACGCCAGGGGGATCCGGGAATTGTCGTGGTCTTTGAAGAACGACCGCAAGAGTATGCGGAGCGGGCCAGTAGTTTTGGTCTGGATTTGAAAACGCCGCGACACGAAAAGAAACTCGAAATTCTCTACCTCCGTCCGCTGGACCTCTCGGTGGATGAAACCATGCACGAGATTCTCGAGGCGGTCCAGAAGATTGGCGCCAAACGCCTGGTGATTGATTCGCTGGCGGGCTTTGAGATGGCTTTAGCACCCGGCTTCCGCGCGGACTTTCGCGAATCGCTCTACCGGATGATAACGGCTTTGACCGGTGTCGGAGTGACGATTCTAAGCACGGTTGAGGTGAACGAGTCTTTCACAGAATTCCCGTTCAGTACCTACTCGATTTCCTTTCTGACCGATGACATTATCCGGCTTCGGTACGTATGCATCGACGGCCAGCTTCGCAAGATTATGGTCGTTATCAAGATGCGCGGTGGCAACCATAGCAAGGATATCCGCGAATATGAAATCACCTCCAAGGGTGTGGTCATCATGGGTGACCGCCTCACGGATTATCAAGGCCTTATCACCGGAATTCCTGAACATTTGAACCGCTCGGGCAATCAGGAAGAGCGCTTACATAAGCCGAAAGCCAAAACCAAAAGCTTGAAGTAATCTGGGATGCTCAGGGCGCTGTCGTCCCCGTCACGACTTTAGGGACTGTGATCGCCGTCACTGCGGTCGTCCCTAGGGCGGTCTAACATTGGTCGTTGGAAGTATCTTGTTCGTAGTACTCAGAAAACGTACACTGATGAGAGTGACTAGAGTCCGAGCCTTCGCGCTGCTGACGATCGCCCTTTTATGGGCAATCACGCCAGCGATGGCGTGCGTCCTTCCAGGTGCGACAATGACCCCCGCGGAACGGGAGTGCTGCCACCACATGGCGGAGCAGTGCGGAAGCTCCGTGATGCCGGCCAGTCACTCTTGCTGCAAGGCCCAGGGACCGACGAACACTGTTCTTCCCCAGGCGCAGGCTGCCGGTCCGGTTCGTCCCCTCACAATTGCTGTGATACCACCAGTCGTATCGTTAGGCGCGTTGCCCGTGGTAACAGTGCGATCCCATCTTTCGTTTCTTCATGCCCCACCTCCCGAACCGTCTCCTGGCTGTAATTCCGTTCTGAGAATCTAGACAACTTTCATTGCCCAAACGAGGCTGTACTCTGCCTTGCTGCGCCGTTGGTGCGCACGACGCAGACACGCCTCCTATCCCTCTACTTATGAATTGTTTACGGAGGAGCAATGAAAGCTCTACGTGTATGTACTTGTCTGCTAATCGCTTGCAGCGGTGTGCCTGGCTTTGCCAGCGGGCCGGGCGCTGATGCCGATCCCTTGTCTGGCGTTACTGGCCTTCTGGCACAGGAGCATCAGCACTCTCGGCCGTCCACGCCGCCGCTGAGCCTTGCTGAACTTGAAACAGCCGCATTGGCCAACAATTCCGAAATCCGGGTGGCTATGCGTCGTGTCGCAATTGCGGAGACACGAGTGCGGAGTGCCGGGTCGTTGAGCGACCCCGAGTTCATGTATCGCGGCTGGGGCACACCACTCGCTAAGCCGTGGGATCTGAACCAGACACAGCACATGTTCATGTTCAATCAGTCGCTCCCCGGTCCGGGCAAGCGGGCACTGCGCACACAACTTGCTTCGGAGGGAGTGGAGCAGGTCAAAGCGGAACTGGAGGCCAAAAAACGCGACGTCACGGCTCAAGTCCGGAAGACGTTCTACGACCTCCTCCGCAATCAGGACGAACTTCTGCTGCATGACGAGCAGGCGGCGCTGGCTCGCCAGTCCTCAGAGTCGGCACGGATCAAGTATGTTGTCGGACGCGTTCCGCAGCAGGACGTCCTGAAAGCACAGATCGCTCTCACCAAGCTGGTCGAGCACCTCGTGATGCTCGAACAGGATGGCGGTCTTGCGCGAGCCCAACTGAACACGCTGCTGGGACGGGACCCCGGATCGCCACTCGAAGTCCAAGGCGATTATTCTCCGCCGCAAAAGCTTCCTGCACTCCTGGATCTGGAAAGAAACGCCTTGGAGAATCGAGCCGAACTGGCGATGGCGTCTTCCGGTGTGCATCAGGGCGAGGCTCGTACCAAGCTCGCTGAAAAGGGCTACACACCGGACTACAACCTCAGCGCTGGTTACATGCTCATGCCGGATGGAGCCCGCTATCGCAACACGTACATGGCGGAGCTCGCAGTCACACTACCCTGGCTGAACCGCGGGCGTCACGACGCAGAGATCGCGGAGGCACAGGCGGATCTCTCGGCTGACAAAGCTGAGTACGACAACCAGCGTGCGCTCGTGTTCGAGGAAATTCAGGAAGCTCTGATTCGCGCGCAATCTGCCAAGCGCCTCGTTGATCTTTACAGCCAGACGCTTCGTCCTCAAGCGCAGGCGACACTGAAGTCAACCGTCGCTGCATATCAGGCCGACCGCACTGACTTCCTCAATCTGCTCGACAGTCAGAACACGACTCTCGAAGTTGAACTCGATTACTACCGCGCCGCGTCTGAACTGGAATCGCGGATTGCGGATCTCGAACGCGCGGTGGGAACTCCCTTGACGCGGGACGGGCAGGAATCGAAAACAACCGTCCCTCAGGCTTCCCTGCTTCAGATCACTTCGGAGGTGCGCTAATGACGCAGCATGAAAAGAAATTCCTTGTAACAGGACTTACTCTCGGCCTGATGTTGGCCTTGGTCGCCTACGCGGCAATGCGCCTTTGGCATCCCGACCGTAGCGCTGCCCAGTCTCAGGAAGCGCCGATTCTCAAGTACGACGCCGCCCCCGAACAAGCCACCTCTCAGCGCACAGAACAAGTGCAAGCGGACGCCTCTGTCTCCAGCATTCAGCTCAACCAGAAAGAGCAGACAGACATTGGTGTCGAAACGGTTGAAGTCAGGCGACGTAACCTGCAACGCGCTCTGATGGCCGTCGCCAAAGTGGACGAGCCGGAAACGCAACTGGCTTCGATCAGTGCGCGCATCGGTGGCCGCATCGACAAGCTCTACCTGGATTTCACGGGCCAGCAAGTGCGCCGTGGTCAGACTATCGCGTCCCTTTACAGCCCAGAAGTCTTTTCGACTGCCGAGGAATACAGGCTGGCTCTCGAAAACCGAAAGCGGCTCGGCACGGGTGCCGAGCCCTTAGCAGTGTCGGGCGCCGAAGACCTCGTAAACGCCAGCCGCCGCCGGCTGGAACTTTGGGGACTCACGACACAGCAGCTTGATGAGATCGCATCATCGGCGAAGCCTCAGATCGAACTTCCCATTTACTCGACCGTCAGCGGCATTGTGACGGAGCGCAAAGTTACGCAAGGGCAATATGTAAACGCCGGAGAAGTCCTGTTTACCATCACCGACCTGAGCACGATTTGGGTGAAGACAGACGTGTACCAGCCCGACCTGCCTTCCGTGCACACCGGCCAGCCCGTTGAGATCACTTCCGACTCATTACCCGGCACCACGCTGCACGGGCGAGTCGGATTTCTTGATACTTCCATTAACCCTCAGACCCGCACTGCCTCAGCTCGCGTCGAGGTTCCGAACCCCTGCATGCGACTGCGCCCCGGCATGTTCGTGCAAGTTAGATTTGCCGCAGCCGCAGGCCACGACGTTCTAGCCATACCGCGCTCTGCCGTTCTCGATACCGGCTTACGCAAGTTCGTCTACGTGGCCAAGGGCAATGGGGAATTCGAAGGACGGCAAGTGCAGCTCGGTCCAGCAGGCACGGACTATTACCCAGTGCTTGCCGGCCTTAAAGAAGGCGAACGCATCGTCAGCCAAGGCAGTTTCCTGATCGATTCCCAGACTCGAATCACAGGTGGTATGACCGGGATGTTTGGCGGATCGAAGGAATTCGATCATGGTCAGGCCGACCAAGGTCAGGCACAAGCGCCCGCCATTCCTCAGATTAAGTTCACCTTCCGTTCTGATCCGGAAACACCTCGCGGCAACTCCGATGCGACGCTGCACGTAACCGTGCTCGACGCTTCAGGGAAGCCGATGACTGATGTGCAGGTAAAGGTCACGCTCATCATGCCGGCGATGCCAGCGATGGGCATGGGCGAGAAGCGTGCCGCGAGCGACCTCACATGGAAGGGTTCTGATTACGTGGGCACGATCAAGGTCCCGACATCAGGTTCCTGGAATGTCGAAGTGAATGCCAGCCGCAACGGGCAACTCCTGGGTAGATATCACGCCCGGCTGAATGCGCAGTGAAGGGGAGAAACCATGATTAACCGGCTCATTGAATTTTCGCTGAAGAACCGCTTCCTCATCCTGCTGGTTTACGGGCTGCTGGCTGTCTGGGGTTACTGGGCACTGCTGAGAACGCCCATCGATGCCATTCCTGATCTCAGTGAGAACCAGGTGATTGTATACACCGATTGGGCGGGACGTAGCCCGCAGGAAGTCGAAGACCAGATCACGTATCCCCTCACCGTTAACTTGCAAGGTTTGGCGGGAGTAAGGGACGTGCGTTCCTCCTCGGCGTTGGGCTTCTCGATGATCAACATCATCTTCCAAGACAACATTGATCCCTATTTTGCCCGCACGCGGGTCTTGGAACGGCTGAACTTGGCATCGGGTTTCCTGCCAGAGGGGGTCGTACCTGTTTTGGGGCCGGATGCGACCGGTGTCGGCCAGGTCTTCTGGTACACGGTCGAGGGACCTTACGACGGCGGGACGCTGCACTCCCTGCAGGACTGGTTCATCAAGTACCAGCTGAATTCTGTTTCCGGTGTGGCGGAAGTGGCGAGCATCGGCGGCTGGGTACGGCAATATCAGATCGACGTTGATCCCATCAAACTGCGCGCCTACAACATCCCCTTGCGCATGGTCATCGAGGGCGTTCAGCGCAGTAATACCAATGTCGGCGCGAAGGTCATTGAGGCAAGCGACCAGGAGATGGCAGTCCGGGGCATTGGCTTGATTCGCTCGACGGAGGACCTTGAGAATATCGTCCTGACCGCCACGGCAGGCACCCCTGTCTACATCCGCAATGTCGCGAATGTTCATTTGGGGCCGGAATTCCGTCGCGGCGTTCTCGACAAGGACGGCAAGGATGTCGTGGGCGGCGTCGTGGTCATCCGCAACGGAGCCAACGCCCA
>CABEEA010000481.1_pt1 | contig 13880 bp, 8 predicted proteins | sample 3423201 | NCBI WGS metagenome assembly CABEEA01 (sample SAMEA5534333, study PRJEB31848) | metagenome | biome: tundra; feature: field; material: soil | place: USA | collected 2013-05 | depth 0.15 m | reverse complement strand
TAGTGCTGTATCGGACGCGCCCCATATGGAGTTGCAGGTAGATTTCTGGAGGCGTGCGGGGCGCGTCCGATACAGCTGTTTGAAGGAAGCCGCCGGCGAGGAAGCATCTATGCAAATTCAATGGTGTTGCCGTGACGAGAAAGACTCGGGGAATCGGTGATGGAGCTAACCGGAGTGCAGATGGGCCTAGTTCGATTGTAGTTTGCGTGCGAAAGCTTCGAGCCAGGAGCTTGGTGGGGGGCAATCAGGGCGCACGAGGCCTGAAGGTGCTGGGAGGCACCGAGCGAGCGAGATCGGGATGGGAGTTTCATGCCGCGGCTCCGGCAAGCCAGGGGGGAGAACGAAGTTGGAGCTGGGCAGCAGTAAGTCTTTCGAGGACCACCATGGAGCCGCCACATTTGGGACAGCGCCAAAGTGGATTCGGCTGCTTGGCTGGCGCCGTTTCTGGTTCGGATTGCGATGGCTGGACTGCGTGGAGTAGTTGAAAGCAAAGCGGCAGGAGAGTGGCGCGGCGGCGGTTAGCGAGGAAGCCGAAGTGGCGGATGCGGACGAAGCCTTTGGGCAGCAAGTGCAACAAGAAGCGGCGCAGGAACTCATCGAGCGCTAGGGTTATCAACTTGTGTTCGTTGTTGTGAGCGGAATCGCGCCAGCGAAACGTGACTTGGTCATTGGCGAAAGAGACGAGTCGGTGGTTGGAGATGGCGACGCGATGGGTGTAGTGGCCCAAATAACAGAGCGCATGCTCGGCGCCTCCGAAGGGCCGTTTGGAGTAGACGTGCCAGTCGTTTCGGAACAGGGTTCTGATCCAGGCGGAGAAGACTTTGGGGTGAGCGAGGGGTTTCAGGTTGCCATGGAAGCCCAGCTTGCCCTGCCGGAAGTTGCGTTTGAGAGCGGCCACAAACTTACCGCGAAAGACGCGGCTGAGCACCTTGACGGGAAGGAAGAAGGGGTAGCGTGGCTGGATCCAGTGGGTGCGATCGAGCGACAATCCGCCGGCGGGCACGACGCAATGCACGTGCGGGTGGTGTTCGAGTTTTTGATTCCAGGTGTGGAGCACACTGAAGAAGCCGATCTCGGCGCCGAGATGTTTGGGATCGCGAGCGACTGCGAGGAGAGTTGCGGCACTGGTCTGCAGCAAAAGATGGTACAGGAGTTTCTTGTTCTGCAAGGCGAGCGGCGCCAGTTCACGAGGTAGGGTAAAGACAACATGGACGTAGCGCGTAGGGAGAAGCTCCTGACGACGCGCTTGGAGCCAACGAGCACGGGCGTTGGCTTGACACTTCGGGCAGTGCCGGTTGCGGCAGCTGTTGTAAGAGATGGCCGGACGGTACCCACAGGCGATGCACTCATCGAGATGCCCGCCCAAGGCGGCGGTGCGACAGCGTGCGATGGCTCGCAGCACCGTGAGGTGTTGCCAAGTGATCCACCGGCGGCTTCGTTCGATGAAGACGCGTCCCGCGGCGCGAACCAGATCGGCCACCTCAAGTGGCGGCCGGTTCATCTACGGGTTCTGCGGTGACTTATCTTTCAACTTGAGCGAGTCCAGGGGACTGGCGGTGGCGTGGAGATGCCGTCGCGAGAGATGAAGATAGATCGTGGTCTCCTTCAGATCGTGATGTCCCAGGAGCAGTTGAATGGTGCGCAGGTCAGCGCCGTTTTCCAGTAAGTGCGTAGCGAAACAGTGGCGCAGCGTGTGGGGATGAACCCGGTTCTGCAGTCCCGCCCGCTGGGCGGCACGTTGGCACGCATACCACACGGCTCGGGGAGTGATGGGACGGTTGGAGGTGTGCCGGGACCCGCCCGGGAATAACCATTCCGTGGGTTTGCGCTTCAGGCTACGCCAGTAGTCGCGCAAGGCTTCCAGCAGCGTGGGACTGAGCATGACATCGCGGTCCTGACGACCTTTGCCACTGCGGATGTGGATCACCATGCGTCGGCTGTCGATATCGGAAATTTGCAAGCGAGCTAACTCTGCGCGCCGTACCCCAGTGCCATAGAGTGTCATCAATACCATGCGATGAAACCGAGTCTGGGACGAGTCGATGAGGTGGGCCACTTCTTCCGGGCTCAAGATGCTGGGCAGTGGTCGCGTCTTCTTCGGGTAAGGTGTATCGGCCACGCTCCAGGCTTTCTTGATCGTCTGCGTGTAGAAGAACCGCAGAGCCGCAAGTCGTTGCGTCACGCTGGATGCGGCGAGCTTTCTTTCGCGGAACAAATACGCTTGGTACTCGCGAATGTGCTCAGGAGTGAGCTGATCCGGAGGGCGGTGAAAGTGACGCGCAAAATCCTCGATCGTCTGGATGTAGCAGTCGATGGTAGTCTGCGCATAATTACGACGCTCGAGTTCTTCGAGCATCATTTTGCGAAGCTGGGTCATAGGGAATCTCCTTATGACCCAACCTTATCCGCTCACAGGCACACTGCCGACACCGAGCACGCGAAAGCGTCTGCCGCTAAGGCTTCGTTCAAACGGGCTTGTGGGAGATCAACGGAGATCTCCTCGAAGCCGACTTCTGGACCGGAACAATTTCCAATTTTGCCTGTCAGGCGGCCAAGGAGAGAGGCTGCCAATCGTAGCTCAGAAGCGGCAATCGCACTGGTTTTTGTGTGCCGCGGACAGTCAAGTCTCGGATTTGCGATCGATCACTTGCAGACAAAGTTGGCTGCATCGTTGATACTGCCGCTTCCCTTATACACGGCCTCATGTGGATAAGAGCATAAGGGGCGCGTAAACACGACGCCTTGATTTGGATCATTGTTTACATAGTGCGTCGCAAGAACTCTGTCGGGCGCAATGTCCTGCTTAACCCAGTGAACGAGCGGGGTGAGCATATCGAATACATTTACGCCAGGGCCGCCTTTGCAGTGGTTCATGCCAGGTACCATGAAAAGCCGGTAAAACGCCTGAGTCTTGTCCGGAGTTTGTTGCGATGACCCGACGGCGAAATCCGCGACGCTTTCGAAGTAGTTGATACTCGTCACTGGTGGTACCTCAGGGTCGCTGAATCCGTGGTACTGAATGAGTTTGCGGCCGCGCGCCCGGAACCGTTCCAGGTTGGGGTCAATCGAGTTTAGAGCCGACGCCAAGGTCTGACCGGGAACCACCACCTTGTGATCGACGTAAGCGGGTCCGGTAATCCAGTCGAAAGTTTGAAAGTCCCAGTTCGGGTCGTCGAACACAAAGTACTCGAAGAAGGGAAGGCCAATTTCCGCGTGATTGTCGGTTTGCGGCGCAGGCGGCGGTGGCGGAGAGATAGTTGACGGCCAGCCATCAGCTTCGCCGCCCCGCTCAAAGGGCGGATAATAACCACGCTGCTGCACCATCCGATCAGGGCCAGTCCACAAATTTCGAACCGCGTCGACCTGCTCCGCAGTAAGACAGTTCGGGGGCATCTGCGAGCCTTCGCACAAGAGCGCCGACGGATCAAAGTGGCAGCGTCGCGGATCATTCAGAACGCCATCCACGACACCATCAAGAGCGTCACAGGCTGCGTTGACCGCGTTGCCGAGAAGTGTGTCCTGCGTAGTGAAAACAGTGCCGGCGGGATTGTTAAACATCTGCCACACGACCCACAGATTGCCGCCAACATGATGATGCGTGTAGTAAGCGACCGGATCACCGGCAACGATACCGTCGTAATCGTCCGGGAAGCGTTGCGCTTCCATCAGTGCCTGTCGTCCACCGGTTGAACAGCCGGTGAAGTACGAACGCTGCGGATGGTCGCCATAGAAGGCGGATGCGATCTGCTTGCCGATGACGGTCATCAGATGGATCGAGCGATATCCAAAATCAATGATCTTTTCAGGATGTCCAAGGGCAAAGGATCTCCAACACAGCGCGTCAATTCCAGTTTGAATCGAGATTTACGTTCTGATCTGTTTGGTTTGGAGTGTGCCAAACAAGAAAACTGGCGTCGCGCTATCGCACGACGCCAGTTTTTGGAATGGATCATCCTCATTGGAAGTTGAACCACACGAAGGTGATTTCTTGGCTGCCAACGCCGCCCCATACCGCTTTCGACAACAGGTCACTGCCGTTATACATCGAGATGTCGCGGTTCGCTGCTGTGCCACAGCGAACCCATTTTGTCCCGATGACCTGGAGGGCCGTTGCGTTGACCATGGTCGCTGTCCCGTATGCGGAAAGCTCCGGGAGCGAGCCGCCCACGGTGGGCCGCTCCATGATCCACTCCGCTTCGGTGCCGTTGTAGTACGTGCCAGCGAGCGGCACATAGAATAGGGACTCGTTACTCTGGGTCCAGTCGATGATGCGGAAGCTGCCATATCCGCCCTTCGGGTTGGGCGCCCCTGACCCCGTACCGATCCACACCTCGACCTCAATCTCGTCGCCTGCATTGACCCCGAAGACTCCCTGTTCGGTGGGTTGGTTGGGCAAGAGTTCGGACCAGGCGTAGTAGTTGGTGAACAGAATGCCAAAGAATTCTTGGGCATCCTGCTCGGTCCCGGCCTGCACCAGATCTTTGGTGCCGTCGCCGTCAAGCCCGACCCAAAAGGCCGAATAGGTGGGGTTGCCCGACGAGTCGCCAAAAGTGATAAGTGGCACATACCAGGTAGCAGTCACCGCACTGTACTTGTGCTTGGTCGTGCTGTGAGCTTCCAGTCCGCTCCAGTTCGCAAAGGCGTAGCTCCCCGGCGACGCCGTGACGTTGGTGCTCACCAAGTGTTGCGGGAGCACGATCATGGGCCGGGAAACATGGTCCAGCCATTTGGCGTACTGGTCGGGCGAGCTCAGAACGTCGGGCCGCTCCGTATAGCCGAGGTTCATCAGTTCGTCATCGGAAAGCGACTGGGCTTGCGCCTCAGTCAGCCCAGGCCGAACCTTCGAGCCCTTCGGCGTTGGCACGTGACTCTGCGGCGCCGGCATATCGGCGGTAGGAGATGAGCTGGCGAGCAGATGCAGCGGATAGCTTACGGCCTTGCCGTTCGATGAGCAATCAAGCTGGACCCGGCCTTCCATCCCTTCCCGGGCGGTCGCGTGGATTTTTACGTTGCCCTCGCCGTTGGCATAAAAACGCATCGTCCGCGTGTCGCTCGTACCGACGGCATGCAGATCGCAAGCCGCGTCGGCCATAGTTTTAAGCACGATCGGCGTCTGGACGTTGGGTGCAATGGTGAAACCCTTCTCGGCAGCAACCTTCACGTTCTGGGCCGAGGCGGTCAGGCTGCACAGGAGGACGGCGGCCAGAGTGAGCAGGCCGCTCGTGTGCTTCTGTGGGGCGGCGGTTAAAGTGCTGTGGTTGATGGTGTTGGCTTTACTAACGTTTTTCATAATCGTTCTCCTTGTTGCTCCGTGTCGGAGCCTGAGATTGAGTTCTTCGTTGCGATCCATCCCGGACCGGGCCTCCGTAATCCGTCACCGCGAAAGCCCCTCACTTGATGTAGCGGGAACTCTGGGTTGGAGGGGTCAAGCTGCAGGAAAAAATCTGCGGCGGGGGCGCCGCACTGGAATGCGCGGGATCAATGTGATAACTTGCCCCTACGCCAACGAGAACTGAAACCATGCCGGGTTCGTCTGAAGGTCCCTCCAAAGTCGAAGTCACTCAGCTACTTAAAGCGTGGGGCGCGGGAGACGACAGGGCGCTGGAGCAGTTGACTCCGGTGGTCGAGAACGAACTGCACAGGATGGCCCACCGCTGCATGGCCCGGGAAAATCCGGGTCAAACTCTGCAAACCACCGCCCTGGTCAACGAGGTTTACCTTCGCCTGGTGGATATCCACGCGGTGGAGTGGCAGGACCGCGCTCATTTTTTTGCCATATCCGCCCGCATGATGCGACGCATTCTGACGGATTTTGCGCGTGCCCGGAATTATCAGAAGCGAGGCGCTGGTGCGGTGCAAGTTTCCTTAGACGAAGGCCTGGTCGTCGCTCCGGAGAAGGAGGGGGATATTTTGGCGCTCGATGAGGCCTTGACGGAATTTGGCGTGCTCTATCCCCGGCAGAGTCAGGTTGTGGAACTGCGTTTTTTCGGCGGCCTTGAAGTAAAGGAAGCCGCGGAGGCTCTCAAGATATCCCCGGAGACAGTCAAGCGTGACTGGAGATTCGCCAAAGCCTGGCTTTTGCGCGCCCTGAGAGCGGAAACGACCGGAGAAGCGAGCGGAGCGAAGGATGATGGATGCTGAGCGGGCGCGCCGGCTGGAGCAGTTGTATCAGTCCGCACTGGAGCATGACGAATCGGAGCGGCGCGCATTTCTGGAGAGCGCGTGCGGCGCGGATTTGGAACTTCGCGGGGAGATTGAATCGCTGCTCGCGCTTGATCTGGAAGCTGGGAGCTTTATCGAGGCGCCCGCCCTGGAAGTGGCCGCCCGCCTGGTGGCTCAAAGGCAAGGGCATTCCACAGGCAAAAGCAGCGCTCTGGTCGCAGGTCAGACCGTCTCCCACTACCGCATCATCGACAAAATAGGCGGCGGAGGGATGGGGGTTGTCTATAAGGCGCGCGATACCCGGCTGAGGCGCCTGGTAGCGTTGAAGTTCCTGCCCGAAGAGGTCGCCGCGGACGCCACGGCAATCGTCCGATTCCAGCGCGAGGCTCGCGCCGCCAGCTCTCTTAACCACCGCAATATTTGTACCATCTACGACATCGGCGAGGAGGCGGGGCGAGCCTTCATTGCCATTGAGTACCTGGACGGGCAGACGCTGAAACATGTCATCGAATCCGGGCCGCTCGAAAGCGACCGGCTGCTGCAACTGGCAATGCAGATCGTCGATGCCCTGGATGCCGCTCACTCGCAGGGCATCATTCATCGGGATGTGAAGCCGGCCAACATTTTCGTTACTCACCGCGGCCAGGCCAAAGTCTTAGACTTCGGATTGGCGAAGGTGGCCCCTGTACTTCGCACATCAGCGAACAGGAACGCAGGCTCCACCTTGCTCAACGACAACTCGGAGGAGCAACTAACCAGCCCGGGCAGCGCGGTTGGGACCATTGCCTACATGTCGCCGGAACAGGCGCGCGGCGAAGAGCTCGATATCCGAACGGACTTGTTCAGCTTCGGCGCCGTGTTCTACGAGATGGCAACTGGGCGGCGTGCCTTTAGTGGGAACACGTCCGCCGTGGTTTTTGAAGCCATACTCAACCGGGAACCGCCGCCGGCGACCAGCCTAAACCCTCATCTGCCTGGCGGACTGGCACACATCATCGCCAAGTGTCTGCGGAAGGACCGCCAGGAACGCTACCAGTCGGCGGCCGAGATCCTTGATGATTTAAAGCTGGTCGCAACTGGAGGGCGGGCTCGCGGCATCGCCCTGGGCTTTGCAAGGCGAAAGCCATGGCTGACGGGGTCGGTGATGAGTCTGACGGCGATCGCGATTGTGGGGTTGCTTCTTTATTATGTCGTCCGCGATCACCAGTCGCGTGCGGGCTGGGAGACAGTTTCTTCTTCGGCCGGTACAGGTGTGAAGGCTCGCCGGTCGGTCGCGGTTCTTGGATTTCGCAATCTTTCCGGAAACTCCGAGAAAGCGTGGCTGTCGACGGCGCTCGCAGAAATGGTAAGCACCGAGCTCGCTGCGGGAGAAAAGCTTCGTCTGATCTCGAGCGAGGACATTGCCCACACTAAACTCGACCTCGCGCTCGCCGACACGGGAACCTTTTCCAAAGATACGCTGGCGCGTATGCGCAAGCACATGGGGAGCGACCTGGTTGTGCTCGGTTCCTACACCGTGCTTGGCGGGAAGTCCAATGAGAGCATCCGCCTTGACCTGCGGGCCCAAAGCGCATCGGCCGGAGAAACGGTCGCCGAGGTATCGGCCACGGGAACCGAAGATGACCTGTTCGACCTGGTTTCGCAAGCCGGAGCGCGCTTGCGGGAAGAACTGGGCGTGGAAGCCGTTTCGCCAGCCGATTCTGTGAGTGTGCGCGCCTCGCTGCCGGATAACCCGGAAGGCGCGCGCCTGTACGCCGAGGGTCTCGCGAAATTCCGGATCTTCGATCCCCTGGCGGCGCGCGATCTGCTGCAGGCAGCAGTGGCGGCCGACCCGAAATTTCCCTTGTCGCACGCGGCCCTGGCCAGTACCTGGACGGCGCTTGGCTACGATGCCAAGGCGAAGGCGGAGGCGACCAAGGCTTTCCAGTTGTCGGGCAAGCTCAGATACGAGGAGCGGTTGCTGGTGGAAGGCCGCTATCGCAGCACAACTCTCGACTACACAAAGGCTATCGAGGTCTATCGCACTCTGTCTACCCTGTTCCCCGACAACCTCGATTACGGTTTGAACCTGGCCGAAGCGCAGGAGCAGGCAGGCAATCCTGCCGATTCGATCGCCACACTGGAAACTTTGCAAAAACTCCCCGCGCCGGTGGGCGCCGATCCTGGAATCAACTTGCGAGTGGCATCAGTCCTCACGGAATCCGACCATGCCAAGGCGCTCGCGGCCGACGAGCAAGCCATCAAAAAGGGACTGGCCTCCGGCGCGAAATTGCTGGTTGCCCGGGCTCGCAAGAACCAGTGCGTCAACCTCATCGATCTTGGCAAAATCAATGAGGGCATCGCCGCCTGCCAGGACGCTCAGCATATCTTTGCATCGGCCGGCGATCGCAACGGCGTGGGGGCAGAGCTGAACGACACCGGTTATGCCCAGGTTCAGCAGGGAAACATGGCTGAGGCTAAGCGTTTGTTTCAGGAGGCAGCGCAGAATTTTCGCGAGGTCGGCAACGATGCGGGCGTTGCCGTAACCTTAGCCAATCTTGCAGCAATCGTCTACGCCGAGGGAAATCTTGCCGAAGCCAAAGCGCTTTTCCACGAGGTCCTTCCGCGATATCGCAAGGTGGAAGACAGCGACGGCGAGACCCTCCTGCTGGTCAATCTCGCCGCGCTGCTGACCGACGAGGCAGACTTGCGCGCCGCCGAGGATACCTGTGAACAGGCCCTCACCCTGGCGCAAAGAACCAACGACAAACGCGCCGAGGGATACGTACTGGCAGGACTCGGCGGCCCACTTCTCCAGCAGGGGAACCTTACGGCGGCGCGGAAGGCGTTCGAGCAGTCGCTCGCGATCCGCAACCAAATCGGCGAAAAACAAACCGCGGCTGAATCTCGGACCTATCTGGCGGAAGTGGCGATTGAAGAGGGACACGCTGCGGACGCAGAGAAGTCAGCCCGTGCGAGCCTGAACGAGTTTCGCAGTGAAAAACAGGCCGATGATGAACTAACCGCAGCGGCGGTACTGATCGAGGCGCTGCTGGCACAAGGAAAACCGACGGAGGCAATGGCGGTCGTCGATGACGAAACCGAGGTTGTGGCGAAGAACCAGAATCAGCCCGTCCGTCTTAAGCTTGCCATCGTCGTTGCTCACGCCATGGCGGTGTCCGGTAAACTCGCCGAGGCCAAGCGAACCCTGGAGAAACTCTTTAAAGACGAGATCAAGCAAGGGTTTCTTGCCAATCAATTTGAAACTCGTCTCGCACTCGCCGAAATAGAGCTGAAGTCTGGACGCATTGCAGCCGGTCACAGTAAACTCGCAGCCCTCCAGCACGATGCCCAGGCGCGTGGCCTAGGCCTGATTGCGCGAAAAGCAGCAGAATTGCGAAAGCCGGCGCCAGCCAAGACATAGAGTGCCAACTGCGAGTGGTTGGCCAACCGGAAGGTATCCAGAAACGCTAGTGCTGTATCGGACGCGCCCCATATGGAGTTGCAGGTAGATTTCTGGAGGCGTGCGGGGCGCGTCCGATACAGCTGTTTGAAGGAAGCCGCCGGCGAGGCCCCAATGAAGGGCACAAGAAGCCGATACCTCCACGCCTCTCTGCCGCTACCGTTCTACTCGATGCAGAACAACTGGGATGCTCGATGGCATTTGCCAAGAGACATCAATGGAGGGATCAGACCCGTCCGGCGCGGGCCCGATCGCCGGCCTGCCCGGTTCCTCTTTCGGAGGAGTCGGAGTCTCCCACGGGAGGTTCACCAAGCGCTGCAATTCAATCCGGTCGCCCTTGAGCAAGCCGGTAAAGTTGCTATTTCCTGATTTAAAAGCCACGCGATCCCCGTCCACTCTCCCTTCCACAATGGGGCTGGGTACATCGTCACCTCCGAAAAATCCGGCGCCCCCTTCGACGGTTCCAGTCAGCTTGCTGCCATCCTGACGTAGCGTGAACACAGTGTTGACACCGACGATCATGGAAATGAAGTCATCCGACGGCCCAGCGGACGCCAGAACGGGTCTCCACAGGCCCGTGACACCAGACCCAGACGGCACTTCGCGCTCCCACCCGGCCACCTGTGGACGGAGTTTCACTGGCTTGGCAGCAATGGTCATGGTGGACGAGGCAAGACCAGCCGACGTTGCCTCGACCGTGATCTTTCCGGCTGCCTTGGAAGACTGCACGAGTGCCATGCAGAAACCGGAGAATGCCTTTCGCGACGTGCCCTTATCCGGCGCATGATCCGTCGGGTCGCCGTTGCCGACGCCGATCAACTTCCCCGCGCCAGCGACTCGGAACGTCACCTCGTTCTCGGTAATGGGAACGGTGCGCCCCTGCGCATCCTGCACTTCGACAGCGAACATCGCAACGTCCTCGCCGTCGGCGGAGACTCCCCCGCGATCCGCACGCAGGACCAGCTTGGCCGCGGCGCCGGTTGTGTCGCGCCTGGTCGTCATCACCTGTTTCCCGTCTTTCCAGCCCCGAGCCTCCAGGGAGCTGGGCGCGTACTTCACGATCCAGGCTACGTGGGAGTCTTTCCTTACGTCTTTCGCTCCGAGGCTCAACCCGTTCAGGAATAGCTCCACCCGATCGAGGTTCGAATACGCCCAAACCGCGATCTCCTTGCCCTCCATGCCCGGCCAGCTCCAATGAGGAAAGAGGTGCAGGACGGGCTTCGCCGTCCACCAAGACTGGTAGTAATAGAAGGAATCCTTCGGGAACCCGCACGTGTCGATGATGCCGTACTGCGAACTGATGTTCGGCCATTGGTAGGGTGAGGGCTCCCCGCGATAGTCGAAACCTGTCCAGATGAAGCCACCCGAGAGCCACGGCCTCGCGTTGCAGAAGCGCCACCAGCCCTCGGCCGATGCTCGCCCGGTCGTGGTGTAGGGATCGTACGAACTCACAAAGCCCTTCGCGCGGTCGGTGACGTAGATGCCGCGCGTGCCTACGGCGCTGACGGTTTCTGTACCCATGACAGGCTTCTCAGGATGTTTCTTGTGGAACTCCTCAGCACCCGGATCCATGTAGTTGTAGCCTGCGACGTCTCCCGCGGCCAGCCCGCCCGTTCCAATGGCCCCGGCGGGAGCGATGGAAACTGGCCGTGAACCGTCGTGCCGGGTCGCGACTGCCTTCATGGCGGTCAGGATGAGCGTGCCCCTGGCCGTGTTCGCCTGTCCTTCTTCGTTTCCCATAGACCACATGAAGACGCTAGGGTGATTTCGATCGCGCCGGACAAGGTTTTCAAACTGGCTCAGGCCTTCCGAGTTCGACGACATCATGCGCGTCTCGTCGAACACCAGCATGCCCATCTGGTCGCATGCGTCCAGCAACTCCGGGGTGGGTGGGTTGTGCGAGGTGCGAATCGAGTTGCAGCCCATCTCCTGGAGCTTGCTGACGCGGTAGTACTGCACGGCATCCGGCAGCGCGGCACCCACACCGGCATGATCCTGGTGGTTGCAGGTGCCCTTCAGCTTGACGGACTTGCCATTCACCAGAAGGCCCTTCTCAGCGTCAAATTCCGCGGTTCGAATGCCGAATGGAGTCTCACAGCGATCCACTACTTGCCCGTCCGCTTGAACCTCGGTGACCAGCTTGTAGAGGTGCCGATCTTCGAGCGACCACAAGAGGGGCTGCTTTACGACGATCTCTTGCCGATAGCTGAGTTCGCTCCCGGCGGGAATCGACGCCGGCGCAGCGGCGTGTTTGCCAACCGCCTGCCCCGAAGGATCGAGAACCGTCGAGATGACGCGCGCATCGCGAGCTGCAGCTCCGTGGTTGCTCACTTCCGTGAGTATGGAGAGCGAGGCTTCGCCGGGGTGAACCTGCGACTTAACGAACGTGCCCCATTGCTTCACGTGCAGCGGGTTGGTCTTCACGAGCCACACATGGCGGTAAATCCCCGCGCCCTCATAAAACCATCCATCGCTCTGGGTGGCATCGACTCGCACCAGCAGGACGTTGCGCTGGCCGAAATAGGCGAAATCCGACACGTCAATGGTGAAGGGGTCGTAGCCGCCACTGTGCCTCCCGATGTAGAAACCGTTGAACACCACCATGGTCTCGCGATACGCGCCATCGAACTCGATGGTGATTCGCTTCCCGGCGTCCTCGCCAGGAAGGTCGAGCACCCGCCGGTACCAGCCGACGCTCGTGGCTGGATATTTGCGGCCCAGCGGGTAAAAACCTTTGCTCGACAAGTCCGGGTCGTTCTGGAAGGGCAACTCAACAGCCCAGTCGTGCGGAAGGTCGAGGCCCCTCCAGTCGCTATCGTCGAAAGCGATAGCGCAGGCCGGCATGAAGTTCCCGGTCTTCTGGAAATTGCCCACTGACGAACTGCCGAAGCCGAAGTCCTTACTAGTGTCGTCGGCGTGCCCGAAATGAAAGCGCCAACCGAAGTCAAAGAGCAGCCGCTCGCGACCAGCGCCGGGCGTTGGAGGTGCAAGCGTAGTGTCGGCCGTGAGAGGAGCAGAGTCCTCCGGCACCGTATTCATCGCGAGATCGAAGGGTCTGATCCCCCTGGCAGCGGCAACGGCTGCGGGCGCCAGCAGGCTGGCCTTGAGTACATCGCGGCGGGTTGGCATGTCTCCTCCAGTAGAGCCGCTTTAATGATGGAATCTTTGATACACAAGCAGCTTTCTTGTCAGATCAGAGCGACGGAAGTATACGCTCGCACTTTGCGGGTCACAAGTAACGAGCGGAACTGTCCGCAGCACACGCTCCCTAAGCGGTGAGAGTAGATAGTCAAAAAGGGCTCACCCTTTATCATTACAGAAGGAGGGTTCCACGTGACCGCTGAGACCACCAAGCCCGATGCGGACCCTCAGCTTCGACGCAATTCGCTTGGTCTTGCAGAACTCGTCTTCCAAGGTGTCACGCACATCGCACCGGCGACCAATGTCGTGTTCACTTTTCCGATCATCGCTCTCAAGGCCGGACCAGATATGCCTCTTTCGTTCTTGTTCTCCACGATCGTCTGCTTCTTTATCGGGCACACCGTGTCTCAGTTTTCCCGGTACATGCCGTCGAGCGGCGGTTACTATTCGTTTGCCACTCGTGGACTCGGGAGCCGCAGCGGCTTTATGGCGACTTGGAGTTACTTGATCTACGAGATCCTCGGATCGGCCGGATGCACGGGTTTCCTTGGCTATCTTATCTCAGACATGTTGCAAAAGCAGTTTCATGTGAACATCCCATGGTGGTATTTCGCGGTGGCAACATCTGCACTCATTTGGGCGCTCACTCACCACGGCGTCCAGTTGTCGGCGAGGATTACAGCGCTCTTAGGCGGCCTCGAACTGCTCATCATGTTAACGCTTGGGATCGCGCTCCTAATCCATCCAGGACCAGGTTCCACCTACCTTGCGCCGCTAAAGCCTTCTTCATCACCCCATCACTTCGGCGGTATCTTGGCTGGGATGGTTTTCTCCATCCTCGCGCTTAGCGGCTTCGAGGCTCCAGCGCCGCTCGCCCAGGAAGCCCGCCTTCCCGGCAAGTCTGTCGGCCGGGCGATCATGATCTCCCTTGGTAGTATCGGCAGCCGCATGAAGACGATGCTCAATCTGCCTCAGTGAAATCCTCCGCCCCTGTAGAAAAGACATTTGGGCAAGGGTAGAATGCCCCCACGGAGGATCGGAACATGACCAGCCCGTCTGCGACACCCGAGCGCTATCCTTACCAGAACGAACCGATATGGTCGAGGTCAGAAAAGGCCATCGCCCGCAAAGCCTT
>CABEEA010000472.1_pt1 | contig 14212 bp, 18 predicted proteins | sample 3423201 | NCBI WGS metagenome assembly CABEEA01 (sample SAMEA5534333, study PRJEB31848) | metagenome | biome: tundra; feature: field; material: soil | place: USA | collected 2013-05 | depth 0.15 m | reverse complement strand
CACGTGCGAGGAACTGGGCGTCACGCTCGGCGGCGGGCACACGGAAATCACCCAAGGCCTCGACCGCCCGATTCTGGTCGGTCAGATGCTCGGCGAGGTCGCCCCGACTCGCCTTGTGCGGAAGACTCGCATCGCCATCGGCGATCTGATCCTATTGACACGCGGTGTGGCCATCGAGGGCACCGCGATCCTCGCACGAGAGAAGTCCGAACGGCTGCGGGGACGGGTTGATGCCGATCTTCTGGCGCGGGCCGCTCGTTTCCTGATTGAGCCCGGCATCAGTGTCGTGAGTGCGGCTCTAGCGGCTGCCAATGTCGGCGAAGTCGTGCACGCGATGCACGATCCGACGGAAGGCGGGCTCGCGATGGGGCTCTTCGAGTTGGTGGCGCCCGCCGGTCTCGGGCTTCGGGTCATTCGCGAGCACATTCCCGTGTTTCCCGAAACCGACACGATCTGCAGTGCGCTCGCGCTCGATCCGCTGAAACTGATTGCGTCGGGCGCGTTGCTGATCGCCGTAGCGCCAGACAGAGCGGACTCGGTCCTGACGGCCATTGAGGCCACAGGCGTTCCGGTTGTGGTAATTGGTGAGGTGCGTCCGTCGAGCGAGGGCATCACTATCGTGACGAATGGAGCCGTAGAGCCGCTCACGCCCCCAGTTCGAGACGAGATCGCGCGAGCCTTCGAAGGCTGTTAGGCACGGGCGGTATCAGCAGCTTCGATCGGAGGCCGAGTGCACTTTCATATTGCAAACCAGCTCCGATACGCTGACTTCGGAGCCTCGTCCGCAGTGCCAACCCATACCCCTCATAGTTTCGTCAGAACACTAATCTGGATTGGTATTTGGCCGCTCGTGGCGTTACAACCCTCGACGGTTACTCTTACGCCGAAAACATCTTTGCCGGAAGCATCTTGCCGCAATAGGCCGAGAAACACATCCACTTTTGCCGAAGCTGAGCTATTACCGGAGTCGCGACAGCTAGACGAAAAAATGGCCTGATTGGGAGTGTAACTCGGCGGGTTAGAGGTTGGATGCGCACTCGGGAGCAGCACAGCAGTCTGCTTGTGATCCAATGTTACGTGCACCAGAAGAACATTCAGGTAGTTGGGAAGCACCTGCTCCGCGGACGGACTGTGGGAAGGGTCTTGTTGTTTAGGGGTCAGATTGAATTTCTCTAGGTAAGGCACCTGCTGGGCAAACGCCCTTTCGAGGACCGCCACTTCATCTTTCAAGGCATCGATCTTGCTCTGACATCCAATCTGGCACTCCTGTGCGGTGCCGATCCCACTGCAGACGACGATTATCAACACGGTGAGTAGAATGGGGCTTTCGCTTTTCATGTCAGTCCTCCACGAGCTTAGACTCCTTAGGCTGTCTGCTGCTTCCCTGAGCCAGCGTGGGATCAATTTGGCGATGGTGCAACTTGGAGAATGTGCACGCTGCCGCAGTGCATGGCCAACCTATGGCGGTTTCATTCACCGATTCGCAGCAGCGTATCTGGCAGGTAACTAACCTTGGTTGGTTCCTTCCCGGTCGCCTGCCCTCGTCTTCAGTCATCGAAACACGCGGTTTCAAGACTTGCCTCTACGTCCCAAGCTTCCGCGAGGACGTGCTAAGGCGGGGCACGCTCACTCCGAGTAGCCGTCGTCGTTGTCATCATCCTCGTCATCTTCTTTGCCGTCGCCTTTGTCTTCCTCTTCGTCTTCTTCTTCCTCGTCTGGCTCTTGTCGAAAGAGAACATTGGCAGCTACCGACCGACCAGAAGAGTCTGGGTCGGGGCATTCTCGATGTATTCTGCTCATGCCCAATGGTACGCCCCGTACCCCTTGGCAAACGCGGGCATTCCCAATACCCGACGAGAAAACTGCTCGAACGAGAGCGCGACCCGAAGGAAGGCTAATCAAGCCGTATCATCGAACCAGTGACATCGTTTACGTACACGCGACGGCTTACGTCTATCCTGATCACGATTCCATTCACATTACAGAACTGAAGATTCCCACCGCAAGTGAGACCAAGAAAGATGACATGAAGTAGGCGCGAGGAAATTTCCACCAAGGGAATAGGATGGAGCAATGAATCAATTCCTTGTGCATACGCTTCCTGGCTCGGTTTTGGTCGTAGATATTTCGGAGGTTGGACCAAACGCGCGAACCGTCCCGAGTCATTTCTTTAACTCGTGGAAAGAGGCGGAAAGGCATTTCCTTAGCCTCGGAGCCCCTCAGGAAGCTCTAGACTCTGTGGCGGATGCCGTGAAGGAAACCAGGACTGCAAAGCTAGCGTTCTAGCACCACAGTTGACCGCTGCCTAAATCGAAACTGAGACACTACCCGAATCCGCCCTTTGTTGGATGCCTGCGGAGCACTTCCAGCGCCTCCAGCGAGTCGCCTTGGACGTAACTCGCGTTTATCTCCGTGTAGTGCTTCCACTTTTCGGGCAGGTCGTGCAGGGCGAAAATCGCGGAGACCGGGCAGACCGGCACGCAGGCCCCACAATCGATGCACTCTATGGGATCGATGTAGAGCTGCGGGACCTCATCGAAGCCAGGACGGGCGTCGTCGTACGTTGTGTTCTTCTTGGGGTGGATGCAATCTACGGGGCAGGCATCGACGCAGGCGGTGCTTTTGTCCCGATGCAAGGTTCGGCAATAACGAAGGCCACTCGTGTCGCAACCGGCATTGCCCCCGATGCCAGGGCAACGCCCGCCAGCGCTGGCTTCAGGCGCGGGAACGGGAGTTGCTGCCCGCCAGCTACGTGCACGTCGTCTTCACCCTGCCGCGGGAACTGGCTCCGCTGGCATTGCAGAATAAACGTCTGATCTACAACCTGCTGTTTCACACCAGCGCTGCAACGCTGCTGGAGATCGCTCGCGATCCCCGGCACCTCGGCGCGGAGATCGGCTTCTTCAGCGTGCTCCATACCTGGGACCAGCGACTGCAACATCATCCCCATGTCCACTGCGTGCTGGCCGCCGGCGGTCTCGCTCCGGATCACTCCCGCTGGATCTCCTCGCGCCGATCCTTCTTCCTTCCCGTCAAAGTACTCAGCCGTGTCTTCCGCGGCAAGTTTGTCGCCGGACTCAAGACCGCCTTTCATGCCGGCGCACTCCAGTTCCACGGACATCTCTTACCGCTTGCGGAACCCCGCGCCTTCGCCTCGTGGCTGCGGGTACTGTTCCGTCACGACTGGGTCGTCTACTCCAAGCGGCCTTTCGGCGGGCCAGAACATGTGCTGCGCTATCTCGGCGCTTACACTCATCGCGTCGCCATTTCCAACAGGAGGTTGGTTGCTCTTGCCAACGGCCACGTCACCTTCCGCTGGCGCGACTCCGCCCACGGCAACAAGAAGCGGCTCATGACTCTCCCGGTCGAAGAGTTCCTGCGTCGCTTCCTGCTCCACCTGCTGCCACCCGGCTTCGTGCGCATTCGCAACTTCGGCTTCCTCGCCAACCGGCAACGCGCCACCCTCCTGCCGCTCTGTTTCCAACTGCTTTGTGGCTCGGGAGACACGCCCGCTCCGGCGCCATCGCCTTCCATGGACCAGCCTCGCTCGCTCTGGAACTGTCCGGCCTGCGGCGGAACTATGCGCGTCGTCGAACGGCTCTCTGCCGCGCAACTCTTGCTCCGCTCTCCACCTCGGTCCGACCGGTGCGCAGCATGAACCTCGATCCGCATCCTCGCCTTCAAAGCGTGCTCCGGCACCCACGGAGAGTTCTTGTCTCAGCGGGCGAGCAATGCCCAGTCAGCCAACTTCTCAGCCTCTGCCCGCCACCTCAGCGCAACGCTACTCCGCTCGATTCAGTCCCGCCACCGGTCAATCCTACTCATCGCAGCGGGTTCCTAAATACTCTGGGCTCGATCGGATCAATTCAAATCCCATAGACATTCCCGAGGGCTTCCTTCAAGTCGCTGTATCTGGAGCGCCCGCCGGAGATCATGCAACCGCGACCGGTTGTGCAGCGGGCGCTCCAGATACAGCCCTAAGACTTCTGGCCCGCGATAATTTCCGGTTAGCCCTCATCCGTTCGTGGTTTCGAATTCTTACGACAAAAACGCGCACGGGCGCAATGGTACAGCCGCTTAACGTTGACGCGGTTAGCTGAAATGGAACGGTGTAAAGGACGTCAGTCGAATCACGGTCCAGAAGCCGGAGCAATCCCGTCCTTGCAAGTGGTGGCAACGACGTTAAGGAGCCTCAGCATCAGGCGTGAAAATGCCTAGCTATTCGGCTGGCGACACTAAGAAGCTGTAACAAAATCCGTTCTGTTGCCCGCTGCGTGATAGCTATGGCCTTATTCCACCGAGGCGAGCCGTATACAGCCGATCTAGGAGTTGGAACGCATCTTCATGCAGGCCAACCGCCGGCCTGATCTCTGACCCCAGTTCCAGATATTGTCCCGTTGCCGTATCGTAGGCGGGCCAATTGGGCAGACCGGGGGCGTTCGGACTTCCAGTTCGGGCAAACTGTACCCAATAGCGGCGCATGGCATCGGCCAGCGCGTTGCCGGCCTCATCTCGGGGTAGCTTGGGCGAGTCAAACAACAAAGCCACGTCTGTGCCGTGAAAGGCTCCCAACTCCTTGCCGCCAGGAGTGGGAACGGTCCAAGTCACGTTGTAGAGATAAGCCTTGCTTTTCATTCCTTGCATGGTGCCGGCTGTCCACCGCGAGGGAGCGAATACGCCGAGGTCAGTCCCCGCACGGATAAAAGCATCGCGCGCATCCGCCGAACTTGGAACTGGGTACATCCGCAGCACGTCGTCGGCAAGAGGCTGGAAGGAATTTTTGACCCAGTCACGAAATGTCTCGAGAGTTACTTCATCGGACCCGATCAGGTTGCTGAATTCGCGCGCCGTGCTGCCCACCATGACTGGCACATCAGCCTGCTGGTGATGGGCGAACATAACCAAAGGCTGATCAGAAAGGACCCAGCCGTCCACGACCGCGTCAAAGCCCATGTCTGCCGCTGCTTTGAACACATCGTCAGTTGAAGCCGAGCGCAACTTGTTGATTGCATCCGGACCTTCTCCGGCGGCCAGCTTGTGCGCGAGATCAGCGCCCAGTTTCTCGGCGGAGTCCACGCCGGCCCCGGAATGATGCACACTAGGATGGAGGTCGAGTGGTACGCCGCTTTGCATGATCGCGCGCTGGAAAAGTCCTCGGGCTAGCGGCGAGAGCATGAGACAGCCGACATATTCGCCGCCCGATGACTGACCAAAGATGGTAACGTTTCCCGGATCGCCCCCAAATTTCGCGATATTCCGCTGCACCCACTGCAACGCGGCAATTTGGTCCAGCAAACCATAATTGCCGGAAGACTGATGGGGTGATTCCGCAGTCAGCGCCGGATGGGAAAGCCATCCGAAGACTCCCAGCCGATAATTAATGCTTACAAGAACTACGCCCATAGAAGCGAGGATTGCACCGCGGTCGTCTCCTCGGCCGTTCACGCCGCCGCCACCGTGAATCCATAGCATCACGGGTTGTAGGCTCTTGCTGTGCAGACCTGTGGTTATGACGTTCAAATACAAACAGTCTTCGCTGGTCTTGCCAACAGGTTTTACCTGCGACGGATCGCCGCCCACTGTACTCACCGTTCTCTGGATTGCCCGGTACATAAAATCTGATTGCGGACAAGCGGGACTTAGTTCGTCCGCTATACGAATTCCCTTCCAGCTTGCCGGGGGTTGAGGAGGCTTCCAGCGCAGGTCCCCAACCGGTGGAGCGGCATAGGGAATACCGAGAAAAAGAACGGCCCTGGGATAGTCGACAGAAGTCGCTCCTTGCACGCTGCCGCTGTCGATATGGACGAAGAGCTTCGCGGCGGGTGCGCGATCGGAAGCACTACACAAGCTCAGAAGCAGGCAGGAACATAACGCAAGCTGGCCAATACGATGTCTCATCTTTACCTCCAGGCGCGTGGGCATATTACCAAGGCATCAAACCAAGAGGACAACATTCTACTTATTACTGGGTACTCTTGGCGGAAGGACATCTGAACCGCGACGCGACCTGCGCTACCAGCGGAGCGCTTTGACCAATGGCGAAGGCTAGCCGGTGGACACTCGCCTTTACGTACGTCGCGGCAGTGACTCCAGGTATTCGACAACATCGCCCTGTTCCTGCGCAGTAAGACCGAGGCTGAAGCAAGTGTCGTAATGATTCACGACCTCGGCTAGCGTGGCGAAACGGCCATCGTGATAGAAGCCACCCTTGGTGTGGGTCCACAGACCGTTCAGAGGCGTAGTCCTGTACGCATGATCGGGCGCACGATTCGCTTGGAAATCATCTACACAGACCTCTGAAGCTTTATGCATGTTCCAGCCGGGTTCCGTGAAAACAGGGTCGGAGTGATAGGTACTGCACTTCGCCTTACCCCTGAAGAGTTCCCGGCCACGATCTGCAGCGGTGTGGTCGAAACTGCTGGAGGGCGGCGCCGGAGCCGGAATTGAGAGTTGGTAGAGGTGCAGAGCCGGCAATTTGGCGGTGATCGAATCAGGATTGCTCTGGACGCGGCCGAAATGGTTGGCGGCTGCAAGTGGAAACTGCGTAGCGTCGTGAACCGGCCTAATCTGATGGTGAAAAATCCTCCTCCCCTTCCGCAGTAATCTGCTTGGCCACTTCCTCCACCGCGCGCAGTACTTCTGGCGAAATGTCGACCCCGACATCGAATCGCTGTCCCTCGATCCCGAACACCCGCAGCCTCTTCGGAAGACGGTCAAGAACGCGAGCTAGTCTTATCGCTTCCGCCACGCCGAATCCGTGGGTTGATAGCGACAAGCTTTCTTGAATCCTCACCTGTCCACCGTCCCACAGCCACACCTTGCCAGCGGGTGCCCCGGTCACCACCGCGTCCACAACGACTACGTCATCGGTCCCATTCCATACCTCGATCAGTGCCAGGGCTTCACCCGTGCAGATCTCGGCTTTCGCACCAAGTTCCCGCACGCGCTCCGCGACCATTACACCGGCACCGTCATCGCCTCGATCCCGATTTCCGCAGCCGATGATCAGCATGGTTCAGTCCTTCCCCGCTTCTTCCCGCTCCACCACAACCTTGAGCGAGTGGGTTGCGCAGGAAATGCACGGATCGTAGCTGCGCACTGCCTGCTCACACTTCCAGGTTGCCTCTTCGATCGGCCAAGCCACCAACTGCGCGGCATACTCGCGAAGGTCGTCCTCGATCTGTCTAAGGTTCTGGGAGGTCGGAGGCACTATTCTGGCGGTGACGATCAACCCTTTTTCATCCAGGGCATAGCGGTGATAGAGAATTCCGCGCGGCGCCTCAGTGATCGCCTGGCCTACACCGGTCCGGTTTGGCGCCTGGGCTCGCGGCGCGTCTGGCGGCTCGTACTCGCGAATGACTCGCAACGCTTCAGCGCAGGCGAAGACCAACTCGACCGCGCGCACCTCGATGCTGCGGAAAAGGTTCTTCACCGGCGGGCGCAGGCCCACCTCCAGCGCTGCGTTGCGGGCAATCTCCGGGAGCTTGTCAAAATTCAGGTTGAACCTGGCCAAGGGGCCCACCAGATACGAGCCTCTTCCCCGCACCACCGAGTGCAGCGCGTTCGAGTGCTTAACATGCAACTCGACGAAGTGGTCCTCATATTCCGCGGCGTCGATGTCCAGCCCGCGGTTCGACACGAGGCGTCCTTCGTTGAAGGGGTATTCGTCGGGATGGCGTAGGGCCACAAACTCATAGTCTTGCTCGAAGTTCGGAAACTCGAGAGAGGCGATCCAGCGTACGGTTTCGAGCGAGGCTTCGAGCGCCCACTCCAGATCGCCAACCAGTTCGCGCAGTTGTTGCTTTGTCGGTGTCCTGGAAAAACCTCCGACCGCGGCCGAGATGGGATGAATCTCGCGTCCACCCAGCAGTTGCACAATCCGGTTGCCAATCTTCTTCAGCCGCAGCGCGCGCTCGACCTCGGCCCGATGATCTCCAGCCATGGCGATCACGTCCGGGTACCCAAGGAAATCGGGGGCATGCAGCAGGTAGACATGCAGGGTATGACTCTCGATCCACTCACCGCAGTAAAAGAGGCGGCGCAGAAGACGGACCGCCGGGTCGATGCGGACTCCCAAGGCACGCTCGATCGCGTGCACCGCACTCATCTGGTAGGCGACGGGGCAGATGCCACAGATTCGAGCGGTGATGTCGGGCGCTTCGGAAAAGTGGCGCCCCCGCAGAAACGCTTCGAACAATCGGGGGGGCTCGTAGATCTTTAGTTTTACATCGGCGACGCGTTCACCCACGAGCTTGATATACAGGGAACCCTCGCCTTCCACGCGAGCCAGCGTGTCGACTCGAATGGTTTTTGCTCTGCGTCCAGTCATGCGTGCTCACACTCCTCGCTGGCCTTGCGGAACTGCCACGACCAGGCGTTGAATCCTCGAAACGCGCGTACGACCTGATCATCAGCCTGTCCGAGAATCCGGAACTGGTTCGTAAGCGAAGCTGTATTGGGAGTTTCCATGGGACCATAGCAGCCGTAACAACCACGGTCGTAGCTCGGGCACAGGGCTCCGCAGCCCGCCTGGGTTACGGGTCCAAGACAAGCAATCCCCCGGGCCACGGCAATGCATACATTCGCTTTGCGCTTGCAGTCGATGCATACGCTGTACGAGGGAATATTCGGTTTGCGGCCCGCCAGCGTAGCCGTGATCAACTCGATCAGGTGGTACTTGTTGATCGGACACCCCCGCAGTTCGAAATCGACCGGCACATGTTCGGCAATCGGGGTGGAGAGCTTCAGCGTGCTGATGAACTGGGGCGTCGCATACACAACTCGGACAAATTCTCCGACGTCCTTCCAGTTGCGCAGGGCCTGGATACCGCCGGCGGTGGCGCAGGCTCCGATGGCGATCAGCGTCTTGCACTGCCTGCGTACTTCCTGGATGCGCTGGGCGTCCTGATGGGTGGTGACCGATCCCTCCACGAAACCGATGTCGTACGGCCCTTTCAGCATCGTGCGTGTTGCCTCAGGAAAATAGGCGATGTCCACCGCCGCAACCACTCCCAGAAGCTCGTCCTCTGCATCGAGCAGACTCAATTGGCAACCGTCGCAAGAAGCGAACTTGAAGACACCGATCTTGGGCTTAGGTTTGGCCTTAGAGCTCATACTTCTCCAGTAACGGACGAATCTGCCCGTAGCGGAAGACTGGCCCGTCTTTGCAGATAAAGTACGGCCCATACTGGCAATGCCCACAGAACCCGACCGCACACTTCATGTTCCGCTCCATCGAAAGATAGATATCATTGCGACGCAGTCCGTGCGATTCCAGTTCCCGCGTGACAAAGCGCATCATGATTTCAGGACCGCAGACCATCGCAACCGAGTGCGCCGGCTGAAGCCGCGCGTATTTGAATAGAGTTGTGACCACACCGACATGACCTCTCCAACTCAACCCGCCGTAGTCGACTGTGACCAGCACCTGGGTTTCGCGGTTCCGAGCCCAGGTTGCCAGTTCCTTGCGATAGAGCAGGTCGCGAGGGCTGCGCGCACCATAGAGAATCACAAGGCGCCCGTATTCCTTACGATTCGATAAGACGTGATAGATGAGTGGCCGCAGGGGTGCTAGACCAATCCCCCCCGCGACGATGATTACGTCCTTACCACGCGCCGCTTCCCCCGGCCAACCTGTCCCCAACGGACCGCGCACACCTACGCTGTTGCCCACCGGCTGGCTGACCAGAGCATGGGTCGCCTGACCTACCGAGCGCACCGTGTACACCAACCGGTTAGGTTTCGCCGGGTCACCGCTAATCGAGATCGGCAACTCGCCCACCCCAAACACCCACAGCATGCTGAACTGTCCCGGTGCGAACGGACTGCTATCTTCTCCATTTCCGGGTTCAATCGTCAGGGTGAATGTGTCCGGCGTTTCCTTGGCCACTTCCCGCACAAAGTACGGACGCGGCAGCATCGGATCCATTGTGGCGGGCGTAATGGTCATCGCCGCACCGCGTAGACGTCGAGCAACTGCAAACGGGTCGCTTCCAGCCGCTGCTCCATGATCTGGGCAAACCGCTTCAGCACCTCGTAGCCGAGGTCGTGGTTCTCCTCGCACTTCGTCCGCAAACATTTTCCGTCCAGCGCAATGGCGCGCACGTTGTCGTTCGCTCGCGCGTCGAACTTCCACTGAAAAGGTGGCAACAGCCACGACCACCCAAGGATTTCTCCCACGCTCAGCGTCGCCACCATGATCGGCTTATGCTGCGGCGCAAACACTTCCACTCCCACTTTTCCCTCCCGAATGAGGTAGAAAGTGTCTGCCGCGTCGCCCTCTTTGAGGATGTATGTGCCGGCTTTGAACCGAACATTGGAGGCGCAGCTCACCATAAGCCTCGTGAATCCGTCGTCGAGACCAGCGAAGAAAGGATGCTCCGCGATGATGCGCTCAAGGTTCTCCATGCTGCCCTCCTTCCCGGATCGCCCGGGCCTCTTCAGTAATGTCGATCCCCACCGGACACCACGTAATGCAGCGCCCGCATCCAACGCATCCCGAAGTGCCAAACTGATCGATCCACGAGGCAAGCTTGTGAGTCATCCATTGCCGGTAGCGAGCCTTCGCGGAAGTTCGAATGGTCCCTCCGTGGATATAGGAAAAACTCAGAGTGAAGCAGGAATCCCAACGGCGCCAACGCTCGGCATGATCCCCGGCGACGTCGCTGACGTCTTCAACAGTCGTGCAGAAACACGTGGGACAGACCATGGTGCAGTTGGCGCAGGACAGGCAGCGCTGTGCGACGTTGTCCCAGCGTGGATGCTCAAAGCTCTGGTAAAGAAGATCTTTGATCCGGGTGGTGTCGATGCTGCGGACCTGTTGGCTCGCTGCTTCCCCAACGGCGACCTCCATCTGCTGAAGGTCTTCTTCGCTGGCAGGAGAGACCTCCAGCTCAGCCAATAGCTCGGCCCCGTGGTCACTTCCCGGCTCCACAAGCAAATGGTGCCCTTTGGGTCCTAGCATTTCTGTAAGGGCGAGATCAAATCCACTTGTAACCCGCGGCCCGGTTCCCATCGACGCGCAGAAGCACGTCGCAGCCGCCTGGATGCATTGCACCGCTATGATGAACTTGCCGGTACTGCGCTGCTCGTAGGTAGGATCGCGGTACTTGTCCTCCAGCAGGACGTGGTCTTGCACGGCGATGGCTGCTAGTTCGCATGCCCGAACTCCCAGAAATGCAAACTGGTGTTTGGGCTGCGCCTCGCTGTTCAGGATCTGGAACGTTTTTCCCCGACGCTCGGCCGAGCACAGTCGCACGTCTGCCGGGTGAAGGTATTTCTTCCAGCTTTGTGGTCCCACCGCATAGCCAAAAAAGGCCCGATCTTCCCGCGGTATAAGACGGTAGTGTCCGGGTTGCTGCTCATCGGTCCAGCCTGCGGGTAACTCGTCAGGCGATCTAATGCGGTCATAGACGATCGCCCCGTCTCGCACCGTCGGCCCAACCACTTCGTAACCCCTGCGTAGCAATGCTGCAATCAATTTCCCCAGCTGGCTTGCTTCCAGAACTACATGCTCCCGTTGAGACACGTCATCACGCCGTTCTTTTCCAGTCTCGAGCACGCGCCCCACCGCCACAAAGACCTCCACATCAGATGGCAGGTAATCGCTGTCATTCCACCGCAACCCTGCTGCTTACCGCACTCAAGCCGCAATCGATATCTCCAGCGGAGCCAAGTTCGCTGTACATGTAACGTCGAGATTGAGCTCACTCACGATCGGACAGTCACGACGCGCCTCCGTCACTGCCTCCTCGAGGCAAGCGATTGCCGGGTCGAGCGTTTGTACGGTGATCTCCAAGCGGAGAGCAGTGAGTTGCCATCTGTCGCCGGAGTCATCCACCGTAATTACCGCGCGTGTATTTACGGCGGACGGCTTTGCTCCCAACTTTGCCATTTTCAGAGCAACCATTGTCGACATGGAGGAAGCAACCGCGGCCGCGAGCATCTCGCCGGGAGTCGTGCTTGCTGTAGTCTCCGCCAGTCCGAAGACGTAGCTGGCATTGCTCAGGACGCCGCTAGGAGTGGACACCGTGCCCTTTCCCGAGTACGGGCCGTCTTTCCAGACTGCATGGGCTTCACGAAACATACATACCTCCTGAACGAAACGCTGTGGTTATGCGCGTTCTTGAAAAGGACGGGGCAAGACCTCCAGGACGTGCGGGCCAGAACTCAAGCGAGCCGCATGAATCGGTGAGAGGAGAAAGAACCGGGCTCCGGAAAGACACGCTCTGGCAGCGCGAGGTTACCCAGAGGACGTGAGCAGCAAACCACAGCGCAGCAGTGATTGATAATTCCATGCCGCACCCAGAGCGAACAGCGCGGGTTCCACGCACGCCGTGCGTCTACCAGTTTGCCTGCACGATCACAGACCACGCAGTGACAGGAATCACGGTTCCGTGTGATTTATTGCGAGCCTTGAGGGGCTGGCAGCAGATCGTCGGGTTACAGACCCAACGATTCTGTGCTGGCGGGCCGGACGGGCGCCGGGCGGTTACGGGCCATTACCGGGCGAAGCCTGGCGGCCACGGTTTATTTTCGAGGACTCTCCCACTTGCATGAACTTTAGCGCCGAGGACAAGGACCGCGAACCCTGCAGCGAATGCCTCCTTATGCAATTCGTCCCAGGGGAGGCGCAGACGGAACAAGTTCCATGTATTCATATCCCATTGTCCCCTACCGGAGAGACTATCGAGTCCTCGTACCGCACCGGGACACAGCAGGAGCGCGAGGAGGCGCTGGGCGCCTGGCTCCGGGCCACGATCCACCGACTCGAAGGCGAGAAAGTGAAGCACGCGGCGTCTGCCGATTTGCCTAGCCAGGCGATCTTCCCCAAGTCAGAGACCATCGAAGATGCATTGAGGATAGAGCAGAACGCCCGGCCCATGAACCCGATTGACCATGGCGCTCAAGATTAGTATTGAAAAATCCCCATTTCACTCATCGTGCCCCGCCCCGGGGGTTTTGAGTTCCCATGGGCCTGCGGCCCACCCATAGGGATGAAAGTCCATTTCTAGCGCCGATTGATTCCAAACGGGTTATGCGTGACTTTCGACGGAGTCTAAAGGCCCTGCTTTCGACAGTTGACCAAAGTGTCGCAGGGGCAAAACGGCTGGCGGCGTCGAACCTTGCTTGCTGAGGGGGGAAGACCTCCAAGCGGACTCCGTACCCAGAACCGCCTAACTGCAACTAGTGCTCAACGAAGGGAGCACAGTTGTGGGCGGTGCCGCTACCGCCGATCTGTTGCGAACTCTTCCACATCGCGAGATCGAAATGACCTTTGTTCCATGTACTCGCGCTCTTTGGCGAAACTACGAGCTATCACCAGTTCAACATGCTGTGAATTAGTTCGCCTTTTCCGGTCTGCAACACCCTCTCGTGTCAGACTCGTTGTGCTTTTTTCGCCAGTTTCCTCCATTTGAGCCCTCCTGGCTGTTGTGCCTCTGGTTGCTGTTTGGAGTTCCAGACAATCTCGTACGGCCATACGATCTCCCAAATCAGGTGCAGAACACGCCGTAGTGGAGACCTAGCCCTCAATGTGGCTGTCTCATGCTTTTCCGCGAACGCACTTCTAATGGACTGTGAAGAGAACGAATCAGGCTGGAATGCAGGATTCAAATGCCCTCCCCATTTCTGACCCGTGGTTCTGCTATGCGCTTCACCTAACGAGAGCAGAATCATGCGATGAAAGTGAGATTTGTTTGCCGGACGCTGGTGTTTGGGGAGCGAGGAAAACTTTCTCGCTTATTATCGCTTTCGAGGTGTGCACTGTCAGTGACGCGCATCACGCGTCTCGACGATGGTCAATTGGCGAAATATCGCCATTACAGTGCGCCGGGATAAACCGGCATGAAGTAGAGGATGAAAGAGCCTTACGAGAAAGGAGTAGCGATCCACTCGGCCTCGAGTCTTGCGCTGCTACCGTGAGGGACACAGCGAAGCGTAGATAGAGGATAGGCGGGGTGGGTATTCAGCTCCGAAAAGATGCAATCCGGACGCCGACGCCCTTGTAATGCGCGGAAGGCAATATGAACCGGCGCGATAGCGCGAGCTCTGGTTCAGTCCGGCGTAGTCGAAGACCCCAGACACGCCTGGAAACTTCATGCACGAGAACCGGGAGACCTCGCAGACGCCTGCGGCAAAAGTGAGTCGCAGGACGGCGGGAGAAGGCTTAGGCCACACGGCCCGCATGTACGTCTGCGAGGAGTCGGACAGC
>CABEEA010000462.1_pt1 | contig 14548 bp, 13 predicted proteins | sample 3423201 | NCBI WGS metagenome assembly CABEEA01 (sample SAMEA5534333, study PRJEB31848) | metagenome | biome: tundra; feature: field; material: soil | place: USA | collected 2013-05 | depth 0.15 m | reverse complement strand
GGGTATTAGCGTGGACGAGGACACGACCTGCTCGCAGGTCGTGCCCTCGACAGGGAGTCTTTCGGTAGATGTAGATCTCGCCGGCACCCGCGAGGGGAACCGTGCCAAATCGGGACTCAATTTCCCAGTCTTGGCATGCGATGCGCCTCCGCCTGACACGATGCTCACGCCCCTAGACTATACGAGTAACGCGATATACACGTGGGTCGATCTGTCGATGGCCGCCACAGACCCATCCGGCCTATTAGGGTTAGAGACAACCAACTTTCCCTCCAACGTTACGATTGTTGCTATGGTAGAAGTGTTTAAACTCGCCGCCCCCGGTTATATCGGCGACTACGAGATCCTATTCAACTACGAAACCTCCCCGGGGAGCGCTTGCGACAACATATTCAAGCCCATTGCGCCGTCCTTCACCTGGTTCGGAAAGAGGTATGTCTTCAATGGCGCCGGTGGGGTTGGCAGCCCATGCGACAGTACGAACGATTTCTTGTTCGGCCCTCACGGGGAACTGCTTGGGTATAATTCAGCGTCCTCATCACCTGGTGGGTTTGCTCTGACTTTTGTTCTGACTAAGGGACTTCCCCCCGGGTGGACCGAGGCGCACCGGCGAGACGCGACGCCGGAATAAGGCAGTACGGGGTGGCGCAGACAAGCGGGCGTGCATGTCTGTCCCGGAGCCAGCTTGCGTGGAACCGCCAGGTAGCCTAACTGCGGCCACGGTCGCCCCTGAGCCACGATCTTCCTGAGCCCGATGCGCGCGGTCGCGGCGGCGGATTCATTCAGGCTTGCTCGTCCCCGCGACTGCCAGATTCTGCGCTGCCGCGCGCTGGTCCAACCGCAGAACATAAAATCCCTGCGGGCCGAACCGCTTCACCAACACGTCTCGTGCGCGCGCAAACGTCGCCCGTGCGTCGTCGGGGCGATGCTCTAGTGCCAGAAAGTCGGCATTGACCGCATCCCAGGCCGCATAGCGCCATTGCGCGGCCGGTTCCTTGGTGAGCGGGTAGCGCGTTTCCAACAGCCGTCGCGCCTCATCCAACAGCGGCGATGCGCCTTCGGTCCGGTGTGCGCTCAATTCCAGGTCCGCTGCATTCAAAACGAGCTGATCGAGCATCACAGAATTGCGTAGACGCGCGATCTGCAGTGCGCGGCTGATTTCGATACGAGCGCGCGCCGTGTCGCCCTCGTACAGATACGCCATTCCCAGGCTGTTGAGCGGCGGCACGAGATCGTCATGCGTGAGCCCCTTCAGCTTCTCGTCCACCTGCACAGCCTGTTCAAGCAGAGGAATCGCCTCGTCAACACGGCCGGCCATCAGCGCCGATCGACCCAGGTTGTTCAGGAGCGTCGCCACTTCCGGATGCTCGGGTCCGTAGACCTCGCGATAGACCGGCAACGCTTTCTGCCACTGGGTTGCGGCCTCTGCGTAGCGGCCCGTCTGATAGAGAAGCGATCCGAGATTGTTCATCGATTCCGCGGTGCGCGCGTCGCGTGAGCCGAAGCACTGCTTGCGCAGCGCCAAGGCCTCGCGCATCGGCGGTTCGGCTTCTTCCAGCCGATCCTGGAAGTAGAATGCGTTCGCCAGTGTGCTCAGCGTCCGCGCCAGAATGGGAATTCCCTCCGTGCCTCGTTTCCGATCGACCTTAAGGGCAGCCTGGCAGAGACGCTCGGCTTCCGGGTACTGCTCGAGCTGAACCAGCACGTCCGCCAGGTCGTCACGCGCTTCCGACGTGAGTACGCTGTCAGCAGGAAGCTGGCTTTGTGCGATCTCGACCGCGCCGCGTAGCTGAGTCTTCGCGCCGCCGTAATCAGCCGCGAGATAGAGTTCCGAGCCCGACGCAATCAGCGTCCTGACCCGGGACTCGGGTGGTACACTGATCCCTTGCTGATCGACTTGTGCCTGCGTGAGCAGCTTCCTGGCGGGATCGTACAAACCGAGGCCAGTGTAGGCCTCACCCATCGCGGTGAGGAGGTCCGCTTGGATGCGCGGTTCGCTCTTGAGGCCCGGACCGATGTCGCGCGCCCCGCGGTCGAGAACCTCGCGCACCGTCACCAAGTTGCCGCGGTTCTCGCCGGGATCTGCGAGCTTGAACAGCGATACCATGAATCGCGAGGTGCGGTCGGCGGTCGCGGCCTCGGTGCGCGCGCGATCGCGCTGCTGCGCGGCGATGAGGCTGGCGATGATCGACACGACCGCGAGGAGCGTCACGACGATTGCGACGGTAGAGAGCACGCGAAACGACCGGGTGCGAATGCGTTTGTCATCGGATATCGAGCGCTCGATGTAGGCGATCAGATGGGGTTCGGTGTCCGTCCGGTGCTCTTTGAGCAGACGCCGTCCATCCGTCAGGTCGATGTCCGAGAGCAGCCCGTGTTCTCGTCCGAAGCGTGAGCGCCACGCCGCAAGCTTCGCGGCCAGTGAAGGCGTCCTCCCCGTCTCGCGGTGTATCGCCTCCTGACCTCCTTCTTCGAGCCCGCACCACAGTCCGTAGCGTTCCTCGATCCGGTGCCGGATCCTGAGCGCTTCGGCGTTACGCTGGACGAACTCCCGTGCTTGGGCCCATCGGGAAATGAGCGCCTCGTGAGCCACGCGGACCGTCGGATTTCCCTCTTTCTCCGCATCGCTGACGAGTAACCGCGCATCCGGATCGAGCAATGCCTCGACTAATCGCCTTTGTGGGGTACCCAGCGGGAACGTGTACAGCGGAACCCGCCGCGCGATCGCGCGGGCGACATCGCCTTCAGCCGTGCCCATCTCAACGAGGAAGAACAGCACTGAACCGAATGCCTGACGATCCTCGGGCGCGCAGCGCTCAAGGACAGCCTCGGCCTTCGTGGCGATCGCGCCCTCAAGCCTGCCTAGGCTCTCGTAAGTCGCATAGGTCAGCGTGTGCCCATGAGCTTCCAGCACGTCGTTTCGGTAGAGCTGATCCAGAAGATATGAGAGGAGAGGTAGCGCGCCGGGCTCTCGGGCGACCTCCTCGGAGATCACCTCGTTGAGCGGGACATTGGTCGTGTCATGCACTTCAAAGCTGACGCCGGCGGCCTCCGCCGGGCGGCGGATCATCTGGCTCAACTGCGCAGGCCCGGGCGGCAGGAGTTCGAGCCGCCCGTTGCCTTCCGACAGGCGTACGAGCTCAGGCGTCTCGTCCGCCCGATGCCAGAAGTCCTTCCGCATCGTGGCGAGGACCCACACCAGACCCGAGCGCACGAGACTGGCCAGAAGCTCGACGAACCGCAATCGCTCGCCGAGCGGTACGCAATCACTGGTGAAGAGCTCCTCGAGCTGATCGACGACGAGAACGAGTTTTGCGGTCTCGTACTCCAGCATGCGGCCCGACTGACGCGCCTGCGTCGTGAGTTGGCCGAATGCGGTGCCGATCGGATAGGCCGGCTCCACCGTGGCATTGCGCAGATGGGCAGCAAGCATTGCGGCTGACTGGCCCGGTCCAATCAGTTCCGAGACGCCCTCCTGTTCACTCACCTGCGTTGTTAAGCGCCGTGCCAGCGCATCAAAAAGATCCTCCCCCTCTCCTGCATCGCTGGGTCGGAACACGACGCGTCGCAGGAACGCCGTGCCGGGAATGCGTCGCGGCACGAAAAGCTTCGGTAAGATACCCGCCTTGACGAGCGAGGACTTGCCCGAGCCGCTCGCACCTAAGACGAGCAGGAACGGCGATCCGGCTTCCGCGTTCCCAGTCAACTGGAGCATCGCCTTGGCGAGCGCCTCGTCCTGACCAAAGAAGATCGGCGCATGCTCGAACTCGTAGGCCTCGAGCCCTCGAAAGGGCGCCTGCGCCCACGCCTGGGTGGCCATGTCGCTCGGAGTGGCACCCCACGCGGCGATGCGCCTCTCAATGAGCTTGCGTAGATGATGCTCTAAAGCCACTGCGAACTCGGCGTCGCTCGTGAACGAGGTGTAGGCGCCGATGAACAGGCCCTGGTCGGCGAAGTGCCGCTCCCAGAAACCATTCAAGGCCTTGAGCTGCTGCAGCTGCTCCTCGAAACGATTCGGGTCGCGCGTATCGAAGGGCGCGGGCTTGCGGCTTCGATACACGAGAAGATCGGGAGCGCCGCTCTTTTGGGCCGCGTGCAGGGCTTCCTCAAACTCCCACTCGGTGCCGGTGACGGGTGTGCGCCCGTCGATGCCGCGATACTCGCGTACCCCCGTGCGCTCCGGCAGCGACGTCCCGAGTCGCGACCACACGATCAGCACCACCACATCGAAGGCACTGGGCGGCTCGATCGAGTCCTCAAAGTGCCCCGAGGCGACCATCGCCTCGAACTCCCACAGATAGGGCTCGATCGTAAAGAAGCGCGCGTAGTCCTGCGCCAGGCGCTCAATCGTCAGCGCCGCGATCTCCCGCGCCGCTTTAACGTCGCCGGGCGAAGAAACAAAGATGCGGAGCCGCGACTTCACCGACGCATCCCCCTTTTCTTAAACGCTAAGACTCGCTTTCGGCATTATCGCACGGACGCTGCAGTGGTTTGGGCTGCGCACCTACTGGGCAAGTGCCATTAGGCCAGACCTGCACGCCCGACTCCTGGCTGTTGAGAGAGACTACGACAAAGCGGGGCTGAGATTGGCGTCATCGCGGGCCACCAGCGTTGAAATGTCTCGCGCAGCGTGCCATTGAGTGTCTGGGTGCGCACTTGGAGCAGCAGGTGCGCTGTTTCCGGTTGCCATCGCATCTGCTGTTTTTTCACGAACCGGCGGCTGATCACTTGATTGACGGTGGATTCTGCGATCGAGGATGAAATCGCTTCGCCGTGTCGACGACGGTCACCATAGTCGGGGATGAGGTCGCGATTGGATTCCAGGTAGTCATAGAGTTCGTTGAGCGTGCGTGCCAGCTTGCGACGTTCGGGACCTTCCGCAACTCTCTCGTCGTGCTCGATTAGCTCGATCAGTGTGTCGATACGCTCCAGACTGTGGTGGACGTTACCGTGCCAGAGATACCACTTCGCGCTGTCCAGGAGGCGCTCCGGGTGATCATCTGGATCTTCGGGATTTGCATCCGCAATCGAGATACCTTTCGTCATCTGTTTCAGCACCGTAAAGCGCATGGCGATATGAAACCAATCGATCACGTGCTCAGCCCGCGGATGCAGTCTCTTGGGCCACGATCGCACCGTGTCGCCGCCATCGGTCACGAAGGTGACCGGCTGATGGTAGACGAGGCCTTGGGATTTCAGTACAGACCCAATGCGGGCGCGAGCATGCCGATCGAGGCGATGCACGAACGCAAAACAACTGGATCCACCCTGTTGCACTGTGGACTTACCGGCGATCACCTCGAACCAACCCTCGTTGCGGTTCGGTGCATCGCGAGAGCGAATGTACCCACCATCCAGTCCCACGGTGATCGCAGGTTTGGGCGGCGGTATGTTGTCCGTGGGCCATTCCTCGGCACGCGGCTCGGTATCCTGCTCGGCCTGCAAATCCCTTTCGCATCGTCGGGCTACCTGATGAATGTGACGACGAATACCATTGGCATTAACCTGTCCGTCGAGGGGCAGCACATCCTCGAGCAGTTGCGCCGTCACGCCATAGGACACGAGGGAGGCCCACTTGCTCTCCAGGTAAAGCCGTTCCGGCAGCGTTCGGTCGGGGAGAGCCGCGGCCAGCGGGCTAGTGCTTTTCCCTGCACCGGGCGAGCTGAGGCCCTGACATGAGCAACGACGGAAGCGCGGACTGCCCAAGTGAACTGTGCCGAAGAGGCTGCGCACAACGATTTCATGTCGACCCTTGAGCCGGTGTCGGCTACCGCAGTGGGGGCAGGCCACCTGTTTCGCGAGGTAGGACTCCACTTGTGCGCTTACCATGACCTGCTGACTGGTCTGGAGAAGTGCCTTTGCCTCATCGAGCTGAAGCCCGAGGGTCTCGGAAGCGAACGACGTGCGTTCCCAGCGCGCGATATCCCGACGGGTCCGTTCGTCGTTATCAATGATCAATTGAATACGAATCTTCATGGCCTAACTCCTTGGGTTGCCGACCCGGACGGCTGAAGGCGGCGTCAAGGGCATCATTCACCGCCCGGCGATCGAAATCCGGTTTGAGTCGCCGACCGAGAATCGCACGCGAGCGCGTCCGGAAGGCCACATCGTCAAGAGCGGGATCCTCTAGCAGCTTTGCGATATCCCGAAGCTTACGCTCCGCATGCCAGGTCTTTCGCGCCGCTGGCATTTCCGGTATCTGGCGATCCATGAAACTCTCGGCTCCACCGCTGTCCTCGAGCAGTGCGCGGCGGGCGCCGGCGACACAGCGCGGGTAGTGGCGCTTGGGATCGAGTGCGTGCTCGCCCTCAAAACGAGTATCAAATAACCAAGCGTCGAAGAAATTGTACTCATAGGTGAAGCGTTCATGTAGCCGGAACGCGAACTGAGACAGGGTCATTGCTTCTGGATCCCCGAAGAACAACAGGCCGCCAGGTCGAGACGCGCCCAAATAATGATTGCGGATGCAGAATCGGTGTTGATATTCGTTGGACCACCGGAGGGATATCTGGATGACGCGCTGCAGGTCGGCCAACGAGCTGCCGGCCGTCAGCACTACCCGGCGCCAAACCTTCGGACTGACACCTCGCAGTGCAACGTGAAACCGATATACGACCTCACCTTCCATAAGAGGGAGCGTATGCCATCGCCGCGGCGCAAGCTAAGCCAACTGCGGCCGTCAGCCCCCGCTTTGTCGTAGTCTCCGGCTTGAGAGCCCTCAGGTCTTCATACCGGCGTGGCATTCCGCACGTACCCTCTTGGCCCCTCTCATGGGGCGTTGGTTACAAGAAGACCGGCGGCGACTTAGCGAGTAACCGGGATCAAGCGTTCGTTTGCGGCTTTCCTCGAAGACTTATGGTTAACGTTTCATTCGGCAGCAGTCGGGCCAAACCCGGCCGTTGATCGAACAATATTGCCTTCGCCAAAGCGGCCGCTCAGGATCCTGAGGCAGCGTGGCAAGTCCGCGACATCGAGGGCAGACAGCTCTCGCCGCAGGGCCCTGAGAAATGTCCTCTTCGTGGCTATTTCTCAGGTATGCGCTCGTTCGCTGTAGCGAGAATTTTGGGAATGCCTATGGCAAGAGCGTCGATAGCCACGCGCAATTTCGACGGCAAGTGTCGCGCCTGAGGCCACATGGCATAAACATCTACACCGAATCTGCGCTTGCCTAAAGTTAGTTCGATGAGACTTCCCTCTCCCACGTACCTTGCTACAAGAAATGCCGGTAGCCACGTGACGCCCGCGCCCGCTATAGCCGCATCCGCTATCGCTTCGAGATTGTCGAAGCGCAATCGGCTTTTGATTTGCACTTGTTCACGGTGCCCGTTCGCGTCGAGAAAAAACCAAGATGCAACTGAGGACCGGCGCGCATAGATGATAGTGTCATGTTTATCGAGATCTCCTATCTTCTTAGGCCTTCCCCGCGCAGACAGATATTCAGGTGCGGCGCACATTATCACGCTCATAGTCCCAAGCCGGCGAGAAATGAGGCTTGCGCGTGGCTCGAAAGGCGCGGCGAGGGGCGCGACACGAACGGCGAGATCGAAGCTTTCTTTCACGAGATCAACAATGCGATCTGTGAAAGAAAGCTCGAGTTGCAATTGGGGGTATTTGCGTGCCACCTCCAGCAGGGTCGGTGCCGCACAATAGCGGCCTAGCAGCAGTGGCAGGCATACTCTCAGTCTGCCCATCGGTGCACGCTTGCCCGAAGCTAGAAGACCTTCGGCCGCCTCGATTTCAGCTAGCGCGCGTACGCAGCGCTCGTAGAAGGCCTGACCGTCTTCAGTTAGGGTTTGGTTGCGCGTTGTGCGCTGAAAGAGCCGGACGCCGAGCCGCTGCTCGAGTCGGGCGATGCTCTTGGCGACGGCTGAGCGTGATAGCGACAGCCGCTGTGCTGCCAGAGCAAATCCTCCAGCGTCTGCCGCTTGCACAAACGCAACGATGCCACTCAGCCGATCTCGCATCGAAAAGTCCCCTATTGGTTCCTTTTATTCTACGGTGTTCCGACTAATTGTCTCCACTGGCGACTAAAACGCTCGTTTATGATGGTCAACAGATAGAAAGTATGGGGAGAGAGTGATGCAAGACACCGGGGAATCGGCGGCGCCAGACGTTGTAGATCGCAGTACTTTTCAGGCGCAACTGGATGCGTTGCGCGTTCGAGAGAAGGCGCATACGCACGAGGGTGACGCGATTGCGGCGGCCCGGCGCCGACTCCCCATGGTCGAGGTCGATGGTGCGACGTCGCTGATCGGCGAACATGGTTCACTGAGCCTTTTGAAGGCGTTCGAAGGCCGCCGCCTGCTCATCGCTTACTATTTCATGTGGCAAGCCGGTAAGCACGCATCAGAGCAGTGCGAAGGATGCACCTGGATTACCTCGCAGGTTCGCGAACTCACCTACGTGCACGCGCGAGACATCACATTTGCGGTTTTTTGCCAGGGGCCCTTTGAGGAGAGCTTCCGGTATCGAAACTTCATGGGCTGGCGGCTTCCATGGTACTCAGCGAGTGGGTCGCTACAGACACTCTTGGAAGGCCGCAGGGTGGGGCGCATGCATATTGTCTGCTACCTGCGGCAAGGTTCAAAGGTCTTTGAGACTTACTGGACGACAATCCGAGGCGTCGAGGCGATGGACAACAACTATCGATTGCTCGATTTGACAGCGTATGGACGGCAGGAAAGCTGGGAAGAATCGCCACCCGGGTGGCCAAAAAGAGAGATCATCGATTACCTGCGCACTAACGGTCGGCCGATCGCGCAGTGGGATCGACTGAAAGCAGGCTTTTCGGACAGTCTTGACCAAGGTGAGCACTGAGTTGCGTGTGCTTATCGAAGGTTGCTCGCGACCATCGCGTTATACCGCTTCGGTTGGACATCACTCAAACAGCACACTGTACGGGTAATGTCGCTCTCGATGGACTCACGTTCGCCATTCAGAAGTTAGCTGGCACTTAAGAGGATCGTATGAAAGAGATAAGGATAATTGCGGTGATTCTGGGGCTGTTGGCCTCGGTCATGGCAGTCGCGCAGGACGGGGCGCTCGCAAAGGAGGGGAACAAACTCCAGCCCCTGCCACGAGACCTTGAAATGCAACTGGCACTCAGCGCGCTTCCACCGCAGCTCAGAGACAATGCGACGGTATACGTCCTAAATCCTCAGAAAGGCTTCGAGGTTGGTCGGAAAGGAACCAATGGGTTCCACGCCTTCGTAGCCCGGACCGGCGATGATGTGGTGCAGGGCACATGGCCATTTACCAAATATCGCGACGACATACTCTACCCGGTTTCCTTTGATAGCGCCGGGACCCAAGCCGGCATGCGAGACTTCTTTGACATCGCCGAGCTACAGGCCCAAGGCACTCCGCCTGAGCAACTTAAGAAGCTTATGCAAGAGCGCTACAAGACTGGATACTATACGCCCCCAAAAGCCGCTGGGTGCTCGTACATGCTGTCACCGATTCTCCGGACATACGTCAATCCAGATGTAGACGACAGCGTCGTTACTGCTAGCGTCCCTCATGTCATGTGCTACGCGCCAAACGTTACCACCAAGGAGATCGGTGTCCTGCCGACGCCTGATCAACTGCACGATTTTACTCAACATGGGCATTGGTCAGTGACGCCTTATCCATTCGTCATCCATCAGGGCCCGCATGGATATATGGTCCACATACGCGGAGTAACGGAAAGAACTGCCATTGATCAGTCATACAAGGAAATGCTGGCACGTCTTTGCAACATAAAAGATGCCTGGTGTTTGCTCGACGAGCAAGGAGAAACCAAAAGGGATTTCAAGGCTGACAAATGAGCCGATCGATATCTTAATCTACGACTACTTTGGCCAGTCCATGAAGCTCCGGAAGAAATCAAATTTCAGGATCGCGACCAGCGCAGGAACGGAAAAGGCGATGGCGAGAACAATACCGGCACTGAGCTGCCAAACCAGGGATCTGCAATCGGACACTATCGCCCAAAGCGATTGGGCCCAGATAGGGCATCGATTATGATGGCTATTGCAAGCAAGGGCACAAGTTGCAGTAGCGCCGCGCCAACACCAAAGCGCTTTCTTTCTGTATTCGCTTTCGTTGATGAGCTCAAGTGCTAGACATCTCTACCGGATTTAAGCGGCATTCATTATCATCGCAACGCGCGGCCCACAGCCATTGTGCAGCCTATGCAAGACGCCATACAAATAATTAACTTTCCAGAAAGCTGCCAGCCGTGGAGGTCCGCAGAGGGTCGTTAGGGGTCTATATCCGCGATCGCTTGTTCGCTGATCGCATCCCGCCCGGCCGCCGCCGCTGCCCGCGCCATCCCCGATCTGCTCGCCACTATCTTCTCCGCGTACTGCAGCGGCATCCGGGTCGACTTCCACCCGCCGGCCTGAGTTATTGCGCCCAAATCGATATCAAGCGCCGCTAAGTCCTGCGTGGCCCCGACTCGCGTCGAGTGTCCACTCACGTGTTTCACCATTCGCGCCGGCATCCCCACCCACTGCGCCACCCGCTTGAAGATCGGCGCAATGCTCCCTGCATTTAAGGGCCCGCCGATTCTGTCGCGCCCGATGAGCCGTCGAAAAACCGCCCCCTCCGTAATCTGCGCATGCTCCAGCCACACCTTGAGCCAACGCACCGTCTCGCGCGATACATAGGCAACCCTTCCCTTGTGCTCCGCAATTATTCAGTTCGCCGATCGATACGGGTATGGGGATGACGCCGGTGCGCATTGTGGCATGATTGAGCGATGCTCTCGGTCCCCGAAATCCTGATCCGGCTGGTCGGCGAGGCGCTGCGCTGGTGCCGTCTCTCGTTCCGCTCAACACGGTCAATCAGAGCCGAGAACCTGTTTCTGCGGCGGCAGCTCGCCCTGTACGTCGAACGGGGCATCAAGCCGCGGCGAATCGATCACGTCACGCGAATCTCATTGGCGATACTCTCAAGATTCTTCAACTGGCGGGACGCCCTAGTTATCGTGCACCCCGCGACGATGATCCGCTGGCATCGGGCGGGATGGAAGTTATTCTGGCGGTGGAAGTCCCGGCCCGGCCGGCCGCCGATTCCTAAGGCATTGCAGGCTCTAATCCGCCGCATGGCGAACGAGAACCCTTCCTGGGGCGAGGAGCGCATCGCCAATGAGCTTCTGCTGAAGCTGGGAATTCAGGTCTCTCCACGAACCGTACGAAAGTATCTGCCCATTCGTCCACCAGGCCGGCCACGAGGCGACTTGCGCTGGTCGACATTCTTGCGTCTGCACGCCCGTGGAATCATCGCCTGCGATTTCTTGGTCGCCGTCACCGCCACATTCCGTTTGTTGCATGTGTTTGTGGTGATCGAGCACCGCAGCCGCCGTCTGGTTCATTACAACGTCACCGCCCGCCCGAGTTCCGCCTGGACGCTGCAACAGTTACGCGAGGTCGCCGAGTTCGAAAGGCGTTACGAATATCTGCTCCACGATCGCGACAGCATCTTCGCCAAGCACCTCGATGAATCGGTATAAAAGCTCGGTATGACCGTGTTGAAATCTCCGCCGCACTGTCCGAAGGCAAATGCCATCTGCGAGCGAGTCATCGGCACGATTCGCCGCGAGTGCCTGGATTGGTTGATTCCGCTATCCGAATCGCATCTGCGGTCCATTCTGAAATCTTGGATTCGCCATTACAATGCCGGGCGCCCGCACATGGCATTAGGTCCGGGTGTTCCCGATCCGCCGCCCGCGCTCCGCGACCACCAAAAGGCCAGTTCGCGCCACCGTCGCGAAGAATCGTACGCTGTCCATGCCAAATCCATCCTTGGCGGACTGCATCACGAATACTCTTTCGCGCCCGCCTGTGCGTGACTGAATTTTTGCGGACCACAGTGACGAAGCGAATGCGGCGTGACGGGTTTGGACAGGCCACTTCGTTTCTGAGCCTCGCGACACGTCTTGACAATCGCATCGGCTGTGATGTGTCGACCGAGCACGCCGCCAGGGAACAGCCATTCTTTCGGTTTGGCGCGTCGCCACCACTGGCGCAAGATCTCAAGCAACCGCGATGACAGCATAACGTAGCGGTCTTTCGCGCCTTTGCCTTGCTCGACCCGGATAACCATGCGCTGGCTGTCGATGTGGGTTGGCTTCAGACTCACCGCTTCGGAGATGCGCAGCCCCGCGGCGTAACAGATCGTCAGAATGGTCTTTTGTTTGAAGTTGGCAACGCACTCCAAGAAGTGCAGCACTTCCTCAGGGCTCAACACGATTGGCAAGGTCTGTGGTTTCCTGGGGATCGGTAGGACTGCCTCCATGCGCCAATCCTTGTGCAGGGTCACCGAGTAGAGAAATCGCAGCGCCGCCGTGGCGATCATGATGGATTCGGGTGCTAACTCCTTTTCGTTGGTCAAATAGACCTGGTAGGCGCGGATATCCTCAGTTCCCAAACCCTCGGGTGATCGACCAAAATGACGCGCAAATAGCGAGACTTGCCGAGCGTAAGTTATTTGAGTGTTCAGCGAGAGATTGCGGACCTGCATATCCTCGAGCATGCGTTGACGAAGCGGTGTCATCGGCGTTCTCCTTGGCGAGATGGAATGAGCTGCACATGCAGCATTTCCATCGTCGCGCAAAGAGATTCGTCGATCGAATATCGGTCTCGAGGGGTATCAACGCCCCTGCCGGTTTACGCTAATGACGTGTAAGCGTCAGCCATGAAAGCGACGACATCGAACATCTCGCCCTACCGCGAAGCGGTTTAGTTCAATATATTTTATCAAGATAGGATAAGGGGCCTATGGCACCCACATTAAAGCCCAGCACTCACCGGCTTCACGCCGCTTTGCGAAGCGCGATGGACACCTTGAGCCCAACGCGCCCGGTGAGATCGAACAACGCGTCCAAACTGAATTTGTCGATCTTGCCGCGCAGTAGATCATTGAGGCGCGGCTGCGTCAGACCCAGCCGATCCGCGGAGGCTTTCTGAGACAGGTTCCAGCCCCGGACCGTCTTTTGCAGCACCCGCATTAGCTGAGCCCGAGCTTTCATACTGGCGGCCTCGCTCTGAGAGTCCTCGATCGCATCCCAAACACTCGCAAAGGTCTTCATAATGATCTTCTCCTCGTCAGTACTTCTCGATACCGATCTTTGGCCAGTGCGAGGTCGCCACGCGCAGTCGCTCGCGTCTTCTTCTGGAACGCGTGCAGCACATAGACCGCTTCCGGAAATTTCGCCACATACATCAGCCGAAAAGCACCCGACTCATCGCGCACCCGGATTTCATGCACGCCATTACCGACCGTGGGCATCGGCTTCCAGTCATCCGCATCCTCGCCGTTCTGTACCTTGTCCAGCTGAAAGCCCGTCTCGCGCCGAGCGCTTTTGGGAAAATCTCGCAAATCATCCAATGATGAGCCCACAAACGTGGCTGATTTCGCGGCGCGATTGTTCACACCCGCACTATATCAAAACGGATATAATTGGTGCAATGATTCGAGTGGACAATATGCCGCTTCAGGTTCGACAATTCGGGCAGATGGGTACTCACGGGAAGAATGTCCCCGCGCACCCGTTATCGGAGATTGAATCTTGAAGAAGCGCCACACTACCTACCCACTGCGGCTGCCCACCTCAGTGAAGGCCGAAGTCATGCGGCGCGCCAAGGCCGATGGCACCAGCGTCAACCAATTCGTTGCCACCGCGGTAGCGGAGAAGCTCGCGGCCATGAACACCGCGGCGTTTTTCGCTGAGCGGCGCGATCGCGCGGACTTTGCCGCGTTCGACAAGATCATGAAGCGCAAGTGCGGACAGGCGCAGGAGCCAGAAGACCGGATGCCTTGAGTGGGCCGTGCAATGGGCCGCAAGTTTGATCTGAGAGAGCCATGACGCCCTCCAAAAACCTCACTCCTAAGCCGGTTACGCTGCCCCGACGGGCGCTAACCAGCGCAGAATTCTCTCAGCTCGAGGATGTGCCGCCGGAAACCGAATGGTTTGCGAACATCGACAACCCGCATACGCGGCGCGCCTACCGGAATGACCTGAAGGAGTTTATGACCTTCACCGGCATCCGGAGACCGATTGAGCTCCGGCTCATTACGCGAGCCCATGTGATCGCCTGGAGGAAGGACCTCGACCGTCGAAAACTCGCCCCCGGATCCGTTCGTCGTAAGCTTTCGGCTCTCTCTTCTTTATATGAGTTCCTGACCGACCAGAACGCCGTCCCGACGAATCCCGTGAAGGGCGTCAAGCGACCGAAGGTCGACAGTTACGAAGGCAAGACGCCGGCGATAGCCGACAAGGAAGCCCGGCAACTCATGAACCTACCGAAGGAGAAAACCCTCAAAGGCCTTCGTGACCGGGCGCTTCTTGCCACTCTTCTGTATCACGGCCTGCGCCGGGAAGAACTCTGCCGGCTCAAGATCAAGGATATCCATCCCCGCCGCGGCGTCCCGCACTTGCGCGTGCATGGCAAAGGCAACAAGACCCGCTATATACCGCTGCACGCGGGCACCCAAGAATTACTCAACGACTATCTGGACGAGGCGCGGCACGCCGCCGACACCGAAGGCGCCTTATTCCGAC
>CABEEA010000457.1_pt1 | contig 14709 bp, 14 predicted proteins | sample 3423201 | NCBI WGS metagenome assembly CABEEA01 (sample SAMEA5534333, study PRJEB31848) | metagenome | biome: tundra; feature: field; material: soil | place: USA | collected 2013-05 | depth 0.15 m | reverse complement strand
CTCCAGGAGCTACGATTTTGTGGTGGGGCGGCCGGGACACTTTGTGAGTGTTCAGGTCAAGTCCACGGTGTACCGGACCGGCGGGGGGTACGAATGCTGCATTAAAGGCAAGAAAGATGAGCCTTACGAGGCTGGCTCGTTCGACTTTCTGGCGGCTTATGTGGTGTTGGAAGATGCGTGGTACATCCTTCCGGCGGGCAAGGTGGCGGGCAGGGAGACTGTGTGTCTGTTTTCGAAGTCGAAGTATGCCAGGTACGAGGACTACCAGGAAGCGTGGCAACTCTTGCGGGATGCCTCGGAGATCCGCGATGCCAAGAGTGGGGTCGAGGAAGTGTCCGTGGCGGAACCTGCCAGGGCGGAGCCATCGAGCGCGATGGGACGGATGGAGGCGGCTGCGAAATTCTTTATGCGTTCTCTGGAACGGGCGAATGTGATTCCGGGCAAGGGCGGCAAGAGCTAGCGCCGACGACCGTTGGGGCTGCGGCTCGGCTTCGCCCCTTCGGCTTCGCTCAGGGCGGGCTTCGCAGGACGGCCGAGGCGGCCGTCGCCACATGGTTCTTCCGGGAATGCTTTCACGGTGTGTAAGTTATTGGGTACGAGGCACTGGGAATATTAGTTCTTAGTTTTCCTCTGCCTTCCACAGGGATGTTCGATCCTCCACAGTTTCTGCACAACTACAGCGCTTTTTTCGGTTGCGGGGCGCAACGATCTGACTGAGAGTGTTTGCAGCGAAACGTGAAAGTTCCTGAGCTTGCCGAATGATTGCGGCAGAGCCAGCGGCAGCCGGTGATTCTCGAGGGTGAATTGCCGGGGGGAATCCAGTAAACGCGCGCAAGCGCGACTGGTTGCCCGGGCGTTGCGGCCTCCTCCCCCATTCTGCTTCTCGGAGCAGGACAGGGCCGCTGGCCAACCGCGGCGGTTGTCGATTCGTGATCGCAAGGTGACGGATCCGCAACTGGCTTTGGCAAATGCGGCGGCACTCCTTTCGAGCGCTGTCGGGCTGAAGCGGTCATTCCGCCGCTCAGCGGTGATAAGGCACAGGAAACCACGTACGATGCGGCTCGGGTGGCTGGCCCGGGCCGCGTTTGTTTTGTGCGGAATTCTTTCATCGACTTGATCTTCGTATTTTGTTCTCCTACACTGAGACCACGCAAACTATCGCGAAACAGGAAGGCCAACTTTTTTTGGTTTGGCCCGAGTTTTCCATAGCACGCGCGTCGCATTCACAAGGGGTTTGCGGCTAGTGTTGCATCTCCGAGAATTTCCCAAGAGAGAAATCATTGGCAACCACTGATTACAGCATCAGCACTCTTCCGGCGAACGTTGAGGCCGAACGTTCGATTCTGGGCGCGATTCTGCTCGACAACTTTGCCTACAACCAGGCGGCCGAGCACTTGCGGATCGAAGACTTCTCGCTCGACTCGCACCGCCGCATTTACTCGCGCATGGTTGACCTGGCGGAGTCGTCGCGGCCCATCGACATGATCACGCTGATCGAGGAACTCGATCGGCACAAGGATCTGCAGCCGATCGGCGACGTGGCCTACGTCTCGAGCCTGGTCGATGGCGTGCCCGACCGGCCCAGCATTGAGCACTACGTCAAGATTGTGCGCGACAAGGCGTTGCTGCGAGGGCTGATTTCTGCCGCCAATACGGCGATCGCGCGTGCGTCGGACCAGGGGGACGCGGCCGAAGATGTTTTGAGCGACGCCGAGGCCGCCATCTTTCAGCTCTCGGACAAACGCATTGGGCGCGGCTTCATGGGCGTGCAGGAAATCGTTCGCGAGTCGTTTGGCTCGGTGGACGCGCTGCTGCAACGCGGCCAACGCATCACGGGACTCGCGACCCACTACACCGACCTGGATGAAATGACTTCGGGATTGCAGCGCTCCGATCTGGTGATCATTGCGGCGCGGCCTTCCATGGGCAAGACCGCTTTCGTGATGAACATTGCGGAGAATGCCGCGATTGAAGATCAACAGGTGGTGGGCGTGTTCTCGCTGGAAATGTCGCGGGAGGCGCTGCTGATGCGCCTGCTGTGTTCGCAGGCGCGGGTCGATGCCCACAAGATGCGCACCGGTTCGCTGTGGCAGGACGACACAAAAAAAGTAGTGCGCGCGATGGAGCAACTGGCGCATGCACCGATTTTTATCGATGACACTCCCGGCATTTCTCTGAGCGAGATGCGGGCCAAGTCGCGGCGATTGAAGCAGGCGCAGGGCGGCAGGCTGGATTTGATCATCGTGGATTACCTGCAGTTGATGTCGGGCGGGGGCAAGCGTTTCGAGAATCGTACTCAGGAAGTCTCCGCAATTTCGCGCGGATTGAAGGCGCTCGCGAAAGAACTGAGCGTGCCGGTGATCGCGCTCTCGCAGTTGAGCCGCGCTCCGGAAAGCCGCGGCGGAGATCATCGTCCGCAACTTGCCGACTTGCGCGAGTCAGGATCGATCGAGCAGGATGCCGACTTGGTAATGTTCATCTTCCGTGAAGAAGTCTACAAACAGGACGATCCTGAATTGCAGGGTAAGGCCGAGATCATTATTGCCAAACAGCGAAATGGCCCGATCGGAAAAATCCGCATGGCCTTCTTGAAAAATAGCACCAGATTTGAGTCACTTGCGGAAGGCGAGCGGGGCTCCGAGGAGTGATTCTTATCTACAGGAAAGACCCTAGAAGCCGCCGGGTAAGTCCCTTAGGACCTTAGGCTTGCACAGCCACAAAGCCCAGACGATCATCCTGTGGAAAAGCTTGTGGAATAGAAAACCACTTCCCAGATTCCTTTTGGCAAAGACCGATCGGTCGGTTTCGAGAAGAGACATTTCCCGCCTTTAAATCCATGAATAGTAACCAGTTATGCAATTCATGAGGCATTAACATGACAGCGATGCAGACGCGCTTGATTTCTTTCCGATTTTGAGATTTGCACATTTTGACGTTCTACCACTTTCGTTTTCTGCGCGATTTTAGTGGGTTTTGCCAGGTTCGCTTCCCCGGCACTTCCTGCCAAGTGCTGATGAGAACAATCGTTTTCTGTGATGTTAGACACAAGGTTTTGGGAAAAGACCTGCTTTTCAATTGCTACCCTCGCCAACCTTCAGAACAGCCAGAAACGCCTCTTGCGGAATGTCGACGCGGCCAATGCGTTTCATGCGCTTCTTGCCTTCTTTCTGCTTCTCCAGTAGCTTGCGCTTGCGCGAAATATCGCCGCCATAACATTTCGCAATAACGTTCTTGCGAATGGCGTGCACGGTTTCACGGGCGATGATCTTGGCGCCGATGGAGGCCTGGATCGCCACCTCGAACATCTGGCGGGGAATGAGTTCCCGCATTTTGGAAACCAGAAGTTTCCCGCGTTCATAGGCGAAGTCACGGTGCACGATGATGGAGAGCGCGTCCACGGGTTCACCGGCAACCAGGATGTCGAGCTTCACCATTGGCGATTCCCAATAGTCGGCCAGATGGTAATCGAGGGAAGCGTAGCCACGCGAAACGGATTTGAGGCGGTCGTAAAAGTCGAGGACGATCTCGTTCAAGGGCAATTCGTAGTGCAGCATCACGCGCGAGGAACTGACGTACTCAAAAGTTTTTTGCTTGCCGCGTTTTTCTTCGACCAGCTTGAGAATTCCGCCGACGTATTCTTCGTTGGTGAGAATCGTGGCCAGGATAACCGGCTCTTCGACTTTCGCGATTTCGCTGGGATCGAGCCAGCGCGAAGGATTGTCGATTTCGACCATCTCGCCATCGGTCTTCGTGATCTTGTAGCGCACGCCGGGAGCGGTGGTGATCAAGTCGAGATTGAATTCGCGCTCCAGACGTTCCTGGATGATCTCCATGTGAAGCAGGCCCAGGAAGCCGCAGCGGAAGCCGAAGCCGAGCGCGACGGAACTTTCCGGCTCGAAGAAAAAGGAAGAATCGTTCAAGCGCAATTTTTCCAGGGCCTCGCGCAGTTGCGTGTGCTCGTGCGCGTCAACCGTGTAGAGCCCGGCGAAGACCATGGGCTTGATTTCTTCAAAGCCGGGCAAGGCCTCGAGCGCGGGATTCGCATCGTGGGTGATGGTGTCGCCTATTTTCGTGTCGGCGACATTCTTGATGTTGGCGATGAGGAAGCCAACTTCGCCGGCTACAAGTTGATCTATCTCGACCGGCTTGGGGGTGAGCACGCCCAGAGTTTCCGCGTCGAAGGTTGTGCCGTTCCACCACAGTCGAATTCTGTCGCCCTTGCGCAGAGTCCCTTCAAAAACGCGAGTCAGCACGACGACACCGCGGTAAGCGTCGAACCAGGAGTCGAAAACCAGCGCCTGGAGCCGGTTGTCAGGCGATCCCTTGGGTGGAGGAACGCGTTTCACAATCGCCTCGAGCACGTCGGGAACGCCCTGGCCGGTCTTGGCGCTGATCAGGACAGCGTCGGATGCATCGAGGCCGACGGCCCCTTCGATCATTTCCTTGGTGCGCGGAATGTCGGCGCTTTGCAGATCGATCTTGTTGATGACGGGAATGATTTCGAGCCCGTGATTGATCGCAAGATAGGAATTAGCTAGCGTCTGCGCCTCGACTCCTTGCGATGCGTCGACGACGAGCAGCGCTCCCTCGCACGAGGCCAGGGATCGCGAGACCTCGTAGGAAAAGTCCACGTGGCCGGGCGTGTCGATCAGATTGAGTTGGTAGGTCTGGCCGTCGTGCGCGGTGTAAGCCATGCGAACGGCGTGAGCCTTGATGGTGATGCCGCGCTCGCGCTCCAGGTCCATGGAGTCGAGCACCTGGGCCTGCATTTCACGCGCGGTAAGCGATCCGGTCAGCTCCAGCAGGCGGTCGGCGAGCGTGGATTTGCCGTGATCGATATGCGCGATGATCGCGAAGTTGCGGATGAAAGCGGCGTCCATGAGTGAGCGGCTAAGTCTCGATTCTAACAGGCGGTTTTCGAACGGTGCGGGACAGCGTGTGGTCAGCGTGTGGTCTTGCCATATTCTTCCTTGTGGTTTAGTCTCGTCTGCCGGAACGGGGGGATGATGGTCGGAAGGAACGTAGCGCTGACCCTGATCGTGGGGCTGGCCGTCGCTGCGATCGTGCTTGAGTATCCTCCGGCAGCCTGGACTCAGATTCAAACCGCGGGACTGTGCCTGACAGTTTTGGGCTTGATCCTGTGGACGGTCGCGCGCTTCCAGCTCGGTAGTTCACTGACTGTCTCGGCGCAGGCGAAACAGCTGGTCAGTCGGGGGCTCTATTCGAGGATCCGCAATCCTATCTATGTCTTCGGTTCGTGCGTGATTGCCGGTCTGATTCTTGAGCTGGGGCGTCCAGTGTGGTTGCTGGTGTTTCTCGCGGTCATTCCGCTGCAGATCTGGCGTGCGCGTAAGGAAACGCAGGTACTCGATGCGAAGTTTGGGGAGGAGTACCGCAGGTATCGCTCGACCACGTGGTTCTGATCGTCAAGACAGCGATAGCTCATGGAGGAATCATGCGTAAGGTACTCGTTCTGGTCTTGCTGGCCTGCTGCTCGCTCGCCGGAGCGCAGAGCCCGTCCGCGGAAGTTCGCAAGTTCGTCAAGATCGACGCGCCCGTCATCGCGTTGACCCACGTCCGCGTGATCGACGGCACGGGCGCAGCGGCGCGCGAGGATCAGACCATCATTCTCAACAAAGGGAAGATTGAGTCGGTGGGTGCCGCTTCCGCGGCGAGCGTTCCGAAAGACGCGCAAGTGCTCGACCTGCATGGGTACAGCGTGATACCCGGGCTCGTCGGCATGCACAACCACATGTTTTATCCCATGGGGAACGGAATTTTCGGCGAGATGGCGTTTAGTTTTCCGCGACTGTACTTGGCTGGCGGTGTGACTACGATTCGCACTACAGGGTCGCTCGAACCATACACCGATCTTGAACTTAAGAAACAGATTGACTCCGGTCAAACACCGGGACCCAAGATCCACGTTACGGGGCCGTATCTTGAGGGCGTGGGCTCGTGGGCACTGCAGATGCACCAACTCACCGGGCCCGACGACGCGACGCGCACGGTGAACTTCTGGCTCGATCAGGGCGTCGACAACTTCAAAGCCTACATGTTCATTACTCCGGCGGAACTTTCGGCGGCGACCACCGCGGCGCACAAACGAGGGGCGAAAGTTACCGGACACCTGTGTTCCATCGGATTTCGCGAAGCGGCTGCTTTGGGAATCGATGACCTTGAACACGGACTGCTGGTCGATACGGAATTCTTTCCATGGAAGAAACCGGGAGAGTGCCCAAACACGCCGCAGGATCTGGACTTCTACGGGAAGTTGGACGTGCAGACGGGCCCGGCACACGACATGGTTCTCGATCTGGTCAAGCACCGCGTCTCCGTCACTTCCACGCTTCCTGTATTCGAGATGGGTGTGCCGGGGCGGCCTTCGATGCAGCAACGCGTGCTGGATGCGCTGTCTCCGGACGCGCGGAGCGCGGTGCTGAGCAACAAGGTTCGGGCCAGCGACCAGGCGGCGATTTCGCGACGATACAATGCCGAGTCTTCGCCATGGCCAGCCGCGCTCAAGAAGGAAATGGAATTCGAATACGAGTTCTCCAAAGCGGGAGGCTTGCTGCTCGCCGGGCTTGACCCTACCGGCATGGGTGGCGTGATCGCGGGCTTCGGCGATCAACGGGAGGTTGAGTTGCTGGTGGAGGCGGGGTTCACACCGGTGGAGGCGATCCACGTTGCGACCGCTAACGGAGCGCAGTTTCTGGGAGAGTCGGATCGCATCGGAACGATCGCGCCGGGCGAACAGGCCGATCTGGTAGTGATCAAAGGTGACCCGTCGAAGAAGATCGAAGACATCGAGAACGTGGAAATCGTCTTCAAAGAGGGGATCGGCTATGACTCGGCCAAACTGATTGAATCGGTGCGCGGGTTGGTTGGGATCCGTTAACCGAGTGCCGCTAAAATCACAATCGCATGCTCGTTCTCGCTTCCGCTTCGCCACGACGTCAGGAACTTTTGCGCAACGCTGGCATTTCATTTACCGTGCAGCCGGCAGACATCGACGAGACTCCGCTGGTAGCCGAACCGCCGCGTGAGTGTGCGGAGCGGTTGGCGCGCGAGAAAGCACTCGCGGTCTGGCGCACCCGGCGGCAGGATCTGGTGTTGGGAGCCGACACGATTGTCGTGGTCGATGAGACGATCCTCGGCAAGCCGGTCGACGCTGACGATGCCGTTCGCATGCTGCGGTTGCTCTCCGGGCGGGTGCACCGTGTGATCACGGGAGTGTGCCTGGTTGAAGCAGTTGTCAGCCGCCAGTTGCCAGTTGGCGAGGCTGCGCCCCATGCGGTACAGTCGCGACAAAGCTCATACGAAATACCGAGAACAGAGGACGGAGAACTGAGAACTACCTCTGAAACCACGCTGGTGACGATGAGCGAGTTGTCCGATGATGAACTCCGCGACTACGTCGCCACTGGCGAGCCCATGGATAAGGCAGGAGCCTACGCAATTCAGGGAATGGCTTCGCGGTGGATTCCGCGTATTGAGGGCGATTACAGCAACGTCGTGGGACTGCCGGTAGCCCTGGTTTATCGAATGCTGCGGGGGCGATGCTGAATTAAAGGTGCGGACGGGCTTTCTGCTGGATCGACTCGGAGCGGGCGGACGCTCAGCGTTCAGGAGGAGTTGAGAGTTACACCTTCTTCTCTTCTTCTTCTTTTTTCTTTGCCTCTTCCTTGGCGGCTTCGGGTTCTTTCATCGCGGACTTGAAGTTACGGATGCCTTCGCCCAGACCCTTGCCCACAGCAGCGAACTTGCTGGTGCCGAACACCAGTAGTGCGATCGCGACAATCAAAAGCAGATGCAAAGGCTGAAAAAGACCTTCACCCATAACTCCTCCATCAGGACGGTCTTCGAGAGTACTACGTAAGCCAGCCGAAGGCCCCTGAGAAAAGTCTAGGCTACCCCACCCGCGGAGTCAAAGGCAGACTGCCCAGGCATCGCTTTTGCACGAAACGATCACTAGCAACCCTCCTGAGAGTCTATTCTCGAAAGATGCACTCTCTTCGGAGGTCTCCTCGGATGTTCAAACCTCGCGTTGTCGCGCTCGCGCTGTTGCTCACCCTCCAGACTGTCGGGACGGCTTCGGCGCAGAGTTTGGCTGCTGCGCCGGTTACGCCGCCGAGCGAACAGCGCAAGACCAGCGAACCTTACACCGGAGATCTCTCCGTTTTCGATTCCCCAGGCCGCGAAGATCGATTGCAGATCAACCGCGTGATGGACATTCTTGGCATCGCGCCCGGAAAGGCTGTAGCCGACATTGGCGCCGGGTCGGGATGGTTCACTGTTCGCGCGGCGAAACGCGTGGGCGGAGGCGGCCTGATTTATGCAGTCGACATCAATCCAGAGGCAATCCGTTACGTCAGCGAGCGGGCGCGGAAGGAGCAGTTACAAAATGTGAAGACGATTCTGGGCAAATCCGACAACCCGCTTCTGCCCGAAAGTTCGGTAGACGCCGTTTTGTTGCTCAAGACTTATCACGAAGTTGCGCAGCCCGTGGCTTTGCTGCAGAACCTGCGCGCGAGTCTGCGTTCGGGTGCCAAGATCGGAATCATTGATCGCAACGGTAATGGGGAGAATCACGGAGTCGGCCGCGACGTCGTGATCCGCGAGGCTAAAGAGGCCGGATACAAACTGGTTGAGCAGTACGATTTTGTCAAAGGCGACAAAATGGATTATTTCCTGGTCTTTGTGCCCCAGGAATAGTGTCAGGCGCTTTCGATCATTCCGGCCAGAAGCAGTGCGCGGCGCGGCAATTCGGAGATCGCGATGTGTTCGTGGACGGCGTGCGCTCCCTCACCCACGCCCCCCAAGCCATCGAGTGTCGGGATGCCGATGCCGGCGGTAAAGTTTCCGTCCGAGCCCCCGCCCACAGCTGCTTCTTCGAGTTTCCAGTCAATCTGCTTCGCGATGGCCTGCGCCTTCCTGTAGAGCGCGGCCACACCGGCATTCCTCTCCATAGGCATGCGGTTGATGCCTCCCTTGACGCTCAGTTTGCAGTGCTTGTCGAAGGGCTTCAGCGATTGGAATTTGCGATCGAGAATGACGGCCTGCTTCGCTTCCTTGATGCGCACGTCAATTTCTACACTGGCCTGGGCCGCGATTACATTGGTACGAGTTCCACCATAAATCACTCCGGGATTCACGGACATGCCTCGGCGCAAATCATTGAGCCTGGAAACAGCGGTGATCTGCCGCGCGAGTTCGACGATGGCGCTGTGTCCCTTGCCGGGATCGAGCCCGGCGTGCGCCGCCACACCTTTCACGTTCAGAATGTACTCACCCACTCCTTTGCGAGCGGTTTTCACGGCGCAGCGTGGCCCGGCAGGCTCAAGCACGAGCACGGCAGCCGATTCCCTGGCCAATGCCTCGGTAATTTTGCGGGAAGAATAGCTGCCGACTTCCTCGTCCGAAACCAGAAACACGGTGACCGGGCGCGGCAGGCCAGCACCCCACGCTTGCAGCGCCTCGATCGCATACAGCATGAGCGCGATGCCCGACTTCATGTCGAGCACGCCGGGACCGTGCAGGCGCCCGCCGGCGACGTGGCAGGGCATGGTCGCGAGCGTTCCCAGCGGATAGACAGTATCGAAGTGGCCGAGCAGCAGAACGGGCTCGACCTTTTCGCGTCCAGGGAAATCGATCTGCACGCTGTCGGCGAAATCCGCGGCGCGGTGCACGCGCGCACGTCCGCCGAGAGCCTCGAAGCGCGCCGCGAGCAACGCGCCCATGCGGTCGGCGGCCAGCTTGTTATCGCTGGGAGATTCGATCCCGACAAACGCGCGGATGGTCTGGACGATCTCTTCCTGCCGGGCTTCGAAGTAGCGCAGTCGCTCGCCCCACACCGGGTTCGATCGGGATGGGTTGGATCGGTCTTGCTTCGAACCTGTTGTTTTCTTGCCCGGCATCTTTGCGCTGCTCTCCGGCCCGGGGCAGAGGAAGCACCTTCGGGCGCAAGTCGTACAGTATAATCTTCAAGCCGTTTTGAGACGAACCATGAAAGAGAGCACCCCTGTGACGGAACCTTCGCCCGAGTCGACGAAGACCGTGCTCGACATCCACGAGATTCTGAAGATTCTGCCGCATCGCTATCCTTTTTTGCTGATTGACCGCGTGCTTGATTTGGAGCGTAGAAAACGCATTGTCGCCATCAAGAACGTGACCATCAACGAACCCTTCTTCGCGGGACACTTCCCGGGTCTACCCATTATGCCGGGAGTGCTGATTGTGGAAGCCATCGCGCAGGCGGGTGGTGCGCTGCTGCTGACCGAGGTTGAAGACCGCAGCAACAAGGTCATGATGTTTACCGGGATCGAGCGCGCGAAGTTCCGCAGACCGGTCAGCCCGGGGGACCAGTTGCGTCTGGAAGTGGAGGTAACCGGCTGGCGCTCGGTGCCGGGGATGACCGCTGCGAAGATGCAAGGTTACGCTTACGTGGGCGATAAACGCGTGGCCGAGGCGATTGTTTCGTGCCAGTTGGTTGACAGCTCGCGCGGGCGGGGATCAGAAAGCGCCGACGACAATGCAGGATAGCGATCGCCGGGCGCCGATTAATCCGCCAACGACTCCATGCATCCATCGCTCGTGCATCCATCGCCCATGACCTCAGTTTCCAGGAACGTACATCCCACGGCGATTATCGATTCGCGCGCGAAGGTTCCTGCGTCCTGCAAAATCGGACCTTATTGCGTGGTTGGCGCGGAGGTCGAACTGGGCGAGAGTTGCCGCCTAGGGTCGCATGTGGCGATCGAGGGGCCAACGAAAATCGGATCCGATAATATCTTCTTCCCTTTCTGCGCCATCGGCATGGCGCCGCAGGACATCACCTACAAAGGCGAGCCCACGCGGCTTGAGATCGGCGATCACAACGAGATCCGCGAGTGCGTGACCATTAACCGCGGGACGGTGAAGGGCGGAGGCCTGACCAAGGTCGGCAGCCACCTGCTGATCATGGCTTACACGCACATTGGGCATGATTGCGCGATTGAGGATCACGCCATGCTGGTGAATGGCGCGACGTTGGGCGGACACGTGACAGTCGAAGAATGGGCGGTGGTCGGAGCGCTGTGCCCGGTGCACCAGTTTGTGCGTATCGGCGCGCACTCCTACATTGGAGGAGGCACGGTCATCACGCAGGATGTTCTGCCGTTCTCCATGACCTCAGCCGCGCGAGACACGCACGCGTACGGGATGAATAGAGTTGGCCTCGAACGGCGCGGGTTTTCGAAAGAGCGCATTGCGAAGATTCACCACGCCTATAAGATCTTGCTCGCCTCGAAGATGAATACGTCGCAAGCACTGGAAAAATTGAAGTCGGGACCGGACCGCGGTGAGGATGTCGATATGCTGATCCGGTTCATCGAGGCGTCGGAGAGAGGGATTATCAAGTAAGAGTCATCCGGCGGCGCTTAACTTCCAGCCGCTGCCGTTCCCGCTTTATTTAGTAATCGCTCCATCTCATCCATCACGCGATTCATCTTCCTTACCGTCAGCTCCAGCGGTTCGTCGGTTGTCATGTCAACGCCCGCGTCCTTCAGCAGTTCGATCGGGTATTTCGACTTGCCCGCCGAAATGAATTTCAGATAGCGCTCGGTGGCTCCCGGATCACCCGAAAGCACTTTTTCCGACAAGGCAGAGGATGCAGTGAATGAGGTCGCGTACTGGAAGACATAAAAAGAATTGTAGAAATGGGGGATGAAGGCCCACTCGTCTGCGATGTAATCATCCACGATGCACACACCCTGATCGTGCCCGTAGTACTTCTTGACGATCTCGAGGTAGAGTTTCGACAACGCGTCGCCGGTGAGTGGCTGCCCTTTTTCAACCATTTCATGCATGCGCAGTTCAAATTCTGCAAACTGAGTCTGCCGGAAAACGGTTCCCTTGATGCTCTCCAGATAGTTCCCCAGTAAGGAAAGCCGGGTCGCGTCATCTTTGATCTGCTTGAGCATGTAATCGATGAGAAGAGCCTCGTTGAAGGTCGAAGCGACTTCAGCGACAAAAATCGGGTAGGAAGACAAGGGATACGGCTGGGTTTTATTCGAGAAGTAGCTGTGCATGGTGTGCCCAAGTTCGTGGGCCAGCGTGCTCATGTCGTCATACTTACCGTTGTAGTTCAGCAGCATGTAGGGGTGAACGTCATATGCCGCCCCGTTGGAATAAGCCCCGGCGGTCTTACCTTCCGTTGGATACATGTCGATCCAGCGTTCGGTGAAGGCGCGCTTCGCTCCCGCGGCATATTCGGGGCCAAGTGGGGCAAGAGCTTCCAGGATGTTGCGTTCGGCCACGTCGACCGGATATTTCGTGTCGACCGAAGATACAAGAGGAGCATAGAGATCGTAATAATGGAGTTCGGAAAGCCCCATCATTCGTTTACGGAGCTTCAGGTAGCGCTGAAACGTGGGCAGGTTGCGATTGACTCCGTCCACTAACCGCGAATACACCGAAACTGGAATGTTGGGCTGGTCCAGGGCAGCTTGCAGGGAGTTATCGTAATTGCGCGCCCGCGCGTAGAAAGCGGATGTCTGCACAGAGGAGTTCATCATGGAGCCAAAGGTCGCGCGATATTTTCCCAGCGCGGTGAAAAAAGCTTCCATAACTTTCTGGCGGTCCTCTCGGGAGAGTGAACCACGGTGGAGTGTAAAAGCCGCCTTATCTAGTTTGGCTGTCTTGCCATCGCTCAGGGTGACGGAAGGATAGGGAAAATCGGCATCGGCAAAGATGCCATAGACACTGGATGGCCCGCTTGCCATCACGGAGGATCCGGCCAGGAGTTTTTCCTCCGCGTTGCTGAGCGTGTGAGCGCGGCGGCGAGCGATGTCGTCGAGGTAATGGCGGAAAACATGCAGCCGAGGCTCCTGCGTGAGAAATCGCTCGATGGTCGCGTTATCCATCTTGAGGATCTCGGGTTCAATGAACGCTGTTTCAGTCCCTAGAATGGACCCGAGCTGAATCATTTCCTGCTGCATGCCCTGGTAGGTACTGACTCGGGTGTCCTGGTCGGAACTCATGCTCGCATATACGAACAGGCGCGTGAGTTCTTTGTCGAAGTAGCTTTGGGCCTCCAGAGCGTCCGCCAGCCGGGATGCGGAGGAAGGCAGTGTGCCTTGAAACTGCCTAAGCTTCGGCAACTCGGTTGCAAGCTTTTCTTTCGCCGCACGCCAAGCCTGGTCGGACGAATAGATGGACGTCAGATCCCATTTGTAGTCGTCCGGTACTTTGCTGCGATCGTGCTCTTGGGCTTGCGAAACAAGGGTTGAGGCGGCGAACAGCACGAGCGCGCCCGGCAGGTAGCGGAGGACGGTTGCGACGTCAACAGGCATTGAGGGTGCTCCTTCACCATTAGACGAGTTCCGAGATAAAACAGAAGCTGGATTAGAATCCGAGGATCAGAAATATCAGAGCATTTTAGCTATCAAAAGTTCCGCAACGCAGATTATTTTCATGTGTTGCTCTGGCGTTCTTCGGCGATTTTCACTCATTTTGCCCCAACCGCCACGATCCGCTGTCTCCAAACGCGGCGCGTAGCGGTTCTTTTTGATCCTAAGTGCTAGACTGACTCGGCATCCGTCTAAATCAACGCCTACTTCATGCCCGTTCAGAACGAAAAACTTGGCCTCATCGCCGGTAATGGCAAGTTTCCCTTCCTTGTGCTCGACGCGGCGCGCGCGCAGGGATACGAAGTGGTGGTGGCTGCGATTCAAGAAGAAGCTTTCCCGGAGATCGAATCGCATGGCGCGGTTGCCGTTCACTGGCTTTCGCTGGGGGAACTGTCGAAGCTAATCGAGACCTTTCAGCGGGAAGGCGTGCGGCGCGCCATCATGGCGGGGCAGGTCAGGCACAAGCAGATTTTTTCCAGCATCCGGCCGGACTGGCGACTGGCCAAACTTCTGCTCTCGCTCACGACACGCAACACCGACTCGCTGCTCGGCGCAATAGCGAAAGTGTTAGCCGATGAAGGGATCACGCTGGAAAAATCCACATGGCTGCTTGAACCCCTGCTGGTGAAGCCCGGCGTGCTGACCGAGCGCGAACCCACCGAGCAGGAGCGCAAGAACCTTGATTATGGACGAGCCGTAGCCCGCAAGCTTGCGCAGCACGATATTGGGCAGACGGTCGTGATCGCCGAATCCGCGTGCGTCGCGGTCGAAGCCATGGAGGGCACCGACGCCACCATCGAGCGGGCCGGGGACATCATGGGTTCGCTGCACGGCGATGCTTCCACTCTCAACCGCGCCCTGACGGTGGTGAAGATCGCCAAGCCGAATCAGGATATGCGCTTCGACGTGCCGGTGATCGGCGTGAAGACGATCGAAGTGATGCATGCGGCGGGCGCGAGTTGTCTGGCAGTGGACGCGGGAAAGTGTCTGCTGTTGGATGGGCAGAAGATTATTGACGCGGCGAACGCAATGGGAATCACGATCGTTGCAGAGGGTGATCGATGAAATCCAAGCACACTGAAAGTCGATCCGAAGCCAGTCGCCTTGCTGACCAGCTTCGTCGCGCTTTCGACGGTAGTGCGTGGCACGGGCCGGCGCTGCTCGAATTGCTGGAGGATGTGGATGCAGCCACGGCCGCAGCCAAACCGCTGCTTAAGGTTCACAGCATCTGGGAGCTTGTCTTGCATATTGCGGTGTGGGACGGGGCGGCGCTCCGCAGGCTGGGCGGAGAAAAATGGCAACCCACCGGTTTAGCGAATTT
>CABEEA010000437.1_pt1 | contig 15303 bp, 11 predicted proteins | sample 3423201 | NCBI WGS metagenome assembly CABEEA01 (sample SAMEA5534333, study PRJEB31848) | metagenome | biome: tundra; feature: field; material: soil | place: USA | collected 2013-05 | depth 0.15 m | reverse complement strand
GAATGCGACAACGGCAGAGACCAAAAGGGCAGCTAGCATGCTCCGAAAAAGAAAGGACCTTTCTACCCACATTAAATCGATAATGGTCAGGGGAGAAAGATCAGGAGTCTTCGCCTGATTCTCATCGCGGCCGAATCCGTTTGCAGACGTGTCCGCAGTTGGCAAGCGATCGATTTCTGTGATCACGGCTTCCCTAACGTCGCGCACTGGAATGCTCCACCATCGGAATCGGTATCCCGCCTCTACGGAACGAGGCTCGCAAATATCACCCGCTCAGATTCCCCGCATCGCGAAAATAGACGTATGCAGGAGAATAGCAATATCCATGAAGAAATTTCGATGCTTAATGTAGTAGAGATCGTATTCAATGTTTTCGTGAATCAGGTAGTTGCGGTCACCACTGAGCTGCCAGAGTCCAGTGATCCCTGGCTTTACTTGCAGACGCTGAGAATGACGTTCGGTGTAGGTCTCGACAATGAAGGGCATCTCCGGACGAGGTCCAACCAGGGACATATCGCCCATGAGCACATTCAATAACTGGGGAAGCTCATCCAGACTGGTGCGCCGAAGGAAGCGACCCAGCCGGGTAATGCGGACATCTTCTGATTCTTTCGGAGAATAAGCGTAGGTGGGAGCATCCGTGCACATGGTACGGAACTTGAACATGCGAAACCTTCGCCCGTTTAGGCCAACCCGTTCCTGCCGAAACAACGCGGGGCCCTTGGAATCGAGTTTGATCAGAATGGCGAGCAGCAGGAAGAGCGGCGAAGCGATGGCCAGCAGAGCCGCCGCGCCGCTGAAGTCTAAAATCCGCTTGGCCCACTCGTAAGTGAATCGCCTGGGGTCGCGGCTGAACGAAGCCAATAGAACCCCGTCAATGTCCTGGAAGTCAACCATCGGATCGGAGTGGACGAAGTGGCTGGGGACGAAGGATACGCGCGCGCTTGCCGCCATTGCTTCCCCGACTGCATGGTGGAACTTCTCGTGTTGCAGGGAAGGGATGGCAATCACGACCAGGTCGGCGCCGCACTCCGATACCAAGTCCCGGGTCAGTGGACCACGCATCACGGATGCTGACCGCCGATGCTCGTACCCCAATTCAAAAATGGCACAGCCGACTTTCGCGGCATTGTCGTCCACAAATGCCACCGGTTCCAGGCCGAGTTTCGGAGAACGGCGCAGAACCGAGTAGACGCGCCGCCCAGTGGATCCCGAGCCGTAGATTAGAACCCGTTCAATACCATAGCCCTTTGCATGCAAGTGCTGCACCAGCACGTAAACGAGATACTTTTGGAGAAAGAGAAAGAGTGGCACCAAGCCCATGGCGATTACCAGTAGCCAGCGTGAAAACAGAAAGCTGGTGAAGAAACTCACGCACAGTATAAAGGCCAGAGCCTGTATGGACACGCGGAGTACGCGCTCTGTTTCCCGCACACGCAACAGGCTGGTTCCGCGGGAGTACGCGCCCACCCGGTCCAGCATGAGGATGATTAAGGCTGCGAACGTAGCGGAGACGCCAAAAACGACCGAAGGAGGATAGTAAACCTGCTTGCCCAACCCGAGGAAGTAGTATGCTGCGTAGCTTGACATGACCGCGGCAATGATGGTTACAAAATCAGCGAGCACTTCCAATTTGGTCAGGTGACTTTGGAATCGTCTGGCGGGAGTGCGTCGCACGAACAGCGTCTCGACAGCCAGGTGCGGATCAACGCCGGAGTGAACATTCGGTGACGTTGTCAAATTGATCGAGGAATGCATATTGTTTTCAGACCTGTCTATTTGTCGTCCGAGAATTGCTGCGACAGAAACCGGCCGACACAGGTTGAGAAGCAACCTCGCAGCGGCCAAGAAGCCACGGGGCGAATAAAGCCTGGATTTCTTTTGTCGCTATTTCTTGTTAGCCAGCGTCCGTCGTGCTCGCCCGCAATGCGGATAACGACTACATCAGAAGGACGTTCCGCGGAAATCGTGAGCCTAGGAACTTCGTCAACGGGTGTGTACTTTGGGCCAGAAGCTGAACTGAAATGACGCTGCTAAGTTGGATTGATGGTTCGTGGCCAACAAGGGGATGAGCCAGCGCTCATACTGGACGTTTCCTGAAAAGCTTAGTCCTAGCCCACTAAAGAAATTTGCATTCACGGCGACGTCGTTCTGGGTTCCGCCCTGGGGAAGAAATTCACGATTCACCTTCCGATGCCGAAGTTCAAGTCCGATCTTGCTTTTTGCCGAGAGCCAGTAGTTGGTCCGCACGGCTTCCCCTTGTGCGGCGCGCCCCAACCAGGAACCGATGAATCCGCCGTTGTTCGTGTACCCGTTGACGTATTGAGCATTCCAGTAGAAATAGCCGGCTGGCTCAACGTTGTAGCCAACCGCGCTGGTGGACCCACCCTCGAGTCTCAAGTCAATCTTTGGAATCCTCGGGATCTTGGCGAAGTAGAGTCCGCCCTGAAAGATCGACTGACTCATGTAAGGAATCGGGGAAGGCTGGTCTTCGCTCATGGCCTCCCCGTAAAAAGTCAGCCAGTCACGCATCTTCGGAATTCGATATGCAAAGTCTGCACCCGTGCGTCCATCCCCCAATACATCCCCGTGAACATGTATGCCGAAGGTAGAGTCCAGGAACGTCTTCGGCGTCAGCGGAAGTCCGGGACCTCCGTAGATCGTTGTCTTCGACATGCCGACCTCGAAGTTTTGGGTGAGCTTGAAGCTGATCTTTCCGCCGCTGAGAAACGGCTGGGGATGCAACGCGTGCCCGTACTCTCCGATTGTTGGGCCTGCGGTGCCGCTGAAAGTCGTGCTCAGAAACTCTTGTCCCGACAGCTGTCCGATAAAAGCCGACAGGCGTATGTCCCCGAGATAACCGAAAACCCAAGGCAATCGAAATGGGCTGACCCGATCGATGCTGAACATGTTGTTAAGCGGAGGAACGTTGTTTGTAAGAATCATCGCGCTACCCTCACTCGGTCCCCACCACAAGCTGCGCCGTCCATACGAGAGCTGCCAGTTGGCAAGGTTCATGCCCACATAAGCGTCCAGTAACTGAAAGCGACTGGTGGCGGCAATGGGAAGCGAAGAAGGATTCGGTGGCAATCCATCAGTACTGCTGATGAAATCGAGCACCCCGAGCGAAGGCGACGGCGCCGCGGGCGCCGATTGATACTCTCCGCGAACGTACACAACAAACGGACCTGCGGTGCTCCAGCCAGACGCGCCGGCCACGGCATTAAATCCCTGTTCGTATGGCCGACCGTAGTCGTTAAGCAAGGTCTGGCCGAAGTGATAATTGTCGGTGAGCGGCTTTCCCGAGATTTCAAGTGAACGGGAGTAAACGGACTCCAGTTGGGCGCCAAGATTGCGCTCACCGCTCATCAGTTCGGAGTCATGAGCGAACTCTTCCGAGAGCGCACTGTAGAGTTGCTGAACTTCTGACGGGGCGTCCGCGTCAGGCTGCAATTCCGACGCCTCACTCACCAGTCGGGCACACTCCAGCCGAGTCCAGGGACGAATTCCCAAGCTTGCGGTTTTCACGTAGCCCAAGGCGGCGAGCCGTTCCAGCGCCGGATAGATCCAGCTGTCGAGAGGAACATAGGGGGAACCCATGTTCGAAGGAGAATGTGCCTTGTCGCCTTCTTCCACAAATTCGCGCGGCGGCGCCCAGGAACTACCTTTTAACTCGGCATCATGATGCCTACTGTAAACGCTCTGGGCGATCAGATATCCGAGCACACCGCCGACCAACACGTCGGAGGGGAAGTGTTGTCCGGCATGGACTCGCGCAAAGCTAACAGCGGAAGCTAGGCCGTAGGACACGAGCTTGGGGATTGGTCCCGGATATTCGTGAGCGATGACGCCTGCGATCGCCCAAGCTGCGGTGGCATGTTCCGACGGAAACGAAGTGCCGCCTTGGAAGAACGATCCGCTCCCGTTTCTCTGATACGGGCGCTCCCGCCCGAGTGAATACTTCATGACCTCGAGCGGTATCAGGCTATCTATGGCTGCCTCGCCAGCCAGGAAACCCGTTTCGCGCCAGTGTTCGTTGTGCGTGGGAAAGCTCATTAGATACATGCCTGCGCCGGCTCCAGCGAGACTGGCAATTCCAACGTTCGAGACTGTCTTGTAATGGCTAAGCGTAGTCGGGTTCGTTGACAACGAAGCGCTGTACTGCCGATCCGTCGCGAATAGGCCAGCTGTGAGCCCCGCCAAGGGCACCAGCCATCTTGTATCGGCCAACCGAATGTGTGCTGGGCTGGTCCAGATATGCTTCTGGTCCTGCGCGAAATCCGTGATAGGGTCACCAAAAAACTTCCTTGGCGCGCTTGTGAACCCGCTACTGTCTGGCTGTACTGCTCCCATTGTGGATTTTGCCGTGTCGCCACCTGCGCCAGGCGCCGCAGGTTCGGAGTCTTTTCCTGAATCCTGCGAATACGCAGCGGGACTTAGGCAAAGTGTCATGGCAGCAGTCAAAAGGCCAGCCAGGAATTGGGTATTCGCTCTCAACTCTTAGGCTCCACTTCTACGGGTGGATGTACGCCACAGTGAGAGCAACCGAGGATGCGACCTGCGCCGCCTGCATAATCGTGGCCCAGTTGCGGGTGCCAATTTTAGGCGCCTTTTCCGGCACCACAATCGAATCGCCCGGCTTCAAGACGGCGCTCATGGGGTCGCCCGACCAGAATCCGGAGTTGTTTTTGGCGGAGAGAACAGAGCCGTCTGCTCGGACCACAAAGACCGCACTCTTGTCCGCAACTTGTGTCAATCCTCCCGACTGACTCAAGTACCACTTTGCGCTCCTCCCGGGGAGATAACTAACAGCCGTAGGATTGAAAACCTGCCCACTCACGAGGACGTAGTTAGCCTTCTTCGGGATGACGAGCTCGTCTCCGTCTCGGAGTGGGACATCAGCAGTGGTGTTTGTTAACTTGTCGAAACTCTTCATGCCCGAGGGAAGGTGAATCACGACTCGTCCGATCGGCGGCGTAGCCTCCAGCTGTTGCAGCGTGGTTTCAACCTGCGCGACCGCAGTGAGTTTCGCATTTTTCTGGTCCGTGTCAGCCTCGGGTAAGGTCTTCAAATAACCTTCCTCGTTCTTGACGCGGTTCACCAACTCGAGATGGGATGTCATTTCCAAGTCCCGAACCTCGCGGCGGATCAACACCGCGCCGTAGGGGTACGCTTGTTGGGTAAAGCCACCGCAACGCTTCAAAACAGAACTCAGCCGCTCACCTGGCTCGATCCCATAGCTTGCCGGATGTTGGACTTCGCCTCGCACGGAGACCGAAGATCCGAGATCATTCCATTGTGCGATCTGTCGAAGTGTGAGGACATCCCCGTTGCGTAGCGGTACGTCTTCGCTTGAATCGCCCGACAGGACAGCTGCCAGTTTGACTTCGAGTCGCTGGCTTGAGTGACCAGGGGTCGTGCTCGCGGCGAATCGGGTCAGGTCCGCTGTGTCCAGGAAGGCGGATCTCGTCGGTCCTCCGGCAACCCTTATCAAGTCTGCAACGCGCATGTTCGAGGGCAGGGGATACCGTCCGGGTTTTGCAACCTCACCCTTGATGTACACGGTCGGGGCTTCAACCTGTGCCTGGTTTCGATGTACCAGAACCCGATCGCGAGACTGCAGAAGAAGATTGTCGACAGGATTTCCATCGAGCGCCTGACGCAGATCGACGCTGAGAATCCGCAGAGTCCCATCGCTCTCGGTACGAAACAGCTGCGCCGAATCGAGGGATGCGTCCGGCGTGACGCCGCCCGACAAGTAGATCGCATCCCGCAAATGGGCCTGGCCCGAGGTGTGGTGCTTCCCAGGAGACCGAACTTCTCCGCCTACCCATACGTCCGGAGCGGGCTCAAAATCGAAACGGCTAAAGATCCGAACCGTGTCGAGGGGCTTTAAGACTGGTGCCGAGGCGGGATCCGCAAGAGCAGCCGAGAGATCGACGCTTTCTATGCTGGGATGAAAGTCCGGCTTGTTCAAACGGATGATTTCAGCGTAATGAGCCGCTGGTTCGGGAAGCAGGTCGCCATAGGATGAAATAAGATCGGTCAGCTTCATTCCCGGCTTGTAGGAATATCGGCCTGGACGCAATACGTGCCCCTGAAGGTAAATAGAATCCTCGTTATAGGCGGCGATCGGAAAGATATGCACTTGATCGCCATCGCGAACGCGGAAAGCTTGCAACTGCTTGTTGAGTTCGTCAGGGTCAGTGGTCGATGCCAGATCCAGAGTCAGCATGGTCCGCTTTTCGTGGGCTTCGAGCCGTTGCACTTCGATATGGCGCAATGCCGCTGCGGGCAGGATTCCGCCTGCCAGCTCCAGAACTTCGGCTAGCGAAGTCTCATCCAGCAATTCATATACTGCCGGGCGGCGCACCATTCCCTCTACCGTCGCCTGAGGTCCAATTGGCGGCACGAGTAAAGTGTCGCCATTTTCCAGTCGCCTCAAGTCGGCGCGTAGGCCGTGCAGCAGCAGGTCATAGACGTCAACCTGCTCTACGAGTTGTTTGCCGCGGAAGTGCTTGAGGGAACGCAAAGTTCCCCGACCGGTGACGCCTCCAGCGGCAAACAGGGCATTGAGTGGCGTTGAAAGCGAGCTAATGTCATACGCGCCCGGTTGCGCAACTTCTCCTACCACATAAACGCGCACGGTTCTCAAGCGTGCAACTGAGACATCGGCAGATACATCCCTGAATGCGCTCCTGAGAGCGTGCTGAACTTCCAACTGTACCTCACCGAGACTCTTGCCCGTTACTAACACCGGACCTGTCTCCGGGAGCGCGATCCGCCCCTCGCGGTCGACCAGGCGCACAAGCCGCTGGGTGACGCTGCCCCACACATCAATGGACAAACTATCGCCCGTTCCCACCACGTAGTCAGGCCCCACCGGCAGATCCATGGGAATCACGTCCGGCTGGTTTATGGTATTGCGGAATATTTCCGAGCCGAACCGCTCCGCTGGACGCTGCCAGGCCGACGCCTGTACGTACATGTCGTACAGAGAAGGAATGTCGGCATACGGATTGGCCCGACGAACCATTTTTACTGGCGTCACATCTTCTTCTTCGTATTCGTGCGCCTTGGGCCGAGAGGTAGCGGCCTCGCGCGTATTGCTTCTGTCTGCGTAGGAGGCCTCATCGCGCGCCACCATCAGTCCGCCTGATATCGAAGCGACAGACGATTGGCTCGGTGATATATCAGGACCGGACTTCAGCGAGTCGGAGGCTAATTCAATTTTTGGCGACGACATGCGGTCGCGCTGTGCTGGTTCCTGTCCCTCAGTCCGGAGGGTTCGGGAGGGATTAGAAGCAAACGAGGGCGATCCATCGGGGAACGGGCCCGGATTTTCGTCAAGAACGGGCGTTCCGTTCGGTGTTGGACGATTCGAGCGCGGGCTCGTTGTACCAGTACGTTCCACGTCCTCATTATTCTTCTTGGGCTGGAGGGACTCGGTATCTTCCTGCGCTTCAATCTGCACCAAACGCCGGGCACGCTCTTTCAGAAGAAGGTCTTCCTCTTTGCCGGAACTCGAATCAGGATTCTTAGACGGCATCAAGTAACCGTAGCGCTGCAGCAAGCTAGTCGCCACTGCGCGAAACGCCACATCCCGATTGAGGCGGTCGAAGACCGCTTCATCCACCAGCTTCGAGTCCTCAACGATCTGACCGTTATCGGTAGCTTCTTTGGCTATCCAGCGCTTCAATTCCACCAGAAGTCCCGCATCTTTGACGAGAACTTCCCGAATCTGAACAGCAGAAGCCGCTACACGGTCAAGGTTGTTTTGGGCAAGCTCGGACAACTCCGCAGGCTGATTTGCATACGCTTTGTCTCGAGGTTTTTCCTTCACTTGACCATACAACCCCTGACAAAGTAGGAGGAGCGCGATACTGCGGGCTCCGATCTCGAAGAATCTTTTCCAGTTCGAGTGATGGATTAGCATTGTGGTTTTCCGACGCGATTCAAAATGAGGTTTTCCCAAGTCTTCAACCAGCAAGGAATACATGGCTCTTATCCGACCGGCTCGAGATCGGCCTCATCCACTTCGACAGCCACTGAGCGCATGATCAGATCAACCGAGAAAACCACGCGACACTTGTCCTTATTTCGGCGGATGATGCCTTCCAGCCCATGCATTGGTCCGCTACGAACTCGCACTCGGCGTCCCACGCGCAGGTATGGATGTGGTTCAATGTTGGAATTGGATTGCCGGTTCCTCAGGCACTCGATTTCCTGTTCCGGTAAAGCGGCAGGTTGGCCGTTGAAGGTCACGAGCCGGACCGCGCCTGGAACCTGCAGTACGTGCAACTTGTCTTGAAGTGCGATATGCACGAATACATACCCCGGAAACAAGGCCAGTTCTAACTCTTTGCGACGATCTTTCCACCGTCGAACCGAGCGATAAAGAGGCAGGAAGCACGAGATGCGGCGCTGCTCGATCTGCTCAGCCACGCGCTTCTCATGGCGCGGGCAGGTGTATAGCGCGTACCAGTTTCCTTTCGTTCTTTCGCCACCTTCAGCGTTGGGAATAGCGATGGCCGAGTTTGCTTGAGCATCCATTACGGTGCGCCAGATACAGCTTCGCCCCCTCACTTACAGGCCTATTGTGAGCTAAGCCACTTCTTTTCAACACATTACTGGAAACATCGCTGGTTCTAGATTCTCGGATCTTTCGATCCAATCGACCTGCGGTGCATCCGGAACGCTGCTGCTCGTAGCCCTTGTAATCCCATTTCGAAACGCCAGGAATCCGTCACGCCGGTCTCAGTTTCGCGCGACTCCCACCAGCGCCGGGCGCTCGCGAACCGCGTTCAGGATGCCTGCCTCAGAACTCTCCAGTGGCTTGGTTCGAATGTCGACGATAGCCCAGAAAAAGATCCCGACGTTCTGCTCCGGCGCTAGCGCCAGAATCCTCATCTGGGGATAGCGACCGAGGAGGAATCCGCACTGGCCCAGACGCTTCTCCGGTTCATCCATCGCTAGAATGAGCACATCGGGTTGAACTTGTTCAACCATTTCGGTGAGGTCACCCCCGTCCGGTACCTCGCCAACAACTTCAATGTCAGGTTGATCGGAAATAGTGGCCATCACGAGTTCCCGCATAAGGCGGGGCCGATTTGCAACCAGCACGCGGACTCGTTTCACGTAGTTTCTCCGACGCTAAACGTAAGCGCAGAGTATCGCTTTGATGGCTCGTATTCGCAAGGTTCAAAAGGGATCTATACCGAACCTACTTCGCCAAGTCTCTTGTAGATTGGGATCGGATGTCGCAGTACCAAGGCGGTACCACGAAAGGTACTAACTCGTACCGCCCGTCACTCGCCTCTTTCGGGAATCCAATGCTTCCAATTCAAAGTATTGGTCGGCTACTCCGTTGACAAAGGAGCCAAATCTTGTAATCTTGTGTCGTCCTGTTCCAGAAGCCGCGGGAGTTTTTTTAAATTCAAATTTGTCGGCGAAACTTTCTCCGAGATTGGAGTTTGCTGGAAGTATGGAAGTGAAGAAACAACAATCTTGCAAATGCTCGACGGAGCCAGTATAAGTGGGGAGGTACTCTACCAGCCAAACTAACAGAGGAATGTCTTTCAACGAATCGTAGTCCCAACGATTCGTCACGAGGCAAATTGGGCAGGGTTAGGGGGCTCTACCCAAGTCTTCAATGGTCACGCCCTATGGTGTTGACCCTGGAGTGTTGATGGAGTCTCAAACGACCGTAGAAGTTTTTCTGCTTGCTGAAAATCGGCTGCTACGCGAAGCGCTGATCCGGATCCTAATCAAGAAATGTGATATTCGCGTGGTTGGGGCTGCCCCATATTCGCCGGATTCGCAGGAACAAATAATTGCCGCCCGCCCCAGTATCGTTCTCCTGGATTCCATCGGTCCGATTTTTTCCGAAGCCAGACTCATGGCCACTCTGCGCGCTGCGATTCCGGGTGTGCGGGTCGTCTTGGTAGACATGGAACTGGATGAGCGTACATTCTTGAGAGCCGTCGGCCAGGGAGTGGTTGGATACGTCTTAAAGGATGCTTCGGCCACGGAAGTGGCAGCCATGATTCGTGCGGTCTCCGCGGGAGAGGCAGTGTGTCCGCCTTCTCTCTCCATGACCCTGTTCAATGTGGTCCAGCGTCGTCTGTTCCCCGCGGTGACAATCCGAATGCTGAGCCGAAGAGAGGAAGAACTGGTGGCACTGCTGCGCGAACGGCTCACCAACAAGGAGATTGCAGCGCGGTTGAACCTGTCGGAGCAGACGGTGAAAAACCACGTGCATCATATACTTCGAAAGGTCGGAGCGCCAGATCGTCTCGCCATCGTCGATCGGTATGAGTGGGAAGGTCTTGGTGGCAGGCCCGCAGGGCAATTATCCGGTTGACTTCGGGAAGCATTGGTGAAAAGTCAGCACCTAGAAGAGCGCGATCTAAGACGATCTCCTCCTAGGACTGACGCGACGAAGGATGCCTGCAAGTCACTTGCCCAATTTGATATTGAGCCCAAACATGGGCCCGTAAACATTTATGCCATAGTCAAGATACTTCGGCTGGGATAAATAGGCGTTTGACACATGCATGTAATTCAGACCGCCCGCAATAGAACCAATAGAATAGCGAGGATTGAGGTTGTATCGCACTCCACCCCCCCACATGACAGTAAACGTGACGTCCTGTCCCTGCGCATAGGGAACCCCTTCGGGGCGGTTAGCGTCGATACGCCCTAGCCCGAGTCCAACCACGGCCATGCGGGATAAGGCGTCCCGGCTGTCCACCACATTACAGATTACAGATTTGGTTCACCGGCCTCGACGCCGCAGAGACCGTCAAGACGTTAAGACGAACTTGGAATTTGGGATGCGCGAAGAGGTCACTACCTCCGCGACCATCAAGGCCGAAGTAGACTTGCTGTATCCGACCTAACGTAAACCCTGCGGTTGGTTTAATCCAGGCCAAGAAGAACTGTCCGACCTCCATCTTCTCCGCTGCTGCCAGTGAGGTGACCAGATCATTGCTGAGGAATCACCGGCGCAACCTTGGCGTTGTGTTCGCGCGGCTTGCAAGAGCCGACGGTGTCATTCAAATGCGCAAATCAGGGTTGCGGGTAAGGCTCGACCACTCCCCCGACCTTTATCGAAGGCAAACCCGAGCTCGCCGAGATGTAAGGTACCCCGTCTGCCATCACAGCATCGGGAAACTCCCAGCCTGTAGTTAGCACGCCTGCCCCAGAAACGGACCCGACGCTCGAGAATCCGCCCGCCGACACGGCAGCACGGATGTTGTTGCTGTCCAAGGAGTCGAGAACCAGTTCTCCGATTGATCCCAACCCGATGTTAAGCAGGTTTGGCACCGGGGAACTTGATCCGCCATCCTGCACCCCAAATTTATTGAAACTCAGGTTGTCGATCGTTGAGTCGTTTTCGAGGACCAGGGCGGCAACCTGAATATCTGGATTCCGGTAGATTCTACAATTGTCGAAGGAGAGACTCGATCCAACGTACGTTACGCCGCCATAGAGTGGGGACGGTCGCAAAAAGCCGCAGACGTGGTTTGCTTGGGGCGAGACCCAGACAACGTTTGATGGAGACGGGACAAAGGTAACGTTTCTGAGCGCGATGGTCCCGAAGTTTTCTGCGACTCCGAGTACAGTGGGGGCCGTCAGGCTGCAATCTGAGATGGTCAAAGAGGCGACAGAGTTTGGACTGCTACCATTGATCACTCCGATCAGGAAAGCGGCCTCCGAAAGGGTGCCGATACAATTGCTCACGCTCACCGTGTCGATACTGAATTTGTTGAGCCCCCCGTTTGTGGTATAGAGCCGCATCAGGGATAGGCTATTGAATGTGCAGTTGGTAACTGCGACCCGCGAAATGTTTCCCGAGTAGCCTTCCGGGGAGTTCAGCGCGATCGAGTCATCGCCGGTGGTGAAGTCGCAGTTTGAAATAGTAATGTCGTTCGCTGGCCCGTCAAAATGCAGTCCGTCCGTGCTCAAGCCGTGGCTCTTCATCACGCATCCAGATACCGCCACGTTGCCGACGTTCGAAAGCCGTATGTGGTAGGCGGGGGTATTCACCACAACCACCTTTTCAATAATAATGTTGTCTAAGTTCGTCAGGTTGATGCCGAAGTACCAAGCTACTTTACTGCCCTGCCGCGTTCCGCTCGTCGAATTTCCGTCAAAACCGTTTCCTTGATTGCCGTTCAGCGTGAAGTTGCTGAGCGAGACGTTCATTCCTCGCGCTGGAGCGGGCGGCCCCGGATTGTTTGGCAAGGCCGCGGGAGGTCCATTGTGGATGCCGTCGTTGTTGGTGCCCGTCTTTACGAAGAATCCCGTGCCGCAGCCCAGTCCCGCGATATTCCAATACCCGCCGGCCGGAAGGAACAGGCCCGAGATCAGCGCGCTTCCGTCGATAATCAGCGTGATCGGATTGTCCGCTGTCGCGCCAGCCATCGCCGCATTGATACGCGGCCCATCGTCAGTGGCAGCGTCGCCCGTGTATTTGTTGCGCCCGTTTCTCAGATCGCAATCGAGCGCGCAGCCGATCTCCGATGCCCGAATGTAAGTCATTCCCGGGACAGGCACCGGCGGCGGGGCTGGGCCCAGGCAGGGTATAACTAACTCGGAATTGCAGCCTATTAGGGAGCATCCAAAAGCCGAACCAGCCGCCAACAGTCCCGCTTTCAGAAAGCAGCGTCTGTCCATCAAACTTGTGCCTGCGTTGTGATCTCTTGCCACACTGTTCTTGCTCTGCCTTAAAGCACAAGCTGCTCTTCCTTATGCTGCTCAAACTTGGGTCGGGGTCCGAGATTCATGGATTTTAGTGGACGACGCGCAGAATAGCTTGTCGCTGGACAAACCGCAAGGGGGATTGCCGTTAACACTCGATCGTGCGAGGCAACCATTTCGTGCTGGCGGGAGATCTCGTCCACTAAGTGAGTCGCAGTTTCACTACCCCAGTATCAGGGTCACCCAGGTCAATCACGAGAGCTTTGGGCGCGAGCTCCGTGGCCATCGGAAAAGCACTTCCAGTTCTGCTTTGGGACTATGGAGCAAAAATTTGAACGTTGGAAGCGATGTTCGAGTAGCCGCTTTCTTCGTTACTCGAATTCACAGCCGTCGTGGCGTAGCAGTTCCGACGACTGCACGTTCGCTACGAAAAGCGGGCGGACATTCATGAGGCATTCTTGTCCTTGGGGTGCGCTCTCATCTTCTGGCGCTTCCTCCGGGTCAATGGAGTGGCGGGTTGAAAGTTAGCTCTGCCCAATGCATTTGGCCACACGCGTCGGACGCTTTCTCCATTTCCAGTTGAAGCAGTACAGAAGCGCATGATAAAGGCTTTTGGTATTGCCGGCAAACGCCACCACCGCTGCCCCCGGCGGCTGTGACTACCTTAAGCCGTCGGCTTCTTCAGCCCACACAAACTGAAAAATGTTCTCGCGATGGAGCCAGTTTCGTCCAGAAATGAGCGCAGGCCGTCGGGAAGAGTGATTCTGCCGGCGCGATAGAGGATGAGCGTGGCACCACACCCCTCGATGTTCCATTCAAATGTTTGGGGAGGCAATGCCTGCAGGAAGGTGAGCAGAGCGGGGGAGAATAGCTCCCGTATCTTGATCTTGTTGTCTTCGTCTTGTGGGGTGGGGGCATGTGGAAACAGGACCGGCGGGGTTGCGTGCAGTACATAACGCCCCGCAAAATCGGGGTGAGATTCAAAGTCGACATTCTGGTGGGAGACAGCATCAACTATCCGATCCGCAAAGCCCTTCGGGGCTAGAACGAAAAGAGGGAGACACAGGTTCCCGGAGAATGCGGCCACGGTTTGAGTATGCTCGGGGGTGTTTTGGGATCCGGTAGTTATGTAGGAATAATCGAAGATGCTCGTCTTCAAGCCAGCGGCCGTTCCGATCATTATGTTGTTGAATCGCCGACTTCGACCTTCCGAGAACAGGGCTGTTCCTAGTTGATGCTCTTCCGGTTGGTGATTCCAGTCGTCCCCTTGAAACGTGAAGCCAATTGCCTGAGCCGCAGCCATCAGAGCCTGCTTGCGTTTTTGTGCCCGGATCCGGCGGAATAAGAATCTGCAGGTTTGCTGTGCGATTACCAGTACGACGGAAAGCGCGACAACAATTCCGAAAAGGTGAAGTCGAATGTCAAGGAGGTGCATAGGTTGGGTGAATCTGAAGGCGTCGGAATAATATCCCGGGACTGGTCGCGAATCAACCAGCCAGTCGCTACTTCTTGTTTTCTACTTTTGCGCGACTTCTTCTTTTTTGTCACCGAAACGTTCGGTCACGATCACTTACAACGAGTTTCCCTGGCGGATCGGCGGGGGCTAGTTGCTCGATGTCCGCGACTCGGTACGAGGTACTTCACAAAAAGCTGCGCTCTGGCGTCAGTCTGCCTCGGGTCGTTCTGAGGCAACGGAAATATTGTCCGCCCCGCTAAGTGTAGTGTTAATAGTGCATGGCACCTCGACGTAACATGCTCGCGTGGGAGAGGCTCTTCTCGCTCAAATTACATTTCAAGCGGCACTCACATCTTGACGAGTTCCACTCGCCGGTTCTTCGCTCGCCCTTTCTCGGTGTCATTGTCTGCGATTGGCCGGTCAGGGCCGGAGCCACCAGAGCTTAGACGGCCAGGCGCGATATGCGCCGTTACCAGAGAACTCACGACAGCGGCTGCGCGCATTTGGGAAAGCTTCACATTGTAGTCATGCGACCCAACATTGTCGGTGTGCCCTTCAAGGGACAGTTTCAGGTCTGGATTATCTTGGAGTAATTTGAGCACTTGCGCGATGATTGGTTTCGCGTCGGGCCTGAGTGTTGCTTTGTTGAAATCGAAATTTATATACAAAGCCACGTGCCCGTTCTTTTCCAGTTCAGCTTTGAGCGACTCTGCCATCGGAGGCTCCAGCACCCCCGCCAGGCCGATCACAGCCCACATAGTAGGTGCAAACTCCGAAGGTCTCGATGATTGGGTATTGCCAGGTGGCCAGTCTCCGCTGTCTGTCTGCGTCTTTAGCAGGTAACGAACACCCTTGGTGAATTCCGGCGAATCGATGCTCACTCCCGCTTCCTGAAAGGAATAGAGCACTTGGCCGGTAGCGAGTGCGTTAGAGGCGTGCATATCGGCTGTTTCTCCCCAGCCACCGTCCCGATTTTGCTCAGATTGCAATAGGCGAAGGAGTGGCGCTACCAGCTCGCGCTGTTGCGACGTACCAAAACGTGAAAGAGCGAGCACTTTGAAGATCTTGTCCTGAGTGGTTTTGGGCTCGGCCGATGTCATGAACGAAAGGCTGCGATCAGCCGTCTGCTGGTATCGGGCGTC
>CABEEA010000409.1_pt1 | contig 17063 bp, 22 predicted proteins | sample 3423201 | NCBI WGS metagenome assembly CABEEA01 (sample SAMEA5534333, study PRJEB31848) | metagenome | biome: tundra; feature: field; material: soil | place: USA | collected 2013-05 | depth 0.15 m | reverse complement strand
GCTTGCCGCACTTAGGCAACTCTGCCTCCGCTACGCCCATTACCAACGTCTGGAAGTGAAGGGTTGGACAACGGCCCATTCGATGACTAAATCGCCATAGCACTGGAGCAGCCGACAAGGCTATGAATCTCGTGGGGAGTAAGTCCCCACACCACCAATTGCTGGTCACTTCCGTGCCGAGGCGCGTTGTGCGCGGATCGGCGGGGCCGGCCAGGCGCTGCACGTCTTCGAGCGGAACGCCCTGCTCCAGCACGTCGGTAATCGTCGTCACGCGGAAGGAATGCGGCGACAGGTGATGTACCCTAGTTTCGAGTCGGTTCGCTGGTGCTGCGCGAGCCCTTCGCAAAGAGGGGTCGTCTGAAACATCGCACATGGAATCAGACCGCCAAGCCCCCAGCAGTCGGCCGATCCCGCCGGGCTGAATCCGTCAACTCGTGCCGCAGTCTAGAAGAGCGTGCTCGCATCGACACAGCATGTTGCGAAGTTGGGAGGTTCTACCACAAGGTCGGCGACCCGGGATATGTAGCGATTCTGCCGTGGCCAGCTCTTTTCTGTTCAAGGCATTCGTCGTAGAGGCACTCGTATCGATTCCGGACAGCTTCCATACTACAGAATGCAACGGCGAATTGTTGGGCGCTCTGCGCCAATCTTTTGGGAACTTCTGGGTGACGGAGACAGTGTTCCAATGTGTCAGCAAGCTCCACCTCATCTGCGCTCGCCACCAACATTCCGGTCCTGCCGTGGGTGATAAGCTCAGGAACGCCACCTACTTTCGTCGCGACCACCGGCACACCGGCAGCCATCGCCTCGGCTATTACGTTCGGTGAGCTTTCGGAAGAGGAAGTCAGCACTAGAATGTCCAGGCTTGCCAGAAGTTGGGGAACGTCCATTCGCTCCCCCAGGAACGTCACGCGATCCGCCAAATCCAATTTTTGCGCCAGTTTTTCTAGTTCGCCACGTCGAGGCCCGTCGCCGATCAGAAGGGCTCGGAAAGGCAATTGCTTGCCAGAGAGGCGGGCGGCGGCAGAGAGAAAAAGCTCATGGTTCTTCGCCCTTGTGTTCATTCGCGCAACCAGACCTATGGTCGGAATCGTGCCGGCCGGACGCTTGCGGCTGTCATCTCCAGCGTCAAAAAACTCCTGCGAAACCGCGTTCGGAATGATCGCCACCTTGGCGTTTTCCATGTCCTCCCTATTACGCCCGAGCAGGCTTTCGGCTGCGGCCCGCGAGTTGCAAACAACCCGGTCGCAGAGGCGAAAACAGACGTTCTGAGCGCCTCGCTGTAGGGGCGTGAGCAGATCTCCGAGTTGTCGCTGGCTACCGATCACAACTGCAATGCCCGCCATGCGCGCGATCGGAATCATCAGCAGGTTCGAATAAAGACTGAATGAATGTGCGATTTCGACTCTGTTCTCACGCAGATGTTGCGCCAGTGCCCATGCGGAGTGCAGGGCGGTTGAGGTGAAGAATCCGCCGTCCAAACGAAACTCAGCAATCCGTGCCGCTTCTAGGGTCTCAAGAAGTGGGCCTTGTCGTCGAATACAACCGATTCGGATGCGGAACTTTTCGGGTGAGAGGGCCTTTGCCAGTCGAACGAACTGCGTCTCCGTACCTCCAGTTGCGAAGTGATTCGCCATGAGAAAGACAGTGGGAAGTCCCGATTTCCCATCGTCGCCTCCGGTGCCTGCCCGGTCCCCATAGCCGATTCTGCTGGCAAGATCTACACTTTTCATAATTCTCGTGATGGCCAGGAATCCGGCTCAAAAGTCTTCATCCGCTCACGGACCTTCATTACTCGTGCAGCTGCAAGACACTGCAATGAGCGGAACGCTGGTCGTTGCAACACGAAGGCCCTTTTGGAGTTAATAGTGACTCGTAGACTTCTAACCAGCGTTCTCGAACGGTTGCCCAGGTGTACTGCTTGACTGTTTCATAAGCGTTCTGCGCTAATACCGAGGCCAACTTGTTGTCCCGGAGCAATCGGATTACGTTATTCGCCAGGCCTTCCCAGTCGCCAACTTCACAGAGCAGACCCGTGACCTCATGCTTCAGCATATGAGGAATGCCTCCGGCTGCAGTTGTCGCCACGGGCAACCCCGAAGCGAACGCCTCCAGAATCGATACCGGCATGTTATCTCCTCGGGGAGCATTTATGAACATGTCGGAGGCTGCATATATTTCACCAATCCTGTCCCGAGGAATAGGGCCCGAAAATTCAACATCTTCAAGATGCAATTCCAAAATCAGTCCGCGGATGAATCGTTCCTGCTTTCCTTTGCCAACCAGGCACAATTGGGCACCGGGAACCACGTCCTTGATCCGGCGAAAGGCACGAACCACGATGTCAACGCCGCAGTAATCGTCGAAATTTCGCGTGCAGAGTAGCAGTGGGCGAAGTTGTATTCGCGGCCGATACGAAAACTGCACCAGGTCAACGATGTTTGGAACGATGGTAGCACCTACTCCAAACTGCCGAAACACGTCTGCTAAATAAGTCGAGGGAACGACGACAGAATCAGTGCGTTGCAGTACCAAACGGGCGAGGGCCGAATCCGTCAAGTGTTCTCGGGCTCTGCGGCTGTGGTAATGAATGAGCGTTTTCTTTCTCAACAGACGTGCCACTACGCAGGCAGGAAGGGGGGCTAATAGGAAAGATGAATGCGATGCCGAAAAAGCATGTACGATATCGGCATGTTTAGTCGCGTGCCAAAGTGACGCGACGTAGAATGGGAATCGCACCAGTGTGCGCAAGCAAGGAACGTGCTCGACCCAACGTAAACCTGTCGATAGTTCTGGATTGTTGAAAACGAGCGAAACCTCAACGGAAACTTCCCCCGACCACCCACGATACAGGAGATCTAGCTGAACCTCCTGTCCTCCCAACAAGGTACGTAACGAAGGTCCAACGAGAACGACTCGCAAGGGCGAGATTCTATTGCCGCCGTTTGAATGGTGGCACTTGGTTTCGGGTGTGATACTGGCAGCCATGCCAAACTAGTTGACCCATTGTTCCAGCCTGAGCCGACCTGTGCCGCTGAGTCGGCCTAAAGGTGTCTTCGCCTTGCACCAGAGTTTTGCTTCATAGAAAGTTGAGCGCCATAGCACCTCATTCCAATCGGCCACTGGCTAGGGGAAGGGGGAATCCAACCTTAAACACGGTGAGGCTGATCGCTAACCCGGCGCGCAGAAGCGTGGACCCATGGTTCTGAACCGCAATTTCCTTCTTGGCCCCGAAAAACGCAGCCATTGTACACCCATCTCGCCTGCACGCGACGTCGTGAAACGATTCTCATCTGGAGCACCCCCAACGGTCTGCGATCCGCGCCAGCTAACAATACTCAGAAAGTCACCGCTGCGTCAGTTCTCCAGCACCTTTGCGGTCAGTTCAGCTCCGTCGAGTCCCGATCTTCGGAAACCCTTGCTGCGCGGCCATGCGGCCATAATTTTCTTACGGTTTTCGAGTCGATCTAGAATAGCCTTCCAAAGCGCGGAATGAGCCCCTGGTAGACGGGCACACGCCCGCGCGGTATACGGCAAATCCCCCGGACGACAACAAGATATCGTACAGGAGGTTCGTTCCCGACCGGGGGCAGCCCATCACGAAAACAGGGCATCGCCTTCGTTCGATCATGCGTTCACAGAAGCACTCCTGCGCTTGAAATGCCGGACGACGGTCCTGGACAAAAGCCGGGCACTCTCGCCAGCGGCTGCTCCATTACCCACGGTCGCTCGAATTTTCGTATTCGTCAATGTGCAAGCGATTCATGTTGACGAAGCGTCCCAGCGGAGTCGCCGTCTTGAGCCATTCTTTCAATCGATAGAAGGCGGGATACGTCGCTCGCATGGTTCGTAGCCTGAAGCCGAGCGTCGTACTTTCAGCGCGAGATAGTGGATAGCCAAGTTCCACCAGAAGTTCTCCAACGACCCCCTCCAGCCGAGCCACCTTGTCATCCGAAAGCTGCCGCTTCCACCGACCCACCGGGGAAAACACTCCAGACTTCCATTCCTCGGGAAACGATGTATTGGGAACCCGGAGCGCGCCGATTCTCGCTCTGCGAATCTTCTCGTAATCCAGGTTCTCGCCGATAAACGCACCGACCTTCGTGAGCGCTTCCTCAGGATGGAGCACCATATCCTCGAAGCGGACCTCCATGTAGTCCGGTCCGATGGCCCGGCCGTGGCCCCGGCCGGTTTGGACTTTCCACAGCCAATGAAGCGCGGAAACATACAGGCGATAACTCCTGTCCCAGCAAATAGTACGGATAAACTCTTTCTTATCCAGGGCGCACGCCACGTCGCGTCCGTCTCGAATCACGTGAATAAAGAGAGCGTCTGGAATCTGCCGTTTGATGGCCGGGATATGGAGAAGATTATCGGGGCCCCACACTGCCCAACGCTGGAAGCCGCCGGCCCGCGCCATTTCCTCCATCACGGCGCGCAGGAATTCCCCGCCTGTGGTCACGGAGGTCACAACTTTTTCTGTGACTTCACGCGCATCTAGGCCGGAGCGTCGGAACTGTCTCGTCCGGAGCCAGCAGCGCATCAACTCGCGCCTGGTGGAAACACTGCGAAAGTCTCCAAACTTTGGAACCAGCAGATCAAAGACACAGGGCTCTGTTCGGTAAACCGGGAAGCGCCCCGATGCGAGGAGCATGTGATACAGCATCGTATTCCCGGACCGTGCCGAGCCAACCACAAACACCGGGGGCTTGTCCGTGGTTGACACTTTAAACTCCTCAATTCAGCGACGAGTCAGCCCAGAAGAGTCGCCGCTCTGGACCGCTTGCTTCACTGTGTATGTCCATTCAGGCCACGTAGGTATACGAACGTCTCGCGCATCGCCTCCTCTGTTGGCATGATCTGCTTCCAGCCTAGTTTCTTGATATTTTGATTGTCAAACTGATGTCCCTTCCACATCGCGCTGCTTTCGTAAGGGGTCAACACAGCTGGGATCTGCCCGTGCGTTTTCACGTGGTACTTCTCGACGACTTGCGAGAGCAACATGGTTGCAAAAAAGGGAAAGCGAATGGTTGTAATATTCTTAACCTGGTGCTTATACGACCGCAAATACTTAATAGCGCTGGGCACATTATCGTCGAGCACGTTATAGCTCTGGCCTGATGCTTCCGCATTCTGCCCGGCCAGGACAACTGCCTCAGCGCAGTTAACAACATGCGAAAGCGGCAGTGGATTTCCGCCACCGAACACCAGTAACACACTCCCGACAAGAATGCCAATTCTTGAAGGAAACCCGCAGTTCGGGTTGGCATTACCGTAAAGTATGCCGGGTCGAAGGACAACTAGATCCACTCTGCCCTTTTCGGCTTGCGCCCGAAAGAGTCGCTCTTGCCAGATCTTCGCATGGAAGTAGACATTCCGTTTCTCTGGGTGCGGATCCAGTTCAGTGTCCTCCCCAATCACACGGCCCGTTTCCAGAAAGGACGTCCCATAAACTCCGAGAGAACTAATCAGCACGACTCGGCGCTTCTTGTCTTGTATCGCGTCGAGAAGACATTTGGACGCAACCACGGTGTTGACGAATATGGTGGCGGGCAGGCCTCGCATTCCAGCCGCCAGATGATAGATGGTCTCAACCCCTTCGACAGCGCGGCGAGCATCGTCCGGCGAAGCGAGATTGCCAACCAGGTAGTCGAGTCGCGCATGAGGATAACGGTTGCGGATTTTGTCTAAGGCCGAAACATCGCTGTTTGCACGGACAAAGCACGTCAGGTCGAAATTACCGTGAGCGAAGAGCCTTTCGACGACAGCTCGTCCCAAGAATCCCGACGCCCCCGTGATAAGTATCTTCACCCTTTTCTCGCTCCTTCCTCACGCAACTGGTTCGCGATTTGATCTATCAAAACCGCGACGCGCAGAATTTCGTGGTAAGGAATGGGAACCGGCAAATCGTGCACTATGCCTTTATAGAACTCCGATAGCAGGTAATTGAAGCCCTCGAAAAAATGGTACTCGGATCGAGCAAAGCGAAGGACATTTCTACCGCCTTCTCGGATGTGCTGCCACCCTTGAGCAAAAGGGAACGCAAGACGACCCAGCACACCGGGCAGAACCGAGTCCCGGGCCAGCGTGATCGTGCTGTTCTCAAAATCCAAGTGTGCAGTATTTTTCGTCCCGTAAAATGTCAAGAAATGTTGAACGGGCCGCGAGTGGGACGAAAACGTTCCGTACGCCGATTGTTTCTCTCCGATTACTATTACTCGGAGTTCGTCCGGTAGGTCACAGTCAAGCTGGTGAAGACGGTCAGCACCTTGCCATGAATAGGCCTGAACAAGAGGTTTTTCATCCGGAAGGAATTCCGTGATCTTGTTCAGGAGATGGTCAAGCATGTTCTGGAAGAGTTTCCCTGGGAGCTTATGCACCCAATGGTCGCGATCGGAGAGAATAGGACTACCGAACGGCCCGTTCAGGTTGTATCCGAAGAAACTCTCCAAATGGACAGCTTCTCCCATCACCTTTTCCCGAACCAGACGGCGAAGCATTCTGACCACGGGATCAAAGTAGTAGGTGTATGCGATCGTTAACTTTCTTGCACGGCGTTCAGCGTGCGCTATGAGTTGTGCTGCTTCACAGGAATCAAGTGCTAGCGGCTTTTCGACCACCAAATGGCAACCAGCGTCTATGGCGTTCATGGCGAGCGAAACGTGCGACGGGGGAGGAGTCGCAATGTGTACTACATCGGGCTTCTCAATGGCGAGCAATTCATCGAAGTCGCTATAAAAATTGTCTATTCCGTAGCGGGCAGCTAACTGCTCCGCCATCAACGGCTCAATGTCGCACACAGCAACGATTCGGGCGGCGTTGAGCTTTCTAATTCCTGAAATATGCATGTCGGCGGTTTTCCCGCATCCCACCAATGCAACCTTTATTGTCACATGCGTACCTTTACTCGTCCCGTGCTGCCGAGAAGGGTGTCGGTCCGAGGATGTCCAACTGGCTTGTCCAACGGCCTAACGTAGACCTTAAATGAAGTTTCGATTCCTTTGCGACAGTGAAGTATACAGCTCTGTTCGTCGTCAGAAGCTGTGAGACCTGCTTGGCCCATGGGCCAAGCTACACTTTCGGGCTCAGTTCACCTGTGAGTTCTTGGTTCCAGCGGCCCAGTAGCGCAGCCGCTGCTCGATCGTGCGTTGTTTTTGTTCGGCCCTCCTGCGCAAGATTTCCTCCCGCCGTCCGTAGTACACATCGGCCGGGGTCACGTTGCCAATGGCCTCGTGATAGCGGCGATGGTCGTAATACTCGATGAAGTCCTGCATGGTTCGGCGCAGTTCGTCCGGCTGGTATAGACCAGCAGGTTCAGCGCGCTTTGAGCGTCTCGTGAAAGCGCTCGATTTTGCCATTGGTCGTGAGCTTTCAGCAAGGCTGCGTGAATTTCGTTTGAACGGGTCAGACTTTTGTCCCGCAGCACCTTTTATATCTGTTCCCGCTGCCGCAGGGGCAGCGGGAATTGCGACCTGGAGTGTACGCTGACATTTTCTGCTGCGGCGCATCCGCCCCATCAAATTCGCTATGAGACCGCTGCCGCCGGTGATTCTCCACTGTCTCATAGGCGATGTGCTGGGAAGCCCCACTTTCAAGCAGCGTTCGAACGAAGACCAGGGCCACCTTGTGCGGGTCGGGTGAACCTCGCGTCCTCCAGCAGCCGTTGTTTGGTCAAACGGTCAATCGCATTCTTTATTGCCTTACTGCCGGTCGGAAGTCCAGCACCACCCGTCATCCAGAGCTGGCCCAGAGGGAGTGTGCGTGTGGCATAGGCCACGTCGAGTGGAGTTTGGCTTAGACCAATATCCATGATGAAGAGTTCCTCGGCTGACAATATGTCCACGAAATAGGCACCCGCGTCCTGCACCCGGGAGTGCGGAATCCCACCCGGTATTTGGCTTGCAGATATGCCTGCAGGAGTTCGTGTTCCTCGGTTCCTGGCGCCGCAGGATGACTCTCGGCGCACTTCTCGACAAGGTTCTTTCCCTCTCGTATCCAGTCGTAGAGGCAGCAATCCATTAGTACGCTGGACTGATCTTCGCTTTCCAACACCAGCACTCCTCCGCGCAGAATACCGATGGCTTCTCCGACCTGGTGCATGGCTTCCCGGGGAATCGTCTGAACGATTCTGTGGTTAAGATCCCGGGCAAGTCCGCGCCAGCGCTTGTAGCGCTCGACATCTGCCGAAGAGGGAATAAATGACGATGTGAGAGGCATCCTGTCTCCAATGCTACAAGCTCGATTTTTGCGCCAGTGTTTCCCGGTAGTTCCAAGGCATCCATTCCTGCGGGTTCTGGCTCATCGCACCTGTGTGCGTTTGTAGCTCAGTCACATAGTCAAAGGAACTGGCGGCGCAAAGCTGGCAGGTGTGAATCAGACTCATGAAGAGATCTCCCACCGTAGCCCCATTCTGGGTCTTATAGAAAAGGGCATTCTTGCGATGCAGAATCGCTATCTTCAGCGCCCGCTCGCAGACATTATGCCGACTGCCCGATTATGCCGCGTCGGAGCTGGTGCTAGCCTGTTCGCGGAGGGTCTGTGATTCTCCCATGCCTTGAAAATCCCCGCCCTGAGGACACTGAGTCCCATATGCTACAATGCTTACAAGAGTTACACCTTGGAGATTGTCTATGAGATCAACCCGTTCGATGGTCATCAGCATGCGCCTGCCGGTGGAGAGCGGAAAGCGTCTCAAACGCATGGCGAATCGGCATGGATGGACCCCCAGCGACGCCAGTGCGCGCCTGGTGGAGGAAGGCTTGCGCCGGTCAGAATTTGGATTCATCGACTTTCGAGATTCACCTGCGGGTCGGCAAGCCTGCCTTCAAGGGAGTACGCTCGCCGTATGGGAGGTCATGCTGCTCGTCCACAGCTATAAGAAAGATGTGTCGGCCGTAGCGGGACATCTCAAGTGGCCAGAAGTGAAAGTCCAGGCAGCTGTCAACTATGCGGGGGCGTTTCCCGAAGAAATCAATGCGGCAATGGCTGAGAATGCAGCGACGGATTTTGAAGTGCTGAAGCGCATGCTGCCTCAGGCCGCCGAATTCGTGCCCAAGAAAGCGGCGAAAAACTGAAATGCTCAAGCTGCTTCTCGATGAGCATATCTCACCGGACGTAGCGAATGGTCTGCGTCGCCGCAATCGCGCGCTAGAAGTTCGCTATATGGTGGAATGGGGAAATGGGCATTGCCTGGGGCCGGAGGACTCCCCTTGTTTGCGAGAAGCCGCAGCCCAGGGATTAACGCTTGTTACTTATGACCGGAGGATGATTCCTCCCCTGCTCAAAACCTGGGCGGAAGAAGAGCGAACACACGGTGGCGTGGCTTTTGTTGACGAAAAAACAATTTTGCCCGCGGATATCGACGGTTTGGTCTGGGCTTTGACCAGACTGGCAAGAGAAACGGGGAATTGGGACTGGACTAATAGGATTTATTTTCTGCGGCGCTGATGCCAATCGCCTCGCTGTGATCGTGAAGACAACCTTTCAGGATTCCGGCGTGGAGGCGAGATGTTCAGCGAATCGCTGACGAATAACACAGGACTATCACGCAAGTCTGCGAGATGCTGGTGTGCGAAGGGGTCGAGGCCGACGGGTTTTGCCCGTGATGGAACTGGGATCGACCACTGTGAACGGCAACGGGCGGAGGTCTTCTGCCTAATCGCTGCCCTCATTCGGTAGCAACGAACACTCCTTGCGTCTGCCTCCCGCCCGATCACTTTCGTTTCAGTGGGGATGTGCACTGGCGTGGCACGCGGTGCAAAGCGTGATCAGGTTCTCCTCGGAGTCTTCGCCGGAGTGACTGCGAAACTGTTTGTGGTGGATCTCCAGGCTCGACATCGTGCCGCACGATTGACACCGCCAGCCATCGCGACGCAGAACCTGCTGCCGTAGAGTCTCGTAGGACACCGGATCCAGCCGCAAGGGGCCGGGTTCCGGTTGAGTCGGGCTCATGATGCCTTCTCGCTCAGGCCTTTAAGGAATGCCTGCCTCTGCTCTCCGGGCAGAAACTTGAAGAACCTCGTCATCGAGAACAGCAACGTCTCCGGGTCACCATTGTCAAGGTTGGCTCCGGCCAGGAAATCCGCGCAGATCATTTCCAAACAGTAGCCTCGGGATCGATCGCTTCCCAGCATCAGAGCTGCCGTTTCGATTGCCCGCTCAATGACCGGCATCTGGCTCTGATACAGTTTGAAGTAGATAATTTCCCACGGTTCCGTTTCCCGGCCCGTCAGTTCTTTCTCAACCTCCTTCTTGAAGTCCTCCTTCGGCATTTGACGGGCTTTGTGCAACCAGGTTGCACAATCGAAGTGCTGCCTATCCCGTCTCGCCAGTTTGGCTAACTCCAGCCCCTTCGCCCATCCCACTTCCTTCAGCTGTTTTCTCGCCTGCGGCGGCAAGTGTTCATGGATCGACATCAGGTAGTACGCCTTCCGCCGCGACCCGGGGAAGCGCCGCTCTAAGAACTCATCGAACGATTTCAGCATCTCCAGCCTCCAGTACTGTGCCGCCCGCACTTCGCACAAATAGCGCCCCAGTTCTACGAACTTGGTGTCGCGCTCTGTCTCCTTGCGCTGCTCCCAGGCCAGAATCTCGTCAATCTTGCCCAATACGAACACGGCGCGGCGACGGTTGAACTTCGGCGGCATGGGCGGATTCTTAGTAATTAAGCTCGTCAAGCCAATCAAGACTGTCTGCTCCCGGACGCCGCACTAGAGCCGCGTCGGCCATTTCCTGCCTTCCCAGACAGAGGCCCACATACGGGCAGCTGCTGCAGGGGTTCTGCGGAAAACGGATGCCACTGTGCGGGAGAAAGTCTGCCGACTCGATGCGGCGGATTGTGCCTTCCACCAAGTGACCAAACTCCTGCCGTTGTTCGTCGCTGATAGTGGTTCGCAGGTACTGAACCTCGACCAAGCTCTTGCGGACGAAAACTACCTGTGCGACTTCCGCAATGCCAGTCATCCAGGAGTAGCAAACCAGTTGTGGATCCAAAGCCAGCAATCCATCAGGCTCTTCTGGGTATCGGCTCGAACTGGTCTTCCACTCGAGCAGGCAGCGTGTGCCGTCGAGTTTACCGATGGCGTCGACGTAGGCGACGAAGTCGTTCTTTTCGGCAAGCGGCCGGGTGAATTTGATCTGCAGATTACGTCGAGGCTGGCGGATCTGGACACGATCGTCCTGGCAAAAGCGCGTCAAGAGCATGATTCCTTGCCGCAGCATGCGATCCCAGGAATCTCCGTTGGAATAATGCAGATCTTGATTCTGGCAGCCTGACCACTCGGCGAACAGAGTTGCTCCCGGATCTTCCCGGCGAAAGAGGGCCCCCAAGGCTCGTTCGAAGGCGCGGCCGAACAGCATCGCCGCCCGGGTGTCTTTCTCCTTCCATCCATCGAGATAGCGGTGCCGATAGCGCCGCGGGCAGGTGAGGTATTGGCTGATCTGGGTGTAGCTGTAGGTCATCAGGCCACCTGTGGATTGTCCAGATTTGCCGGTGAAAGTTCTTCCCAGCGGCCGGCGGGAGCAAAGCCGTCGAGCCGGAGCATGGAAGCGCCGTTAAAGATGATGTGGCTGATCTTGACCACGCCTTTCAGACCTACGAGCTGAGTCTCGTCCACTTCGTCGCGTCCGAGGAGTTCAGTATCGTAGCCAAAGTCGCGCAGGAACCAGTTCAGTTTCCACAGGGCTTTCGGGCTGCAATAGAGCCGACTCGACAGGGTGTGGCCAGAAAACCGGCCGGGTTCAAGAACGGCCAGCGCAAGCGTATAGTAGGGTTTCTGTGCCTGGCGACGAAACTGGACTCGTTGCACCCGGACAAGGAAGACTCCGTCGGGAATCTGGTCGATGGCACAGCGATCGGCGGCGTGCAGGCCGGTGATCTGGCGTTTCATGCGGCACCTTCTTTCTGGCCGAGATAGCTGTTGAGCTGGCAGAGCAGGGCATTGCGGTCTTTTTCAGCCCAGTCCGCCAAGTGTTGGACGAAGGCTTCGACCTGTTCGCGGGTGGCATCGCGAAGGGCCTTGACGCCGCAGAAGTCGGTCGCATACGACTTAACCAGGTTGGGATCGAGTTGATGCTGGCGAATCGTCTGGCAAAGGCGGTCGCGAACCCTCGGAGCGCCGTGGTTTCCGTTAACGGGTTGTGGCGGAAGCTTCTTCGACTCTCGAGAAGTTTGCGGGGGCTCGGCGAAGGAGCCGATTTCTTCGACCGAGCAGATGCCAATCCCGTAGGCCTTGCGCAGGGCTCTGTTGACGGCCCTGGTTTCCGCCACACGCATTTCGGCGCCGTGAACTAGAGGGGAGACGTTTGATGGATCGGCGTCGCCGTACCCCCAAAAACCCTTGCACGATCTTGACTTGTAAACCGTGGCGGTGAACGACCAGCGGGCCGATGCTTGATCAGAGAACTTTTCGACGAGTGCGACATGTATGCCAGCACATCGGTGCCGGCGAGCGAGACCCAGTAGTCCCGAATGCGTCACGTACCAGCGACCATCAAGCAGTATCAAATCTCCGGCGGCGAGCGAAAACTGAAAACTCTGGGTGAGTTCCACCAGGAATCTAACTTGGACACGAGACAGCCGGCGGGCCCAGAGACTTTGTGCCAGTCTGCGGTTCATTAAGGCGAGGGGTGGCAGCTTTGTCACGAGTAGTCCTCCTCTAATAATGACATCATATACATGTCATTATATAATGATATCATTACGACATCGTTAAATGCAAGTTGATACTACGTGCATGGAATTAGACGGGTTTTGAACCGTGTGCGACCGAGGAGTGTGGGCTTAAGTGATTACGACTGTTTGTCGCGATCCCTCTGGAGCAGTCGATTCGCCGCGAGTATCGCCGCGTTAGCTATGAAGCTGCTGATGCTCCGACGCTCCAACTTGGCCGCGCGATCTATTGTTTTTCGTTCCGCATCGCTGAAGTAGACCAGGGTTTTCTTGCCTAAACCCAGTTTCGCACGACGCCTGGAGGCCGGGATGTCAGACTTGGCCATCGCAGAAAATACTAACATTCCACTACCGAAGCGAAGACAATTTCGATTTGTTGTGGACCCATATCGGTAATAGGCAAGAAAATGGGAGTTCAGCTGCAAGCCAAGCATCGCATTTCAGTGGTGGCGAGGACAGGTTTTCTGGTATTTCGAGTAGACCCGGCGTTGAGGCGAGATATTCAGCGAATCGCCGATGAGGAACAGCGGACTCTCACGCAAGTCTGCGAGATGCTGCTAAACGAAGGGGTCGAGGCCTACAAGCAAGAAGGAAGGGAACGAGTTCATTCAGCGCTTGGTCGCCAAACAGAAGGCCAGAATCAAAGACTCATGATCTGGAAGAAACGACGTTGCCCTTGTTGCTGAAGAGTGCTAGGGTCCGCGATTTTCAAGACGCGGGGAAGCACAACAACCGGAGCGCTTCCCACATCGAGCTGGAGGCTGTGTTAGGAAATTCCCTCGCACATCCGGTGAACCGCCGCGCTGAAGTATTTAGCGACGAGTTGCTTCCGCCGCGATAGTCGGTATCGTCCGCACATTGGGGAGATTATGCCAGATCGGATCAGCCTCCTCGGCACCATGGTTGATCAGTGATGTGGTGCTGAAGTTCGAAAGCCGATGCAGCACGATGGGTCGCTACTTTGGACGTTCGTCTTCGTCGTATAGAAGCACGGTGCGGCCAGACCCTATGGGCCACCTTACCTCGTTTGGAGTCTCACAAAACGGACAGATAACGGGTTGGAATATTTCTCGGCTTCCGTCGGTTGGCCCTTCGATTTTTATGCGGCGTTGACACGCCGTGCAGTTGACAGTTCTGACCATCTGCGTCCCTGCTCTCCACTAGCCGAATCGGAGACGGTCACTCTCGGTTAGACTGTCGGAAAACACCGACTAGTGAACCAAGCCCCTTTTATTCCAATCCGTCGGTGAGCCTACGGTACGGCCGCTTTCGCGCTCACGGAATGGCCTGAAAGAGCGCCCTACTTCCAAAATCTCTTCCGTCTAGACGAGGAGTATTCTCTTGCAACTAAACTGCAAATGATCGGCGTTCTTGGGGAGTTTGGTTGTTGTTCTTGCAAGCCTTTCGGGCACCTAAGTCTCTGAAGCGAAAATACCTTATCAACGCTGCCAAAAGGGACAGCTCCACTGGTGGCCAAAGTGCTACCACTTTATACAGTAGAAGCACTAGAAGGGTAGGAAACGATATGAAACGCCGCGCCGTTCGTCTGCTAGCTCTCGCGTTCTTACTGCTCCCGGTGTTGGCACTCGGTGCTTATGCCAACTCGGTCAGCCTCGGTACTGCTGGTAGCTATGCGGTGCTGGCTGGCTCGGCCGTGACCAATGTCGGCGCAACCACCCTCGACGGAAACCTAGGGATATACCCAGGTGCCGCGCTATCCGGCGCGGGAACGATTACCCTGAACGGAACCTACAACATAAATAACGCGGCTGCGCTTAAGGCCCAAAGTGATCTGACCGCAGGATACCTCGAAGCAAAGAATCTGACGTCCACTGGCAGCTTGACTGGTAAGGACTTGGGTGGGTTGACCCTTAAGACCGGCGTATATTCTTTTACTAGTTCTGCTGATCTGGCGACGGGGATGACGCTGACTCTCGAGGGTAAGCCCGGTGCATTGTTCGTTTTTCAGATCGGCAGTGCGCTTACGACCGGAAGCGGCTCGTCTGTTGTTTTTATCAATAGTCTAACTGGCAAGCCGATGATTGACCCGAACATATTTTGGCAGGTTGGCAGCTCCGCGACTCTTGGTACAAGCACGGCGTTCGAAGGAAATATTCTTGCGCTCAGCAGCATAACCCTGAATACCAGCGCAAGCATCACCTGCGGGAGCGCCCTGGCGCAAAATGGCGCAGTGACGCTGCAGGGCAATACCATCAGCAGTTGCGGAGGCGGGACGACGACCGTTCCAGAACCCGGCACTCTGGGCTTGCTGGGGACGGGGCTGGCAATTCTGGCCGGCGCTGCACGTCGGAAAATGCGCATCTAACGCATTCGGTTCGTGCGCGCTTGATGGGCGCGCCGTTCCTCGGACTCGTTATCGGCAACGAACAAGACGACTGGGGCGCGGAGCAAACAGGCTTGCCCGATTGCCGGGTTCTCAAGAGCGAACTTCACACAATGTCTCAGCAGCCTCGATCTTCTCAGGCCAGCCCTCGATCATCGGTACACCATGAGGATGCGCTTCGGCTGGGTCAATGATGCGTAAGTCTTGTCGCGGGTCGATCCTCTAAACTCCGTGCGGAACGGTTAATTCTGGCATTGTGAGATTAGCGGGAAAACGACGAAACCAGGCGTGGCTGATGTCATAACGACGTCGGCCTCACAGCGGACCGAGTAGACTTTGCGGTATCCAACCAAAAAGGGCTCGGGACGAAGGAGGCCGAGATGAAGATTGTAGGTTGCGATCTACACGCAAGACAACAAACGATAGCCATGGTGGACACCGAGACCGGCGAGTTCACCGAGAAGACACTTTGCCATGAAGGAAATGCGGTGCGAGAGTTTTACGCGGCCCTGGAAGGTCCGGTGGTGGTGGGCATCGAAGCCACCGGAGCGATGCAGTGGTTCCTGGAAGTGCTGGAAGAGTTGGGAATCGAATGTCGGGTAGGACATCCGGCCAAGATCCGTGCAGCCGAGACGCGGAAACAGAAACACGATCGGCGCAATGCCCGCTTGGTGCTGGACCTGCTGGTGATGGAGGATCGCTTTCCCCAGATTTGGATGCCCTCGACAGAACAGCGGGACTTGCGAACCTTGCTGCGGGACCGACACCAGTGGGTGAAGATGCGAACGCGCTTGCAGCACACGCTGCAGGCGATTGCACTCAATCACGCCCTGCGCCAAGGCCACGCACTGTGGAGTGCGGCGGGGCAGAGCGCACTGCAGGCCTTGCCTCTGCCACCCTACACCAGTCAGAGACGAACGGAAGCAGGTTGTTTCTTCACAGCCATGATGGTAGCACCGCTCTCGCCGATCATAGGTGGCAGCTGATCTTCGCCGCGCGATCGAGATGCTGCGTGACCTTCAAGCGGAAAAATGCGAACGGGAAGAAAGGGAAGGGAGTGACTCCTAACCGTTAGAGACGGGGGCCACACTTTGGAGAGCCAATCTGAGGAAGCCCTGCCTAAGATCGCTCGGAAGACGGCTTTTCCAAACGAACCCACCAAGTCCTTTCTTTTCAATAGGACCTATCGATCAGGCTCCTGCCGGGCCATCCAGATGCACAGTTTGCGGGACAGAAAAACTCGCGGAAAGGCATCTCCGGATCCGAAAGCTCCAAGGGCAGCGTTAACTACATTTCTGGCGGATTTTGCGAAACGAACCCACTAAGTGTGTTTGTTTGCAACGGTAAGAAACGATGGCCTACGAGTGTCCTGCAGCTCCCTTTGGCCAGCGGATTTGCTGAACGTGTACCAGACTTGCACCACGGGCTGCTAGGGAGCCTGTTCGGCCATCCGGATATGGTTCCACCAGAGCCAGCAGCTTGTCTTTCAGGAAAGGTCCGCTCGCCAGCAGACCCGCCAACGGCGGATCGCGGCGATTGGCGGGCAAACTCCGGGATTCCATAGCAAGAGAACCGAAGCGACACGCGATGGAACATCGCCGCAAACCTCGTCATGGGAACAGCCCGTAAACATCAATTTCCGTGCGCGTGCTGACGTACACCTTGCCGTTCGCGATGGTAGGAGGGACGAACTTCACAGCAGGACCGGCCTGGTCCCGTTTACCGCCGGCCATCGAACTGTTCCAGTATTCGACCGCCAAATTAGCCGCGTTGTAGGCATGCAGCACCGCGGGACCGCTCTGCGCAGGTGGACCGTATTGGCTGGCGTCAATGGCCCAGATAATTCCGTTCGACGCGCCCTGCGAAGAAACTGAAGGCGACGCGCCGGGAAAGTTGAAAACGTGCGACGACTGCGAAGAAGGGGTCGTTGTGAACTGCCCCGTGGAGGGGTCGAAAATGAACTGCTTCAGCTTATCGCCTCGTCCCCCGATATATAGCCCGTTCTGCCAGAAGGCGGGAGTACCGAACATACCGGACTTTGGGCCGTTA
>CABEEA010000406.1_pt1 | contig 17222 bp, 19 predicted proteins | sample 3423201 | NCBI WGS metagenome assembly CABEEA01 (sample SAMEA5534333, study PRJEB31848) | metagenome | biome: tundra; feature: field; material: soil | place: USA | collected 2013-05 | depth 0.15 m | reverse complement strand
TCCTCCGCGTTTCTTTCAACACATTCCCGTTCATCCTGATTCCTCGCCTCTTTGTGAAGGACATCTACAATATAACATATACTGTTATAATCTTGCGAATCCCGACGTTTCTCTTTTTCGTTCTCAGTAGCGCCCACCACCGTGGTATCGACCCGCAGCTTTCGCCCACGCGTCACTCCGTGTTCTTGCGCCAATTGCACGATCCGCTGATGCAACTCCTCGATCACTTCCGGCCCGATGAGCTGCCCCAGCCGTGCCATGGTCTTAGCATCCGGCACTTTCCCGTCTCCCACCCGCGTAAACGCGCGATACACCAGATTGGCGCGCACTTCTCGCTCCAGCACGTCATAGCTCCAGTTGCGAATGTGTTTCAACAGCAGCAGACGCAACACTACTTCGGCCGGCGTTTGCTCGCGGCCCCGCCTGCGGCTCTGCGGATACCGTTCGCCTTGCGCCTCATAAATTGTCTCCAGCAGTTGCTCATCTTCCAGCAGACCGTCCACCAGCCGCATCCACGGCTCCCACAAATCCTCGATGTCCGCCGCTAAGCCTGAGTGCCACAGCGATGGTTGTTGATGTCGTAGCTTGATCATGGACGCCATCGTAAGGGCACATCCCCGACTAAAACAATATGTATTGCAAATGTTTTAGTACTTCTTCGAGTAACCTCAAACTGAGCACTCTGACCCCGACATTTGGCTCTCCCATCAGCATCCATCGCTCCACACTGCCTCATTTTTGCGACGGAAAGTAGTTAAGCCACCTGCTTGGACATAGAGCACGACTCTCGTCTCCCGTTGCACTCGAGAACCGCCTTGCGGAAGTGGGAATAGTCGAGGTTCTTCAGCCGCATATTGGCGATCCGACCGTGAAAGAGGGCAGCAAGGAGCCGTTGCTCCGCGGAACACCGTCGTAAAACAAAGTGATTCAAGCAGTCGACGCATTCTTGCTGACTTCCTGATAGGGGCTCACGCTCAAACCCTGAGCTACCGAGGGTTGACTGTGGATGAGCGCTTGTACCAGGCAGCGTTTCCAACCCTGACCATCGAGACTATCTAGCGTTCACTCGCAAGGATCTCAACGCCCTATTGACCAAGATCTCCACAAAAGCGATCGCCGCCGCTGCTTGAGACTATTAGCCAAATACGTCACCGTGATTCCGAACCAGAGTACTGAAGGTAGGCGTCTTTGCATTCGTGGCTAGCAGTGATAGCATTGATAGCATGGCGACATTAACGATTCGACAACTTGACGAGAAAACCAAGACCCGATTGAGGGTCCGTGCTGCCCATCACGGACGTTCGATGGAGGAGGAGGCCAGGGAGATTTTGCGCTCCGCTCTAACCGCTTCCTCCCCGGTAAAGGGAAATCTGGCGGAGATCATTCACCGACGATTTGCGGCGTTTGGCGGGCTCGAATTTGAGTTGCCGCGGCGCGACGCTCTGCGACAGGCCCCGGAATTTGACGAATGATCATCCTCGACACGAATGTGCTGTCAGAGCTCATGAGGCCCAAACCCTCTCCTCGGGTTGCGGCGTGGGTTGCGAAACAACCAGCAACAGAACTTTTTACGACGTCAATCACCGAGGCAGAAATCTTTTACGGGATTGAGCTGCTCACCAAGGGCAAACGCCGCGAGGGGCTGCTGGCAGCGGCCGAAGCTATGTTTGCCGAGGATTTGGCGGGCCGCATCTTCGGGTTCGAGAGCGACGCAGCCCGAGGTTTTTCTAAGATTGCCGCTCACCGCCGTGCGCTCGGCAGACCTATCAGCCACGCGGATGCACAGATCGCGGCCATTGCCCACGTGCGAGGGGCGAAACTCGCGACGCGCAATGTTGCAGACTTCGAGGACTGCGGTCTCGATGTTGTTGACCCCTGGAATGGTTCGTGAACCTGTGGCTTGAGAAAGCCAAAACTTCGGGTGAGGCGTAAGCCGCCTTCCTGGTTCCGCCGCCTCGTTCGCGTCCGGGTCGGCCTCAGCCGCCGACCGGCAGAAGCGGCGAGAACCCCAGGTGAGCGCCGCCCTATGCCAATGCATACCAGGAGCCACGACCGCTGCCGTGCATGACCAGGTGCCCCTTTTCCAGCAGGTGGCGGAGGTGCTACTTGAGCTTGTTCCGGGTAGTGCCGGTTAGCGACCATGTCTCCGATGGTAACGCGTCCGTGTTCGCGTGCGTACTCGACGATTTGCACGGACAATTCTGGGATTGCTGACAGGACAATTCTTTCTCTCTCGATTTTCTCAGCCAATCGTTTCATCTGCTGCTGAAGAGCGCGCAAGAAGAACAACACCCATGGCTGCCAGTTCGGCACGTCGGTTCTGATCGTTCCTTGCGTCTTGCGCAGTGCGACGTAATAGCCTTCCTTGCTGTGTTCAATTACGCTTTCCAATGAGCTGTAGGGCACATAGGCGTATCCCGCGCGCAGCAAGAGCAGCGCGGTCAAGATGCGACTCGGTCGTCCGTTGCCGTCCTGAAAGGGGATGGATTTCGAGGAAACAACAAAAGAAGATGGCCGTGACAGCAAATGATGCAGGGGCCGGTTCTCTATCCCGTCCCTATTACACCCAATTAATTAAGCCACGCACGTCGAATTGCTCGCACCATCTCGTACACGGGACGCGGGCTGATCTTCCTCCGGGTCGTGGTGAACCATTCAATATCAAGCGTAAAACGCTCGAGCGATCGCGGCCGTCTGCAGTTGCAAGCGGTCATCACGGAAAATGGAGCCCCTCTGCAATCGATAAGGATAGTTTGCAGTCTGGGTAGCGGTCCATTCACGCTGCGGAGGACACTGGGAGCATTAATGGATAGTGGCATCTTGCGTGAGGAAGAAAGCTGCGGCGCTAACGAATTTGATTGGGCACAATTGCCTCAGACTGGAGTCTTCGTATAGCAGGGCCCCAGAACCCAAAACGCCAAGCCTGACCTTGGTCCTTATTCGGAGACTCCAGCCGCGCGCCGAGCATCGTTCCATTCCGCCTCGATCCTCAATTCCAAGATCCACTTTTCTAGATAAACGCGATCCAGCGAATCCCATCGCATTCTTAATATGCCTGCAACGTCCTCAATATGCCTTTGGGACTGTGCCAGTTTCGCCCATTCGAGCTTCGAGACGACTACGTCCTCAGCGCTCGCTACAAACAGAGGGCTACCTTGCAGATCGACCAGTTTGCGCCGGCGGAATTCCTCCTCGCTGAAGGGACGGGACTTGCGGATGATCAGGTCAATCTTCCAGCCCGTTGCCATATCAACCACGTTGAATAAGGATTGTTGCTTGCGAGCTTCGAGGGCCGCATCCAAGTCCACGTAGTACTCATCCTTCGATAGAAGTTGGACGAATGTTCGCAACTGCTCTGCGGTTGCTGCGATTACGAGATCAATGTCTTGTGTTGTCCGCGGGGCACCGTAATACGCACTGGCAAACGATCCGGCAAGCATGTAGACAATGCCGGCTTCACCAAGTGCCGACGTGATCCTCTGGAAAACCTCCGAGACACTCATCGCAACCGCGCTGGTACTGAAGCGGGCAGGAATGTCAGCCGAATGAGTTCTCGTGCGACCTGCGCGTCCGACCATTCTGGACACTCTCGCCGGATTCGCTCCTTTGCCAATTCTCGAGCAAACAGGCTCATTTCCAGAGCCAGAAGTAAGCGCTGTTCTCCTGACATCGCCCGTTGAATTTGGAGCTGGAGAGCTTGTGCGGAAGGGCTTGTGTCGGTGATGAGCACGGCCAAAATGTTATCACGTCGGGACGGACGAATGTTTAAGCCCCCAGCTGCTGCCAGCCTGTACCAACTGGGCTGTAGTGGGCCGGCACCGGGATCCCGTCGTCGCTTTTTCAAGTCTCATGAACGCTGGCGTGACACTGGTACAGAGCGTGATGAGATTCAGCAGCCGAGATCCGTGCAGCTCGGCACGGGAGACCGCGCTCGAACATGCCGTCGTGCGGGGCGTGCCTCCGGGTCTGCATGCCAGCGGGACTCGCTATAACGCTCGCGATGGAAGATCACAACTAGGGGCTCCTGTTAATGCCCCGATAGATTTGGGAACCTCGACTTCGTCACGAGACTTACTAATGAGGTACTTCCAGGAGCATTTCAGTACAAATGCGGCGAGAAGCAGGTTAGCCTTTGGTAAGGAAGAACCATTGTCGGGATCCGGAGCCCTCTTGCGGGCAATGGTCAAATTTCCTTTGCAAACGTCGCGAGGTGATTTGGAATACGCCATCGGTAGTCACCATCATCGGGTGCACTGCACCCTGGAAATAGAGGACATCGTGTATGACCGACGACGCAGTGAAGCGGACTTTAGAGAAATTGACAGCCGCCGAGAACCGGGGAAAAGAACAGGTTCGAAAGGGTGCTCAAATCGAGAACATCAAGAACACCCAAAACACAAAGGCATCTCTGCTCTGGAAAGCCCTCATGCGCTGGACGGAGAAGCATTGTGCCGACACCAATTCCGAGAAAGGAACAAAGATACTGGAGTTCAACGAGGATGGAGCCAACCGATTCCTTGTGGTCCTGAATAAAGATCCCCGCAAAGTCATACTAACGGTAGAGTTCGAGCCGCGGAACTTCGAGGTTTCGTACATAAGGGACTTCGGAGGCTTGGCCAATACTGGTGATGAGAATTTGTTAGGGGGGAAGCGGATGCAATATTTTCACTCCAAGATCGACGGAGAGGATTTCTCTTTCACCCACCAGGGTATGAACATGACCGTTGACCAGCTGGGCGAGACTCTGATCCAGTTCTTGCTAGGGGCTTTGCTTGTGTAAAGGAGCTCCGCTGCCAGTCCGCACTGGTACCGCAGTTGCCCCCCGTCGTCGACCCGCAAAGACCATGAACCTTCGTTACTGCTAGTTGGACGAAATTGAGTACTCCAGTACCCCCGCACAGCTGTTTCGCCGTGACCATCCGGTTTATTCTGGTCCGCAGAGTTCTTCGAGCCCTTATAGAAAATCCACCATGGATCAGGGCTCACATTGTGTAGGGTGGCACATCGGGCGAGGGGAGAGTCGAAGATGGCAACTCATAGTTTGCAGTCGCATGCAGCGGTGCCGCTAATCGGCGCTGAACCCGCCGCGCCTTGGCCGAACGGGGAGCAGCTTTCCCGCCGATCGGAAGCTAGCCGACAAAACGGGCGGAAGTCTGTCGGACCGAAGACCGAAGCGGGCAAGAAACGAAGTCGGCGCAATGCCCTCAAACACGGGTTGCGCGCCACACTTCTGCTCGAAGCTGGGAATCAGGAAGAGAACACGGCGCTGGGAGCACTCCGTGCCACGCTGGAGCAGCAATTTTCGCCTCGTACGGTCGAGGAACAGCTCTTGCTGGAGAGCGTGGTGCATGCGCTGTGGCAGAAACAACGAGGCTTGCAGTTCGAGGCCCGTGAGCTGCGCCATGATCTCGTGTTCCACGGGCCGGTTATGGACCGCATACTGCGTTATGCGACGGCGGCCGACAAGCGTCTCTTCCGGTCGTTGGCCGAACTGAAGCGGCTGCAGGAAGGAAACACTAACGGCCATTCAGCCAAGTAATCGGGGAACTATCGAAGGGAGTGCGAAATGAACACTACCGTGGGGGCGACTCAAGGAACATCCGATAGCGCGGCTAATGGACGGGCCGAATCCCATTGGCCTGAAATACTTGCGGCGGTAGTTAACCGGAGCTTCGAACGCGCAGAGTTTGTCCGTCTAATCCTCATGGAGATGTCCCTGGTTTGTCATGAGCTCCAGGTCACATCGGCGCATTCCTCCTTCGCGTTCAAGCTCAAGCCACTGCTCGCAGAAATTCATGCCTTGCGCACACTAGCCGAAACCGCTCGCTACGCCACCGAATTAGCCACGGAGGCTGACATTGTCAACCTCGATGGGCCGAAGTTCGAGTATGTGATCGGTCAGCTGTGCCAGCTTGTCATGGAGAGTGCTCAAAAGGCTGATTGTGGCCCTCTTGTAATTGAAACTATTTATGCGAATTTCCGCCGAGGTCTCGGGGAGCGGGAGGAGAAGATTCGACAGAATATCGACAAGATCGTTGCTGTCTCCAAACCTGCGGAGAATTCCTTGTGGCCTCGAAGTAGTTCGGAGTCCGCGGCCAGACTGAATGGAAGTACTGCCTCGCCCTCGAAATCGGAGTCCGAAGGAATGAACCGTTCCGAGTAATATTGAAGATCCGCCGGACCTCGGCGCTTTGTCGCCCGGAGTGCGCTGCTAAGGGATGGCCCTTTCACCGTAAGCGTCTGAACAACACACCTGTTCGACAGGCGGGGTCTGTGTTGAAGTGTCCGGATGACAATGTCGGCAACTGCCAAGCGCTTTTTCGAGCGCACTGCGGCTTCTTTCTTCGGCTTCAGTGCTGGTTGTGCTCGAAGATGTAATAAAGCACCGCCGTCCTGAGCCGGGCGCGATGGGCCTGCTTGCCGCCATGGGGCCCGGCTTTTGTTCCGAGCTTCTACTTCTGCAATGGTAAGGTACGTGGTTGTTGAATTCGGCAGATGTCTTCGTGATCGGTAGCTGCCCAGCGAGGATTACGTAGGGGTTCCCGACGGGACCTAGCCGCCGATTGATCAAGCCCTGCAGTGAGCTCCCTTACCGCCGCTGCGGTTCACGGTGGGGCGGACCACACTGCCTCGCATCATGACCCCAACGTGCTGTCGGGCTGGGGACCGATCTCCTTTGGCAGAGCGTAGTAACGGGGATTTCCATCCAGGAAATCTAGCTAGGGAAGCGCAGGATCCGCAGCTAAGTTTCGATCTCTTTTCTGCACGACACGCTGTAGCGAAAGGGAAGGAACCATTCGATGCACGCCCGCTCTGCCGGGATGCCGGCTTCAGCCAACAGGTGCCGCCAATCATCTGCTGCAAAGGCTCGCGCGACCGAAACGGGCCCATCGTGCCGCGCCATGCGGTTCACGGGCAGAAACCGTGTGGCATATTTTATGAAGAAATAAGGCAGGATGTGACGCTGCAGGTCGTTGATGAACCAGCCGTGCGCGGCATAACGGTCCATCCAGCGGATAAAACGAACCAGATCCGCGTCTCCGAGGTGATGGGTGAAAGACGAACTGACGATAAAATCTGTCCGGAGCGGATCCATTCGAGCGAGGACGTCGGCTGTTTCAAAACGGATGGACATCTCCGGAGGCGTGGACTCTGCCGCCGATCTTGTCGACCAGGGGTTGACATCAACTCCTGTCAGATCGAGCTTCAAATTTTTCCCGCGCGCCCATTTCCTCAACTGCCGCAACATGCCGCCACCGCCGCTGCCGACGTCGAGAACCGATATCGGCCGCTCTGCTGGAAAATCCGCAAGGGCACGCTTTAGCCAGAGCAGGGTCGGACGGTAAGCGAGCGTCAAAACGTTGATACGCTCGAGATCGCGCAGATAGTCATCGAATTCCTTAAAGGAAACCGGATCGGTATCCATCAGTTCGGTCGCCGTGCTGCGCCGGCTGAAATCCTGCTGGGTCACGACTCACCTGCCCGCTGCTTCGAACAGCATGCTCTCGACCGGCGGCGCAATTTGGCGCGGGACCGCGAAAGCAGTTCCTTCGGCAACCCGGCACTCTCCTCCACGGCATCCAGGACAGCGTGCTCCCCGGGAACCGCCCAGTGCAAGAAATCCTCTGCCCCTCCGCCGTTAAGAATGTCATTCATGCAGGCAAGGAAGCCCAGCTGCAATCGTGGAAGGAACCCGACCCGATCGCACCATATCGAAGCCGGGGCACAGCCGTGGCGATACGATTCTGATAGGCATCGGTCATGGCGCCTCGCCATGCCGCAGTTTTTGGACCATCAGCAGTTCAGTGACCCCCCCAAAAAAGAGACGGGAATCGATCACAGAAAATCCTTTGTCCCGGAAAATATCCCGCAAGTGAGGGCGGTCGGGAAAGCGCTGGAGGCTTTCGGCTATGTAGCTATAGACTTCATGATTGCGGTGCAGAAGCGTACCCCACAGTCCGGTCCATATCTTCAGACCCCAGTATTCCATCTTCTGTGGGATCTTTCCGCCCGGTTTGGAGAAATCGAGAAAGGCCGCCACGCCGCAGGGTTTTAGGACGCGGCTGATTTCGTCAATAGCTGTTCCGAGGTCCGGTGCATTCCGCAGGGCGTAGCCACCGGTGACGATGTCCACAGATTCGGAAACGATGTCAAGCGATCCCATATCCTGGTTGGCGAAACTGACATTCGGATGAGTATTGCGGTGACGGGCGATATCCAGCATCGACTCGGTGATGTCCACTCCGGCGATGCGGCCACGCGGGTATTTGCCGGCAAGCAGAAACGCGATGTCGCCGGTGCCGCAGGCGAGATCAACGCAAACGGGGGACTCGTGAGAGGGAAGCAATGAAATCAGAGTGCGCTTCCATGCCGCGTCGCGTCTGAAAGAAAGTACTCTAGTGATGAAATCGTACCGGGGTGCGACCTCGGAAAAATTCCTTTCGGTATAGTATTTCTTCGTCTCGGCATTCTCGAGATGATCGCCGATTTTCAAAACAAAGCGACCGGTCACTGGATCTCCATTTTCAAAGGGTCCGCAAAAGGGCTTACAGCAGACCACCGATGGTTTGTGGTTTCGGTTGCCGCGTTCACAGATTTCCCTGTCCACCATACTCCATAATTCGCGTCGCAGCGCGGCAGCCGTGGAGAGTTGCAGGCCTCCTATTGCTTAAGGACAACCGGAGGACCACCGATTCGCTTCGCCTTGAGGTCGACAGTCACGTCGACGCTGTCGCCGATCCTCACGAAGGGAATGCCTTTATTCATCCCGTAGTCCTTACGGTCGAAGACCATGGTCCCATGAATCTCCCCTGAGCCTGTCCCCGCGCCGGAAACGGTTAGCGTCAGCGTCTGCGGTTTAGTCGCTCCACGTATCGTGAAATCGCCCTGCACATCGAAGGTGGTGGGGCCGGTCTGTACAATCTTCTTTGACAGAAAGGTGATCAACGGATCCTGATCGGCGTTGAAGAAGTCTTTGCTCTTCAACTTGCCGTCCTTCATGCCGCTCCCGGTATTGACGCTGTCTGCTTGAATCTTGATGTCCAAAACGCCGGTCGAGACATCAGTAGACGCAAAGGTGAGAGTGGCGTCCCACTTGTCGAAAGTACCGTTTATGGCCACCGATGCCTTCACGGCGAACTTAATCGAGCTGTCTTCCGTCGTAATCTTGAAAACAGGAACCTGTGCTCGGCTTAGTGACGGAAACACGGCGGACGCCAAGAAGAAGAAAACGGCGAATCGTATGCTACCGTGTGCGCGTCTTTCAGACATGAACTCCCTCCCACCAGTTGCCATGAAAGCAACCAAGTGAATCCCAAACAGCTCTTGGACTATGACACTTGATGTTTGCTCGGAGGTACTGTCAAATGTGACAGGCCGATCGCGGAAGGTAGGCTCTGCTCAATCGGCCGTGGTCGGAAGAAAACAAACAATACGCTTGTCACCAGCTCGGCCCGACATCAGAGCAGTTTCACAGTTTGCAGTTTGATTCACGAATCTTCTCGCCGATAACGGCGATTGGAAGCCTGTCACCTAAAGTGTGAGTTCTGAAATGGGCTGCATACCACGGCTCGAGAATCACTACCCGTCGCCCTGGATGGGCGATTCGGACTTTGGTGTATACATAGCCATGACCTTCCAGCGCCGCGTCGTAACGGTCTCTCGCAGCCGCAAGATTGGCCGGTATCCAGAGGCCAGATGGGCGAATTGCGCCTTAGGGACGATTCAAGCGTCCATCGCCTTGCTAGTGCTGTGGTCGCTGGTGCATCCATCGCTGTCCTTCGCGGCGAATCCTGACCTGGAAACTGTGCTGACCGGCTCGCGCCAGCGCATTGAGAAATTGGATTACCGCATGACCGGGCGACTCACACGGTTGGAAGGCGATGGAAAGCGCACGAGCTATAAGTTTGTCGCCAAGGCTCACTGGTTTTCCGATGGTCTGCGTCTGCTATGCGAGATCTCGGGGCCTGGCTCAGAGAAGACGATCCTTCTTCTCCATATGAACGCGACTGGGCACGTGACCATCGAGGCGGTACTTCCTGGCGAGAAGGCCGCCAGCGTGTTGCCATTCGAACATTGGAACGACCCACTAGTGGCAACAGACTTCTCCTATGAAGACATGGTGGAGAACCAGTTCTTCTGGAAGAATCAGGAACTCCTGGCACCGGAGAAGTACGGCGCAAGGGATTGCTTCGTCCTTAAGAGCACACCGGGCTCTCAGGACCGGACTTACTTTGATTCAGTAACATCGTGGATTGACCGCGGCATTTTGTTCCCTGTGCATGTAGTGAAGACGCTTCACGGGACGGGACAGCAGAAGCAGTTCATCTACTATGGGCTGCGGCAGGTCGGCGGCGTTTGGTCTGCGACACAGGTGGAGGCAAAGCTGCAGGGCAAGCCCGGTTCCTCGATTCTTGTAATCGAAGGTGGCTCGGCAAAGGCGCACCTTGGACGCAAGGACTTTGATATCGGCCAGTCCGGCGCTCAAGCAGAGAAAGTAAAATAAATGGAGTGGGCTGTGGCGAGTCGCGGTGCGGTCACTCGAGAATCCACGATGTTCGCCGTCATGGGATAAACTCCTTTTCAGGCGTTACTGGGGCCCCATATAAGCCAAGCGGCCACCAATTCCAGTCGCCGGCAAGTTGCAATAGTGCCGGCCCGACTACCATCCGCACCACTGTAGCATCGATGAACACTGCCACGGCGAGCGTAAAGCCGAGCATTTGGACGACCAGAAAGCTTCCCACGGTGAATGCGGTGAAGACGGCAATCATAATTGCCGCCGCGCTCGTGATGAGCCCAGCCGTCCGCGCCAGCCCCTCAATCACCGCTGATCTCTCAGATAGACCGCGCCGCCGTTCTTCGAGGACTCGGGCGACCAGGAAGACCTCATAGTCCATGCTCAATCCGAAGACGATGGCAAACGAGAGAATCGGCACGATCGGGTAAACGCTGCCGGTCGGTCCGTCGAGCCCCAAAAGTTTGCTGCCGTGGCCTTCCTGAAAAACGACAACTAACGCACCGAACGAAGCGCCAACGGAGAGCAGATTGAGCAGAATTGCTTTGACAGCCGCAAATAGAGAACGTAACCCGATCAGGAGCGCCAGCAAGCTCCCCAAGATGACGCCAAGGACCACCTTCGGCAACCGCTCTTTTACTACCGAGTCATAATCTGCTTCGAGTGCGGGAACGCCGCCGACGCGCAGCACAGCGCCGGGTGCGCCGGTTATCGTCGCGACATCGGAGGAGCGCACATCTCGTACCCATCGAATCTGTTCATTGAGCGAAAGAGTGGCGGTGGGCAGCAACTCAATCAAGGTAGCTTGGCCATCGCTGCGAAGAAAACTCTTGCGGATCGGCTCGGGCACGTCGTCGACCGAATTCGCAGTGTCGGACATTCCCGTGAGGGTCGGAAGAGATAAGACCTCTTGCGCTCTAGGGTCGCTCTGGAAGCTCTGCGTCAAGCGGCTGACGGCAAGCCAGCCGGCCGGCGAGAGCGGCGGAGACGGCGGTGGCAACTCCAGGATCACTCGGAGGCCCTGTACAATACCCGACCGCCCCATGCCTTGAAGCGTGTGCAGTGCTTGCACCGACTCGGCTGCGGCCGGGAGCGAGTCATGGTCAGGAACCCCGGGAGAGATTCTCCGTGCCTGGAATGCAAGGATCAGTAGCGGAATCCCGGCGACAAGCAGAGCGGTCCAGGGCCGGCGGGTTACGATGCTGCCCCACCGAACCCACCGCTCACTCGCCGCGCATAGGTTCTCCGGCGTTTTGAATCGTCTGGCTGGAAGACGCACTCTTACGGCATCGATGCGATGCCCGAGCAGACCAAGCACCCAAGGCAGAATGAATGTACACAGCATGACACTAAAAACGGTTACCAGCAGGCCAGCTATCCCGATGGAGCGCAGTTCGCTGATGGGCACAGTCAGCAGCGCTGAAAATCCGATTGCAACTGTCGCGGCCGAGATTATCAGCGTCCGCCCCGCTTGCCCGGCAGCAATATCGGCAGCGTGGCCGGGATCATATCCCTCGGCCAATGCTTCGCGAAACCGGCTCACCATCAGCAATGCGTAGTCGATGCCCAAGCCAAGGCCGAGCATCGTCGCCAGATTCTGCACCAGAATCGACAGATGCAGATAACGCGCGAGTAGCGCAGCCGCACCCATCGCCATCGAGATTGAGAGTACCCCAACTCCCAGCGGCAATAGCGCGGCCACAAGACTGCCGAACGCCAGCAACAGTAACAAGAGAGTTACCGGCATCGCTCGTTCCTCGGCATGGTTGACGTCATCTGCACTGACCTTGCGAAGATCAAACTCCAGTGGCGCTTCACCCGTAATCTCCAGTTTGATATTGGGGTATTGCGACCTGAGCTGACCTTCCATCCAGTCTGCTCGTGCCCTTAGTTTGGGGACCAACGCCTCGACAGTTTCATTGTGCGGGTCCAACCCGACGATGATCAAGGCCCCACCATTGTTTCCAGTGAAGAGAGAATCTGGCCAATCCAGACTCGATACGGCACCCGACACTCCTGGCACACTACGCAGTGAACTGGTCAAGAAGCCCAATGCATCAGCGCCTTTGGCTGAATCCGGATCGGGAATACCGCTGATCACCAGAACCAGGCGGTGGGCGTACGGAGACTGGAAACGCTGCGCCAGTTCCAGGTCAACTTTTTCGGATTCTCCGCCCCTGATGTGAACAGCTGTCTCCAGGCGACGTTCGACTTTGTAGGAAAAGGGCAGCAGCGCAAGCGCCATGACGAATCCCGACATCGCCAACCAGAATCGTCGGCGAGCGGCATCATGGCCAGTCTTCAAGCTTGGCATAACCATGGAAGATCCACGTCGTTTCCTGGCCCCCCTGAGAGCAATGAAACGACTTCGGTGATCGGGCACATCCATGATATAGGGTCAAACTGGATATTCATTGGGGTTCGGCCTTGAGCTTAGTTTAACGATAGATGTGGGGAACTGCCCGTTAAGCAGTGCCAATCGAGGAACGTGGCTAACGAAGACTTCGCTGTATGATTACCCGCCAATCACTCATCAAGGAACGAATTAGGAAGCTCAAACGCCCTTGTGTCCACGAATGGGAATGGTTCCCCGGTTGGTCGGCAAGCAGGAAACTATGGGTTTTTGGTCGCAAAATCACTTCACGCTAATACCCCGGTCGCTTGCGTCTATGAATGCCGCGCGACCCACACCGCGGGAGTAAGGTCTGGAAGGCACCGGATCGGGAGATCGGCAAGCCCGGGGAGAACCGTGGAAAAGTAATCGCGCACCGGAACTTGCAGCCGACGGCAGCTTTCCACGACCGAGAGAATCGCTGCAACCTTCGGTCCCGCTTGTGGGCTGCCGATGTGGATCCAGTTCTTTCGAGTATCGAAATATTTCGATACTCGGAATTATGTTCACTCCAGACTTATGTGCAGTCGGCCAGTCCCGGCTGTCTCTCCAACCATGAACAGCCCGCATTTGAGGGGAAGGCAGATGTATGCAGAGATACTACCGAGTTAGCCGACTGTCCATAATCAAAGCGTCTCCAGGAAGTGCAAGACCCGGTCGGTTGGCTGATATCGCGTCTGCTTTGTGTGTGGGGGCTGGACGGAGTTCAGTGCTCTTTCTTTCATCGTAAGATCGGCCTCCACATACATGTGTGTAGTTGCCGTGTTTGAGTGCCCGAGCCAAAGTGCGATGAGCGTGATATCGACACCGGCCTGTAGCATGTGCATGGCCGTCGAATGTCGAATGATGTGCGGTGAAACCTCACGTTGAGCAAGCTGCGGACAAACCTTCACTGCGTTCTGCACGGTGAGTTGCAGCCGTGCCGTCACAGCCGGGCGACTCATTCGAATACCCGACCAGCCGGGAAACAGTGGTTGCTCCGGTCCAGCATGGGTGCGTGCCAGCCACCTCCGAATTTCGGTCACCGTGGTTCGCCACAACGGCACGCTGCGTTCCTTTCGTCCCTTGCCGCGGATACGTAGCGCCGCGCAGCCGTCCAGGACCACATCGGCGACCTTCAAACCGGTAATTTCCGAGACCCGGCCGCCGGTGTTGTAGAACACAGTAAACATAGCGCGGTCTCGGTGGCCGCACCAGGTAGTAGCGTCCGGAGCATCGAGAATGGCTCGCATCTCGGATCGAGAGAGAAAGCCGAGGAGAGGTTTGTCGAAGCGCTTCATCGGAATCGCGAGCACCCGCTGGATGACGGACAATGCCGCCGGTTCCCTGAAGGCCGCAAAATGGAGGAACGAACGGATGGCCGTAAAGCGGGCATTGCGACTACGGACCTTGTTATGCCGTTCGTTTTCCAGATAGTTGAGGAAAGCCAGTATCAGCGGTGCATCGAGGTCAGCAAGCGCGAGTTGTTCGGGCGCTTTGCCCAGATGACGCTGGGCAAACCGCAGCAGCAGGCAAAAGCTGTCGCGGTAGGCGGCGACCGTTTGTGGGCTGACATTCCGCTGCTGAATTAACCGTTCCAGAAAGAACTGCTGGAGCAGTGTCGAGAAAGTGGTTTTCGGGCTTGGAGTCGTCATCGCCTGCCTCCCTCGACGAAGCATGCGAACCGCTGGGCTGCAACGGCCATGAGTTCCGGGGTGGCGCTCACATACCAGTACGTGTCGGTAGCTCAAACCTCGCCTCTGGCAAAACTCGCTCCGCCGCATACCGCTGCTCACGAACTCAGCCACCAACTGCTGAACTTCTGCTCGCGTACGTCGCTTGGGCGCTGACAACTCTGTTTTTGGCGGTCATCCGGACACTTCAACACAGACCCCGCCTGTCGAACAGGTGTGTTGGTCAGACGCTTACCTTTCACCGGCAGAAAAGCATCGATCCTTCAGCTAGGCACAGCGCGATTCCGACATCATCATCGACCTACTCACCGATTGGTACGCAGCTAATATTTCCGTTGGAGAATCCCTCCGATATTCTCGGAATAGCTTCGAATCGCATTGCGCGAATCGGTGCGCTAATCCTTGCAGTCGACTAATTCGGACCCATTTGGCTGCAATCGAAGTTTGCGGATCTGCCGACTTGCATTCGAATCTTGAGTTCCGGTCGCACTCATCATCTAATCCTCATATCTGAGCCAGTTGTGTGGCGGAACTACCTTTGGCGGCCATTGTCCGCGGCCCGAGGTCATTGACTCGTCGCCCACGATCACGTCCTTGGGCAGAAGCGAGGCCATGCAATGAGATCTCTCCGATGGGGATTAGCGGCCGTTCGTTGGGGCCGGAGCCTCCGTGGTTGAGAATCCAGGAAAATGGGGATCAGAGCACCTCAGTAACCTGCGGAGTGTTATCGCACCAGATTTTTTCCTCAATTCCTAGCTCTTTTGACTTTCGTGTCGGTATATTAGAGGACCCCCGAGCCCATCCCCAGCTCCAAATAGCGTCTGCGACTTCAGACTTACGTGGATGTCAGAGGAGACAAACGCAAATGCCTGAACTTTTCAAGATTGACGAGTTGCCGTTTGAGCTGAGGGTGAACGGGGTACCTGTGGAATCAGTGCACATCCGTCCCGCTCACGACGCGGCGGATGATTTACAGGTCGTCATCACGGATTCTCAAATCGGATTGTTCGCCTTGAGCGACGCATTCGAGTTTGAGGTCCGCGAACAGGGCATACCGTGGCACCCCATAACCCTAGAGCAATTGAAGAAGGCTCTGACGGAAAGCACCGAATCCTTACAGGTCGAAGACATGCCCAAGGCCTCCGAGGTGGCCGACCGCAGGCTGTTTGATCGGCTAGACGACATTGACGTGCCTCATCGGGGATCGCCGAGGCTGAGCGAACTCACCGGTCACGTTGACTGCATCAGGCGCGTGCAGAAGGTGCTCTACGAGGCGCGGATAGCTCATAGAATTGCCGGAACGGTATTCGTGGTGCCGAGCGTGCTCCAGGCGCGAATGTACCTGATGAAAGCAGGATTTCGAAAAAGCACGATCGCACCGACCGCGCTGATCGAGCCACGTAGCGGGTGCGCTATCCAACTTGTGGAGCGTCGAACCTGATAAAAGGTTGACATGTGATAAACATGAAAGTATGCTTATAACATGTCAAAGATGATTCAGCTTCGGAACGTACCTGACAACTTGCATCGCAGCCTGAAAGCTCGCGCTGCCATGGCGGGAATGTCGCTTTCAGATTATCTGTTGGCGGAGATCAAAGAAATCGCAGAGCGGCCCACGCTCGCAGAGTTGCGGGAGCGTCTGCATCAGCGTAAGCCAGTTTCGGTCCAGTTCGATAGCGCTCGCTTGGTGCGAGAAGAGAGAGAGCTACGGTGATTGTCCTGGATGCGTCCGCCGCAGTGGACTGGCTGCTTCAGACATCTGCGGGACAGCGCATTGAGAAGCGAATCTATTCGCATAACGAATCACTGCATACTCCTCACCTCTTCGATCTCGAGGTCACCCAGGTACTGCGGTGTCTGGTGCGGGAAAGAGCGGTATCGGCACACCGTGCTGATGAAGCGGTCGGCGATTTGCTGGACCTCCGGATCACTCGCTATCCGCACTTCGTGCTGTTGCCCCGCATTTGGCAACTCCGTCACAATTTTTCTGCCTATGATGCGGCTTATAGAGTACTTGCTGAAAAACTCGGCGCTGCATTCGTGACGCGTGACGGGCGCCTCGCTTCTTCGTCTGGCCATGCAGTGGCAATTGAGTTGTTCTAATTCGACGCGGCGCCAAGACATCGGACGGTTCGCAATCTTATTCGTGAGATAAAAGACCTACTTGGAGATCCCAGCGCCGGTTACAGTGCAATCCACTGTTACCCACGGGAAAAAGGATTAAGCTAAATTACCAAACGAACCCAAGAAGTCACTTGTTTTCAACGAGTGCTCTGCGTCCTAGGCCCGGTTCGTGATCCGACTGGATCCTCGTGGATCAGAGTAAGTGTACGCTGCACGATAGACCTGTATAACGAAAATCAATATGTTCTTGCCTTTTTGGTTACTGCAGTCATGCCCAGCACTTGCTTGTAGGCATCCAATTTAGATATGGTAGATTAAAGATTAAGTCGTTTCCTAATTCCGGAATGCTACGCCTGACAAATCTCGAAGGTCGATGGCGCAGGAGTTGCTGTGCGATCGTTGTTTTCCTTGCCGTGACTTCGCTCGCCGTGAGCGTCGCTACTCGCTACTGCGCGCCTCAGAGTTCTTCTGCATATGCAGTAAAGACGTTGCACAAACATTCGTTACCGGAGCAAAG
>CABEEA010000339.1_pt1 | contig 20749 bp, 13 predicted proteins | sample 3423201 | NCBI WGS metagenome assembly CABEEA01 (sample SAMEA5534333, study PRJEB31848) | metagenome | biome: tundra; feature: field; material: soil | place: USA | collected 2013-05 | depth 0.15 m | reverse complement strand
GATACTCTCGGCAGGTCTCCTCACTCCGGAATCGAACATCGAACTCCTTCAAGTTCCGAGGATAGTCTTCCATTCCCCCATACTAGGTATTGGGGCTTGGTGAGTCAAGCGGATACCCACCTCGACCGATTTGTATCCCGTTGAAAAAAGGAATAAGGAATAGAGTAGAAAATTTTCCAAACGGTTCAGAACCCTCTTGTGTATTGCTAAACCGTTGTACGGACCGCAGCCGCACCTGCCCAATAGCCGCCAAGGTTGCGAGCTCCAATTGTTTTTTCGAACTTATCCAAACTCAGATCAGCCATCAGTTTTCTCAGTCGCGTGTTCTCGCTACGCGTTCGCCATGGCGAGGTGTGTCTAAACTGTGCTTAACAGATCCTCACGAACCAGTACGGAACTGCACCATCACGTGTCACAAACCTCGGCAAGAGATTGAGGGCATTAAGAATCAGTGGGTTACGAATTCGCGGCTGCGCTCTCAAAATCCGCCTATCCCGTGTGCCAATCAACCTATTTTTTTAGTTTACAGAGCTTGCGATCTCTCAGCGTGTGCGGCGTGTGCAGTTCGGTTCGGTCCTGTGACGAGCTAACGGGCAAAGTTTGGGCAAGAAAAAACCGGCCCCGCAGACCTCCAGAAAAGCCCGGCGCGGCGACCCCCCGCGCGGTCGAGGAGGCAACATGATGTGAGCATTACTGCTCAGACCTCTTGAATCCCGATTGCTAAGGTCGGAATTGACCTGGTGCGCGGACATGCCTATCCTAGGCAGCAAGAAGAGTCGGCGCAGAGGTTAAGAGAAATGAGGCTGTTCCATGAAAAAAATAACGTTCTTACTTGCGATGTTGAGTCTCGGCACGCTGGGCTGGGCAGCGTCGGGGCGGGAAGATGCCACCGACCGGCTGGACAACGCCACCCAAGTGATGCACGAAATTATGGGAATGCCAGACAAGGGAATCCCGGAAGAAGTGTTGGAGCATGCCAAATGCATAGCCGTTGTGCCCCACATGGTCAAAGGCGGTTTTATCTTCGGAGCTAAAGGAGGCAAAGGCGTAGCCACCTGCCGCACGGCGAATGGCTGGAGTGCGCCAGCGTTCATTACGATTTCTGGCGGAAGCTGGGGGCTGCAGATCGGGGTAGAAGCCGTGGACGTGGTAATGATCATTCAGAATGAAAAAGGGATGCAAAGGCTGCTCTCCAGTAATTTCCAAGTTGGAGGGGACGCTTCAGCAGCAGCGGGTCCAGTTGGACGGCATGCCGAGGCCGGTACGGATTGGAAGATGGATACAGAGATCCTGACCTACTCCCGTGCCAAGGGTGCTTTTGCTGGGCTCACGTTGGAAGGTGCATCGATCCGGCAAGACAGTGATTCCCGGCACGCGATTTACGGACGCAAGGTCACAACTCGAGCTTTGCTGTTGGGCAAAGTGCCGGCTCCATCCGCAGCCCAGCCGTTCCTTGCGGAAATTCGCGGAGCAAAAGCCCGAGCCAAAGCCGAAGAGAAAGACAAAGACTAGGGCATCCGGACTCGAGCTGCGGTTGTTTGTCACTCAGCCGATGGCTGGTGTGTTCGACTGGGAGCAACACCTTGTGACCAATGAATTGTGAACCTGTCACAAACTCTCTGGGCGGGACATGCGTTGCATGTCTCGCCCTCTTTTTTTCATTATACTATAGCTATCAGGAGTATACATTGTAATATCTTATAGCTAATACATAGCCATCTTCTGCAGGAACAAAGCCAATAAGGCCTTTGTTTGGCCCGGTTCGCATAGATGAAGTCGGCAAGGGATTTTGTTAATGCGTTGACGCTGACGGTTTCTGCTCGCCAGAACGCGATGCTGACGTCCACCGGCTCGGCGCTCGGGAATCGATCGCAGATCGCCTTGGCCTTGTCGGGCACTTTTGCCAGCCTTCCCGCTTCTGCCCTCGGCTCCTGGCGGCAGAGTTCCGTAACTTCAATTCCGATCTTTCCGCGATCAGCGACCAGCAGGAAATCAGGCCTTTCATGCGGGTCGAGCTTGCCGGCCGGAAATATCGGCGATACACGCCGAGATTCCTGTACGTACTGTTTTTTTGTCCGCTTTTTGCGATTTGGACAGATTGCAGGTGAGATCGGTATCACGGAAAACACGGTTAAGGTTCATCGCAGCCGGGATCAGGACCTGCTTGACGCAATTCAGATCGCGTTGGAACGCGACCGTGCCAGACTCCAGCGAGAGGCGGAAATTGCAGTGCTGCGGGAGCGCTTTGAATCGCTGACACTACGGGAGCGCGAGGTCGTTGCCATGGTTGTCTCTGGCATGCCCAACAAGAGATCCGCGCAATGTCCCGCTGAACTTCCCGGGAGAGCGGAGTCTTGGCTAGAAAATCTGTCCAAGTGTTTTTGTTTCCCTCCCCGTCCTCGGGCCCTTCAACCTCCCATCCTCGGTCAGGCGTGCCCACCACCAGCCGATCGTCGCCAAATGTCTCCTTGTCAAAAAAGATTGCAGACCCCAACCCCAGTTGGCGATAGAGTTTATGATCCGTGAATTTCGCGTCAAACTCCGGCGGGTAGATTCCCAGTCTCTTGAGCAACCCGTCCGCTACTGTGCTGTACGGAGTCGGGCTGTCGATCAGCAGCGTACCCCCGTTTAGCAGCTGTAGCCGTCCGTCGAGATGAAACTCGTTCCTCTTGGCATGCCCGCCAAAGTCGTCGTGGTTTTCAAGAATCAGGATGCGTGCCGAGTTGCCCGCCCGCTCACGGTAGAAATACGCCGCCGCAAGTCCGCTGAGTCCTCCCCCGACGATCACGAGATCATAGGTTTCGTGGCTCTCTGTGGGCTTGCCAGCATTCTCCCAAAATGTGCCATCGTGCAGACTATGCGCGATTTCAAATGAACCAGGATGACTGCCACGCAATCCCGTGTTCACGGGCGGGTCGTAGCCCTTGTTGTTTTGTGGTTCGCTGGAGTCATTCGCACCGAAAGCGTGGCTACCAGGAAGCATCGATGCCCCAATGACCATAGCAGCGCCGTTCATGAAATCACGGCGCGTAATGGAGCGATCCAGTCCTAGATATCGATCGTATGACTTGCTCATCCAGAAATCTCCAGACTGATGTCGGGAATCACTTTTTCTTGGGGGCAGGAGAGTAGTGCAGGTGTACGACCTTCCAAACTCCGTCGCGCTTGAACCAAACGTCGGATTCCTGGAAGTCCTCATCGCTCACCTTGCCCTTTGGTGATCGGGTCCTGACATGTAAAAGGCAGCTGGCGACAACGGTGTCTCCGGCGGGATTGACCTGCACGTGCATGTCGGAAATCTGGTCCGACTCGATCTTTCCTCCGTTGTGGATGAACTCCGTCCACTCCTTCTTGTATTGCGGCAAATCGGTTCGCCCTTCCGGCAGCCATTGTGTGAAATCGTCAGCGTAGTAGGCGAAGTATGTTGGAAGATCGTTGGCAGCGTAGGCTGCGTTCATCTTCTCTTCCAGGTCGAGGATTTCTTTTTCTGCCGACGATTGTTGCGCAACACATGGCACACTCAGGGTCAAGCTCATAACAACCAACAGAACGGCAAGGAGACTGCGGTTAACCATTGTTTCCTCCACTTTTCTTTCTCGATTCGGCTATCTTGAAAATAACTCCTGTACCGCTCGGTAGGCTTGATCTATAGCTTGATCAGTGTAGGCGGCTGCCGCGGCATCCGAATTCGCGATGGTAATGCTTCCGAAACGTCGGCGAGCGATGTCACATGGCCGTTTGCCTTCTGGCCAATCGGGATCCCATAGCGGGTTGTATTCGTACGCATACCCGTGCGGCCAGCGATTGACCATGATGGCTTCAATGTCATGCGCGGGATCAAAGCCGCCGCTGCCTACCACACGGGCAAGTTGGTCGCGGATGTTGCGCTCGAAAGTCTCAAACGAAGTAGCCAGCAGGTCGTAGTGACCGGCCCGCTGCTGCTCCCTCGCAGAAAGGCCCGGCTGGCAGGGAGTACGCAGCATATGGACCAGAACCGGTTCATCCGGAGATTGGGAGGGTTTGTAGTCGCCGATGCTCGGCCCCTGATCCAGATTCATAGAGGTGTGGTACATCCCCGGGCAGGAGACGCCTCTGACTCCGAGCTTGTGAAAAGCGGCCCAGTTGCGCAGTCCCACAACGGTGTAGACAAGGGGAACCTTCACACCGTAGTGCAAAGCTTCTTTCTGCTCGGCAGGCAGGTCTGGACAAAGGAACGGGATGACCATATTCCAGCAAGCCAGCACCGCTCCTTTTCCACGTACGGTGTACGCTTTTTGATCGCGTCCGTACACGACTTCAACTTGCTTAGCGGAAGAAGAATCTCCAACATGCCGCGCCAGCACCGCAGTGCTGTTCAAACGTATGCGGATCGGAGAATCTTTATGATCGAGGCGGCTGTAGTCCACCTTTGCCATCACAATATCTTCAGCCGTGTTCCCGGGAGCGGCGCCGGGAACCAGCGACCGCACCAACATTCGCGCAATCGATGCATTCCCGTCGGGGAAGTGGAAGTGATATTCCTCTTGCGGCGTTACCTCTCCCAATGCGGTAAAGCTCAGGCCTTTTGAGGGCACGCGGTCGAGGCCCATGCCTTGAAATCCGGGGAAGTGAATGGCCCAGCAATCCAGTGCGGGCACCGCGTCGATACCGATCCCGTACAGGCCATGAGTGCGGGTCTGGTAAAACGGAATGACATCCGGATGAGCCTTCACTACATTGAGCAGAAAATCTTTGTAGCTCATTTTCGAGAGCCGAGCCTTCTTCTGCTCCTGCGAAACTCCTTCCATATGGTCGATTTTGGCTTCCTGAATGCGGGCGATGTCCTGCTGAGCCTGTACCGATAGGGGAGTACGTGCGAGGAAGTCTGCCCATTTCCCGGACGTTCCTTGCCGACCGTAGAAGCCTCCGGGAGCGTTCGTTACCAGTCGCTCGCTTCCAAAGGTTTCTTTGTCGAAAAAGTAGCCGAATCCGAGACCGCCAGATGCCGCGTTACCCGAGTACTTCTTTTGGAGTGCCGGAGGATCGACGCCAAGTTCAGTCAGTAGTCCGCGGGCCTCTTTGCTGTAAGGGAAAGGAGATTCGATCGCAACCGTGCCACCGTTGGTAAGCAGCATGCGCCCATCTAAATGAAACTCGTTCCTCTTGGCATGCCCGCCGAAATCATCGTGATTGTCAAGGATCAGAATGCGGGCTGACGGCCCGGCCTGCTTACGATAGAAATACGCCGCCGCCAAGCCGCTGATGCCCCCACCCACTACCACCAGATCGTATTCCTCGCCCGTCTCCACCGGCTTGCCTGCGGTTTCCCAGAACGTGCCGTCACGCAATGCGTGGGCGACTTCGAAAGCGCCGGGGTGACTGCCGCGCATTCCTGTGCGGGTTGGAGGATAGTAGCCGGGGCGGTTCTGCGCAGAGGGCGCGGGCATTTGGTCCGCGAGCAAACCGCCAAGCCATGGACTGGCAAGCGTGCCACCCACTCCGAGTGCGATGCCGTTCAAGAAATCCCGCCGTGTGATATTGCGGTGCATGCCAAGCTCGCGGTCACGGGATCGACGAGCGTTTTCGTTGTCGAAATTAGACATTTCTAAGTACCTTTCACTTGTTCCTGAACGGCCCGATAGGCCTGGTCAATGGCCGCGTTAGTGTAAGCGCTCGCCGCGGCGTCGGAGTTTGCGATGGAGATTCGTCCAAACTGCTTACGACCAATCACGCAAGGACGCTCGTCTCGCGCCCATTGAGGATCGAACAGAGAATCGTATTCGTAGGCGTATCCATGTGCCCAACGATTCACTGTGATAGCAGCAATGTCGCGGGCTGAGTCGAAGCTGGCTGCCGCGAGCATGCGATTCAGCTGTTCGCGGATATTCCGTTCGAATTCGGAGAACGGAGTGCTGATCAGTTCGTACCTGCCCATGCGGTATTGCTCGCGGCGCGGTAGACCCGCCTTGCAAGGGGTCCGCAGCATGAACAGCACCATGGGCTCTTCTGGTTTGCTGGGAAATTGGTACGCACCCAGACTGACCGGGAAGTCGAGCATGGTAAACGCGTGATAGCTACCCGGCGAAAGAATCTGTCGTATACCCAATTTGTGGAACGCCGACCAATTGCGAATGGCGACATGCGTATAGATGAACGGTTCCTTGACGCCATAGTGCAGAGCTTCCTTTTGCTTCTCGGGAAGCTCAAGGCAGAGATACGGAACCATCGTGTTGTAACAAGCGAGAATGCAGCACTTCGCTGTTACCTTCTTCAGCTTTCCTGACTGCACGTACGAAACTTCTACTTGCTTCGCTGACTCTGCCACTCCGCTGTTCCGGGCGCGAACCGCGGTTGAGTTAAGACGAAGTCGGACGGGGGATGACGAGTGATCGAGCTTACTGTAGTTGGCAGCGGCGGTCACAACATCCTCCATGGTGTGACCTGGGAGGGTTTCAGGAATCAGACTTCGGACCAACAAGCGGGCAATCGACGCATTCCCGTCGGGAAAGTGAAAGATGTAGGGCTCTTCTTTTCCTTCGTCTCCACCTAGATCCAGCCCTTTAAACCCAGCGTATTGGTATGCCCCGTAGTCATCAGGATTTCGATAGCAAGCAAGAGCCGACACAGCATCAATTCCTACCGCAAACAAGTCGTTTGTGTAACTTTGGAAAAATGGCAGAACGGCAGGGTCCGCTTTACAGATTTCAGTCAGGAACCCCGCGTAGCTGATCCTGGTCAGCCGCGCATGTTTCTCTTCTTTTGAAAGGCCGGGAAGATAATCTTTCTTTTCGTCGTAAAGACGCGCGATCTCCTGCTGTAGCTTTTCGGGCATGGGACTCTTCTTGAGGAATTCGGGCCAGGGAGTCGAGCCCATTGCGGTGACCAGGCGATCCGCCCCAAACGTCTCTTTGTCGAAGAAACAGGCAGTGCCGAGATGCGAGTACAGCTTCTGGTCGTAGGCTTTGTAAAAGATCTTGGTTTCAATCCCCAAGTCTCTGAGAACTTCCTTCGCCACGTCACTATATTCCGAAGGGCTCTCAATGGACTGGGTTCCGCCGTTGCTCAGCAGCAGGCGTCCAGCGACGCGGAATTCGTTGCGGCGAGCGTGTCCGCCAAAATCGTCGTTATTATCAAGGATCAGAATGCGCGAACTCGCTCCGGCCTGCTTGCGGTAGAAGTAAGCTGCCGCAAGCCCGCTGATGCCGCCTCCGACGACCACTAAGTCATAGGTTTCGTGTGTGTCTATTGGGCTACCGGCGGTTTCCCAGAAGGTCCCGTCGCGCAGTGAATGGGCAACATCGAATGAGCCTGGCGCGCTGCCTCTCATGCCGGTCAACGCAGGCGGATACGTGTTGACCGAGGGACTAGTAGCTTTGGAGTCGCTTTGGAGACTGGAGGCTAGGCCGGGCAGGCTGGAATAGCCTAACGCTCCAATGCCGACGGCAACGCCGTTGAGGAAGTCGCGGCGCGTGATGCGGCGATGCATCCCCAACTGCCGGTCACGTTTCTCGTCGCTCATTGAATCAAGTTGTCAAGCATTCAGGATTCCCCAAGCCTATGCGTTACGTTGTCATAGCTGCTACTGTGCCGCTATTGGTTCCGGCTCCGCCGAACCGTCGGCCCTCGGATCAGAAGCAGCAAAATTCGTACCAGTTTTCGAGTTGTGAAGCACAGCTTGTCCGCGTCCCATCAACGCGGAATAATCCTTCCGCATTTTCAAATCGTGGCCCTTCTTCCGCAGCTCGGCCTCCACTTCCGGTGAGACGCGCGATTCCAGAAGAATCGTGCACTTGATTGCCTCGCCGGTGTCGCGAATCGTGAACCGTGGAGCAGAAAGCGCCGCCTGGATGTTCCATCCATAGTCTGCGATGTTGGACACGAATTGCGCGTGGGCAAGCGGCTGATTGGAACCACCCATTATTCCGAATCCGATGTGTTCGTCGCCTCGTTCCATAAACGCAGGAATAATCGTGTGGAAGGGGCGCTTGTGCGGAGCCAACGCATCGGGATGGTTGGGATCGAGTACGAATAGTCCACCGCGATCCTGAAGCAGAAAGCCCACGCCCTTGACCGCAACGCCGGAGCCGAAGAAGTCGTACACACTCTGGATCATGGAAGCGATGTTGCCTTCTTTGTCGACCACCGCCAGATAGGTCGTGTCGCTCTTGGCCGGCGTACCACTGGCCGCAGCGCAGTTTGCCCTCTGTGGATCAATCAGCGCTGCACGTTGTTCAGCGTACTCTTTGGAAAGCAGGCCCTTCACCGGAATGGTCCCGAAATGAGGGTCGCCGTTATAGCGATACAAGTCGGTGTAGGCGAGTCTCATCGCCTCGATCTTTTTGTGCAGCTCTACCGTGCCCTGAGGACCGTCTTTGTCTGGCTGCGAGGTGGACATAATATTCAGCATTTCCAACGCCGCCATGCCTTGCCCATTGGGCGGAAGCTCGTAAACTTTCCAACCCCGATAGTCGATCGAAAGTGGCTCAACCCACTCCGACGAAAATTCGGCCAGGTCGCGGGCCTGCGTCGTTCCGCCCAGAGAGGCCGATGTCTTGAGGATCGCTCGCGCAATTTCGCCCTCGTAGAACTCGCGAGGTCCCTTCTCTGCCAACAGTCGCAACGTCCTCCCGAGGTCCGGATTAGAGAACTTGTCGCCTACATTGAGTGGTTTTCCGTCGTGCAGAAAGAGACGCTGTGCTTCCTCGGTTTGTTTCAGCCGCGCACTGCCGATAACCCAGAAGTCATGGATGATTTCGGGCACGAAATAGCCGTTCTCGGCGTAGTAAATCGCGGGTGTAAACAGAACCTTCCAAGGTAATTTTCCAAAACGCTGGTGAGACTTTGCCCAACCATCAACAGCCCCAGGCACTGTGACACTGTGGATTCCGACCTCAGGCATAGACGTGATGCCCTGTTTCTTCAAGAAATCAATCGTCAGCCCTTGCGGCGCCCAGCCACTGGCGTTCAACCCGTAGAGTTTGCCGCTCTTCGCATCCCAGTAGAGAAGGAACAGATCGCCGCCAATGCCGTTCATCATAGGCTCGGTCACCCAAGCACGGCATTCGCAGCGATGGCCGCGTCGATGGCCGAACCGCCCTGGGAAAGAATTTGCGCCCCCGCCTGCGAGGCCAGCACGTGGCTCGTTGCGACAATCCCGTGGTCAGTGATGACCATGGATCGGCCATAGTCACGATCTTGGGATAAGGCGGGGTTCAACCCGAGGCACGACAAAGTAAATAGAAGCAGCAAGCGGCGCATTGACGGGTCCTCAGCGTTGCAGTCGAAGCGGTGACGGTTGGCGGAACCTTCAGAGATTACTATAAGTTCGCAAGGTTAGAAAAAACGGTGAGGTCTGTCAAGGAGAATAGAGACCATCGCGGGGGTTCACTCCCGCCGGCTCTTCCAGGGAAACACGCCGCACTGCCGCAGTCCAGAATTCTGGCAGTTGGGAAGGCCCACCATTAAAAAGACGCATTTGTCCCTACCGGAATTTTTTACTTGACACCGAGTGATTCACTTTTCTAACCTTCCACAATTCTCGTAAGGTTTTGGGGTATTTGCACAGGATAAGGCCGGTAGGATCCCGGGGTGCCGTCTATGACGCGTGAAATCTTTTGTGATGGTGGTCTTGCTCCCTTCCCACAACCGGCCCGTACCCGGGGACCTATTTCCTACTTCGATTTTCATCCGTGCTAATTTCTGCGGTTTGGGCGGCAATCAAGGAAGAAACTTTTCGGGAGGGCGTCGCATGGCACTTCGCAGCTGCAAGCGTCTTTTTCACTCACCCTGTGCACGGCGGGTGGCAATCGGTCTGTCTCTCGCCGTGGCCCTCACTGTTTTCGCTGCGGCACAGAACACGAACGGTAGAGTCATCGGCATCGTCACCGATCCTCAGGGGGCGGCAGTTTCTGGCGCCAAAGTGACCGTCACCAACGTCGGCACGAATGTGAGCCGGAATACCGTGACCGATGACAAGGGGAACTACCAGGTGCTCGACGTCCCCATCGGCATGTATACGGTCACGATCGAGAGTCGAGGCTTCGCAAAGGCCAAGACCGAACCGCAGGAACTCACTATCAATCAGGCGCTACGCATCGACATTCACATGAAAGTGGGAGGCGTCAACGAGGTCGTGGACGTTCAGTCGCAGGCCTCCCAAGTCGAAACCGTGAATCCCACGATCGGCGGAACGGTCACAGGCAAGCCCATCCAGGATCTTCCGCTAAACGGCCGCAATACTTTGGACCTCGCCTTGACACAACCGGGTGTCATTCCCATCGCCGACGACATTGGGACGTACGGTACGAGCAACGGTGGATCCACAGAGACCGGGCTGGGAGGAATTAGCATAGCCGGAGGCCGCGGGGACGCCGTCACTTACCTGCTCGATGGCGGCATGAACAATCGAACCACCAGCAACCAGGTGGTTTTCAATCCCAATCCTGAGGCCGTCGAGGAGTTCAGACTTCTGGAGAATAACTACACGGCCGAATATGGCCGCAACGGAGGCGGCACCATCAGTGTGGTCCTCAAGTCGGGAACCAACGCCTTGCACGGGAGCTTATTCGAATACCTGCGCAATGATGCCATGAATGCCAACGACTACATCGATAACGAAATTGGGCAGCCTCGCCAGGTGCTCAAGCGCAATCAGTTCGGAGGAGTAATTGGTGGCCCGATCACGTTGGGCCACTGGCTGAACGGCAAAGATCGGCTCTTCTTCTTTTTCGGCTACCAGGGGCAGCGGCTGTCCCAGACCATCAATGAAGCGGCCGTGACAGGACCTGTGACGGTGTACACGCCCGCAGAGTTAACCGGGAACTTCACGGGGGACCCTTTTGTAGAGTGTTTCCTGAACGGGAATCCCAGTATTACTCTTCCGGGCGGACTTGGGCCGTGCGCTTCAAGCGCGCACACGTACTATCAGTCGAATCCAGCGTTAGCCGCCCAGGGAATCATCGATCCTACCAAGATCGACTCGGTGGCGCAGAAATATATTTCCGCCGGCATCCTTCCCACCTCACCCAGCGGGCAGTTGTTTCCACAAGGCTCAGGGCGAGACAACGCGGATCAGTACGTGGGCAAGTTTGACTTCTATGCGACGATGAACGATCGCATCGCGCTGTCGATCGGCTATAACAAGGAACCGATCACTAATCCTTTTTTTGGCGCTAACATCCCGGGTTTCGTTGCTGCTACGACAAACTGGGACTACTTTGCCAACATCAACTACACGAAGACTATTTCGATTTCCACCCTCAATGAGTTGCTGGTGACTGCACAACGTTTCCGCTCAACCGCTCTGCCCACCAGCCATCTGCCTACGCCATCGCAACTGGGTGTCAACATTAACTCGGATGATGCTTTTGGGCCACCGACGATTTCCTTTGCCAGCGGCATGACTGCGGGTTTTGATCCAAATGTCGCCTGGAAGGCGGATAACAACTATTCGGTTTCCGATACATTGACCTGGAATCGCGGGCACCACACGTTCAAGTTCGGCGGCCGCTTCGGGATCATGCAGGAGAATTCTGTTTACGCCTATCAGACTAATGGCATCTTCTATCTGTACGGACCCGGGGGGGTTGGCTCCGGAAACGACCTGGCAGATTTTCTCTTCGGAGCAATGGATGAATTCAGTGAATATTCGAAAGCTCCGAGCAACGAGCACCAAAAACAGTATGCAGCTTTCGTGCAGGATGAGTGGAAAGCGACGCCGCGTCTCACCTTCACTTATGGACTTCGCTACGAATACACCACCCCGGAAACTGACACTCATGGCTATAGTTTCAGCATTGTGCCGGGCAGGCAATCGGTAAGGTTTCCGGGAGCGCCCCTGGGTTTCTTGGTGCCCGGAGATCCGGGAGCACCACGAGGCTGGTATTACCCCGACCATACAAATTTTTCGCCGCGCATCGGCATAGCCTGGGATCCTTTCGGCGATGGCAAGACGAGTATTCGGGGGGGCGGCGGAATGTTCTTTGACACGCTTAACGGATGGATGTCGGATTGGTCGACCGACGAAGCGCCTTGGGCGGGCGGCACCGACTTCACCTTCCTCCCAAGTAATGTTCCGACTCTTCCAACGGACCCGGCGGGTGCGATACTCTCGGATCCGTATGGGACGGCTGGCTTAGTCGATCCCTTTCCTTCCCAGGAGCCTCCGCCTTCCAACATCAATTTCGCAGCTGCAGGATTCACGCCGTTTCTGGGTTCCGGGAACAATTTCGTCAATATTCACCTCAAGACACCCTACATTTATCAATACAACGTGAGCATCCAGCGTCAGATCGGGAACGGACTGATGGCTGAGATCGGCTATGCCGGAAGTTCCTCGCACAAATTGCTTACCTGGGTGGATCAGAATCCTATGATTCTGGGAACCAGCACGCGTCTATTGAACTACCAATTGCTGGCCTCCAATCCCAACGCTGATCCCCTCACTTTCGGTTATGCTCCAACCTTCGATGGCCTCGATCACGCGAACTACAATGGCCTGCTGACCAGTCTTACGAAAAGAGCCCAGGATGTGCGCTATCTCGGGAATGTGTTCTTTACCGCGTCCTATACCTGGTCGCACAATCTGGACAATGGAACGGGATTCAACTCGCGGGTCAGTTCGATTCCTTACTACAATCACAACCAGTTTTATGGCAATTCCGATTTCGATCTCCGCCAGAGATTCGCGTTCAGCGGAGGCTGGGAACTACCCTTCGCTAAAACGTGGGCTAGCGGTCCGAAACGGCTAACGAGCGGCTGGAGTTTGTATCCTATTTATTTCATCCAATCGGGAATTCCACTGGATTTTCTCGCCGGGACGCACCAGCGCTCGACCGATCCTGGTCCCTCGGGAGCCGGCGATGGCGAAATTGTGAGGGCCGACCAAATGGTCAGTTCCGTGCAGACCTTCAATCCGCGGAGCGTGCAAACCTTCAATGGAACTCCCGGAAATTATTGGTTCGATCCCGGCTCGTTCCAGCAAGATGCCTGTATTGGCGCGGGTACCTGCCCGCTCGGATTCTATGGAACCTATCGTAGAAATTCGCTGCACGGGCCGCGGCATTCCAATTTCGACCTCGCGCTGGAGAAGTCAACCAATTTAGTCGGCGAAAATACGAAGCTCATCTTCCGTGCTGAGGCTTTCAATGTTTTGAATCACGCGGAATTCCGGCCACCTGCGGCTACGTCCGTCTTGTCGGGAGCGTTCGGCCAAATCGGCGGAACCTATGCCCCCAGAATCCTGCAGCTGGCGCTCAAGGTGACCTTCTAGGATGGCACTCGCGTTGACTTTAGTTTCGAAACACCGAAGCAAGCCGGCTTATAACGCGCACTGGATCATGTTTCCAATCGACGAATCGTAGCGGACGAGAGTCTGCCTCCGGAGGGCAGAATGGGGAAGAAGCTGGATTCAGCGCTGGGGATGGACCGCAACATCACGCGGCGTGATTTCCTGAATGGCTGCGCGGTCACCGTTGGGGCCTCGCTTACTCCGGCCAGTTCCAGCTGGCTGAAGCTGCTGGCTGCAGCTGAGACCGCTCCCGAAAAAAATCCAAACTACTATCCGCCAGCCAAGACCGGCATGCGCGGAAGCCACGACGGATCGTGGGAAGTGGCTCACGCCATGCGGGATGGAGAAACCTGGCCGGATGCGGTTGATGAAAAAGAAGCCTACGACCTGGTCGTCGTTGGCGGGGGCATCAGCGGTCTGGCCTCCGCCTATTTCTTCCGCAAGTTCGCTGGATCAAAGTCCAAGATTTTGATTCTCGACAATCACGACGATTTCGGTGGCCACGCGAAGCGCAATGAGTTCCAGACCGGCAAACGGCTGTTGATCGGCTACGGAGGAACCCAGTCGCTGGAAGCTCCGCATCATTACAGCAAGGAATCATTTGGTTTGCTGCAGGAGGTGGGCATCGAGGTCGATCGCTTTCACAAGTATTTCGACCAGAACCTCTATAAGGGCATGGGACTGAAGCGTGCAACGTTTTTTGACAAAGAAACGTTCGGCATCGACCGCCTCTTGCCCGGTTTCGGGACGCACTATCTCGGCTTGAGTTACCCACCGGAAGTCCTGGCGCAGATTCCGATTTCTGAAGCGGCCCGCAAAGACTTGGCTCGCCTGCAGGAAACGAAGACCGATTATTTGGCCGGGCTATCTGCTGAAGAGAAGCGCCGCAAGCTTATTAAGACAAGCTATCGGGATTACCTGCTTCAGTACGTAAAGGTCCATCCTGACGTCATCAAGATTTTCCAGTCAGCACCTCATGGCTTGTATGCCGTGGGCATCGATGCGGTATCGGCCTGGGACTGCCTTCAGATGGAGTATCCAGGATTCAAGGGAATACAGCTACAAAGCACTGAAGACAGCCCAGAACAGGCTGAGCCTTACATCTTTCACTTCCCCGACGGCAATGCTTCCGTCGCCCGGCTTTTGGTTCGTTCTCTGATACCCGGCTCGGTTCCCGGCACCACGATGGAGGACGTAGTCACTTCCCGGGCGAACTATGCGCGTCTCGATGACTCCGATTCCGCAGTGCGAATCCGGTTGAATAGCACTGCCGTACAGGCAAAGCATACCGGTGATCCACATGACGCAAAGCAGGTTGAGGTCACTTACGTTCGCGGCGGCAAGGCGTACAAGGTACAAGGGGCGCATTGCGTCCTTGCCTGCTACAACATGGTGATTCCTTATCTCTGCCCTGAAATGCCGGAGAAGCAAAAGGAAGCCCTCCACTACTGCGTGAAACTTCCGCTCGTCTACACCAACGTGCAGATCAGGAACTGGGAATCGTTTCAGAAACTCGGTGTCAGTTCCATCTACGCACCGGGCGGATATTTTAATGGAGCATCGCTGGATTTCCCGGTTTCCATGGGCGAGTACCACTTCCCCAGCTCTCCACAAGAACCCTGCTTGCTGCACCTTTTGCGCACTCCATGCAAACCCGGTCTACCGGCCAAAGAACAGTATCGAGCGGGTCGCTACGAGCTGTTGACGACACCCTTCGAAGTTTTCGAACGCAACGTCCGCGATCAACTGGGACGTATGCTTGCCGGTGGAGGATTCGACTCGGCTCGCGATATTCAGGCGATCACCGTCAACCGTTGGCCGCACGGTTACGCCTACGAGTACAACCCGCTGTTTGAACCGCTGGACCGCCCAGCGTCCGAGCGGCCGTGCGTCATCGGCCGGCAGGCTTTCGGACGCATTCACATTGCTAACTCTGATGCCGACGGCCACGCATACGCCAATATCGCGATTGACCAGGGTTACCGAGCAGTTCGGGAAATCACAGCGGATGGAAAGTACGAAGCTGTACGTGCTGGCGCCTGATCCACTACGCTCGGGCCCACAGCCGCGATCGCCTAAGCGTGGCAGAAGTCTGGGATCTCGAACTTCTCCGGTGCTGCGTTTGGTAGGAGCGATGTGCTCGTAATCTCACGCTTGCAATGCAGTTCGGTGACGAATGGCGCTGGATATCAATGATCTTTGGGACTTGCGCGATGAGAACGAGTGGCTTGATGCACTCGATCGCTATTGGCTAAACCTGGACGGTCACAAGAGCCACCCCGTAAAAGACTTCATAAATACAGGGGACCTGGAATATATCCACAAACTTGGTATGCAGCAATGGTATGACTTCCTTAACAAGTATTTCCGCTGGAAATTCAAGGGCAATCATCTTCAGGAAAAGCTCATGGACCTTGACAAGAACAGCTTTGAACATCTTGTTTCTGTGAAATGCAGTCTCGAAGCCGTAAATGAACTCGAACTAGCAGACTCTCGAAAGTGTCTCAACATTGTTAAGCGCATTAGAGGTTTGGACTATCCAGGTGCATCGGGTCTATTAGCACTGGTATTCAAAAAGTGGTTTGGAACAGTTGACGGGTGTGTTCTTGAGTCCTTGTACGCGATTGAGTCATTGCCCGAAAAGCAGGCGATCGGAGAGATCCGTCGCTGGCTAAAGAGAAATAGAGACTGGAGAGAGTGTGACGTTCTGTTCCTCATTGACATAATGCGAAGAAAAGCAGCCCAACTAAACGGTTGGTTCGGCACAAGCAAGTGGACTCCCGACAAGATCGCGATGATTCTTCGGACGTCCAACAAGCCCGTTCGGGCAGAAGATCATGGGGCGCAGATGGTTAAGAGGAGGAGCGATGAATAAACGCCGCCACAGTCGTAGGGAATTCCTGGGCCTGACGGGAGCCGGCTTAACCGGTCTTGCATGCAGCAGTTTTCTGGGTGCCATGGCATACAGCGAAACGCAGGGCACCGACGACGATCCACGCCACGCCGATCTGGTGGTATTCAACGCCAAGATCTACACCGTGGATTCCCGTATGCCGAAAGCGGAGGCTTTTGCCGCTAAGGGCGAACGGTTCGTCTTTGTTGGAGGTACAACAGAAGCCAAGGCCTTCATCGGCAAGGGGACGCGGACCTTTGACGCTAAGCAGATGACGGTCGTGCCCGGATTCATCGATTGCCACAATCACGCGGGTGGCAACATCCTGCTCTACGAGGTCATCGTCGGCAACCCCTATGAGGTCGAGTTTGTCACCATCGCCAGCATCATCGAGAAACTCCGAGCCAAAGCCCAGAAGACCCCCGCCGGCTTTTGGATTGATGGATACTTCTTCGACGACACCAAGGTGAAGGACAACCGCCAGCTCAACGTGCACGACTTAGACCAGGTCTCAAAGGAGCATCCGGTATGCGTCCATCATCGCGGCGGCCACACCTCGTACTACAACAGCAAGGCGCTGGAGTTGGCCGGAGTAACCAAGGACACTCCCAACCGGATGGGCGGCACCTACGACCACGACGAAAACGGCGAACTCAACGGACGAGTCACTGATCGCGCGCGTGACGTGTTCAACAACGTTGGCAAACGAGAGACCTTCACGGCAGAGCAGAAGGAGCAGCGTGATCGCGACGGGCTGGCATACATCTCCAAACAGTTCGTCCGCTATGGACTGACCAGCGTTCACCACGAAGGCGGCGATTTATTTACGCTCCAGCAATTGCGGGCACGCCGCGAACTACTGCACCGGGTGAGCTTTGAGACCAGCGGGGACATTTTGGAGGCAATGATCAAGAACGGGATCAGCAGCGGCTTCGGAGACGAGTGGATTCGTTTCGGCGCCACCTCAGAGCACACCGCCGATGGCTCGTTCTCGGAGCGTACGATGGCGCTGAGCCAGCCCTATCCGGGAACGAACCCTCCTTACAGCGGCAATATCACCGAAAAACAGGAGGATCTGAACGCTTGGGCGGAGCGCGTGCAGCGGGCGGGCATTCAACCCAACTGCCATGCGAATGGGGATGTGGCCATCGACATGGTGCTTACCGCGTACGAGCGGGCGCAGCAGACTGCACCACTTCCTGACGTGCGCCCCAAGATCACTCACTGCACGCTGATCAACGATGATCTCTTGCGGCGCATCAAGGCGCTTGGCGCGGTGCCTGCCCCCTTCACCACGTATGCGTACTACAACTCCGACAAGTTTCACTTTTATGGGGAAGAACGCATGAAGCGGAGCATGGCTTACCGTTCCTTCATTGACGCCGGAATTCGAGCCGCGGCCGGCTCAGATTTCAGCCCCGGGCCGTTCGCCCCGCTGATGGGCATTCAGGGCATGGTGACACGTACCGGCTGGAATGGAGAGACCTGGGGAGCCAACCAAAGAATCAGCGTAGATGAAGCCCTGCAGGTGAACACCATCAACGGTGCGTACAACTCACATGAGGAAGCGATCAAAGGATCCATCACACCTGGAAAGCTGGCGGACTTCGTCGTGTTGGCAGACGATCCTCACACCGTGAACAAGGAGAAAATCAAAGATATCGAGATTGTGCGCACGGTCACAGGAGGCTCGACGGTCTATGAGAAATAGCCGCGGTCGCGCGTAGAATCGAACGATGTCTCTGTACCGCAAACTCAGTGCGTCAAACGTCCTACTGGGGACCCTGCTGTTTACTCCGATGCTCCCCGCGCAGAACCCCGCCGCCGACCTCGTCCTAATTCACGGCCACATCCTCACCGTGGATGCCAACGATTCGGTAGCCCAGGCCATCGCCATCCGCCGTGGCGTTATCGTGAAAGTCGGCACGGACGCCAACGTTCTGGAATTCGCCGGCAACGCTCCCGGCACACGCGTCATCGACCTCCACGGTCATACCGCCACCCCAGGCCTGATCGACACCCACGCCCACATCGCCGAAGGAGGTGTCGAGGAACTCTACGGCGTCAAGCTCTCCGATGCCACTTCGGTGGCTGAAATCGTTGCCCGTGTAAAGGCCAAGATCGCTCTCGTCAAACCTGGCGAATGGGTCACCGGCTCCGGCTGGGACGAGGGCAAGCTCACCGAACACCGCTACGTCACCGCCGCCGATCTCGACGCCATCGCCCCCAACAATCCCGTCTGGCTCATCCACACTACCGGCCATTATGGAGTCGCCAACTCACTCGCCCTCAAGCTGGCCCACATCAACGCCCGCACAGCAGACCCCACCGCAGGCACCATCGACCGCGATCCCCATGGCAACCCCACTGGAGTCCTCAAAGAAGAATCCGCCATGGAACCCGTCACCAGCCTCGTCCCGCCAACCACCCCCGAGCAGATGCGGCAGGGGATTCTCTACATTCAGCAGGTGCTCCACAGCGAAGGCATGACCGCCGTCAAAGACCCTGACATCCAACAGATTCACTGGGATGCCTACAAATCCCTCCTTGATCAGGGGCAGCTCAAGGAGCGCATCTGCGTCCTGTGGCACGCCGGTTCGACACTGGAGTCGGCTCGCAAAGCGCTGGCCGAGATCAACGCCGTTCCTCGCCTGCCGTCCACGCTTGGCGATGACCGCCTGCTCTCCTGCGGCGCCAAAATCTACATGGATGGCTCCGGTGGCGCCCGAACGGGCTGGGTCTATGACGATTGGCTGCGTAACGCCACGACTCCAGATGTCACAAGGTCAGGCGCGGGCAATCGCGGCTACCCGCAAGTCGACCCCGCCGCTTACCAGGAAATGGTTCGCCTCTTTCACAACAACGGCGTCCCCGTCGGCACCCATGCCGTCGGCGATCGTGCCATGGATTGGGTCGTCGATACTTACAGCCTAGTCGAGCAGGAGCAACCCCATCCCGGCCTACGCCACAGCATCATCCACGCCAACCTGCCTACTTCGCACGCCCTCGACGTGATGGCTAACTTGCAAAAGAAATACGACTCTGGATATCCGGAAATGCAGCCCGGATTCCTCTGGTGGATCGGCGACATCTATGCCGCCAGTTACGGTCCCAAGCGCGGCCAGCGGCTGGAGCCCTTCAGGACCCTGCAATCCCGAGGTGTTCTGTGGTCCGGTGGGTCGGACTACTTCGTCACCCCAGTGGCGGCCCGCTTTGGACTCTGGGCCAGCATAGTGCGCCAAACTGCCAAAGGCAGTTATGGCCTGCAACCCTTTGGGATCGCCGAAAGTGTGGATATCCACACCGCCCTCCGCAGCTACACCGACTGGGGTTCGCGCCAAATGTTTCTCGAAAATAAGATCGGTACCCTCGAGGTGGGCAAAAGAGCCGACATTGCGGTGTGGGACCGCGACCTCTACTCCGTCTCCGCTGAGCAGATAAAAAACCTGAAATGTCTGATGACGCTGCTCGATGGCGAAGTAGTCTACACTTCGCACGACTCATCCGTAACAACAGAAGTCCGCTAACCCAATCGCAGTCTTGGTCAAACGGCCAGGAGCGCAATCACTCCTGGAAGCTGGCTCGTTGGCTCGTGAGGGACGGGCAAGCCGGAAGTTATCGGTTCGTCCGTCGGATACGCTCTAGTGTTAACCGAACCGACAACTCCCGGATCGTCGGTGACTCTCACCTAATCCTGCGATGCCCGGCCGGTTTGGTATTCTCCGGTGCGCACAACGGTCATGGCACGATAACTGTATAGTTTTCCGCGGTGTAAGTTGCATGTTTTCAGTGCCCGTGGAAACGCATGGAAGTAACGATTTTGGGACAAGCTTCCAGTCGACATCTGGCCCACAACCAGCACACTGAATCGCTGAAGGCCTCAGGAACACTACGGATTCCGCCTGATTGGCAGTCAGTTGGTCAAGGTCACGGAACCCACGATTTCGGGTCCTGTTGTTAAACAGAGAGTAGACATTTCTCCCCTAAGCTAGTGATCTGGCGTCCCTATCGAAGATCTTTTTGAACACCTTTCGGCGACGATAGCGGATGCAACACCACTCTACGAACTCTGTGTCAGCGTTCTGGGATAGCGGCTTTCTTCGACAGTGGAGCCTGGGCGCACGCCTAAAGCAAATCACCGTAAAGAACGAAATTGTTTTTGTCCGACAAACGTGCAATGCCCTGGAAAGCGGCTTAACCTCGCCGCTTCCGAGCGCTAATCGTTAATTTGGGACCTTCAGGCATCTTGGCGATAGCTTTCGGCAGAATCACCTCCCTACAAATTTTGTTAGGAAGCAAACTTAGCTAAAAAATAAAAGTTAGCTATGCACTAAAAGAACTGCTAATAAGGCGATTTCAGTTATCATACACTAGCATGTGTCGACTGAGAAAACACCCTTTCCCGTTATCTTGCTTAAGCTCAATTTGCTTAAATGACTAAACTGCAGGTTTTGCACATCTTCGCCCACAGCAGTGGTTTTCTAAAACCGGACGATGTTCTTCGCCAGCTTCGACCGATGTCGGATCGCCGTTCCCTATACAGCTATCTCGGACGGCTCCGAGGTCAGGGCTTGCTTGACCGACATCCG
>CABEEA010000328.1_pt1 | contig 22737 bp, 17 predicted proteins | sample 3423201 | NCBI WGS metagenome assembly CABEEA01 (sample SAMEA5534333, study PRJEB31848) | metagenome | biome: tundra; feature: field; material: soil | place: USA | collected 2013-05 | depth 0.15 m | reverse complement strand
TCCTGATCCGGCAAACGCACGAAGCCCACCACTTTGCAGGGAAGCACTTCGCCGTGAAGAAGCGTCGTCGACACTCGGCGCGCGAACCGATCTGTCCCAACTATCAGAATCCTGACTTCGTTCTTGCCGCTCTTTCGCAGAGACTCCAAAATGACCCGGAAAATAATGCGAGTCGCGGTTGCCAAAATAAAGAGAGCCACGGCGCTAATACCGACAACGATGCGAGAGTAGCTGGCCTGTCGATACAGGAACCCGATCGCCATAACGACCGCATATGTAAACGCGAGGGCCTCCAGCAGTCTCCGGGTCTTCCCTCCCGGTGCATACAATTGCTCCACATTCCAGAGTTCAGACTCTTCAGCGGAAATCGCCCAAACGATCGTGGTCAGCAACACAATGCCCCAGTACGAGGGCAATCCGGAAGGTGCATTACGGAAAAATAAGAGGTTGAAACCGAAGCGGACCTTTACCGCAATAAAATAAGAACAGGCAGGCAGCAACAGCGTAAGAATCTTCAAGTAGAAACGAACATAGCTAAGGCGGCTACGAATCATGATAAATTCACATCTTTATAAAGCAAAATTGTCTTCCGCGTCGACGCAAGCGCCATCAGAAGACACTCGCACTTAAGTCGCAAGCAAAGCAATTCCTTGACGCTTTAGAAACAACACTGTAGTAAGTCTTACTCCCCAAAATTGATGCCGTTGGTTAACCCGAGCCAAAAACCGAGGCGTGATATTTGTCAAACCCGAGATGCAACTTTCTCGAGAGGATTGCTCCAACTCCTCGAGGAAACAACTTCTGCGCCCAGCGCGTTGCCGATGGATGACTGTGCAATCTTCGGAGGGAAGCAACGACAGTCACCCGGCGGAAACCGAGAAGTCCTTTGACGCCTTGGAATGTTCTGTTGTTGATTGTGAGGGTAGCCTAAACCCAATACAGACAGTGTGTCAACGGGAAACCAAGGTACACGGGAAACCAAGGTACGGGAGTTTTGGTGTGATCTCCTTTCCCAAGAACGAAAATCAATTCAGCAACCCGCCCGCACAAATGGTTACCCGAGCCGGTGCAGTCTTCCACGAGACTCCGGAATCCCATACACCCTAAACCCTTGCGATGCAGCGCAGTTCATTCAATGGCCTGCCCTGGGACCCTTCGACTGCACCGGAAGTGTAACGCTATCTGTTCAACTGAATGCCGCGGTGAAACCTGCCGGTCAGGTCGCTCACCGTCTGTGTGGAGTTGGCCAGAAGCTGAACTCAAAGGATGCAGCCACATCGGACTGACGGTTGGCTGCCAAAAGGGGGATCAGCCAGCGCTCGTATTGCACGTTGCCGGTAAAGCGAAAGCCCGGGCCTGCGAAAATATCCGCGTTCACCGCGACGTCATTCTGGCTCCCACCCTGCGGAAGATAGCCAGGGTCGAGGGTTCGGTGCCTGAGTTCGAGGCCGATTTTCTTCCGGGGGCTGAGCCAATAGCTGGTGCGGATCTGTTCACCTTGTGCGGCGCGTCCGATCCAGGTTCCGATGAGCCGCCCGTCGTTGTTATATCCACTGTTGTATTGACCGTTGTAATAGATGCATATTCCGCAGAACGCAACCGGGTTGGTGTATCCACCTTCGAGTCTGAAGTCCAACTTCGGAATTCCGGGGAATTTTGCGAAGTAGAGTCCTCCCTGCGAGGCAGACTTCCGCATATAAGGGATCGGTGATGCCTCGTCTTCGCTGAACGCTTCGCCGTAGAGGGTGAGCCAGTTGCGGAGGCCCGGGATGCGATAGGAAAAGTCGGCAGTCGTGCGACCGTCGCCCAAGACATCGCCATTGACGTGCTTTCCGAAAGTGCTATCCAGAAACGTCTTGATGGTCAGCGGATTTCCCGGCCCTCCGTAAACGGTGGTTTTCGACATGCCGAACTCGAAATTCGGGGTGAGCTTAAAGCTGAGTTTCCCACCACTCAGGAATGGCTCGGGATGCAAGTTCTTACCGTACTGTCCCAGAGTTGCGATCGTGGTCGCGCCGGTGTTGAACGTGGTCTGAAACTGCAGACCTGTCATGTGTCCGATAAAGCCCTCGAAGCGTATGTCCCCGAGATAACGGAAAAGCCAAGGCAATCGGAACGGAGTGACTCGATCGACCGTGAACATGTTGTTCAGCGGTGCGGCGTTGTTGGTGAAAATCATCGTTCCGCCTTCACTTGGGCCCCACCAGAGGCTATTCTTGCCGAACGAGAACTGCCAGTTTCCAAGATTGAAGCCCAGATAAGTATCCAGCAAGCGGAAGCGGCTAATAGACGCGACGGGGAGCGCAGGACCTGTTGGCCAGTTGTCCGTGCGGTTGAAGAAGTCGAGCATGGCGGGCGTGGGAGCTGGAGCCGAAGGTGCTGACTGATACTCTCCGCGAACGTAGAGGACGAGCGGGCCTGCCATGGCATAACCGGAGGCGCCGTCTACGGCATTGAAACCTTCTTCGTAGGGACGGCCGTAGTCGTTTAACAGGGTCTGGCCGAAATGATAATTGTCGGTCAGCGGAGTGCCTGAAACCCCGAGAAAGCGAGAGTAAGCGGATTCGAGTTGCGCGTCGAGATTGCGCTCTCCATTCATCAACGCGGACTCATATCCGAATTCCGTGGAGAGCGAGGCGTAGAGTTGCTGAACTTCTCGTGGGGCATCGGTGCCGGCATTATTTTTGGCGGCTTCGGTCAGGAGTCGCGCACATTCGAGACGCGTCCAGGGACGAATGCTCAGCGACTCAGACTGAATGTAACCGAGGGCAGCCAGGCGTTCGAGAGCCGGATAGACCCAACTGTCCAGCGGAACATAGCTAGAGCCCATAGTTCGAGTTCTGTGAAGGGTCTGGGTTTCTTCACTTTCCTCAGCTTTGTAGAAAGTGCCATAACGCGCCATGTCGGCATCGCTGTAGTGAGAGTGGGCGCGGTAGACTTGGCGTCCCATATACCAGCCAAGAGCGGCGCCTATGGCCACATCGGAAAAGAAGTGTTTCTGGCCGGCCCAGCGCGCGGCGCTCACTCCACCGGCGGTGCCATACGCCAGCAACTGAGTGAGGGGCCCAGGGTATTCGTGAGCGATCACGCTGGCGATTGCCCAACCCACCGAGGAGTGCACGGAAGGGAAGGAGTCTCCTCCGACAAAAAATCGTCCGGGGCTGGTGCCGGTGAAAGGACGTTCGCGTCCGGCCGCGTATTTGAAGACTTCGGTGTCGACGAGTGCGCCGATGGCTGCCTCTCCCGCCAGGATTCCAGTTTCGCGTTTCTGATCGTTGTTCTGAATGTGTCCTAACAGGAACAATCCGGCCCCGGCAGCAGTGAGAGCCGCGACTCCCGCATTCGAAACAGTGACCGCGTGCGAGACCGTACTCTTGTTTGTGGGCACATGGTTTTCGATGGTTTGGTCGGCCTCGATGAATATGCCTCCGACAAGAACCGAGGGGAGCGCCCACTCCCATTGCTTCTCCGACATGTGGAAAGGAGCGGTCCAGAACTGCTTCTGATCGAGGAAAAGATTCTTGGGGAGCGATTTGATGTCGACAGGGCCGGGTGAGTGCTCCTTGGACCACGCGTCTGCTTGCGAAGAGGGTGCAGGCGTCTCACCTTTCGACGGTTCCTGCGCACGCGCGAGCACACTACAGCCCACGACCAGCGCCGATAGCAGCCAAGATGCGACTAGATTCTTAATGCAAAAACCTGCGGTCTCCGGCGGTGTATGGAAAGCCGTCTCAGCAAACTTCATCCTCATTTCCTCTCGATGCCCAGCCTTTATTGGTTGTCTCAGTCGCTTTTCGATGTCAGAATGCAACAGTGGATCGCCGGGGGGGATTTCCTTCATTCTAGTAGCTTAGTTCCTACGTACACGGTATAGATCGTCACTTTGAAAAGAATACACCAACCGCGCAGGTGAAGAAGGGGACACCCGTTGCGGCGGCTCCAACATTGACGCCGCGAGCTAGTCGTACTTGAAACGGAACGGTCCAATTTGATGCAGAATCCAGCTTCAGTGAGTGCAGAATTGTCGAAGCTTCGCGTCGCCATTGTTCATTACTGGTTCGTTGGGCGGGCTGGAGGTGAGCGGGTTGTCGAAGCTTTGGCAGAGATCTTTCCCCAAGCTGACATATTTTCGCTGGTCGCCGACCATTCAACACTTGCGCCCATTCTGCAGAACAGAAAGTTGCAGACCTCTTTTCTGCAGCGGGTACCAGGGGCAAAGAAGTTTCATCGCCATTTCCTGTTCCTTCAGCCCTTGGCGTTGGAGCAGTTTGATCTCAGCGATTATGATTTGGTGATCAGCTCCGAGTCTGGGCCCGCGAAGGGAGTGATCACGTCTTCAAAGACGTGCCACATCTGCTATTGTCACTCGCCGATGCGATACATATGGGATATGTATCCGGAATACAGGCGGGCTATGGGGTTTCTGGCTGGAACTGTCTTTGCGGTGACGGCGCATTACATTCGGCTTTGGGACCAAGCGAGCGCGAGTCGGGTCGATTATTTCGTCGCCAATTCGAGTTTCGTCGCTTCGCGAATCCGAAAGTACTACGGACGCGAGAGTACCGTAATTCACCCTCCGGTGGACGTCTCAGCGGGCAAGATCGGCGGCCAAGAGGGCGGGTACTACATCGCGATCGGGCGCCTGGTTGAGTACAAGAGATTTGATTTGGCTATCGCCGCCTGCACACAGCTACGAAGGCCGTTGAAAATTATTGGTGCCGGTCCACATGAAAAAGTTCTCCGCCGAATTGCCGGACCTACCGTGGAGTTCCTCGGGCGGGTAAGCGATACCGAACTTCGCAAGAATCTTGCGGGGTGTCGCGCCTTACTCTTTCCGGGAGAGGAGGATTTCGGGATAGTTCCAGTAGAGGCCCAGAGCTTCGGCAAGCCTGTGGTTGCTTATGCTTCCGGCGGGGTGCTGGAAACAGTGCGGGGTAGTGTTCCGAACAAGGCTAAACTGGAAAACCCAACGGGAGTTTTCTTTACGGAAAGATCCCTTTCCGGTCTGACGAAGGCAATGCTGCAATTTGAGTCAATGGAGCAGGAGTTCCGTCCTGAGACCATTCGCGAGCACTCGCTGCAATTCGATAGTGCGATATTCAAGCGACGGATCTCAGAATTCATTGCCTCCGCCGTCAGAGACTTTCGAGCCAGAAATCAGGCAGACAACGTTTGTGCCGACAAAGTTTTTGACGCCTTCGCGGGGGCATGATCTGCCGACGCCGGTTCAGCCCCAAGAAAACGCACGCGTGTTTCGGTTGAAACTGATGCCTCGCTTGTTGTTATCACGGGCCTCATGGTCCGACGTAAACACTTCAATCGTACTCTCTGAGCTAAGCGGGGCCTGCCATTCCGCCGCCTCCACCGAGAATGACGAGCAGGCGCCGACCACCAATCAGAAAAACAGGCAAGCCAATGCCCATGACAAACCAGACAATGAAAATCCCCTGGTGGAAGAGATCAAGGCGCCACAACTCGGCCGAGCCGTACAGAATTATTCCACAGGGCAAGAGAAAGATTGTTTTACCGAGAGATGCCAGAATCTCAAAGACAAAACCCATGAACAGACATATCGCCGCAATGTACCCCCAGCTAACATAGCCCATTTGCTCGTGTAGATGAACAAATGCTGAGTTCGTATTCAGATTTATCTCCTCATCGACGTAATTGCGGTAAGTCTGATCTCCTCCGGCGACCAACTGGTCAACGACTGGTGCAGAACCGATTGCGACCTGAAACGGCGAACCGAGATAGGCTAGGATCTCGGAGACACCAGCCAGCCCAAAGGACAATTTGTTGCGTTCGTAATAGTTCGCGTTGCGGGAGAAATTTAGAGCCGAAAGTATGAGAAAAAGAAGCGTAGCGAAGATGGTCAACTTGGGAATGCTAAATCTTATCGACTTTTTACCAAAACTGAGCAAGAATACAACGGTCAGAAGTGTAGCGATAAAGATCAATCGCGAACCCAGAAGAAGAGCGGTTATCCCCAACATGAGAACATTGAAGATGTTTAAAGGCCTAAAGGACCTCCATCGAATGATTCGGTAAAGCGCGATAGACGCTGAATAAAGCACCAAGTAGCGCAAAGAGACAAGGCCTATGCTGTAGTCTTCGTACAGCGCTTCTTTGAGTGAGTTTGCCTGTCCCAAAGCAACAAAAACGATGGCCTGCTGTAAGGATAGGGATTGAAATATCTTTATTAGAGTCGTGGCAATCCCAATCGCACTGAGAAAAGACAAAATGTAATAAAGAAGGTTGGAGTCCAAGTAGAACAATCTTTCTCTTAAAGCGCTCCTTCGGAGAACGATTAGTCTGCCCACCTTCTCTCCGACAGTGAAGCTCATAAATATCAACAGATACCAGCACGCCAGGACTACACACGAACTGAAGTCAACGCGCGATGGGTAATCAAAGCCCTTCCGTAAGACCCCGAAGCTTGGGAATAGCCAAGCAGCAAGGCTGGCAAACATTGCAGCCATCGAAACAACGGACGGCTTCAGAATGACTCTAGGGGGTAGAGATATGTTCATATTCCCTGGTACGGCAATTGGGAGGACTCCCCGTCACGCATGCAACTTAACGGCCGAAACGGAACCCACTTCTGAGACGAGCGATCTTGATGGCATACTCCGGAACCTCCGCGGCACGACGGAAAGCCCGAGTGATTGCGGCTAACAGGTATCCGATGCAGAATCCGATGAATGCGCAGCCAAGGATTATCAAAGCTCTGTGCGGGCCCGACTTCTTGTCGGGAGGAACGGCACGATCTACGACCTGGATGATCGGTGCGGCCTTCGCCTCGTCTATGCGCGCCGCCTCATATTGCTTCGCAAGCAATTCGAAAAGAGTTTCGTGATACTTAACCTCGCGGAGCTTGCGGGCATATTCAAGAGCCACCGCCGGAACCCGTCCCGCCGGAATTCCGAATGTACTTACCAATTCCGGATTGCGTGGATCTTTTTCAAGCTTGGCAAGCTGGTTACGCAGCGAGTTGATTTCCTCCTGAGCCCTTATTGCGACAGGATTCTGATCAGTGGCGAACATGCGCAACGAATTGATCTGAACCTCGCGGCTCGCGATTTCCGCTCTTAACACAGCAAGGCTGCGAATGATTGACTCAGCTTGGCCGCCTAGCTGTATAACTCCGGTCCTCTCGGCGGTCTGCTTCAGATCGTTCTCGGCGATTGCCAGCGCACTTTTTTCCTCGGCCAATTCCTGGTCAAAGAAGACTCGTCTCTGAGCCGCCTCGGTTATCGCGAGATGAGAATTCATGGAGTAGAGTTCGTCCACATAGGCGTTTGCCATTTCGCTGGCGCGGTTGGGATCGTGATCGTCAACGATGATGTGAATCAACCCATCTTTGCCAGCAAGAAAGCGCGTATTGCTCTTCAGGCGTGTGCGCGTATCCTCCATTTTTCGGGTCTTGTACAAGTCTTGGAGATGAAATCTCGAGATCAGGCGGTCAGCTATAGTCCGACTCTCGAGCATTCCGATGTACATATCTACCGGAGTTTTGAGTTGGCTGCCACCGATACCGCCGCCCGTGAGCGACACAAGAGCATTCAATTGCCCCATCATCGTCGCCAGCGACTGACCCTGCTGAGGGGGCATGATGAGCGCAGAGGCGCTGAAAGTGGGCTTAGCCAAGATACAAATGGCTCCGCCGAGGGCGATAAAGATCAGCATACAGATAGCGATGGTTCTTCGCGCCTCTGAAAGAATCAGCAGAAGGTCGAACAGATCAACGCTCTTCCGTTCGGCGCTCACCCTCTCATATTCTTGTTCCGCATGCTGCAGTGGGTTCATAACTCGATTCATCCTAGTGCATCAGGACTGGCCAGCGCAATCGTGGAGACCTTCTCTTTTGAGACCTCTCTTTTTTGATTGGACCCGCTAGGACGTGAAGAAAGACGCGCAAATTCAAGCAAATCCGATCTCTCGGCGCTGACAAAAATCCGGCTTTCATACTCGGGAAGGAACTTGGCGGCGGTGCAATCGTACCGCGACTGGGCTTATCATTCGTAACTCTTCACAGTTCTCCAGAAGCCTTTTCCTATCTCGGTCGTCGGCGTCCATCCAAGCGATCCTATTTTCGAGATATCGAAGTGGCCTCCGGAGATCGAACTTCCGAGATAAGGGTCGTCGGGGCCCCGCTCCTGGCGAACCACCCGGCATTTGCGTTCGGGGAACAGTTGGCACAGCAGTTCAGCCAATTCCAGAATGGAGGTTTCCGAATCGGTTCCCACGTTATAAGCCTCGCCGTTCTTGCCGCGTAACAATACCGTGAAGATGCCTTCGATTGCGTCCGCGAGATAACAGAAAGGACGCCGGGCGCTCCCGTCGCTTTTCATGTTGATGTCGCGACCCGCAACCACGTCGGCAACGAAATCGGCGAACACGCGGCCGTCGTTCAGATCCATTCGCGGTCCATAAGTGTGAGATAAACGAACGATCTTCGTTGGAATCCCAAATTGAGAATGCCAGCAGGCACAGAGCGTTTCGCCGCCCCGCTTTCCCTCCGCGTAGCATGATCGAACGATGAGCGGGTCGATGTATCCAAATGAAGTTTCGCTCACCGGGACGGACGGATCCTCAAGCCGGCCGTAAACCTCCCCGCTGCTGAAGAATAGGAAACCCTCGCTCCGCGAATCTCTAGCCGCCTCCAGCATTCGCCAAGTCCCCATGATATTGGCTGCAAATGTACCCACGGGGTCGCTGCTGTAGGACTTCGGGCTGGCCTGGCTCGCCGCATGAATGACGAAATCGACGGCGTCCGGGCCGCTGTAAGGATCCCGCACATCCTGCACAACGAAGTTCAGGTCCGGGCGGCCGGCGAGATGACCCAATCGGCGCATCGCCCTCTCCTTGTGTCTAACCAAAGCAATCACATGAATGCCGGCACGCGCGGTCTCGTTGAGGTGAATGAGTGTCTCCAGCATATAAGATGGCACAAATCCGTTGGCGCCGGATATCAAAACCGTCTTTCCGAACAATCGGTCCCAGGGGAGGCCGGAAGAGACGATTTTCCTTAGATCCTCTTCAATGATCGGGTGTCGCGTCGTCGGCAAAGATCCCTCCTTCAAGGGATACTAAATGGGTTGAGTGAGCGAGAATCGGCCCGCGATGGTCGTCCGCCAGGTTTTCAAGGAGCCAGACGCCAAAAAATCCAGACCGCCAGATAGGCGGCTTCACGGATTTACCACGTTTTCCATGGCGCTTTTCCGCTCGCCCAGAGTTCTTCGAGTCTTTGTTTGTCTCGCAATGTGTCCATTGGCTGCCAGAAGCCGCGATGGAAATAGGCCTGCACTTGCCGTTTCAAGGTGAGGTTCTGCATCACTTCGCCTTCGAACATCGAGGAGTCATCGCGGATCTCATTGAAGACCGCCGGGGAGAGAACAAAAAATCCTCCGTTGATCCATCCTCCCTCACCCTTTGGCTTCTCCTGGAAGGCGGAAATGGTGGTCCCGTCGATGCCCAATCCGCCGAATCTAGCGGGTGGTTGGACCGCCGTAACGGTCACATAGCGGCCGTGACTCCTGTGGAAGGCGATGGCTGCCGAAATGTCGATATCGCTTACACCATCCCCATACGTCATGCAAAACGAATCCTCATGCTCCAGGTAGTGAGCCACTTTCCTGAGCCGTCCTCCGGTGCCCGCATTATCTCCGGTATCGACCAGAGTTACGCGCCACGGCTCTGCAACGCTCTGATGCACCTGCATTCGGTTCTCTTTCATGTCGAAAGTGACGTCCGACATGTGCAAGAAATAGTTCGCGAAGTACTCCTTGATGAGATACCCCTTATATCCGCAACAAATGATGAAGTCGTTGATTCCGTGTTGCGAATACATCTTGAGAATGTGCCACAGGATCGGTCGACCGCCGATCTCGACCATAGGCTTTGGGCGGGTGACCGTTTCTTCACTAAGCCTCGTCCCGACCCCGCCCGCCAATATGATTGCTTTCATTCCATCCTCTGGTGCTCCCGAGCCTTGCGCTTCGCAGGACGGGAGCGTTTCCTTTTATCTGTGAGACATTGCCCTCAAGTCCATACAGTACACGGGGGGGTGCCCCATTGTGTATGCTTACTTTGCGACCTCGACGGAGATCAGTGGCAGAGCTTCGGCAACGAGTTCTGGAATGGTGGTCACAGCACTTCGCAGAGCATATCTAGCGACAGAATGTGAACCTGTCCACTGCACCGTTCCGGTGTCCGCCAAACTGATTGATACCAGCCCCTCGGCGGGGGATTCGGCGCAACAGCCTTAGGAGCAGACATGTCGCTTGCTTTTGATCCATCCTCGGTTTTTTGTCGAGCCATTGAAGACCATCTCGCGGTTATCGATTCGCTGCGCGACCAGCAATCACTGCTGCAGGGGATAGCCGAGGAAATGACCCGCGCTATTCTCGCCGGCAAAAAAGTACTCTGGTGCGGAAATGGGGGTAGTGCCGCCGACTGTCAGCACCTTGCTGCGGAGTTAATGGGTCGATTCCGGCGGGAGCGCTGCGCCTTTCCCTCAATCGCGCTAACGACGGACACATCAATCTTGACCGCCGTCGGGAACGACTACGGGTACGAAAGAGTCTTCCAGCGCCAAGTGGAGGCACTCTGCACCAAGGGCGACGTGCTGGTAGGCATTTCAACTTCCGGCTCAAGCAAGAACGTCTGTGCCGCCCTCCAAACTGCGCGGCAGATCGGCGCATTTACGGTTGCGTTTACCGGACAGGGCGGCGGGGAAATAGCCGCCATCGCTGATGTTGCTCTTCGCATCCCTTCGAAAGATACCGCTCGCATCCAGGAGGGACATATGCTCTGTGGACACATGCTCTGCGACTGGGTAGAACGATCCGTCTGCGAACGGCAGCTGGAGTTGGCGAAGGGTGTCGTCCGCTAATCGAATGTGTTACCTTGATTGCCCATCCTTCAGAGGTCTTGAACGGACTGGGCGATCAAGACAGCGGCAGATATAATATTCGCTTGCGAGGTGCTCGATTCTCTGCCCAACCCGTCATGCGCAGTATCCAAAGGAGTCCCATGAGTACAATCCGGATTGGCAACCGGCTGATCGGAGACGATCAACCGTGCTTCATGATTGCGGAAATCGGCATTAACCACAACGGTGATGTTGATCTTGCCAAGAGGCTTATCAGCGTAGCGCTGGCTGCCGGCTGCGACGCAATTAAATTCCAGAAGCGGACCGTTGATGTAGTTTACACGCCGGAAGAGTTGGCCAAGCCCCGCGAGAATCCCTTTGGCCCTACCAATGGAGACCTCAAGTACGGCCTCGAATTCGAGCAGGAAGAGTACGAAGAGATCAGCGCCTTCTGCAAATCGGTCAAGATGCTCTGGTTCGCCTCTCCGTGGGACGAGGCCTCCGTGGATTTCCTGGAGCGTTTTCACATTCCGGTTTACAAAATCGCTTCCGCTTCGCTTACGGATGATCGGCTGCTGCGGCACGTCCGTGCCACGGAAAAGCCGATCATTCTCTCCACCGGCATGAGCACCTACGCCGAGATTGACCACGCAGTCGAAGTTCTGGGCAAAGAAGATCTTGTTCTGATGCACGCCACAAGTACGTACCCAGCGACTTACGGCGAGTTGAATCTGCGCGCGATACCGACTATGGCCGCACGATATGGCGTACCCATCGGCTACTCCGGACATGAGACCGGGATTCCGACCAGCGTTTGCGCGGCTACACTTGGAGCCTGCTCTGTGGAGCGCCACATCACGATGGATCGCGCGATGTGGGGTTCTGATCATGCGGCCTCCCTGGAGCCAAACGGCATCTCGCGGCTGGTACGCGATATCCGACTGTGGGAGCAGGCAAAAGGCGACGGAATGAAGCGCGTCTATGAGCGGGAGTTTCCAATCATCAAGAAACTCCGCCGCGTGGGCGCCACGGTCTAACTGCATGGTGCCGGAAAATTCCGCAGCGGTCGGCCTGGAGACGATCCGGGCAGTGGCCATCGATGTCGACGGCGTACTCACTGACGGCGGGCTTTGGTGGGGACCTGGTGGGGAAGAGTGGAAGCGCTTTTGCTTCGCCGACATCATGGGGATTTCGCTGGCGCGTCGCGCCGGACTGATCCTGGCCCTAATCTCAGGCGAAAACAGCCCGCTAGTGGATCGCTACGCCGAGAAGATGCTCATACGTCATGTAGTCAAGGGATGCCGCGATAAGGCTGCGGCGCTCCGCGAATTCGCCGCTGCCGCTGGGGTGAAACTCACAGAAATCTGCTTCATGGGCGACGACGTTAACGATCTTCCGGCAATGGCAATTGCGGGCTTATCTGCCGCTCCAGCAAATGCAGCCTCGGTGGTATTGGAACGCGCGAACTTTATTACCAGAGCTCCCGGGGGCAACGGGGCGGTGCGCGAGTTGATGGATGCGCTGCTAGCCGCGCGGAGTCTCACCGCGCAGGAAGTATTCGCGAGGGATTGAAGGCTTCGGCATTCAATGATCTTTCCCGAATCCCGTTTACGATTGGACCAATGAAGCTTTCCGATTACGTAGTCCGTTTTGTCGCCGATCAAGGTGTGAAGCACGTCTTCCTGGTCACCGGCGGCGGCGCCATGCACCTGAACGCCTCTCTTGCAGGCGAGAAGCGGTTGATTCCGGTTTGTAATCTGCATGAACAGGCCAGCGCGATCGCGGCGGAGAATTACTCCAAGGCAACGAACAATCTGGGTGTATGCATGGTTACGACCGGCCCGGGCAGCACCAATGCAGTCACTGGCGTGGCGGGAGCGTGGTTGGACTCTACTCCGACCCTATTCATATCCGGGCAGGTCAAGCGGCCTGATCGTGCGTTCGACAACGAAAACAAGCCTCTCGGTATGCGGCAGGTTGGGGTTCAGGAGGTGGACATTGTCTCTATCGTTAATCCCATCACCAAATACGCCGTCACTGTGCTTGACGCAAACGAAATCCGCTATCACCTTGAGAAAGCTCTCTATCTGGCTCGGACAGGGCGTCCCGGTCCGGTGTGGATCGATATCCCCCTCGATGTGCAAGCATCTCCGATAGATGCTCCGGCCACTCTCCGACGATTCGATCCGGCGGAACTTGCGGCCATCGATTCCGGCCGACTAACGACCGCGGATCTTAATGAAAAGGCCAATGCGATCTTGGCCGAACTGAACCAAGCCGAGCGGCCTATTGTTCTGATCGGTAATGGTGTTCGCCTGGCTCGCGCGGAGGCAGAGATGCAACAGCTTCTCCGCCTTTTGGACATCCCGGTGGAAGTCACTTGGCTCGCCATTGACCTCGTTCCCGACGACGATCCCCTTTACATGGGCCGCCCCGGCACTATCGCACAACGTGGAGCCAACTTCGCCATTCAGAACTGCGACTTCCTCCTCTCCATCGGCTGCCGGCTCGATCGCGTAGTCACCGGTTATGCGCCTGAAGGCTTCGCCCGAGCTGCCTGCAAAGTCATGGTCGACATCGATTCCACCGAATTGAATAAGATGCATGGCACAATTCGCTATCCGATCTGCGCAGATGCAGGCGACTTCATGCGAGCCATGCTGATTCAGGCCCCTAGCCTCCAACGAAAAGATCGCACCGGGTGGAAACAACGTTGTGCTGACTGGCGGAGGCGTTATCCGTTAGTACTTCCCGAACACAAATCGCCGGAAGGAAGGGTCAGTGTATACAACTTCGCCGAGGTCATGTCGGGCATTCTCAACGAGGGCGATTTCTGTATCTCAGGCAGTTCGGGTACCGGTATTGAGCTGTTTCTATTGGCGTTCCGTACCAAATGCAGGCAGCGCATCTTCCATACCACGGCCCTCGGGGCGATGGGATTCGGCATTCCTGCGTCCATCGGAGCAGGCCTCGTGGGAGCCGCGCAAGGTTCGAAGCGCAACATCATTTGCGTGGACGGAGACGGCGGATTTCAGTTCAATATCCAGGAACTAGAAACGATTAAGCGCCTGAAACTGCCAGTAAAGTTCTTCGTTCTTGACAACCAGGGCTATGGTTCAATTCGCGCATCTCAAACCGCCTTCTTCGGCGCTTGTATGATTGGCTGTGATCCAGCGACTGGCCAGACCCTTCCGGACGTTCGGCGAGTGGCTGAGGCCTATGGCATTGCCACTGATGTGATCACCACGCAGCGCAACCTCGAAGACGAAATTCGCCGGATTCTAGCGACTCCCGGTCCAGTGGTTTGCAACGTTCACATCGTGCTCGATGAGGTTCGTCAGCCGCGGCTTTCGTCTGTCCAACTCCCCGACGGCTCCTTCGTCTCGAAGCCGCTGGAAGATCTTTGGCCTTTTCTCGACCGGGAGGAATTCAAGGCCAACATGCTCATCGAAACTATTGAAGAGTAGAAGCAGGCATATGCCTTTTTTCGCTATCATGCAGGGCCGTCTGGTTCCTCCAGAAGGTAGCCGCTTTCAATCTTTTCCATGCGAGCGGTGGCGCGACGAATTCGTACTGGCGGCGCAGGCTCGCGTCAATGCCATCGAATGGATCTTCGATTTGTGTGGTGAAAACGTAAACCCGTTGATCAGTGATACGGGCATTGCGGAAATGCTCGCTCTTTCTCAACAGACCGGCATTGCTGTACGCTCGCTCTGCGCCGACTATTTCATGGATAAGCCATTCCTGCGAACTACGGAGTCGGAGCGGAGGCAATTGATCCAAAAGATGGAGTGGCTGCTTTCACGCTGCAAGCTTCTGGGAATTGGCCGGATCGTAATTCCATTCGTGGACAACTCTCGCATCGAAGATCGCGACGAAGAAGCCCAGGCGATTTCGATTTTGCGAACAATTCTGCCTGCTGCGGAAATCAACGGAGTCGAGCTTCACCTCGAAACCTCGCTCGGTCCGCAGGCGTTCGCCGGTCTTTTGGAGCGCTGTCCTCACCCCCTCGTGAGCGCGAACTACGATTCCGGGAATAGCGCATCCCTGGGCTACAAGGTCAGTGAAGAGTTCGCTGCTTACGGACATCGCATCGGCAGCGTCCACATCAAGGATCGAAAACTCGGCGGAGGCACCGTTCCGCTGGGAACAGGAGATGCCGATCTTCCCGGCCTCTTCCGTGGTTTGGCCGCGCTTAATTACAGCGGAGATTACGTGTTGCAAATCGCACGTTCGGAGCCTGGCCAGGAACTGCCCTGGATAGCTCGGAACCTTTCCTGGGTCGCTAGCCAGGTTCACACGGCAAAGGGGCTCGTACCATGAAGGTTCTGATGATCGGGTTGGGAGGAATTGGCCAGCGCCACACACGCAATTTGCGGGCATTGTTAAGCAATGGCGTCGAAATCATGGCCTATCGCGTTCGGCGCCAGATGCACGTTGTCACACCCGCAATGGGGGCTGACACTAATCGTAACGTAGAAAATGAGTACACGATCCGGACCTTTTCGGATCTTGAAGAGGCTCTGGCGCAAAGGCCCGATGTCGCCTTCATATGCAATCCGAGCAGTCTGCACGTTCCGGTAACTTTGGCCTGCGTTAAGGCCAACTGCGATGTCTTCGTCGAAAAGCCTCTGTCCGACTCAATGCGGGGAATCGATGAGCTTATCCACGCCGCTGATGAGCACAAAGTCATCGCCATGGTCGGTTATCAATTGCGCTTTCATCCGTGTCTCCGCGCATTAGCGGAGACAGTGAAGAGCGGAATTCTCGGGAGTCTCTTGGGGGTCCGAGCGACGGTTGGTGAATATCTCCCCAATTGGCATCCTTACGAGGATTACCGCCAGATGTATGCGGCCCGCGCAGATCTGGGCGGTGGTGTTGTGCTTTCGCAGATCCACGAGTTCGACTACCTCTATTCGCTTTTCGGAGTTCCCAGCCGTATCTATGCGCTCGGGGGACATTGGAGCGACCTGGAGATCGATGTAGAGGACGCGGCCAGTATGCTGATGGAATGCAGCTTTGCCAAACGTCCTCTTCCCGTCCAGCTACATCAAGACTATCTCCAATCACCCCCTTCTAGGCAGTGCGAGGTGATCGGAGACCGTGGCCGCGTCGTTATGGATCTGCATGCGCTGACCGTAAGTGTATTTACGCGAGGGAAAACAACACCCGAGATCCGGAACTTCTCAGGCTTCGAACGAAATCAGCTATTTATCGATCAGTTGAAGCACTTTTTGGATTGTGCGAAATCACGCACAAAACCGGTCGTCGATCTCCACGACGGATTACAGAGCTTGCGTATGGCACTGGCGGCCAAGAAATCGATAGAAGCTCACGAGCCGATAGAGCTTTCATCGATCGCATAACGGAGGATGCCCTGGATGTCGAAAGCTGAATCAGATCGTGTACAGCAACTCTTCAACCTCGCGGGCCGCGTAGCCGTCGTCACAGGGGGGGCTGGGCTCTTGGGCTATCATCACGGAACGATCCTCGCGGCCGCTGGCGCCCATGTGGTGCTGCTCGATCTGCCCGCTACTGAACCCGCAAGCCGTGCTGCACAAATCGCCGCCGCTCATGGGGTCGAATGTCTCGGATTGACAACGGACGTCACCAACGAAGCTTCGGTTTCGGACGCCAGTGGCCGAGTCATGGCAAAGTTCGGACGGATCGATATTCTCATCAACAACGCCGCTAACAATCCCAAAGTGGAGGACGCTAAGGGACTGACGTGGTCGCGACTTGAGAATTTTCCGCTCGACGTTTGGGACGCTGATATTCGCGTCGGATTGACGGGAGCGTTTCTGTGCAGTCGGATTTTTGGAGCCGAGATGGCCAAGCGCAGGGCAGGTGTTATCGTCAACGTGGCGTCTGATCTTGCTGTTATCGCACCAGACCAGAGGCTGTATCGTGTCGAGAGCCTGCCGGAAGATCAACAACCAGTAAAACCTGTCACGTATTCTGTGGTTAAGTCGGCGCTGCTCGGCCTCACACGCTATCTTGCGACTTACTGGAGCGGGGCGAACATTCGTGTGAATGCTATTTCTCCCGGCGGAGTTTTAAACGGCCAACCAGAAGTGTTCTTGAGCCGGCTGAAACAATTGATCCCAATGGAGCGAATGGCCAATCGTGATGAGTACCAGGGTGCGATTTTATTTCTTTGTTCTGATGCATCCTCATACATGACCGGAGCTAACTTGGTGATCGATGGGGGACGCACCTGCTGGTAGACTTCGTTCCTTAACGTCTGAAGGAGAGATTCTGTGCGTAAAACGGGGACAAAATTTGACCGGGAACTGGAGGCGCTTCTTTCCGAAGGGGCTGAAGGCGCACGAGGACGTGAAGCTTCCGTAATTAAGATGCTGGGCGATTTGGATGATACGGGGATTGTCCTGTTTGGCGCTGGCAGCCTTGGGCAGCACACATTGCGCGGTTTGCGCGAGATCGGCACTGAACCTATCTGCTTCGTCGACAATAACCACTCATTGTGGGGCAAGAACCTGGATGGGATCCCTGTACTAAGCCCCGCGCAAGGCGTGACGCTTTACGGGAATCGCGCTACGTTTGTCGTCACAATATGGCGCGGAGAAAGCGCCGAACGAATGGCAGCGCGGGTAGAGCAGTTGCGTCATCTTGGATGTAAGACCGTTGTTCCATTTCTTTCGCTGTACTGGAAGTATTCCGCCTCGCTTTTGCCTCACTATATGCACGACCTGCCCCATCGCGTGCATGCGCAGGCCGACCGAGTCCGTGAGGCACTAAGCTTGATGGCTGATGATTCGTCGCGTCGCGAATACCTCGCTCAAATGCGGTTCCGTTTGCTCGGAGATTTCGCATCTCTGCCGGAACCGGTTCACGGAGACGTTTATTTCAGAGAGGAACTCTTCCGTCTCCGGGCGGATGAGACGCTGGTCGATTGTGGTGCCTTTGACGGCGACACTCTAGCTCACTTTCTTGAAAAGACGGCACATTCCTTCAAAAGCGCAGTCGCCTTCGAACCCGATCCTGCGAACTATCTCAAACTCTCAGAGAGGGTGAGTTCCATGCCTTCCAAGTCGCGGGAACAGATCGCTATCCATCAAGCGGCAACCGGAGAAACCAATACGCGGCTGATGATGGACGTCGGAAAGGGAGTGGCTTCAAGAATCGGCAATGGCGACTGCGAAGTCAAATGCGTGTCACTGGATTCCACGCTACGCGACGTGCCCGTTAGTTTCATAAAAATGGATATCGAGGGATCAGAACTCGCCACCCTTGCCGGAGCTCGAGAGTTGATCCAGAAGAACACGCCGATTTTGGCCGTTTGTGCCTATCATGTGCAATCCGATCTCTGGAACATCCCTCTGTTCATTCATGGCTTGAATCCGGATTATTCTTTCCATTTGCGGCCGCATCTTCTCGAAGGTTGGGACCTTGTCTGTTATGCGGTCCCGACTAATCGCCGCTCCTTTCAAACGTTATAATCCTGTGAGGTTGCGACCGAACGGTGCCGACCACGCAGAGACAAATTCACGCAAATTCTGGAGGAGATTGGGTGAGCGAATGCAGGAACTGTGGTAGGACCCAACTAAAAGACCTTGGAGCTATCGGCAAAGTCAATCCCTTCTTTCTCAAGCGCGCGTTGGGCATAGAGCTTCGAATTCCCAGGTCCCCGAGTGCGGTGAAGCAAAAGGTTCGCGATATCGTCGCTGCTCCCATGTCGCTCTTCTCACGCGTAACCTCTCAGTCTGCATTTGTGGAGATGCAAGTTTGCGAGCATTGTTCCTTCATTCAAACTAGCATCCCCTTTCATGATGATGAAATAATGCGCTTGTATGCCGATTATCGATCGCCCTCTTATCATCGGCAACGAATCCAGTACGAGCCCGAGTACGCTGCGATTGCTGCAGCTGTTGGGTACGATCCAGTTGAGGTGAGCACGCGAACCACGGCGCTCACTGCACTCCTGCGCAAGCAACTTCGGACGGCTGATCCGATCACCATTCTCGATTACGGAGGGTCTGACGGAAGGTTCATCCCGGATATTCCCGGATCCAAGTTTGTCTATGACATCTCAAACCTCAATCCGGTTCCCGGCGTTACCCGCATCAGGTCCGAGTCGGAACTCGGCACATATTCCCTCGTTCTGCTTGCGCATGTTACTGAACACGTAACGCATCCCTTGAACCTGGTCAGGAAGTTGAGTGCATACGTCGAACCTGGAGGCCATCTCTATATCGAGACCCCGCAGGAAATACCAGATCAGCAACGCGATGGGTTGCGAAATGGCGTTTCTCGCTTTGATATCCCAATCCACGAACACATCAACTCGTATTGTGTCCCGGCGGTTGCTGCCCTCCTCGAAGCCGCAGGTTTTTCCATCGTGGCGATAGAGAGCGCGTTCGTGGATCTTGGCTGGGTTAAGGGCGTGCACCTTCGCGCGCTCGGGCGCAAGCGGCTCGCGGGTTAGCCGCATGTGCTCGACACTGGGATCTCGTCTGGGAATGCAGTCTCCGCTAGTCGCGCTCCCAAGAGGCAAGAATGTTGGAAAGCTGAGCGAGGTAACAGCATTCGCGCCCCGCGCTGTGCGGATAACAACTCAGGCGATCGAGGCAGGTACAATTCTATAAATGAGAGTTGACAACGGAATGCAACTGTCCGGAGGGGGAACGAATCAAGGGCTACAATGAGACCTCCGGGGAGAGCTCATTGCGGATTGCGCCAGATTGTGTCTTTCCCGCCGCGAACCTGCGAGCCTTCCTTCGCGGGTTGTACCTGTTGGCTAACCACGTCTCTGGTCGGGCGACCGCCCTCGTCCCGGGAGTCCGCTGAATGTCCAAAGGACTCCCCGAACTGGCCCCCCTCCGCTTGAATGCATCTGGTACTGCGCGTATTCGTCACTGGCTACGAACGGTGCTTGGGCTTGACCGAGCGGTGGGATTCACCGTACTTGCGAGATTCTGGGGAAGTGCCGCGGGTCTTGTAACCGTTCTCCTGATCGCACGATTCCTAAGCCCTGCCGAGCAGGGATACTACTACACATTTGGCAGCCTGGTAGCCATGCAGATGATTTTTGAGCTGGGCTTCTCGTTTGTGATTCTGCAATTGGCTAGTCACGAGCGGGCCCGGCTCTCCATCTCAGCCGATTATGAAATTACCGGAGATCCGATTGCCCACGCCAGGCTCGCATCCGTAATCCAGAAATCGATTCGCTGGTATTCGGTGGCTGCGGTGCTTCTGGCCGCGACCTTGGTTCCCGTCGGCTTTCATTTCTTCTCCACACACCAGCATGCGGGACCGACGGTTTTTTGGCGTCTTCCCTGGTGTTTTGCCGCGCTCATGGCGGCACTCAACTTCCAAATTGACCCGTTTCTGTCTTTTTTGGAAGGTTGCGGATATGTTCCGGAAGTTGCCCGTCTTCGGTTTATGCAGTCCGTCACCGGAAGCCTGCTGGCGTGGTGCGCTCTGGCAAGCCATCATGGCCTCTTCGCACCTTCGATGATGCTGTTCGGAATGGCCTTCAGCGCGCTTGTCTGGCTGGCTCGCAAGCATAAACTGTTGCTCGGATTACTGAGGTATCACACGGGAAGCGATCGGATTCGATGGAATGAGGAAGTCTGGCCGTTCCAGTGGAGAATTGCCGTAAGCTGGTTCTGTGGCTACTTCATATTTTGGCTTTTTAATCCGGTTCTGTTTGCCTATCGCGGTCCCGTGGAGGCGGGCCAAATGGGAATGACTCTCAGTCTGGTAAACGCGATTCAGAACATTGCTGTTTCCTGGGTGAGCACAAAATCTGCACCCTTTGGAACCCTGATTGCCCGCAAGCAATATCAACAGTTGGATCAAACATTCTTTCAGGCCCTCCGGCAAGCCTTCGCGGTCTCACTAGCAGGGGCTCTGACCGCATGGCTCGGATGCATCTATCTGAACTTTCAACACCTTCGGTTCGCTCAACGTCTCCTAGACCCCTTTCCCCTCGGGCTATTGCTGATTCTCATGATTACCAATGTCGTCATTTTCTCAGAAGCCTTTTATCTTCGTGCGCACAAACAGGAGGTGTTCTTCGTAAATTCGATCGTCGGAGCAGTCCTCGTCACGGCCTGCACGTTGTTCTTTGGACGACGCTACGGCGCCTTCGGGATAGCCGTTAGCTGCTGCCTGGGTAACGTCGTGAGCCTGGTGTGGGCGACGTACAAATTCCGAAAGTACCGACGACTCTGGCACACTCCTGAGCGCGTTACCGCAACCAGCGTCTAGATGAGTGCCGATGAGATTCTTGGTACAACTCTCCGTTTCTTTATTTCTTAGCCAAGCTGGGCGAGTGTCGGCTGTTTCTTTCCCCGTCGAGCCTTGGACTGCGCGATGAATCCAGTGATTGTCTTGGCCACGAAGTCGAGCATTGGCGCCGTCAGTCCCGGGTATACGCCAACCCAAAACACGTTGTTCATCACAAAGTCCGTGTTACGCAGGTCTCCGGCCACGCGATATGCGCAATCCTTGTAGGCAGGCTGCCTGAGGAGATTACCACCGAAGAGAAGGCGCGTAGCGATTTTGTTCGCATCCAGCGCGCGAATCAGATCCTCGCGCCGAAATGGCGCATCCTCGCACACGCCAATGGGAAAGCCAAACCATGACGGGTCGGAGTGCGCTGTCGCTTCTGGCAATATCAGATACTCCTCAAGCCCGGCCAACGCCGTCTTGAGATGATGAAAGTTCGCCCTCCGGCGAGCGATAAACTCAGGCAGCTTGGTGAGTTGCGACGCTCCAAGAGCGGCCTGCATATCTGTCGCTTTCAAGTTATATCCGATGTGCGAATAGATGTACTTGTGGTCGTAGCCGCACGGCAACGAACCCAATTGCCAGTCAAAGCGCTTGCCACAGGTGTTGTCCCTGCCGGGTTCGCACCAGCAATCGCGACCCCAGTCGCGAAACGACTCAATTAGCACCTGTAACGCCGGCTTATCTGTAAGGACGGCTCCGCCTTCTCCGGTGGTGATGTGGTGCGCAGGATAAAAGCTCAAAGTGGCGATATCGCCAAATGTGCCGACGTTTCGTCCCTTATAGGTCGAACCGAGCGCATCGCAGCAGTCTTCGATCAGCCAGAGATTATGCTTACGCGTAAAGGTGCAGACAGCATCGAGATCAAAGACGTTTCCCAGCGTATGGGCGACGAACACGGCCCTGGTCCGGTCGCTAACCGCCGTCTCGAGTTGGCGCACATCGATCTCATAGCCTGGAACAGTGACGTCCACGAAAACTGGCACCAGACGATTCTGGAAAATCGGGTTCACCGTCGTCGGAAAACCTGCGGCCACGGTAATGACCTCATCGCCGGGGGTTAGCCGCCGATCGCCGAGTTTTGGTGAAGTCAGAGCGCTCAGGGCAACAAGATTGGCCGAAGAACCCGAATTAACCAGCGACGCGGAACGGACGCCGACGAATCGTGCTAGATTCCGTTCGAAGGTTTCCGCGAATCGGCCTGTCGTAAACCAGGCGTCGAGAGCTGAATCGACCACCGCGCTCACGTCGGAACCGTCGATTACCTTGCCGGACACGGGAACTGGCGAAACCCCGGGGATAAAATCTTCCGGGGGGGATGATTCCAACCAGTATTGAGCAGTCAGGTCGAGAATCTGCCTGCGTAGCTGGGCCGTGGTATCCGTCATAGGTTCGCAAGAGAGTATTCAAAATCATATCATTTAAGTTGTTTGGAGAGTGCTGGATTGCTGTGCGGATAGCTTATGATGAGGCAGGTGCATGCATCCGGCGCCCTTGATTCTGGCAATTGTTACTCTGCCTAATGAGCGGGGCTGAAGCAGATCTGGCGGGAGGGAGAGCACTCTGGAAGAGGTGGCGACAACCTGGCAGGGGCGTCGTGTTTTTCTAAC
>CABEEA010000313.1_pt1 | contig 23966 bp, 20 predicted proteins | sample 3423201 | NCBI WGS metagenome assembly CABEEA01 (sample SAMEA5534333, study PRJEB31848) | metagenome | biome: tundra; feature: field; material: soil | place: USA | collected 2013-05 | depth 0.15 m | reverse complement strand
GAATTGCCTGAGCTAAACCCCTGGCAGCCAACCATAATCGCTAGGCAAAGCAGGACCATCCCAAGCTTGCCTGCCCTGTTACGCTGCACGGCACCAGTTGTCTGAAAGCATTTCATAGGTCTTTCCCAGGAAACGACAGCGCCAAGTCTCTCTACATCGATTCGGTGGTACACACTGAGTCTGGGCTTAGAACCAAGATTCGAACAGGTTTCGAAGGTACATGGCTGCGCCGTCGGAAGGTCACCGCCGGATGACAGCAGTTGCAGGCTCGCTCTGATCCTTTAAAAGAAGCTAACCCCAGCGAATGTTACGGCATCCATTGCGAACGCCAGTCGGACCTGCGTGTTCGGACATGCACCTCCGCGCGGCGCGGGAAGCAAACATCACTGCGCGGTTCCCTTGACTGCCTTGGGCAGCGACATCGGCGACAGGTCCGCGGGATGAGTTCTGGCGGGACTCAGCGACTGGTCTGCCTGCGGCATCGACCGTTCACATCGGCAAGGCTACCTGTTGATTCTGCAAGGTATAGCATCAACTTCCAGCCTGTTTTTGTCTTTCGTATTGGAGCCAAAATGGAGCCAGGCAAGGTAGCACAAATCTGCCTGCCGAGATTTGCCTCAAATCGACATGGCTTCGAGTTGCCATTACGTTGTTCCGCACGAAACGCTTCGGAAAACGTGAACCAGTAAGGACAGCGTGAGCACCAACCAGAGAAAAGATGGGCAGGGAGAAGGGAGGATGAGAACTTGGAACTCCAATCTCCTGGCGCCGAACTATTAAAGTAAGGACTCCGACTGCTCTGACGGTGTCGCTTAGGAATAAGCAAAAACAACTCTTCTCTCGCTCGGTTGTACCAGCAGAGGAAATGAAGATGGAAGGCGGCGCACTCGAACCCCGCGGCCTCTGCCGTGACAGCGAACGATCCACCTGTAAGAATTCATTGCTGCTGCCCGTCGCCAGCCGGAGCCAAGGCGGATTTCCGCCTTGTCCGTCACTCGGACGAAACTCCGGCTGTCATCCTTTAATTCGGTTGCGAACGAGATCAACTAAGACAACACACTATTGCTGCTGGGAGGAGTCCGGCGCGCTCGGAGCCTGTCCATCCTGGTGATGTCCCTGCCACTGTTCGTGCTTGCTTTGCATCGTGTCCCATTTCTTTTGCTGATTGGAATCAAGAAGCGCTCGGATCTGGTCGTCGGACGTCTTGTGGATCTGCATCATCTTGGATCGGCGATCCTCTTGCGAGACCGAGGAATCCGATCGCAGACTCTGCATTTGCGACTGTGCCGACTTCAAAATGTCTAGCACTTTTGGCTGCTGGTCCGAGGTCAGCTGCAGTTGCTTCGTCAGCATTTCCGTCCGCTTCGCTGGATCAAAATGGCCGCCACGCCCGTGTTCGGGGGGCGCACCCGCGGGAGCAGACTGCTGGTCGTTACTTCCGTTGTCTTGCGCGATGGCAGAAGACGCGACCGTATAGACGACGGCTGCCAGCAGAAGCGCGAGCAAACAATGTTTGAGCATGATGTTTTCTCCTGAGACTTTCGATTTGGGCCTGTTTGTATTAACCAGATTATGGGCCCGGAGTTGTGGAAGCGCCCCTACTTTTACGAATCTTTACTCGACACCGAAGGAGGGGAGTTCAGCGACAGAACGAAGGGATCCCTCTCGCATTTGAGGCGGGAATGATTTGGGCGCGACCGCCGCGGTCCTTCACTGCACGTTCGCACTCTGGAGCGATGTGAACAGACAAAACTTTACTTTAGCTTCGAGGGGATCAGATTATCATCGCATCACAGGTGGCCAGGCGCCGACCGCAGGGGAATGGCTAATGATCGCAACGGGTAGGCTTATTTTCCGGTGTCTGCTACTGGGCTTGACCCTGTTGCTCGTCTTCGATCACGCCCGCGCCCAGACTCAGCCCGCGCAATCTCAGCCCTCCCCACCGTCAGGAGGAACGATTCACGGCACCGTTAAATCCGGCAATATGCCGATTCCGGGAGCTGCTCTATCCATCTCTCTTGCATCCTCCGACCAGAAAATCACCACTTGGACCGATGTTGATGGCAGCTATTTCGCGGCGGTCCCTTCGCTCGGCTCCTACACCGTGCGTGCGCAGATGGTCGCGTTTGCCAACAGCACGCAGCAGGTCGTGATCGACGCTTCCCACCAAAACCTGCCCGTCAATTTTGAGTTGACTCTTTTATCCCGTACACGCGAGGCAAGTCCACAGCCCCGGAGGCCCAGTGGCCCGACTGTCGCTCAGCGTGGCTTTCAAGCTCTATCTGCGATGCAGAACACGACTGCTCAGGACGCGGGAAGTAATTCCATGAGCGACGTCGTGCCCTCGGGTATGCCGGTTCCAGGGATTGATCCGAACAGCGCGACCGAGTCCATCGCTGTTTCCGGCAATACGTCGAATCCCCTCAACTCGATGTCCGGGGACCAACTCGAGGAACGCATCAACGACGCTCGCCAGCAAGGCGGCGGGTTCGGAGGAGCCAGCGGATTCGGCGGCCCGGGAGGGTTTGGCGGCGGTGGACCCGGACGCGCGATGACGATCGTCGGCCGCCGCGGGTTCGACATTAATCATCCTCACGGGTCGATCTACTATGGAGTGGGCGATTCTGCGCTCAATGCCGCGCCTTATGCGCTCGCCGGGGAACCTGCGACGAACCCGGCATACTTGCAGAACAGCTTCGGCGGCTCCGTCGGCGGCCCGCTCAACATTCCTAAGATCTATCACGGTGGCGCGAAGACATTTTTCTTCGTCAATTACAACGGCAGGCGTGGGGAGAATCCGTTCGATCAGTTTTCTACAGTGCCCACTCTGCTAGAGCGGCAAGGGAACTTTTCGCAGACCTGTTACAAGTCATGCGCGGCGGGGGGGCAGCCGGTCGAGATTTTCAATCCCGCGACCAACACTCCTTTCCCGAACAATAGTATTCCGCAAATCAATCTTGCCGCGGCGGGATTGCTGCCGTACATCCCCCTGCCGAACCTGCCAGGGGATTATCAGAATTTTCATTTTGTCACTGCGGCGAACAACAGCAACGATGACCTGAACGTGCGGATCAATCACACTTTTGGAGCCGCCCCCACCGGCAGACGGCGTGGAGGGCGCGGCACCCCGCGCAACAACCTGACGTTTGGACTTCACTATCACGGATCGAGTTCCAGCATCACCAACCCATTTCCCACTGTCGGTGGCAGCACCGGCGTTCGCAGTTTTGACGTGCCTGTCGGCTACATTCGAAGCATCGGCAAACTGACCAACAGCGTTCGCTTCGACTTCAACCGCAGCCGGACGCGTACCCAAAATCTTTACGCATTTAATCAAAATGTTGCCGGCACGTTGGGAATCAATGGTGTCTCGGCGAATCCGTTTGATTGGGGTTTACCCAATCTTTCCTTCAGCGACATCGCCGGTCTTCAGGATGTCAATCCGCAGCTTTTGCGGAACCAGACCTACACACTTTCAGACAACGTCGTTTGGACTCACGGCAAGCACAGTTGGCGATGGGGGGGTGACTTCCGGCGCATCCAAGTCAACACCGAGACCAGCAGTAACGCGCGCGGCTCGTTCATCTTCACCGGCGTCAATACTTCTCAACTGATTGCTCCAGGCCAGCCCACCAGCGGAACGGGATATGATTTCGCCGATTTCCTGCTTGGACTCCCGCAGCAGACCTCTGTGCAGTATGGGGAGAACAACTACCATTTCCGCGGCGATTATTGGGACTTGTACGCGCAGGATGAGTGGAAGATGCGGGGGAATCTGACACTGAACCTCGGAGTCCGCTACGAATACGTTTCGCCGCTCACGGAACAGAACAATCGAATCGCGAACCTTGATCTCTCGCCCGCTGTGCTGAATCCGGCGCTGGGCACACCGGCGGTCGCTGTTGTTTTGCCCGGTCAAAACAGCCCTTACAGCGGAAGCCTGCCCGACAGCCTGGTACGGCCGGACCGTAATAATTTTGCTCCCCGCGTCGGTTTCGCCTGGAAGCCATTTTCCAAGACCGTCGTCCGCGGCGGGTATGGCATCAACTACAACACCGGAGCCTATCAGGGGATGGTGCAGCAACTGGCGTTCCAGCCTCCATTTTCGACGACGCAGACCAATATCCAAACCGTCGCCGGCGATCTCACGCTGCAGAATGGTTTCCCGACCTCTTCAACCAGCGGCATCACGAATGATTACGCGGTAAATCCCAATTATCGGTTGGGCTATGTGCAAATTCGCAATCTGGACATTCAGCAGCAGATTCGTCCGACGTTGTTATTGAACATCGACTACACCGGAACCAAGGGCACGGATCTCGACATTCTGGAAGCTCCCAACCGCACTGCAACGGGCATTCTGATTCCGAATGCACAGGCATTCACTTACCAAAACTCTGTCGGTGACTCCGAGGCTAATGCAGGATCGGTACGCTTGCGCAAGCGACTTTCGAATGGATTCTCCGTCGGCGGAATCTACACATTTTCCAAGTCGATCGACGATGCGTCATCCATCGGGGCGGGAGCTACTTCGGGATCGGGGCGCGCCGGACTCGGCGCCGGCGGCACCGCTGCTGGTGGAGGCGGCGGCGCCTCTAGCAGTGGGGCAGCGTCCGTGGCCCAAAATGCCCTCGACCTGTCCGCGGAGCGCGCGCTCTCCAGCTTCAATCAGACGCACAAGTTTACGGCAGACTACTTGTGGGAACTGCCGTTCGGACACGACAAACGCTGGCTCACCGGAGATACTCCGTTGCGCGCGATTTTTGGCGACTGGCAGTGGAGCGGAGACTGGACCATCGCTTCCGGATTGCCGTTCACACCGCGGATTCTGGGAAGCGCTGCCGAGGTCAATCGCGGGACGAATGGCACGGTACGACCCGACGTCGTTCCCGGAGAGTCAGTCGGCCTCTCAAATCCCTCGATTGCAGATTGGTTCAACACTGCAGCCTTCGCGTTGCCGGCAGGACCGTATGGCGATGCCCGCCGAAACAGCATCATTGGCCCGGGGACGCTTCTCTTCGATATGGCCTTTAGTAAGGTCATCCCGCTGAAGGAATCGCGCGTTCTCGAGTTTCGGGCGCAGGCCACCAATATTTTCAACATTCCGAATTACACATCGATTGACACGGTGTTCAACTCGCCGACGTTCGGCAGGGTGACCGGGGTTGGCGCCATGCGGCAGATTACGATGACCGCCCGGTTCCGCTTTTGAGGACATATAGATGACTTCGAATCTGATCCGATGGGCGAACAAGCCTCTGGCAATGTTGCTGGCGTTCGCCCTGATGTGCTCCTCTCTGCCCGCGCAGCAGCCGGCGGACTACACCTTTCGCGTTCAGACCGATCTGGTGCTGGTAAATGTGACCGTCAGGGACAAGAGCGGAAATCTTATACGCGGCCTCAAACCTGAGGACTTCACGATTCTCGAGGACAACAAGCCCCAGAAAGTCGTCTCGTTTGATGTAGAGAACATTGATGCCGTGGCAAATCAGGATGTGGCTCAGACGAAGCTTCTTCCGGGCCCGCCGACTGCGGAGGGAAGTGCGGCCAGTGCGGCCACTTCCGCTTCGGGTTCTGCGAATCAGTTTAAGGATCGCCGTCTGATCGTTCTGTTCTTCGATCTCTCCGCGATGGAGCCCGATGAAATCGATCGCGCCATCACTTCCGCCGAGCACTATGTCGACACGCAGATGGCCCCAGCGGACCTGGTCTCGATTGTGTCTCTGGGAAGTTCGTTGCTGGTCAACCAGGATTTCACGTCCGATCACGGGTTGCTCAAGAAACAGCTCCAGGCTTTCAGTGCAGGTAGCGGCCAGGGATTCGAGGAAGGTACCACAGGCACGACTGAAGGAACACCAGATACAGGCCAGCCATTTACCGCAGACGACACGGAATACAACATCTTCAATACTGACCGGCGTTTGGAAGCGTTGCGTTCGGTGGCGGAGAAACTTTCTCATCTTCAGCAGAAGAAGTCGCTGATTTATTTTTCCAGCGGCATGGATCGAACTGGCATCGAAAACCAGTCAGAATTGAGAGCAGCCATCAATGCCGCCGTGCGATCCAACATGGCGATCTACACCATGGATCTGCGCGGCCTGCAAGCCCTCGTCGCAGGTGGAGAGGCACAAAACGCGAGCCTGCGGGGCACTTCCGCATATTCCGGGCAATCCATGATCAACGCCCTGAATTCCAACTTCACTACGCAAGAAACGCTGGTCACACTCGCGAGCGACACGGGTGGACGCGCCTTTCTCGATTCCAACGATTTCACCCAGGTCTTCAAAGGAGTGCAACAGGATACGTCGACGTACTATCTTCTTGGGTATCGCAGCACCAATCCCGCCAGGGATGGGCGATACAGGCGTATCGCTGTGAAGGTGAATGTGTCAGGCGCGAAGAGCGACTACCGCCGCGGTTACTATGCGCCCGCAGATTACCAGCATTCTACGAAGGAGGATAAGGAACTTCAGCTTCAGGAAGAACTCGCCTCTGAGTTGCCCACCACAGATCTGCCCCTGTATTTGAGCACCGCTTACTTTCGCATGGAGGCCAACAAGTTTTTTATTCCAATCTCGCTGGTAGTGCCGGGCTCAGAAATCCCCTTCACGCGCAGCAGTGACCGGGATAAGGCAACTCTGGATGTGATTGGCCTGGTGCTGGACAGCGAACACCATCCAGTGACGAGAATTCGCGACACCGTCAAGCTCGCCGTGGATACTTCGTCAGAAGTTCGGAAAAAGAATGTGCAGTACGACACCGGGCTTAGCCTGCCTCCCGGCAAATATCACCTCAAGTTTGTGGTGAGGGAAAACCAAACCGGCCGCATGGGCTCGTTCGAAGCCGACCTGGACGTCCCGGATCTCAAGTCGAGGCCGCTCAAGATGAGCTCGATTGTCCTCGCCAGTCAACTTCAACCCGCGAAAAAAGGCGCGACTCCCAGCCCGCTGATTCGTGATGGATCGGAGATCATTCCAAACGTGACCCACGTCTTCTCTTCCGCGCAGCACTTGCGACTCTACTACGAAGTTTATGACCCAGGCCGGGCAACTGCGTCCGCCGCGCCAGAGGTAGGACAGGTCAAACCCGGCATTCACTTGCTGACGAACGTCGCGTTCTTCCGCGGCAAAGCCAAGGTATTCGAAACCTCCATCGTCGAGCTGACCGAATTGAATGCTCGCGACCGCAAGGCCGGGGTCTTCCAGCTCGACCTGCCGCTCAGCCCTCTGAAGCCCGGGTTTTACACGTGCCAGGTGAATGTCATCGATGACGCCGCCGGCCTTTTTCTCTTCCCCAGGCTGGCGGTTCTGATTCGACCCGAAAACCCCACTGGCACTCGCTAGGAATGAGCAGAGCTACCTGACATCATTCAGGATTGCCCCGTAACTCAAGAGCCTGGCATCCTCACATGCGTCTACGGCTGCGAATTGACCTCGAGCAGCAGATGATCTTTGAACTCCGCCGCCAGTTTCGCCACCCCATTGGCCGTCGCGTCTACCGTGCCGAGGTCTTTTCCTTCACTATAATCGCTGACCCGATATTTCCCGGGTTTCAGTCCACGCAGCTCGACTTCGCCTTTCCAATGGGACGGTGTGAAGAATGCGTAATACATTTTTCCGTCTTTCGCGATGGCATATCCCTCTGGCGTGTCATAGCCGGTCAAGTAAAGGTCCCTGAACTCCCCTTTCGAGAGCATTTTCTGGTTATACAAACCAATCCACTTCTTCCAACGCTCTTCTTTTGCCGCAGTCAGATTAACGTCCTTGAATTTCGGACCGGGATCGGGCCACACGAACTTGGTCCCCACCACGCCTCCGGCTCCAATCGTGGAAGCGAAATCGTCGCCGTGTTCTTTGAAGTCGTTGCCCACTTTTGTCATCGCGGAAAGTTCGACGTGGTCGCCGTAGACCGCCGATTCGGGCCCCAGCAATGCCTTATACATCTTGATCCGCCGTCGCACCTGCACCGCCCCCACCGGGTCGGCGGTCACCGCTTGGTCCATAAACGGCAACCAAGCGAGCGATGGCGGCGTACCGCACGGGCAGCTCTGGGTGACGCTCTGCGGCTTCAACGCTCGGGTCGTCTGGAAAATTATTTTGTAGACATCGCCCATCGCATTCACAGAATCCTGCGGCGATTTGTGATGATGCGCCGGGTTGTAGCAGGCCGGAACGCTGTAGATGTTGTCCAGCTTGCTGCCGTCGAATCCCCAGTCACGAATGAACTTCTCCGTCAGCTGCTTGTGATACGCCTGCACCTCCGGCAGTGCCGGACACATCACCGCCAAGCCGCGAGTCATGCGCGCATGCTTGCCATTCTTGTCCAGGATCAGCCACTCCGGATGCTCCTGCGCGACCTTCGACACTGAATATTTGTGCGATTCGTATCTTCCTTCACCATCCTCGACCGCGAGCGGCAGCCACCACAACTGTGCCAGCATGCCTTGCTTGTGGAAGTCATCCGTCATCTTCTGAATGGAATTGCCGGGGAAAGTATCGGCTCGCGGATTCCAGTCGCCATAAACGTCGAACCAGCGATCGTCAAGCGTCACCCACTTGATGCCCAGCTCTTTCAGCTTTGGAACCGTGCCCAGCATCTGCGCCGGGGTTACGTCGGCCTGGTATCCCCAGCCGCACCAACTCACGTTATAGGCTTCGCTCGACGGCGTCGGAAGTTCCCAGCCTTCTTTTTGCAGCACGCTCGACCAAATCCGCAGCGGCTCATAGAAGTCGCCCGAAAAAACTGAGACGAAACTGCGCGGAGTGGAGTACGTCTCGCCCGGCTTCAGTGTGATGTTGGCAGCGTAGTCCACTTCGGTATTCAGGCGTCCATCGGCTGCGACTCTCGCCGGGATCGCAGCGGAAATTGGAATCGTCTCCACGTGCCCGACCGCTTCGCCCACCTGGCGCGTCCAGAAAGCGACCACCGGGATTCCGCCACCATAGCCGCCTTTGACCATTTCTCCCATAACGTTCGGCTGCGAAAAAGCCGGCGTCAGCTTCACCACATCATCTTTTCCCCAGTCATAGCTTGCGCCATGAAAGGACCACATTTCCCACGGCTTTGCCTTCAAATCCCCCAGTCGCGCGTTCAACCGGCGCCGTTGATTCACGCTTTTTTCGAGTCTGACATCGGTCGCACCCGCGTTCTTGTATTCCACCGTGCTCAGCAGGAGGTTCGGAAATTTGTCATAGACTTCCAGCGCCAGCACGCGCTCCAAATCTATTCCCGACTTCCCGAGGGGGCGCGCCGGAATCTCGACCCGCTTGCCGACCCCCATCTTCCCGATCGCTTCGCGCACTTGGGTGTGCTGGAAGTCGAGCCGGAAATGCACATCTTTGCCCCCCACTCGCGCAAAATCGCTGTCCGCGGGAGTCCCGGCATTCGGTTCATCCAGGGAAAGCGTCTTCCCGTCACTCAACAGCGAGGCCTGCACATAACCATCCGGCCTCACCTGAAACTCGGCCGCGCTCGTTGTCAGAATTATTGGGCCGCCCTCCTTCACGTCCACCTTGATCGTGGAAGGCTGGGTGGATTCGGGCTTGGTCAATGGCAATTTCAGACGCGAGTCCGGTGACTTCGAGCAATTTGCCAGCAGGAAAGTGAGACCGAGCGTCGTACCGAGAATTATGCCGACCAGCGCCCTACTGTGTTTGCCCGCGATCATCACGAACCTCCTCTACTTGATGTTCCACCATCAATGACTCCGCTAGCCTGCGCAATGGCGTTTCCGTCAGTCCGCGACAAAATATCGCGGTTGACAAAAGCTATAAAACGAAAGTAAAAGTAATCGTTCGTAATATACACCGAAAGATCGCTTCCTTAAACCACGTGAAGTATATTTGTTGAGCGCGATCAGAACTGAACCGACGCCCTTGGAACCTGGCCAGACTGGCTTCGGCTTCCCGCAGCTGGCAGCGCGCGCGCCTCGACAGCTCCAGTTCGCGCTGAAGTTTTACTTCCGATTGCAGCGCGAGCGATTGAACGAATGGAAGATGGGAAATGGCGGGTGCTAAGATTTCTGTGATTTCTGCGCTCCACCTCGAAATCTGATGCCTTCGAACGGTTTGCTCAACGAAGAACGCCGCCGTGAAATCCTTGAGGTCCTGCACCGGGATGGACGCGTGCTCGTCAAGAATCTGTCGCGGCATTTCCGTATTTCGCAAATCACAATCCGCAAAGACCTGGAATTCCTCGACGGCCAGGGCGTCATTCAGCGCACCCACGGTGGCGCGCTGCCGGTGCAAGGCGGTGCGCTGCTGGATCCGACGCTCCGTGAGAAAGAGAAGCTCCACCGCAAGCAGAAGGCTCAGATTGCTGACGCCGCCGTGCGCCTTGTGGAAGAAGGCCAGTCCGTGCTGCTGGATTCCGGGACGACGACCACGGCCATTGCTCGGGCCCTGAAAGACATGGCGCAACTCACCGTGATCACGAACGCGATCAACATCGCGGCAGAACTTGCGGGCACGCACATTGAAGTGATCCTGACCGGAGGCACGCTGCGCAAGAATTCCTTTTCGCTGGTCGGTCCCCTGGCGGAGCGCGCGCTGCGCCAGCTCAGCGCAGACATTTTGTTTTTGGGCGTGGACGGCTTCGACACCAAGGCCGGTCTTTTTACTCCGAATTTATTAGAGTCTGAGGTCAACCGGGCTATGGTTGAAATCACCCGCAGGACGATTGCAGTTTGTGACTCCAGTAAGTTCGGTCATCGCAGTCTCTGTAACATCATGCCGCTAACAGCCGTGCATGAAGTGATTACAGACAAGCAGATACCGAAAGCGGATTTGTATGCGCTGCAAGAGGCCGGAGTGAAAGTCACTTTGGTCTGAGCGGAGTTCAATCGACCCAATGAGATCGATGGAAATCGTGGAACGGGGCCAGTACACGCTGAGCGAGATTTTTTCCCAGCCCCAGTGCTGGAGCGCTTGTCTGGCAAGGCTGGCAGCCAGCGCTGTCCGAAATCCATCGCAGGCCCGGAAACTCTGATTCGTTCCTGGACGCGTGCCTGCGACGTTCGAACTCGCACACGGCCGCTAAAATCGGCAATAGCGCTTCGTATTTAGCGAAAAGCGCCTGAGGCTTGCTCATGTCCAACCTCGATATCGCAATCGCCGGAGAGATCAATCTTGACCTGATCCTCTACGGTCTGCCCGAGCAAATGCCCACGGAACGCGAGTTGCTGGCCAGCGGCTTCACCGTAACTTTAGGCAGTTCCTCGGCCATCCTGGCGCATAACCTGGCTGCTCTTGGCAGCCGCGTGGGATTCGTCACCAAGGCCGGCAAAGATTCCTTCGGAGAGCTGGCGATGGAACGCCTGCGCGCGGGCGGTGTGGACCTTGCCCGCGTGGTGCATGGCGCAAAGTCCGGCGTAACCTTCATTCTGCCGCATGGAATCCAGCGCCACATCCTCACCTATCCCGGTACGATCTCCGAGTTACGCTTTGAGGATCTCGACCTCGATTATCTGGCATCCGCGCGTCACTTCCATATGTCGTCGCTGTTTCTACAGCGTGAACTATTGCCGGATGTGCCCGAACTCTTTCGGCGGATGAAGTCCGCCGGCCTAACTACTTCGCTCGACACGAACGACGATCCCGACGACCGATGGGACGGCGTTCTTGAAGAGGTCCTGCGTCACGTGGATATCGTGCTACCGAATGAGCACGAAGCAATGAAGATGTCCCGGGCTGACAACCTGGAAACCGCGCTCTCGCGGCTTGCCCAAAAGGTGGGAACCGTCGTAGTCAAAATGGGCGCCAGGGGAGCCGTTGCCGTTCGCGAGGGACAGCGATTCAGCGCACCCGCCGTGCCGGTAACGGTAATCGATCCGATTGGCGCAGGTGACAGCTTCGACGCCGGCTTTCTCCACCAATTTCTGCGCGGGGAGGATCTCACGACTTGCCTGGACTTCGGCAACCTATGCGGAGCATTCTCCACCACCGACTGCGGAGGCACGGAAGCGTTCCGCGACGCAGCGCGAATGCAAGAATTTCTCTTTCGAAACCACGCCAGGAATCAAGCGCACTACCTCACCAATGCAGATCGGGAGTAGAAGCTCTGGCGCCAGACTGCGAGTGTTTCCTACCTACAGACCTAGGCAATGCTGATACCGGCTCCGCAGAAGGGCCTTTTCTACTACCGGAAGGCCGCGACCAAAGGAGCGAAGCCGAACTAAATGCGCCGAGCCGCGTAAATACAGGGATTTAGGTTGGTGCCGGGAGGGGGAATCGAACCCCCACAGTCCTTTCGGACCTGCGGATTTTAAGTCCGCTGCGTCTGCCAATTTCGCCATCCCGGCTCGCGTTCATTCTAGCTTAGGGATGCCGCCAGGCACTGTCTTTCGAAGAAACGCAGTTCAGTAGAAACGCAGCTATGAAAGGACTAGGCGTGAGCCGCAGCCGATGCGCTGCCTGACGCCGCAGGTGGGATCGCTCGCTGCTTGCGCATCGCCTCGTGAAACTGTTCCGCCGTGAGTGACTCGCCATAGAACAACTGCAGTAATGGATCATCCGCGTCCGCGGACGGCGATTTGGCGGTGCTGGGTTCCGATTCCAATCCCTCGGGTTCTACCAGCAACTCGGGCAACAGCGTGCGGTTTTCGTTGAGCACTCCCAGAAATTTTTCCACGGCGGAGCGATGTTCCGGCGTCGCTTGCGTGAATTCGATACCCATGCCCTTGTCCGGATGCATAATCCGCACCACCCCCTGGGCCCGCACTTCCACCCCGCCAGCCCGCATGGACAAAGCCACGCGACTCGATGCAGGAAACGGCGATGCAATCTCCAAATAGCATCCGCCCAGGCTCAAATCGGTAAGCTGGCAACGAATCGGCGGATCGTCCGGTTCCGCTTCGGGAGAATTATGTTTGAGCCACTCTCGCAACTGCCGCGTTGCCTCCGGCGAGATCTGCTGGAAGCGTACTCCCGCCTGGTCGGCCCCCCCTTCCCAAGCAAACTCAGCAGGAAGTTCCAGAGAAGTCTGCGTTCCGGGCAAGGTGAAGACGATCTGCCAGCGTCCCGTGGGACGGCGCGTGCGCGGAATGTTGACCGCCATCCCTCCTTCGCTCAGGTCGATGGTCGTCACCTTCATGTTGCCGCCAACTCCGGGGTTGCGCATGACCACGGGAATCTGCACCACGACCCGCGCGTTGCGCCGCCGCTCGCTCTTCATCAGGGCACGGGCCGCCCGGAAACTCGACTTGGCACGTTCACTGGATACCGGCCTGTACAGCACGAAGTGCGCTCCCACATCAAACACGGCCTTCAGACCAACGATGGGTTCGACAATGGCCACCGCGACCGCTTGCTTGTTACAGGGAGCGATGCGGGCACTACGCAGCACATCATTGGCGCCGTCGTCGGCGCAGTCGACAATGATCGCCTCAAACCGCTGCCGGGTCAGCTTGCGCAAGGCGCTGTCGGCGTCTGCGCACAACTCCACTGCAATGTCCAGATCGCCCAGCACCCGGCGCAACACTCGTACGATCTTTGCGTCCGAACACAGCAACAACGCTTTCAGGCTCATGGATGGGTCCATCTCTAATGCAGTGAACTCAAGGGGTCCGATTGCAGGCCAAATGTCTTTCCGCGGGCCTCCGAGGCAGCCTGGGGACCGCTCTACGGGACTCCCTGCCTGCACTCTATGTCCATCGACCCGAGCGATCAATGTTTCTGCTCCAGCAGGGGTTACGGCCGTAACCTGCAAGTCCTTTCAGCTTCTGCCACAGCCTGATGGGCGGCAGCCGCGCAAGAATGGGAAGCGACCGGCGTCCCTGGGTTGGGAGTCGAGAGTTGGGGAGTCGAAAACGGCCGAGAGTTGGACCGTTCCGCCATAAGTGTTTTATTTACGTACGTTTGAACCAAGCGAGCTCTTGTTCCGGCAGGAGATTTCCATTGACTTTCAATTCAAATTGACTGTAAGCTATTGAGTCTCCGATTAGCTTTGCGTTCGGATCAGTCTTGGGTCCATTTCTGTCCACGCGAAGCCCGCGCTCCAAGTTGAATCCTGTAGGCGACGCGGAGAATCATATAGATAGACGGAAATTGCGGTTTCATCTCCCTTAAGTGGAAAGGCATTTTTCATGGCCAAGCGACGCGGAAATCCTAACTGGGGCAAGCCCGAGCCGATCGGGCCCATCACCCCGACCATCACCGAATTTGAACAGGTTGTGCGCGAGTACAAGCTCTCCCCCGACCAGTATCTGCGGTCGACGCGCCTGCGTGAGTGGGCCCGCCGCAACAAGAACTCGAAGTACATCCCCGAACCCCTTCTGGAAGCCTGGGGCTTCGAGATCGAGTCCACCCTGTAACCGCAGAAGTGAGAACAATTTGAGGGTCGCTCCTTAATGCGAGATAGGAGCGGCCCTTTCTGTTTGCCGGGTCTTAGGTGATCGGTTAGGTCTTAGGTCGTAGGTGTTGGTTCCCAGGCAAGAAAACTCGCTGCGGCGTAAACTTCCCTGTGAAAACCGACGCCTGAGGCCCGAGACCTAAAACCTACGACCTAAGACCTGATGCTAAACGTCCTGCAAATCCCGCCCGCCGAACTCTTCGCCCTCCTGGCCGCGATCGGCTTCGCCGCCGGCCTGAATCTCTATGCCACGGTCGCCGTCCTGGGACTGCTAGCCCGCTTCGGCCATCTCCCCTTGCCCCCGGGACTGCAATTGCTAGCAGGCTGGCCAGTAATCGCCGCCGCCATCACACTCTTCATCATCGAATTCTTCGCCGACAAGATCCCCGCCTTCGACCTGATCTGGAATGCCCTGCACACCTTCATCCGCGTCCCCGTGGCAGGACTGCTGGCCTACCGGGCAACCAGCCAGCTTTCTCCCGAGCACCAACTCTTGGCCACGCTGCTAGGCGCCGCCGTCGCCCTGATCGCGCACAGCGGCAAAACGGCGGCGCGCGCCGCTGTGACGCCTTCCCCAGAACCGTTCTCAAACATCACGCTAAGCCTGGGTGAAGACGTGCTCGCCATCGGCCTGACCTGGCTGGCCACGCGGCATCCGTATGTAGCGGGCACGCTGGCCACAATCTTCGTCGTAATCATCGTCCTCCTGACGCACTGGGTAATCCGCGCCATGCGCGCCCTGTTCCGCGGCGCCGAACACGAACTGGCTGGCTGAGGCGAGCAGTCAAGTGTGGGAGCGGAAGACGACCGGCATATCGGATTGAATGTTTTTCTGCTAAATCGCGTAAAATCCCTGCTTTCTTTGGTTTACGGGGATGGGATATGGACGTTTGGCGGTAAAATATTGACAACAAATGACTTGCTGGCAAAATATTGCGGAATAAGGAGTTAGAAGGATCGGCGGAATGGCGCAGAGTCGATACTGACGGTCGGGTGGATTTCTTTTTAGGAGATTTTGTGCGCACGAGATAAGTATGCGCTTTCTATATCCTCAGTAAAGGTTGTTCGTCACAGTCCGATGCTGAGGGCTGTGGAAAAGCGAAATGCCCAGAAAGCTTGGCTTTTACGTGGGCCGAGCTTCGTCAGAGAAAAGGTATCTTGCTCCCCTGAGCCAAGCCGCAGGGTGGGGCATCGGTGCTGCCCCTCGCCATGATGTACAAGTAGTAGCGCCGCCCACCACCACTGCCTCTCAAAGAACAGCAGATTCCTCACGGCAGAAAAAGGCCGTTCGGAATGACAAAACTGTAAGGATTTATCTGAAGATTTGCACAATGAATCACCCGATGCCGCAAAGCCCGCGCCATGAGAAATCCCGTCATCCCGACGTAAATCACTCTCTCTCGCTCGCCATGATGTACACGTAGTAGCGCCGCTCACGCATAACTGCCACTCCACAGGACAGCAGATTCCTCCGGCAAAAAACGCCGTTCGGAATGACAAAACTTTAAGGTTTTATCTGAAAATTTGCAGCATCAACGGTCACAATGCGCCTGTGCAAAACATCGCCCCAGAATCCCCATCCGGAAAGGCCGCCTGCGCGAGGAAGACTTACGCGGCTTGGCAGCGACAAACTCGAATACATCCGCGCATACGCGAGGTTTTTCGCAGCATGACCGCCTCTGCTAGAATCGCGTCAAGATGAGCCCCCAGGCCCCATTCACCGACGTCCCCGATGCGATTGAGGAAATTCGCGCCGGCCGCATGATCGTGGTGGTCGACGACGAAGACCGCGAGAACGAAGGCGACCTCACCCTCGCCGCCGAGAAGGTCACGCCCGAAGCCATCAACTTCATGGCGAAATACGGACGTGGCCTGGTCTGCCTGGCGATGACCGAAGAGCGCCTCGAGCACCTGAACATCGGTCCCATGACCTCGGAGAATACTTCGCAGTTCGGCACCGCCTTCTGCGAGGCCATCGACGCACGCAAAGGCGTGACGACGGGCATTTCCGCCTACGACCGCGCCCGCACGATTCAGGTCGCGATCGATCCGGCGACGAGGCCTGCCGACCTGGCGCGTCCCGGACACGTCTTCCCTCTTCGCGCGCGCAAAGGCGGAGTGCTGGTGCGCGCTGGCCAGACGGAAGCTTCGGTTGATCTGGCGCGGCTCGCGGGCATGGTGCCCGCTGGAATCATCTGCGAAATCATGAAGGACGATGGCAGCATGGCCCGCGTCCCCGACCTGATCGAGTTTTGCCGCGAGCACCAGATGAAGATGCTTACCGTCGCCGAGCTCATCCGCTACCGCATGTCGCACGAGCGCTACGTGCATCGCGTGGGCGAGGCTCTGATCGACACGCGCTTTGGCGAATTCCGGATGATCGCCTACGAAAGCGAAGTCGATGGCGGCGAGTCACACGTCGCTTTGATTCGCGGAGATATCGAGCATAGCAAAACACCTGTTCTGGTCCGCATGCACGCGCACTGCTTAATGGGAGACGTCTTTGGAGCGACGGGCTGCGAATGCCACGCCACGCTGGAAGGCGCGCTGCGCCGCATTTCCCAGGAAGGACGCGGAGCGCTGATCTACCTGCACCAGACCTCGCAGGGATTTTCCATCGAAAAGGTCGGCGAACGAACCGCGATCGGCTTTCATCGCGGGCAGAGGCTTCCTGCGTTGTACGACAACGAAAAGCAAATTCAACGCGAGGTTGGCATCGGCGCACAGATTCTGTCGGATTTGAACCTGCACCGCATCCGGCTGCTCACCAATCGTCCCAAAAAAGTGGCCGCGCTCGAAGGCTTCGGCATAGAAATCGTCGAACAGGTTCCAGTGGAGTTGCAGGAAGTAAAGGCAGGAAAAAACTGAGGGCCGCGGGCTGCGGCCCCGAATCTAAAAGGGTTTGCGCACCACGACTTCGCTGTCGCGAATAAAGAACTGCGCCGAGCAGTGCTCCGAGCCACAAATAACCGGCAGCAAACCGTTAATTTGTTTGCGCGTGATCAGCCCCAGCATGCCGCAGGAAGGACACGAGAGCACAGCCCAGTACGGATCTTCCTTCTCGCCAATCTCCCCGGCATTTTCCAGCACGAAGACAGTACCCGGCTGCATCTGTTCCGGAATCCACTCACTGAGAAGGTCCAGTTCAGCGACCATGTGTTCCTCCTTGTGTCCCTGGTGCTCGTTCGTGCTCATCCCAACGCTTGCCTACGAAACTTTTTTAGCACGCTTGCGGTAATCAGGCGAAGTTACCGAAGTATTCGCCTTTCCGGAGACGACCCCAGCCCGCACCTGCCGCACCGCGTCGCTCAGGCACACCGCCAGAATCGGCTGATCCGAATTCTTCAGAATGTCGACGATCTGGCGCGCGGAAGTCTCGAGATAGAGATGCGTTCCGTCGGTCAGCAGGTGATAGTCGGAGGTGCGGCTGACGATTTCGGCCAGTCGTTTGCCGAACTCGCGGTCGAGGAAGCGCATGACCTTGCGTACGCCCTGCAGCGAAAACCCCTTGCGCCGCAGTTCGCAGATCACGGCCACTTCGGTCAGGTGATTCATCGAATACAGCCTGCGATGCCCTTCCCGCTCCGGCTTCACCACTCCACGCTCATCCCACCACTGGAGCTGGCGAGGCGTGATCCCCGTCAAGGCGATCACCTCGTGCGATGTGAATCGATCCTGCATGATCCTCCAGATATGTTTGAAACAATCCTCAAGTCGAATGTTTTAAACATTTTAGGCATGGAAGGGCGAAGGTCAAGGAGAGAATCGGTGGAAAAGGGGTGACTAAGAGAGTTCCTGCCGGGCCAGATCCAAGCCGCCGCCGACGAAGTGGACAATCTCCAGACGGTCGCCCTCATTCAGCTGAGTCTCGGTCCAGCGGTCGCGCGGCACGATGTCGCGGTTGAGTTCGACGGCCACACGGTCGGCCTTCATGCCGAGGACCTCCACGAGCGCCGCGAGCGTAAAAGGAGCGCGAGCATCGCTAAAATCACGCTCGTCCCCATTGATCTGAAGTTTCATTTCACAGAAGCCCGGGTCGAGGGAAGCGCGGAGGGAAGTTCCCGCTTGGAGAACCTTCTAACCCACTCGCGCTGTTCCGGAGTTTCGGGCACGGGTAGATCTCGCACATCGCTGATCATTTTTAGTGCGTCGTCTGGCGTGCTGCCGCCCTTGACAAGCACTGCGGCAGCGATCATGCCCGAGCGGCCGATGCCCTGCCGACAATGAACGGCCACGTTTCTGCCTTGTCGCAGCATTTCGCCTATTTTCCCCACCGCCTGCGAGGCATCATCCCAAGAGGGCGGCACACCTCGGTCCTCCACTGGGAGCGCCAGGAAGAGGAGCCCGCGCGCCTGAGCAAGGTTAGATTCCGGACCGAGCTGCAGGTCTTCGTTTTCTTGAGGTGTGAGAAGCGAGACCACGGCATCCACTCCGGCTTTTCGCCAACCAGAGATCTCGTCTTCCAGCCAGTCGCCCCCACGGGGCCGCGAAGAGATTGCGAGCTTGCCCGGCCAGGTGCCGTTAATCCAATAAAGCTTAGGGTTCATTCGTCCTATCCATGGCCAGATTCCAGCTTATTCTCTCACGATTATCTCGCGTGGAAGAGCGTCCACATCGACTCCTCGGGATCTCAAAACCTTGATGCGGTGGTTCCCTAGGATCGTTCCGTCGGGTCTCGTCTTGAGTCAATCTTTCTGTCCTGGCAAGAGGCTCTTCTTCAGAATCTCGTTGAAATTCGGTTGAATTGGTACATCTTCGACGCGACGAGTGAACTTTCAGGATGCAGAGGCTTCAGAGGAGGATTTGCCACGGAACTCTACTCCGAGCGCCGCAGCGCGAACTTCCGCGTCGCTGTCCGCCCTTCGTAGTTGGCTTGCACCAGCAGCGACGAATCGGGCAGGGCTGCTTCCTCGACCTCAATCTTGATCTCTGCCGCACCGCCGGAATCGGCCACCGCCTGGGTATAGAACGGCGCAGCACCGGGACGGGCAAAGCGGAAGGTCAGGCGCGCACCGGGGGCCGCCGCGCCTCCCTCGGTTACGCGCAACTGCATGGTCAGGTTGCGATTGGCGTGAATCGACTCGGAGTTCAGCCACTGCACGTCCAACTCTTTCACCGCAGCCAAGGCTTCCGCTTCAGGATGATCCAGAACGTTGTCGAGCTTGCCTTCGCGGATCGCGTCCAGCACCAGCCGGTGCTGCTCGCGGAGTTGCTGCTCTTTCTGCGCGTCCCCGAATTGTGCTTCGGCGGCCTTGGCGGCGTAAGAAGTGGCCTTCTTGCCAATGCAGCGCCCGCGCACAAAGACCTGGGACTGCAGCAGGAGTTCGCTTTCACGCGCTTCGCTCTGCACGTGGTAGATGGTGTCGCCGTGCTTCACGTCGGTATTGAAGCCGAAAATCATAGGGATTGTGTGATTTGGTAATTGCGTAATTGGGTAATTTCGTAATTGCAGACCCTGGTTTTGCGATGGAACGCTGATTTTTCAATTGCACAATTACCCGATTACACAATTACCAAATAATTCCTTTCCATTTCCGCGAAATGCCGGCCCGGTAGCTTGACACTGTTGAGTGTAAGCCCATAATCTAGAACGTTTAAGTAAAGCTTGGCGCGAATTATATATACCTCGTCCTATGCCCGACAATTACTTCGCACGCTACCTCCCGTTTTTGATCCATATTCTTATGGCTGGCGGGATTGCGACTGCGATTATCCTGCTTTCCTGGCTGATTGGACAACGTAAACCGACCCGCGCCAAACTCTCCGCTTACGAATGCGGCATGACCCCGGTCGGCGACTCCCGGCAACGCTTCTCGGTAAAGTTCTACCTGGTCGCCATGTTGTTCATTCTGTTCGATGTTGAGGCGGTTTTCATCTATCCGTGGGCCATCATTTTGCGCGATCTGAAGCGCTTCGGGCTGTGGGAGATGCTGGTCTACCTGGGAGTTTTCCTCGTCGGATTCTTCTATGTCTGGAAGAAGGGCGTTCTGGACTGGGGCGAAACTTCCGCCAAACGGGGGAACTTCTAATGCCGCTGACCCCAGCTATTACCGATCTGGAGGAACTGAAGAACCATCCGGCGGTGGCTCGCCTTGTGGGCTGGAAGGCGGAGGCAGTGACGGGCGTGAAGTTCGATCGCGAAGAAATGACGATTTATATCGATCGCGACCACATCCGCGAGGCCTGCGTCGTCCTGAAAGAGGATCCCGCCTGCCCCTTCAATTTCCTTTCCGACGTCACCTGTGTGGACTGGTATCCGGCGGAGCCCAGGTTTGAGGTGGTCTATCACCTGCTTTCGATCCCGGAGAAAGAGCGGGTTCGGTTGAAGGTTCGGCTGGACAGCGCCAGTCCTGCAGTCGAGTCGCTCACTTCGGTCTGGCCGGGGGCCAATTATTTTGAGCGCGAAGTTTTCGATCTGTTCGGCGTTCGGTTTACCGGGCATCCTTATCTACGTCGCATCCTGATGCCCGAGGATTGGGAAGGCCACCCTCTGCGCAAAGATTATCCGGTGGAGGGCTACCGCTAGATGGCCCATCTGAACCCCACTCCAGTGCTGGAGCCCGGGCAGGATCGCACCATGATCCTGAACATGGGCCCGCAACATCCGTCGACCCACGGAGTGCTGCGCGTTCTGCTCGAGATTGACGGCGAGACGGTCGTGCGCATGATGCCCGACATCGGCTTTCTGCACACCGGCATTGAAAAGACCTGCGAAGCCAAGTTCTACCAGCAGGTGGTGCCGCTGACCGACCGCATCGACTACCTGTGCCCGATGACCAACAATCTCTGCTACGTGCTGGCGGTGGAGAAGTTGCTGGGTCTGGAGATCCCGCCGAAGGCGCAGTGGCTGCGGGTATTGCTCAACGAGCTGACGCGCATCAACTCCCACCTGGTTTGGCTGGGCACGCACGCGATGGATATTGGCGCGCTCACGGTCTTCTTATACTGCTTTCGCGAGCGGGAAGAAGTTTTGAAGATGTTCGAGATGGTCAGCGGACAGCGGATGATGACCTCGTACTTCCGCGTGGGCGGAATCGCGCTGGAACCACCGCTCGGATTCTTCGATCGCGTACGCGACTTCGCCGGCTACTTTCCGTCGAAGGTGGATGAATACGAGAATCTGCTGACTGGGAACCCCATCTGGGCCATGCGGACCAAGGGCGTGGCCCGGATGACGGCGGAAGATGCGATCGCACTGGGTGCAACCGGCCCGACCCTGCGCGGCAGCGGCGTCGACCTCGATCTGCGGCGTGATATGCCGTACTCGAGTTACGAAAAGTTTCAGTTCAAAGTCCCGGTATCGCAGGAAGGCGACGTCTTCGCGCGTTACATGTGCCGGGTGCAGGAACTGCGCGAGTCGACCGCGATCGTGAGACAGGCGCTGGACGGCATGCCGGAAGGTCCGATCAAGGCCGACGCTCCAGGGATAGTGCTGCCCGACCGCGAAAAGATGAAGACGCAGATGGAAGCGCTCATCTACCACTTCAAAATCATCACGGAAGGCTTTGCCGTGCCGGCGGGCGAGGTGTATCAGGCGGTAGAATCGCCGCGCGGCGAGATGGGCTATTACATCGTCAGTGATGGAACTGCGAAGCCCTACCGCGTGCATATGCGGGCGGCTTGCCTGGCCAATCTGCAGACGCTTCCGAAGATGTGCGAAGGACGGTTGCTGGCGGATGTGGTCGCGGCAATTGGGAGTATCGATATCGTGCTGGGGGAGATCGACCGGTAAGAGATTGGGTAATCGGGTAATTGAGCAATTGAGTTTTCGCAGTGAGTTCACAACCCGAGCAACTTCGGGATCGGACGAAGGCATTCGCATTGCGCGTGATCCGGCTGTTTCGCTCGCTGCCATACCGGACGGACTGCCAGGTACTGGGCAAGCAACTGTTACGCTGTGCTACGTCAGCGGCGGCGAATTATCGTGCGGCATGCAGGGCGCGGACGAAGGCAGAGTTTATCGCTAAGATGGGTGTAGTAGTAGAAGAGGCGGATGAAGCGATTCTCTGGCTGGAGCTTTTGACTGAGTCAGGGATTGTGCGGACCGAGAAAACGGAATCTCTTCTGTCTGAAGCCCGTGAATTGACGGCGATCTTCACGGCATCGCGGCGAACGGCAAGGGGAGCAGCTTAGGTTTTTCAATTGCATAATTACCCGATTACACAATTACTCAATGAAGTTCTCTGACGAATTCGAAGCGCGTTTCGCGGAGATGGTGCCGCACTATCCGACCAAGCGGTCGGCGCTCGTCCCGACTCTTCTCTACGCTCAGGATGAGGTGGGATTTCTTAGCGACGAGGTGATCTTGGAAATTGCCAACCGCCTGGACCTGACCGAACTCGAAGTGCGCAACGTGATCAGCTACTACTCCATGCTGACCACGAAGCCACGGGGCAAGTTCAACGTGCAGGTGTGCACTAATATCAGTTGCATGGTGTGCGGGGGTGAAGAAATTTTGCATCACTGCTCGAAAAAGCTGGGCGTGGGACACAAACAAACTACGCCCGACGGCCTGTTTACGCTGGAAGAGGTGGAGTGCATCGGCGCCTGCAGCTGGGCTCCGGCGGCGCAGGTCAATTACGATTTTCACGAGAACCTGACGGCGGAAAAGATGGACAGGATTCTCGACGAGTACAAGAAGAAGGCAACGCAGTAAGAGAAGATTGAGTAATTTGGTAATTGGGAAATTGAAAAACCTGCAGCCTGCATAACCGAGATTTTAGGTTTTCAATTTCTCAATTACTAAATTACACAATTACTCAATTACAAAATTACTCAATTAACATGGCTGACCTGGTTTCCCATCCCGACGAGGTGAAAGTCGTCTCCCGGCGCTTCGGCAAGGGTGCGGCCAATATCGACCGCTATCTCGAACTGGACGGCTACAAGGCCGTGCAGAAAGCCATCGCGATGGGGGCGGACGCCATCATCAACGAAGTCAAGGCGTCGAATCTGCGTGGCCGTGGCGGCGCTGGCTTCCCCACCGGATTGAAGTGGTCGTTCGTACCCAAGCAGTCGGCCAAGCCGAAATACGTGCTGTGCAACGGCGACGAGAGCGAGCCCGGCACCTGCAAGGACCGTCTTATCTTCGAACACGATCCGCACGCCGTCATCGAAGGAGTGATGATTGCGGCGCTCGCCGTCGGCGCCAAGTCCGGCTACATCTACGTGCGCGGCGAATACCGCTACCTGCTCGAGATCATGGAGAAGGCCGTGGCCGACGCTTACGCGCGCGGTTTCATCGGCAAAAACATCTTCGGCTCCGGCGTTGACCTCGAGATATTCACTCATTCCGGCGCGGGCGCTTACGAAGTTGGCGAAGAGTCGGCGCTGATGGAGTCGCTCGAAGGCAAGCGCGGCATACCGCGCATTCGTCCTCCCTTCCCGGCAGTGGTCGGTCTGTGGGGCGGCCCAACCGTGATCAACAATGCCGAGACCCTGGCCAGCGTGCCGCACATCATCCTGGGCGGCGGCGAATGGTTCGCCAATCTGGGCACGCCCAGAAACGGTGGGACCCGCCTGTTCTGCATGAGCGGCGAACTCGAAAAGCCCGGCGTGTACGAGCTGCCCATGGGCTACAACCTGAAGAAGATGATCTACGAAGTTTCGGGCGGCATGAC
>CABEEA010000103.1_pt1 | contig 31795 bp, 21 predicted proteins | sample 3423201 | NCBI WGS metagenome assembly CABEEA01 (sample SAMEA5534333, study PRJEB31848) | metagenome | biome: tundra; feature: field; material: soil | place: USA | collected 2013-05 | depth 0.15 m | reverse complement strand
CTGAGCGGTGGGAGACAAGGAAACGAAATGAAAAAAGAAGGAAAGAACATCGCCAAGGCGCACTCGGCAGTCGAGAAGCGCCCCTACGTTCTGCAGGACGCGGTTCCGCTCCTGCAGAAAGTAAAGTACGCAAAATTTGACGAGACCGTCGAGCTCACGCTGCGGTTAGGCGTTGATCCGAAGCATGCCGATCAGATGGTCCGCGGTACGGTCGTTCTGCCGCACGGACTGGGCAGGTCGAAAAAGGTTCTGGTCATCGCTACCGGCGACAAGATTAAAGAAGCGGAAGCGGCGGGCGCCGATTTCGCGGGCGGCGAAGAGATGGTCGAGAAGATCACTAAAGAAAACTGGACCGACTTCGACGCGCTGATCGCCACACCCGACGTGATGAAGTCCGTTGGACGTTTGGGCAAGATTCTAGGTCCGAAGGGCTTGATGCCGAATCCGAAGACTGGAACGGTTACCTTCGATGTAGCCAAGGCAGTTCAGGAAGTGAAGGCCGGCAAGGTCGAATTCCGCACCGACAAGACGGCGCTCGTCCACTGCCCGGTCGGCAAGATTTCGTTCTCGCCTGACAAGTTGATTGAGAACGCCACCGTGCTGATCACCAGCGTGATCAAGGCCAAGCCGTCCGTGGCCAAGGGCAAGTACATCAAGGGCTGCACCTTGAGCTCGACGATGGGGCCCGGGATTCTGCTGGATGTTGCGCCCATCGAGGCCGCAGCGAAGGCATAAACATAAGCGCCGGGCTGCGCCCGGCGGACAGCCGAGGGCGGCTGTCCCCACATAAGACTGGAAGGACCGAACAATGGCGGTTACTAAAGCGAAGAAGACGGAGCAGGTCGAGAAGCTGAGCAAAGACCTGCAGAATGTTTCGAACGTGGTCGTGGCGACGTACACGAAAATGACTGTGCCCCAGGACTACGAACTGCGCAAGGCTCTGCGCGGCGCGGGCGCGAAGTATCAGGTGGTCAAGAACACGTTGGCCGAGCGTGCGGCTAAGGGCACCAAGGTCGAAGGGGCTTTGAAGGATCTGGCGGGCGTGACCTCGATTGCCTATACCACGGGCGATCCGGTAGCGATGGCCAAGGCGCTGACCAAGTACGCCAAAGACACGCCGGAGTTCACTTTCAAGGTCGGCGTGGTCGAAGGCCGCGTGGTCACGATCAAAGAGATTGAAGCTCTGTCGACGATGCCTTCGAAGGAAGAGCTGATGTCGAAGCTCCTGTTCCTCATCAATGCTCCGGCGCAGCGTTTGGTCACCGTGATGAACGCGGTAGGCCGCAACCTGGCCGTGGTGGTCGATCAGGGTGTGCAGCAGAAGAAGTTCAAGGAAGCATAGAAATTGTGTAATTGAGTGATTTTGTAATTTGGTAATTGAATATCTGAAATTACCAAGTTTCCCGATTACCCAATTACCAAATTAAGAGATTTGGTTATTAGCAAGTCGGGGGTTGCGCGGTTCGTTCTGAGCGTTGTCTGGCGCAAGGAAGCGAACCTGGTCGCACTGGAACCCTGACCCACGGATAACGAAATCAAAAAACCGATAACAAGTGGAGAAATAAAATGGCGGATCTGCAACAGTTGGAAGAGTCAATCGTAGGGCTGTCGCTGCTTGACGCGGCGCAGCTCGTAAAGAAGCTGGAAGAGCGTCTGGGCGTGTCGGCGGCGGCAGCGGCTCCGGTCATGATGGCTGGCGGCGGCGGCGCGGCGGCAGCGGCTCCGGCGGAAGAGAAAACCGAGTTCACCGTCGTACTGAAAGAAGTGGGAGCCAACAAGATCAATGTGATCAAGGCCGTCCGCGAAGTCACCAGCCTGGGCCTCAAAGAAGCCAAGGAACTGGTGGATGGAGCCCCGAAGAACGTGAAAGAGGGTGTTTCCAAGGAAGAGGCGGAGACCATCAAGAAGAAATTCACCGATGCTGGCGCTACGGTTGAAGTAAAGTAGCGGCGCTTTGCGGACCTAAGCGGGGCGGGAGCCCGCAGCCGCATCCCGAGCGCTGTTTGCGAGGGATCTCTTGGCGGCTGGCTTTCAGTCCGTGAAACGCACCGGAAGCGGTGCAATATCGTTAATGTTGCACGTTCTCTACTTGTGAACCTTGGGCGGCGATGTTAGCATCTATATTAACGTCGCTTCCCTGGGCTTCACTCAAGCGCGAGCGGAGCTCGCGAGGGAAGTTTTTTGGGCAGGCTGCTCCGCGGGCAGGCGGGGCGGAAAACGGGCCGAGGAACTGGCGCGAAAGAATTCAAATCAAGAAGGGCGAAACGCCTTGGTTGGCGTCTGCGGGAACGACTGTCCCCGCGGGCGCCCCACTGTCTTTTAGATTTCCAGGTTGTTCCGGTTCTGCACACGTAGGTCCCGCGGCGCGATAAGCGCCCCACATTCCGCGGTTTAAGCGTGACCTTCGGTCGCGCATGAGATTGGGAGTTTCTGACGATGAAAAATGCCTTCCGTAAACGATTCGATTTTTCCAAAATTCCGGCCACCATCCAGATCCCGAACCTGATCGAGGTTCAGAAGCGTTCTTACGACCGCTTCCTGCAGATGGACAAACTCCCCAGCGAGCGCGAAGACGGCGGCTTGCAGGCGGTGTTTCAGTCTGTCTTCCCCATCACCGACTTTCGCAACGTATCACAACTTGAGTTTGTGGATTATGCCATTGGTAACTGGGAGTGCAAGTGCGGCCACCTCAAGGGTCTGCACCACCTCCGGACCACTTGCAAGAATTGCGGATCCACGGTCATCACCGACCCGTTCCATCCCGGCGAAGTTCTTTGCGGCAAGTGCGGCACGTACAACGCCAACACGCCCGACTTCTGCAACAAGTGCGGCGACCCGGTGGGACTGCAGCTGAAGTACGACGTGGCCGAGTGCGAAGAGCGCGGCATGACGTATTCCGCGCCGCTCAAAGTCACGATGCGGCTGACCATTTTCGATAAGGACGCCGAGACCGGCAATCGCTCCATCCGCGACATTAAGGAGCAGGAAGTCTTCTTCGGCGATGTTCCTTTGATGACGCAGAACGGCACGTTCATCATCAACGGGACCGAGCGTGTGATTGTCAGCCAGTTGCACCGTTCGCCCGGCGTGTTCTTCGAGACCGCCAACAACCGCACCTACTTCCTGGGAAAGATCATTCCCTATCGCGGTTCCTGGGTGGAGTTTGAGTACGACCAGAAGAACGTGCTCTACGTCCGCATCGACCGCAAGCGCAAGTTCCTGGGCACGATTTTCCTGCGCGCCCTGGGCCTGCGTTCCGGCGAAGACATTCTGCGCGCGTTCTATACCACGGACCGGCTCGTGGTCCGCGACAAGAAGCTTTATTGGACGCTTGACCCGGCCAGCGAGAAGCCCACGAACCTGCTGGGCATGAAGCTTGCCCACAGCATCAAGAACAAGTCGGGCGACGAGATCACGCACTCCGGCCGCAAGATCAATGCCCAGGTGTTGAAGGACATTCAGAAGGCGAAGGTCACCGAGATCGAAGTCGACATTACCGATCTGGAAGGTGCGTGGACAGCCGGCGACATTGTCGACACCACTACCGGCGAAGTCATGCTCGAAGCCAACTCCGAGCTCACGGCCGACAAGGTTTCGAAGATTCTCGATTCCGGTGTGGTCGAGATGAGCCTGTTCTTTCCCGAGCGCGACGACGTGGGCACGGTGATCAGCCAGACCCTGAAGCGCGATTCGGTGAAGACGCCGCAGGAAGCGCTGATCGAAATCTACCGCAAGCTGCGTCCCGGCGATCCGCCGACGCTCGATACCGCCACCGCGCTGTTCCATGGTATGTTCTTCGACCCGCGCAAGTATGACTTCTCGCGCGTAGGCCGCTTGAAGTTCAACATCAAACTGTTCGAGAACCAGGAAGCCACCAGCCTCGACAAGCGCACGCTCGATCCCGACGATTTCTACGCGACCATCGCGTACCTGCTGAAACTGCGCAAGAGCATCGGCGCGGTCGACGATATCGATCACCTTGGCAACCGCCGCGTTCGCGCGGTGGGCGAGTTGATGGAAAACCAGTTCCGCATCGGCCTGGTCCGCATGGAACGCGCCATCAAGGAAAAGATGAGCGTGTACCAGGAAATGTCGACAGCGATGCCGCACGACCTGGTCAACGCCAAGCCGGTGATGGCGGCGATCCGCGAATTCTTCGGATCATCGCAGCTTTCGCAGTTCATGGATCAGACCAACCCGCTCTCCGAGATCACGCACAAGCGGCGTCTCTCGGCCCTTGGGCCGGGCGGTCTGTCGCGGGAACGCGCTGGATTCGAAGTCCGCGACGTTCACCCCACGCACTACGGCCGCATCTGCCCGATTGAAACGCCGGAAGGTCCGAACATCGGCCTGATCTCGTCGTTGAGTTGCTACGCCCGCATCAACGACTACGGCTTCATCGAGTCGCCCTATCGCAAGATCAAAGCCGGACGCGTGATCGACTACGTCACCATCGTCAACGTTGGCGACAGCGACTTCAAAGTCGGAGATCACCTCGAGAAGCACGAAATCGAGAAGATCAACGCCGATTTGAAAGAGAAGCGCAAAAAGCCGGCGGCGATCGAGCCTTTCTCTTTCTATCTCTCGGCCTGGGAAGAAGATCGCCACACGATCGCGCAGGCCAACGTGGAGTTGGACGACAAGGGCCGCATCGTGGCCGAACTGGTCAACGCCCGCAAGGCCGGCAACTTCGTGCTGGTCAGCCGCGAGGAAGTGGACTACGTCGACGTCAGCCCCAAGCAGCTCGTTTCCGTCGCCGCGTCGCTGGTTCCGTTCCTGGAGCACGACGACGCGAACCGCGCGCTGATGGGCGCGAACATGCAACGCCAGTCGGTGCCCTTGCTCCGCGCGCAAGCGCCGATCGTGGGCACGGGAATGGAAGGCGTCACTGCCCGCGACTCGGGCGCAGTCGTTCTCGCCCGCCGCAACGGCATCATCGATTCGGTCGATTCCGAGCGCATCATCGTTCGCGTCGAAGGCGAACATCATCCCACGCAGTTGTCGCGGGAAGTGGGCAGCGACATCTACCAGCTCACGAAGTTCAAGCGTTCGAACCAGAACACCTGCATCAACCAGAAACCGGTGGTGAAAAAGGGACAGCGCGTGCTGAAGGGCGAGATCATCGCCGACGGTCCCTGCACCGATCACGGCGAGCTGGCGCTGGGGCGCAACGTCCTGGTCGCTTTCATGCCGTGGCGCGGTTACAACTTCGAAGACGCGATCCTCGTCTCCGAGAGGATGGTGAAAGAGGATTACTACACCTCGCTTCACATCGAGGAGTATGAGATCGAAGCCCGCGACACCAAACTGGGGCCGGAAGAAGTCACGCGCGACATTCCAAACGTCAGCGAGTCTATGCTGCGCAATCTGGACGAAGCGGGCGTGATTCGCATCGGCGCCAGCATCAAGCAGGGCGACATCCTGGTGGGCAAGGTCACGCCCAAGGGCGAAACCCAGCTCACGCCGGAAGAAAAACTGCTGCGCGCGATCTTCGGCGAAAAGGCCGGCGACGTGCGCGACGCGTCCCTCTACTGCCCGCCGGGCATTGAGGGCGTGATCGTCGATGTGAAGATCTTCTCGCGCAAAGGCCAGGAAAAGGACGAGCGCGCGAAGTCGATCGAAGCCACGCAGATCGCAAAGTTGGAAAAGAACCTTTCGGACGAAATCCGAATTCTGACCGACGAGCGCCTGAAGCGCCTGGAGAACATTCTGGGCGGCAAGGAAGTGCAGGCCGACCTGCACGACGAGCGTACCAATAAGCGCCTTCTGACCAAGGGCAACATGCTTACTCGCGACGAGATCGAGCGCATCTCTACCCGCAACTTGAAGCGCATTAAGTATGCCGACAAGGATCCGCGGGTGAATGAGCAGATCGACGAGATCGAAGAAATGACTTCTCGCCAGATCGACGTGCTCAAAAAGATCGTCAACGAGAAGAAAGAAAAACTCACCAAGGGCGACGAACTGCCGCCGGGCGTGATCAAGCTGGTCAAAGTCTACATCGCCATGAAGCGCAAGCTGAGTGTCGGCGACAAAATGGCCGGCCGTCACGGCAACAAGGGCGTCATTGCCCGCATTCTGCCGGAAGAGGACATGCCCTACCTCGAGGATGGTCAGCCGGTGGAAATCGTGCTCAATCCGCTCGGCGTACCTAGCCGTATGAACGTGGGCCAGATTCTCGAAACCCATCTGGGATGGGCTGGCTTCGTGCTCGGCGAGAAGATCACGCAATTGCTCAAGGAAAACACGCGGAGCGAAGCCATCCGGCGCGAGTTGAAGGTGTTGTTCAAAGGCTCGCAGCTTTCCGACATCATCTCCGACATGAGCGAGGAAGAACTTGAGTCCGTGGCCCCAACCCTCGCCAAGGGCGTGTTCATGGGCTCGCCCGTGTTCGATGGCGCGAAGGAAGGCGAGATCAAGGCGCTGCTCGAGCACGCGGGCCTGCCGACGTCAGGGAAGACGACTCTCCATGACGGCATGACGGGTGAGAAGTTCGAACAGCCGGTCACCGTGGGTTACATCTACATGCTGAAGCTGTCGCACCTGGTGGACGACAAGATTCACGCGCGCTCCATCGGTCCGTACTCGCTGATCACCCAGCAGCCGCTGGGCGGCAAGGCGCAGTTCGGCGGACAGCGTTTCGGAGAAATGGAAGTCTGGGCGCTGGAAGCTTACGGTGCGGCGTTCATCCTGCAGGAGCTGCTGACGGCGAAGTCCGACGACGTATACGGCCGCACCAAGATTTACGAGGCCATCGTCAAGGGCGAGGCCGCCATGGAGCCCGGCGTACCCGAATCGTTCAACGTGCTGATCCGCGAGTTGCAGTCGCTCTGCCTGGATGTGGAGTTGATCAAGACAGGCGAGAAAAAGCCGACGGCCAGCGCGGCAGCAGATTAAGAAAACAGTTCTCGGTTCTCAGTTCCCGGTTTCAGTTAGCGCTGAGCCGGGGCCGAGAGCCGGGACACGGGTTTAGAAAGACTTTTTCAATATCCGCCACCGCGGCATTCGCTCTCGATGCCGCGTGAAAGGCAAAAGTTCACTCCCGGTTTTAACTGAGAACTGGGAACCGAGAACTGAAAACTGGTCGTGAGGGCCGTCAGCGGACGCGTCAGAACCGCAGGAAGCGGAGGACCACCTTGTTTCGTTCGAGCCCATTCGAAATGGCAAATGTGATCGCGGACTTCGACGCCATTCGTATTAGTCTGGCCTCTCCGGAAAAAATCCGGAGCTGGTCGCACGGCGAAGTCACCAAGCCCGAGACCATCAACTACCGTACCTTCAAGCCGGAGCGCGACGGGTTGTTTTGCGCCCGCATCTTTGGCCCAGTCACCGACTGGGAGTGCTTGTGCGGCAAGTACAAGCGCATGAAGCACCGCGGCGTGATCTGCGACAAGTGCGGCGTGGAAGTCACGCTGTCCAAAGTCCGCCGTGAACGCCTTGGCCACATTGAGCTGGCATCGCCCTGCTCGCACGTGTGGTTCTTCAAGGGACTGCCCAGCCGCATCGGTCACCTGCTCGATATCTCGCTGCGTGATCTTGAGTCCGTGCTCTATTTCGAAGCTTACGTCGTGGTCGAACCCGGCGACGCTCCGGTGAAAGAGCGCGAGGTCATCAAGGACGAAGCCAAGTTCCGCGAACTCGACCAGCAGTACCGTCCGGCCGGATTCAAGGCCATGATGGGCGCTGAGGCGATCAAGGAACTGCTCAAGCGCGTCGACACCGACGGCCTATCCGTCGAACTGCGCGAGAAGATGAAGAACGAGAGCTCGCTGCAGAAGCGGCTCAAGTATACAAAGCGCCTGAAAGTGGTTGAGGCCTTCCGAAAGAGCGGCAACAAGCCTAGCTGGATGATCCTCGACGTGATCCCGGTCATTCCGCCGGAGCTGCGCCCGCTGGTTCCACTCGATGGCGGCCGCTTCGCTACGTCGGACTTGAACGATCTGTATCGCCGCGTCATCAACCGGAACAACCGGCTGAAGAAGCTGATGGACCTGCACGCTCCCGAAGTCATCGTGCGCAACGAAAAGCGCATGCTGCAGGAAGCGGTGGACGCCCTGTTCGACAACGGACGCCGTGGCCGCGTGCTGCGGGGCGCCAACAATCGTCCGCTGAAGTCGCTCTCCGACACGCTGAAAGGCAAGCAGGGACGCTTCCGCCAGAACCTCCTCGGCAAGCGCGTGGACTACTCCGGACGTTCCGTCATCGTAGTCGGTCCCGAACTCAAGCTGCACCAGTGCGGTCTTCCCAAGAAGATGGCGCTCGAGCTGTTCAAGCCGTTCATCTATCACCGGCTCGAACAGACCGGCAACGTCACCACCATCAAGCAGGCCAAAGAGATGGTGGAGCAGCAGGAACCGATCGTCTGGGACATCCTGGAAGAAGTCATCAAGGACCACCCGGTGCTGTTGAACCGCGCTCCTACGCTGCACCGCCTGGGCATTCAGGCTTTTGAGCCGGTGCTGGTGGAAGGCAAGGCCATCAAGATTCACCCGTTGGTCTGCACCGCGTTCAACGCCGACTTCGACGGCGATCAGATGGCGGTTCACATTCCGCTGTCTCCGGAAGCGCAGGTCGAAGCCAGCGTGCTGATGCTGGCGTCGCACAACATTCTGTCGCCCGCTTCGGGCCAGCCCATCACCGTGCCCACACAGGACATGGTGCTCGGCCTCTACTACCTGACGAAAGCCAAGCCTGGCGCGAAGGGTGAAGGCCGCGCCTTTGCCAACATTGAAGAAGTATTGATGGCGCTGGACGCGGGCGCGGTAGAAACGCTAAGCCCGATCCGCCTCCGCTACTCGGGCGAATTGATCGACCTGACCACCGCCTACGACGATCAGGACATCATTCACACCGAGCCGGTACAGGTCGAGCGTGCCTTTATCAACACGACCGTGGGCCGCGCGATTCTAAACGACCAACTGCCGGAAGGCATGCCCTATATCAACGGGCTGCTCAAGAAAAAGGGCATTGGCGCTCTGGTCAATTACGGATATTTGCGCTTCGGACTCGAAACCACGGTCAAGATGCTCGACGAGGTTAAGACCCTGGGTTTCAAGTTCGCAACCAAAGCAGGCTTGTCCATCGGCATCGACGACATGGTCATCCCGGACAGCAAGAAGGTCCTGGTCAAAGACGCCGAGAAGCAGGTGGTCGCCGTTCAGCAGCAATATTTGGACGGAGCCATTACCAATGGCGAGCGCTACAACAAGGTCATCGAAATCTGGTCGGCGATCACGGAAAAAGTGGCCGACGAAATGTTCGGTGAAATGCAGCGGCGCGACAAGGAAGGCGAACTCAATCCGATTTACGTTATGGCCGACTCCGGCGCTCGCGGATCGAAACAGCAGATCCGCCAGCTCTCCGGCATGCGTGGATTGATGGCCAAGCCTTCCGGCGAAATCATCGAGTCGCCCATCACGGCCAATTTCCGTGAAGGGTTGACGGTGTTGGAATACTTCGTCTCGACCCACGGCGCCCGCAAGGGTTTGGCCGATACGGCGCTCAAGACGGCGGACTCTGGCTACCTGACTCGGCGTCTGGTCGACGTGGCGCAGGACGTCATCATCAGCGAGTACGACTGCGGCACGGTCGACGGCATCTACGTGCAAGGTATCGTGGAGGCCGGCGAGATCATCGAACCGCTGCGCGACCGCATCGTCGGCCGCGTGTCGCTCGAGAAGATCAAAGACTATGACGGCAACGTCATCGTCGACATCAACCAGGAAATCACCGAAGACCTCGCCGGAGCGATTCAGGCTGCCGGTATCGAACGCGTGAAGATCCGTTCGGTGCTGACCTGCGAATCGAAACGCGGTGTCTGCGTTATGTGCTATGGCCGCAACCTGGCTTCCGGACGCCTCGTCGAACTGGGCGAAGCCACCGGCGTCATTGCGGCGCAGTCCATCGGCGAACCTGGAACCCAGCTCACGATGCGTACCTTCCACATCGGTGGTACGGCGTCGCGAGTCTCCGAGCAGTCGCGCCTCGATGCCAAGAACAACGGCAACGTGCGCTTTATCGGATTGCAGACCGTCAAGTCCAAGTCGGGCGATCTGGTGGTCATGAACCGCCAGGGCTCGATCGCGGTCGTCGACGAAAAGAATCGCGAGCGCGAACGTTACTCGGTCGTATACGGCGCCAAGCTGAAGGTCAACGAAGGCGATCCGATCAAGCAGGGCCAGGTCATGGTCGAGTGGGATCCTTACACCTTCGCCATCCTGACCGAAATCGGCGGCACGGTGCAGTTCAAGGACTTGCAAGAAGGTGTGACTCTTCATGAGGAAGTGGACGAAGTCACCGGACTGTCGCGTCACGTGGTCGGCGATTCGCCGGACGAGAAGCGCCAGCCCGCGATCGTCGTCAAGGGCAAGACCAGCAAGCGCTACCTCATGCCTTCCCGCGCCCACCTTATGGTGCAGGACGGCGACACCGCTTCGCCGGGCGACGTGCTGGCGAAGATCCCGCGCGAAACCACCAAGACCAAAGACATCACCGGTGGTCTGCCGCGTGTGGTCGAACTGTTCGAAGCCCGCAAGCCGCATGAGACCGCGGTCATCAGCGAAATCGATGGCACGGTCAAATTCGGCGAGGTTTCCAAAGGCCAGCGCAAGATCTACGTGGTGGCCGACAACGGAACCGAGAAGGAATACTCGGTTCCACGTGGCGTTCACATCAACGTGCAGGAAGGCGAGCGCGTAAAAGCGGGCGAACCGCTTATGGACGGCCCGCTCAACCCGCACGACATCCTGGCGGTGCTTGGCGAAAAAGAACTGCAGGCTTATCTGGTGAACGAAATCCAGGAAGTCTACCGTCTGCAGGGCGTCAACATCTCCGACAAGCACATCGAAGTGATTGTCCGCCAGATGATGCGCTGGGTGAAGGTCGAAGACGTAGGCGACACGCGGTTCCTGCTCGAAGAGCAGACCGACAAGTTCGCCTTCCGCGAGGAGAACGAGCGCGTGATTGCGCAAGGCGGCAAGCCGGCTACCGGCCGGCCGCTGCTCCTGGGCATCACGAAGGCATCGCTCTCCACCGACTCGTTCATCTCGGCGGCGTCGTTCCAGGAGACCACACGCGTGCTCACCGAAGCCAGCATCAACGGCAAGGTCGATCACCTGCGCGGCCTGAAAGAGAACGTCATCGTCGGACGCCTCATCCCTGCCGGCACCGGCATGGAGTACTACCGCAACGTACGCCTCTCGCCAGAAATGGAAGAGGCCGCAGCCAAGGTGCAGGCGGAAGTTTCGGCTGCGTACGAAGAAGCCGAGCGCGCTCTCGAAATGATGCGTCACGAGGGCGAAACCGACGATCTGCCCGCGGAAGTTCCCGCGGCCGAGTAGTCGAAAACTGATGTCAGCTTCGGGGGCGAGCTATTTCGCCCCCGAACCTGCTTCTCAGCGGTTCTAACTACGAATGCACGCCAACCCCCAGCGATTGCCCTTTGAGGAACCCGGCCAACTTCCTACTTTGCGCCCGATACCTCCCGGCCCTAAGCTAGAGCAGCCCATGCTGCACTTCTTCCGACTCTTGCGACTGGCCTTCTGGCGTGCCTTTGTCCACGACGCCTTCGCCACTGCCAAGGCGTCGGCCTATTCTTCGATTCTCACTTTCTTCCCCGTCTTGCTGATTATCGGATCCGGCTTGGCAAACTGGCGTAAGGGCGCGCCGTATTTGCGCGAAGTCTCCTACGCTTTGGGCAGCATCCTGCCCGCTGGCGGAAACACCACGCTGACCTATCTCAAGGGGGCAGCGCAACATCCGGTGAGCACGTTGGCCACGACTTCCGTGATCACGCTGTGGACGGCATCCGGAGTCATGATCTCCTGGATGGACGGTTTCCGCCGCTGCTATGAATTGCCGAAAACCTGGGGCCTGGTGAAAGAACGCCTGATCGCATTCCTGTTGGTCGTGTTCGCTCTCATTCCCATGACCTTCGCCACGCTGCTCGTGGCTGTGGGCAGCAAGTTCGAGACTCGCCTTCTGCCCTTCCTCGATCCCGATTTTAGCGTCTACGTTCTATTACTCTGGGGCTCAATCCGTTGGCTCATTGCCACTCTTACCAGCATCGCGGTGATTGCGCTGATCTACCATCACGCCGTCCCCCGCACCCAGCCCTGGCACAGCGTGATGCCGGGCGCCATGCTCGCGACCATCCTCTGGTTCTCAACGACGGTTGGGTTTCGCGCCTACCTGCAGCATTTCGGCGACTTCGCCACGATTTACGGATCGCTGGGAGTCGCCATGGCGCTCCTGGTATGGATGTATTTGATTTCCCTGGTAGTCCTGGTGGGCGCGGAATTCAATGCCTTGCTGTTCCCTCGCGCCATGCTGGGAAAAGAGCTCACTGCGATCAACGGCCCTAAAGCGGTCGACTAGCCTGAGAGACTTCGCTTGCAACGTCTCGCTCACCTAGGCGGAGCAAGCTACATCTCTACGATGACGATCCTGAATTCAGCAAGCCCCGATTGAGGAGACAGGTTGAGAGCCAGCAAGCCAGAGTCGATCGCAGATCCCCCTACCGTCAAAGCTTCGCCGCGTCGCGCGAAAATTATCTGCACCATCGGTCCGGCCTGCAATACCGAAGCCGCCATGCGCGACCTGCTGCGGCTGGGCATGGACATCGCCCGCCTCAACTTTTCTCACGGTACACACGACGATCACGCCCATAACATCCAACGCCTGCGCCGCGCCGCAGAGCGCGAAGGACGCACCCTTTGTATCCTGCAGGACCTGCAAGGCCCAAAAATTCGTACGGGACCACTGGAGCGCCACGAGCCTGTCCTGTTGAAGACCGGCTCAGTCGTGACCATCACACCTCAAGATGTGCCGGGCACAGCCGCGCGGATCTCCACCACGTTCTCCGATCTAGCCCGCGAACTTACCCCTGGCGCCCGCATCCTGCTCAGTGACGGTCTGGTCGAACTGCGCGTACGCGGAGTCCGCGGCAAAGACGTGCTCTGCGACGTTCTCAACGGCGGCATGCTGGGAGAGCACAAGGGCATCAATCTTCCCGGCATCGCTCTTTCCATTCCCGCGCTGACCGAAAAAGATCGCAAAGACCTCGAATTCGGTCTTAGGCACGGCGTGGACGCGGTGGCGCTTTCATTCGTCCGCACCGCCGCCGACGTCAGTATGGTCAAGCAGATCATCGCCACGCACCACAGCGACGTTCCCGTCATCGCCAAGCTGGAAAAGCCGCAGGCCATCGATCATCTGGAAGAAATTCTCGAAGCTGCCGACGGAGTCATGGTCGCCCGCGGCGACCTGGGCGTAGAAATGGCGCCGGAAAAAGTCCCGGTCATTCAGAAGAATGTGATTCGCCGCGCCTCCGCCTGGCGCAAGCCCGTCATTACCGCAACCCAGATGCTCGAATCGATGATCGAGAACCCGCGCCCCACGCGCGCCGAAGCCAGCGATGTTGCCAACGCTGTTTTCGACGGCACTGACGCCGTCATGCTCTCGGCCGAGACCGCCAGTGGCCAGTATCCTCGCGAATCAGTCTCGATCATGTCGCGGATCGTGGTGGAGGCCGAATGCAACATGGGCGACTTTGTCCAGTTCCGCCGCCGCCGCGACCACCGCGGACTTTCCGTGGCGGAAACCATCTGCGAATCGATCGCCCACTCCGCCGAAGATTTGCCCATGGGCGCCATCGCGGTTTTCACCGAGACCGGCAATACTGCCCGCATGATTTCGAAATACCGCCCAAAAGCCGCCATCTTCGCCTTCACCCACATGGAGCCAGTGGTGCAGCGCATGAACCTTTACTGGGGAGTGCATCCCGTGCGCTGCCGCCAGGCGCGTTCCGCGGAACAGATGGTGACCATGGCCGAACAAGAGCTCGTCGGCCGCGGCCTGCTGAAACCCGGGGATGTTCTGGGAGTCGTCGCCGGCACGCGCCAGTCCTCCGGTTCCACCAACCTCATGCGGCTGCACGTGGTCACCGACGAAGAAGCCGAGCGCATCGCACACCCAGAGAAACCGCGCTCCGCCCGCCGCCGCAAGCTATAATCCCCCGGTATGCCGCAAGAGATACTCTCGGTGGCTGTGTGGGAACCGGTTCCTGACATGGAAGCCGCGTCGCTCGCTACCCTTCGCGAACTGAGTTCCATTCTTACGGCCAAGGGATACGGACGCGATCTGCTCTACCGTGACCGCGAATTGCACTACGTCCTGCTTCGCCACTGGAAGTCGGAAGATGCACGCCGCGCCGCGCTGGAAGATCCCGACATGCTGCGCTGCTGGGCCCGCCTGGGAAACGAAATTCAGATCGTGAAAGTCTACGAGACGCTCACCGAAGTGCCTTTAGACAGCCCGAAGTGAAAGAGACCCATGTGGAGACAGCCGCCTCGGCTGCCCGGCCTGAGCCTCCCCTGAGCGAAGTCGAAGGGGCGAAGCCCGGCCGCAGAGAATAGAAAGCTACTCTAGAATGCACTTGGAGCAATCTCATGCCCGCGATTTCCACCCGCGAGTTTGTCGACGAAGCCGTCGCCCCCCACGTTCGCGGTTTTCTCCATGTTCCGGAGACTTCCAACGGAGACGCCCTCGTCCTGACCCATGGCGCCGGCTCGAGCGCCACGGCCCCGCTTCTGGCGGCACTGGCCGAAACTTTCAGCGCGAACGGCTTTACCGTGCTGCGCTGCGATCTGCCCTATCGCCAATCCAGGTCATTCGGTCCACCGGGTCCCGGCGATGCCGCCCGCGACCGTGCCGGTTTGAGAAATGCCCTCGCCGCCATGAGAAAGATGATCTCTGGCGGCCTCTTCCTCGGAGGCCATTCCTATGGCGGACGCCAGTCCAGCATGCTCTGCGCCGAAGAGCCAGCCCTGGTTCTCGCCCTCCTTTTGCTCTCCTACCCTTTGCACCCCCCACGCAAACCGGAGCAGCAGCGCACCCAGCATCTGCCCGACCTGCGCACGCCTACGCTGTTTGTGCAGGGCACACGCGACCCTTTCGGCTCAATCGCCGAGATGGAGCGCGCTCTGAAGATGATTCCGGCGAAGACGAAGTTGTTGGTGGTGGAAGGAGCCGGTCACGATCTGGGATTCAAAGGCAAGGCAACTCGGGGAACACTGCCGAAACAGGTATTCTCGGAACTAACAGAGCTCTTATCTTAGAGACGTTGCTTGCAACGTCTCTCTCTCACCATCGTTCGAAACGCCGCCAGCGGAGACGCAGCAATCTGCCTCTCTACGGCCCGGTTCTAGTTCACCCAACCCGACTTAGACCCGCCATCCCCTTTGTGCGTATCGTCATCCGGCGGAATGTAGTTCCCGTGCTCGTCGAAGTGGACCTGGCGGTCGTGCTTCGACATGTAGACCTCGAACTTCTTCGCCGCTCGCCGCCGCTTCCAGCGGTAGTAGGAATTACGCGCACCGTAATAGCGCTCCGCGAGTCCGACGTTGACGAGCGCTGGCTTGAGCCCGCGTCGCACATACAGCCAGCCAAACAGCAGGCCGCCGAGATGCGCCACATAAGCGACTTGGCCGCCGCCCGACATGGCCAGAGCCAGCGTGACCACGATTAGAATTCCAACGAAATACTTGGCCTTGATCGTGAATGGGAACGGGATCATCATGATTTCGTTGTCCCCAAACAACATTCCAAACGCGATGAGAATGGCGAAAACACCGCCTGAAGCGCCAACCGTCGGTGTGTCAGGTCCCCCCAGCACGTGCGTGTAGGCAACGCCGACGGTCATAATTGCTGCGCCGATTACACCCACCGAATACAGCTCTATGAAGCGGCGCTTGCCCCATGCGGCCTCGAACGCCGAGCCAAACATCCAAAGTCCCAGCATGTTCCCGAACCAGTGCCAGAAACCCACGTGAAGGAAGCTGTACGTCACGATCTGCCACAATGCCCCGTGCTGAACCACCGCCTCGGGCTTCAACTCAAAGAGCCGGAATCCGAGCCGCACCACGTCGGGCATGAACATCCCCAACAGCTCCATGAGCAGGAAGATACCCGTGTTGATGCCCAGCAGCCAGGTTACCGCCTTGGTGAACGGGGGCAGGCTCAACGTCATGGGTTCGCCGGTTCGCCGCACAGTGTAACCTCTCGTCCAATTCTACTCGCACCAGGCCGGGCGCGTTACCGCTCCGGAACCGGCACCACCGGCAGGCTGCGATGGCCGGCATGGTCAACTGCCCTTACCGCGAAGATGACGTTATCCTTCGAAAGCTTCAGCGTGGCTTGGGTTGCGCTGCCAACTCCCTGCGCGTGCTCCCACTCTGGACTGGTGGTCGCCCGCCACAATACTTCATACTCCGCCGCAGGCCCATCCGGCGAAGCTTCCCAGGTCAGAGTGGAGTCATTTTCCAAATCCTTGGTCAATATATGTACATTCGCTGGAGGCGCCGGGGCTGCGGCCAACGATGCCAGCGTCGCCGCGTTCAGCCGCGCCACGTGCGCCACATAGTCGTAGTCTACAAATTTCGGCACATCGCCATATTCGATGCCGCTTTCCGTACGCACGTTCTGATGCTGATGATGAAAGTCTTCGCGAAACTCCGTAAAGCGCACTGCCCAGAATCCCAGCTGGTTGAAGGAATAGTGATCACCGCCGCGGAGGAAGCGATCCAGGCGGAACACGAGCATGGGCTTGACGCCAGTATCGTAGGCTCGGCCCACATCTGCGATATACCGCGCCAGTTGCCGCGACCCGGAATCGCTTTCCCCGCCCAGCCCGCGAATGCGCCGGATGTCCTGCTCCGTCGCCGCCGCCGGCACTCCCTCGGAGAATACTCGCACCACGGAATGATCCTGTTCCTTACTCTTGTCGCCGCCGACAATGTCGTTGTTGAGCACCGCCTCCAAGTCCCAGCCCTGAGCTTTCGCCATCTTCGCGAAATGGTGGCTGCCGTTCAATCCCTGTTCTTCCCCCGCGACAGCCAGAAAAACAATCGTTGCCGGGAACTTCAATTTGCTTAGCACCCGCGCACATTCGAGGCTGACGGCGGTTCCGCTGCCGTCGTCGTTCGCACCGGGTGCATCGCCGTTCACGTCGAGCGTGTCGCTGTTGCGCGAGTCGTAGTGCCCTGTCACCAGCATGATGCGTTTCGCGTTCGCGCTGTCGGTGCCCTTTAGAACCGCATAAACATTGGTGATTTCCGTTGCCTTCGGAATGCGGTCAGCGGGTTCTTCGGTGAAGCTGTCGGTCTTCACTTCCAGGCATCCGCCACAATCCTTCGAATAACGTTCGAACTCCGACTTGATCCATTCCCGCGCCGCGCCAATTCCGCGCCCCGCGGCAATGGATGCCGGATCCTGCGCCGAGAGCGTCAACCGCGTGCCGAAGCCGACCAGTTTCTCAATGTTCGCCTGAATTCGTTGCGCGGAAATCTGCCGTAATGCCGCCGCGATCTGCGGGTCGGCGGCGATCGTCGGCTCAGATTTTGCGGACTGCGCCGCACCGCCCATCGCCACCGACAGAAATGCCGCGAGCGCGGCGGCGCAGCGTGTCCCTCGAAAGAAATGGAGCATGTTTTGACTATCTCCGTCCAGGCAAATCCCACTGCGGGAGAGCGCTTCCCTCTTGCCCAGAAAAATCGCGCGCCTACCCCTTGTGCCCCTTGACCTACAGCCGGGGAGAATCTAAATATTATCAGGAGGCTCTAATCGGCGAGGGAGGCTTTATGGTTCTTTGTCCTGAATGCGAAACCAATCTGGACGTCGACGAGGAAGATGTCGATGAGGGAGAGGTGATCTCGTGCCCCGAGTGTGGCACGGATTTTGAAGTCGTCACTACCAGTCCGCTGGAGTTGAAAGCCGTGGAAGCAGGCTACGAAGAGGAAGACGAAGAAGAGGCGGAGGAGAGCGAAGACGGTGACTACTCTTAACCTTCCCTCGGGCCAGCCTTTGGCAAGGTTGTTTCCCCTGGGTTTCCTCCTGATCGTACTTCTCTTGCCGACCCTCAGCTCTCAGAAGGGACTTGTCGCAGCCCCAAAGTCCAAAGTCAAGCCTTACGCTCTAATCGCCGGGACCGTCTGGGGTCCTGATGATCGACCTGTGTATGGCGTCAGGGTGAAAATCCGCCGCGCCAAGGACAAGAAGGCCAAGTGGGAACTCTATTCCGACCACATGGGCGAGTTCGCCCAGCGCGTTCCCGCCGGCGAATCAGACTACATCATCTGGGCCGATCTTAAGGGCTTCAAACCTGCCGATGGCAAGCCTCTGCACCTGGCCCAGGAAGTTACGGTTCACATTTATAACGACGAACGCGAAGACACTGGATTGCATCTAGCCCACTAATCGGTGGGGTCGTAAGCCGTGAGACAATAGCACTAGCATGAATCGCAAACGATCCGTGATCAAAGCTGTGACTGTGGCTTGCGCGCTGCTTGTGGCTCTGGGTGCAGTGTCGAGTGCCTCGCCTGACAAAAAAGATAAGACGGTCGGCCGCCTGCTGTTCGGCAAGGTGCTCGATCCGCAGGACAACCCTCTTCCCGATGCGATCGTCTACTTGACCAACACGCGGACACGATCGGTGAAGACGTATATCGTGGGCCCCGACGGCACCTACCGCTTCCCCGCGCTCTCCACTGCCATTGACTATGAGGTCTATGCCCAGTATCAGGGCCACAAAAGCGACACCAAATCGGTCAGCCAGTTCGATGACCGTTCCCAAGTCTATGTCGACCTGAAAGTTAATACCCGGTAACCTTCCGAGGCCTGAACCTTTTCGTGCAACTTTTCAGTGCCCTTCCGGGTTCAACATAGTTAGGGATACCTGTCTGGAGGAAACTGTGAACGAAATGCGATCTTCTCGTAAACCAAATCGTACCGTCGTGGCTGCGCAGGCCGTTTTGGCGTGCCTCACGCTGCTTTGCGCCGCATCCGCCTTTGCCCAGGGCGGCGCCATGAGCCCCTACCAGGATGAAAAAGACGGCGTCAGCGCCGGCGGCAAATGGATGGAGTTTCAATCGGAAGACAAAATGACCGGAGCCAAGAAAGTTCGCTTCGAACTTGTGGCCGACAATTACTTTCGCGAAGATCCCAACTACCAGCCCAGAGTCGATCTGTTTTGTGAAGATGGCAAGCTCAAGTTGGCCGACTTCAATCCCGGGGTTCGACTTCCTCCACCCAATCGTCCCGGTTTCTGGGGCCAGCCTCAACTGGAAGTGATGGTTCGCATCGACGACACACACGCCTACCACGGCTGGAACTGGGAGCGAGGCCACTTCCTCTCGATGGATAAAGGCACGACTCGCGGTCTTATCGGCGCCCAAGTGTTTAAAGTCGAGCTACCCACCAGGAGCGGACGGCAGATCGCGGAGTTCACGCCCGCAGGCCTGAATCTGGATCAAGTTCGCCATGCCTGTGATCTGACTCCTAAAAAACCCAGCAAAGACTAGCCCTCTCAGCGACCCACCCTCGCGCTTGTCGTCGCAAGGGTGGGCCTGATTCAGTTGCGTCTCACCTCACTCTTCAAGTAGCATGTGCCGGAATTGTAGGGGCATATGCGCGGCCATTCCGATCCATCCGGTGCACTACTGCTCGGCTGTGGCATTGGACTCTGGACCTTTTTCAAGGGCTTCCGGGTCATGCGCGAGTATAAGGTCCTCGAAGATACTCCTCGTATCCCGATTCGTAGCGTGCCGATGGGCTTCGTTCACATCCGCGGCAAGGCCGAAAGCGGCGAGGTTCTTGCCAGTCCGGTGAGCCACACTCCATGCTGCTTTTACAAGGTAGAGATCGACGAATGGAAGACGCAGGGTAAGAGCAAGACGTGGGTGCGCTGCTGCGTCGACATGAAGGGCTACCGCTTCCATCTGGCCGACGACACGGGCAAGGTTCTGATTGACGCGCACGCCGCCGAATACGATCTGCCGCTGGCGACCACGCGCGAAGTGACTTCGCACGCAGCGGGGGCGTCGGGACCGGGCGCGAGCGACGCCGACTTGCTGCAGTACGTGACCTATTCCCAGATCCACTGCATGACAGATCGGGCTGGGCAGTGGATCGACAAGCGATTCGAGAAGGCGGGAGCGGCCGACAACCCTCAGATTCAAGCCAAGCGGGACGCATTTCGAGCACTGTTTGCCGCCATTCCCGCCGTCGCTCACGGTGGCAAGCCTCCCATTGAAGAGCTGGAGAGACTGGTCGACGCTTCCGGTCCGCTCAGCGACCCCGAGAAGGAACAGAAGCGGCAAATGGCCCTTGAGCGTTTGCGAATGGCAGAAGGAGCAAGCCAAAGCGAGCTGCTTACCACGATGATGCCAACGGCCAAACCGGCGGAGGGACGTTTCCGTCTGCGCGAATTCGTGGTGATTCCTGGGCAGGAATACCTGATCAGCGGTACGTGTGTCGAAAATTCGGCGGAAGATCAGGATCGCTGCCTGATCGCGAAAGGCCACAACGAGCCCACATTTGTGATCTCAACAAAAAGCGATGCCCAGATTCATCACGATCTGGAAAAGCGGGCGCTGCTGATGATTTTCGGCGGAGCCGCGGTGGCACTTGCGTGCGCAACGGGTCTGCTGGTTCACTTTGGATTGTTCTAAGATTCAACGATTCAACGCGTCTGGAGAGGTGACGATGGGCAGCAGCGTAATCACGGGGTTGGCATTCTTCCTGTTTGCAGCCGGGGTGCTCATCTACACCATCATTCTCTACAACGGGCTGGTGCGGTTGCGCAACGAGAACGACCGCGCGTGGGCCAATATTGATGTGCTCCTCAAACAGCGCCACGACGAGATCCCTAATCTGGTCGAAACTGTGAAGGGATACATGCAACACGAGCAGCAGACGCTGCTCGCCGTGACCCAGGCGCGAGCGGCGTCGATCAGCGCGGGCAGCATCGGCCAGAAAGCGATTGCCGATCTGCAGATGGCGGGTGCGCTGCGCGGACTGTTTGCCGTGGCCGAGAATTATCCCGAACTCAAGGCCAACCAGAACTTCCTGAAGCTGCAGAACCGCATCACGGAACTGGAAGAGCGCATCGCCGACCGCCGCGAGTTTTTCAACGACGACGTCAACACCTACAACACGCGCATCGGCCAAATCCCCGAAGTATTCGTGGCCAGCTTTATGAGCCTGAAGCCGCGGGAGATGTTTAAGGTCTCCGACGAAGACCGCAAGCTGGTGGACGTAAAATTCGCGAGCAGCCAAGGTTCCGGCGCCTAGGAGGTTGCGGAAAAACTACAAATGCGTGCACTACCGTGGAAGAGTGGCCCTTCCAGGGCCGCGTAAGGCATGCGGAATCAGCGTGGGCTTCAGCCCCTGTGGTCGATTGTTCCTTGATGGGCCGCGTTTTTCCACAACCTCCTAAACGGATTCGTAACATTTCTGATCAACGCAGCGAGTGCAGTGGTAACCAGCGGACAGTTACTTACACATTCTTCGGCAGTCTCCTGCGTGGCGTTCGGACCTTCGTAACTAGCCCTCCGCGACAATGCACAACTAAGCTTCGATGCGGGAGTTTCCTCAATCTATGATCAACACAATCACGAAGTCGCTTTTAGTCCTGGCAGCGGGTGGTCTGATGTTTGTAGGGGCCGCTGCTGCGCAACCTCAAGCTGGTCCGGGGCAGGTCGATCCGGGTCATCCGCGTGTTAACGAGGTCAATGCCCGCGAGACGAATCAGCAGAAGCGCATCGCGAACGGAGTCAAGAACGGCACGCTCACGCCGGGACAGACCTCGCGTATTGAAAAGCGCGAACAGAACATTCAGAATACGCAGAAGAAAGACATGGCCGCTCACAACGGACACCTGACCAAGGCTGAGCAGAACCATCTCAACCAGCGGCAGAACAATGTGAGCAAGACGATCTACAAAGACAAGCACTCCAAATAGCTCGAACCCTTTTGACTTCCTAAGTTCAGGACAAAAGCCGCGGATGGCCGTGGCTTTTTTCCTTTTGGGCTCCGTTTTGGGTCGAGTTTACTATTCGGTACCCCCCCTCCTTCTAATTCTTCTAAAATATTGAAAACATTAGAGTTCTACAAAATTGACTTGCAAAATCTTGGTAGCAAAGAGCTTAAAGGTCAAAATCCTGAAAACAAAGGAGTTAGCGATGGCCTGGCGATTCATCCACGCTTCCTGCACTGTGCTGATGGTCGGCTGATTAGGTCGTTGAAGTTTGCCAGGTATGAACAAGTTTCAGAATTCCAGGCGCGTCTGAAACGCGACCATGCGTGGGCTGCTGTCACCGCCCAACCCAACCCCCAGCAAGCCTGTCGGCGGCGAAGTCGCGTAGGTAAGCGCTCCAAATCCAGTCTGGGTGGAAGGATTTCCGGGAATTCCGGCCAGCACCATGCTTGGCAGCCCAAAGTTTGGATGGTTGAAGATATTGAAAAACTGGCTCTCGATTCGGAGCTTTACATGCTCGGTCACCTGGAACCATTTTGTCAGGTAGAAGTCATTCCAAACGAAATCCGGGCCACGCAGGGCATTGCGGCCGAGGTTGCCGAACTGGCAATTCTTTGGGCTGTTGCGGCCGTAGCACTGACCCGTGCTCGGATCGACCGCCGACACAAATGCGTTGGGGTTGAGCCACTGAATCGTGCCCGGTTGCGTGACCCCTGGGAGCGAATGGGACTGATATAGCGGAACCCCTGCAACGACGCTCGCGAACTGCGGACCACTACCCTGCACAATGCCATTTCCATTCGCTGAATAGGGCGTGCTCAGCACCGAGAATGGAATTCCACTATGCCAAAACGCCGTGCCCGAGATCTGCCAACCGTTTAACGCATATCCCAACGTGTGGTTTTGCACTTTCATGGGCAATTGATAAACGTACTGGGCATTGAGATTGTGCCGGATGTCATAATCGCAGGGCCCGTAGTCGCGGCCCAGTTCTCCCGGCAGCGGCGAAAGAATCCCTCCAGCGGAGAATTGCAGGAATCCCCCATTTGAAACTGTATCCATGCAACGGCTCCATGTGTAATTGATCTGGCCCTGCAAACCGTGTCCCAGACGCTTCACTGCGGTTAGTTGAAGTCCGTTGTAGTGACTGTTTTCGCCAGTGGACAACTGAGTCACTGCGCCCAATCGCGGATCAGTCGGCTGCATATAGGGGAACGGCGCAAAACAGCCTGCACATACCGTCTGGTAGCCGTTCACTTGCGTTAGGTAGGGCTGGTTCACCGCGCGCGTTCCGACGTACTGTACTTGCAAACTGGCCGTTGTTCCAAATTGATGTTCAAGTCCCAGACTCCACTCCATGAAATAGGGTGCATGGAGTTTGCCGTCCGGGACTGCTGTAATCGCGACGGGGGGAAGACAAGTCGTCGGATTTGCCAGCGCAGAGGCGCAGGAAAGCTGGCCGTTCGGAAATCCGGAACTAAACCTCTGATTTGCAGCCACGGTCGCATCGACCGCACTATTGGGCACTCCTGGCGCAATGGCCGTACCGCCGACAGTTCCAAGAAGACCGCCCTGGAAAGTTTGGACGTAGGGTGGGTTGACGCCCACCAAATCGGCGACGCTACCCGGCAAAATGTCACTGAAGATCCCAAAGCCGGTACGCAGCACGGTCTTGGGTTCAAACTGCCAGGCGATCGCCGTCCTTGGTTGCAGGATGGCGATGGGCGTCGAGGAGAATATGTGTCCTAGGCCTGTCTGGATGGCAGCGTTCAGCGGCTGGTTCACGTCGTGAGAGATCGAGTTGAAAGACCCCCTCAGGCGCGCAATCTGCTGATGCGGATTTAGCGGATTGGAATTCAGTGTGTCTCGTACTCCGAAGGTCCACGTGAGCTTCTTGGTCACCTTCCAGGTGTCCTGCGCGTAGAGGTCGAGATTGAGAAAGTTAAAAGGCTCGTTGGCCGACGTCGGAAAAGTCTTGGTTGCCGTCGACGCGACTCCGTAAATGTATTGTGGCAGCGTGGTGTAGGTCACGGTTGGGACTGAACCCTCTCCGAAGTCGTAGTCGTTCAGCCGAAAAATTCGCGTATTCGTGCCAAACCTCAGCTCATGCGCGCCATGACTCCAGGCGAGGTTGTCGTTGATAAAGAAACGGGAGGCTCGTCTTCCCTGAACCCATGTGTTGTCCAACCCGCCGACGGTCGTGAAAGGCGCATTGGCGCCGCTGCCTTGCAACACAATGGGAAATGCCGAGAGTGTTTTCTGGAAGTCGCTTGGCCCAAAGAGGCTTTCATACCAGGAGAACGCGGGATTGAAGTAGTTCACCAGATGCTGCGAAAAGACGCGCGTATATCCCGCCGCAAACGAGTACAACGGTTGAGGAGAAACCGAATTGAACAGGGGATTGATCGAGTCGGTGTAAGCGGCTTGTATCCCGGTGTCGGCCTGAAAACGAAGCCAGGTAGTGTTCCTCTCATTGACGTCGTAGTCGATGCGAGCCGTCTGCACCTGTTCATGATCGTCGCTTGAATGCGAGACGCTTTGTCGGTTTGCGCAACCGTTTCCATCATTAACCATTGCGGGCGAATTTCCGCCGACGTCGAAGGGGCAGCCCAAAACGGTGAGAGGCGTTCCGCCTGTGTTCCCGTAAAGTGAAAACATCTTCTGGTAAAAGGGCACGAGTTCCGGCGCTGCCCGATAGGCTGACCCGGTCACCGAGTCGATGCCGCCCAGAGACAGTTGCTGCAAAACGTATTGTTGGAACGCAGCACTGGGAACCGTTGTCGCCGTGACAATGGGTAGCGCAATCCGGACCCATTCGCTATCGAAGAAGAAGAAGAGCTTGTCGCGGATCATCGCCCCACCGAGACTGCCTCCAAAGTGATTCACGGTGGAGCCCGGTTTATGATTCCCCGGCGTCGCATTCGTGAAATAATCCGCCGCATTCAGCATCGAACCATTCCAAAGTTCGTAGAGATTCCCATGAAACCGATTTGTGCCGGACTTGGTGATGTAGTTGACTTCGGACGCCCCATACCGGCCCTGGTCCACGGCGTAGGAAAGTGTGTTGACGGTCACTTCTGAAATCGAATTCAATCCCAGCACAAGGTTGGTCGAGAGGCCGCTGTTGAGATTGGTCAGGGGATCGTTCGTTTCCAATCCATCGACGATGTAGCCGTTGGAGAGGGCGGGCAAGCCGTTGAACTCCACGTTGCCATATCCGTTCGTCCCACCCACAAAATCGTTGCCGCTGCCTGCCGTATTGATGAGGGCGCCAGGGGCAAACTGCAGAGGATAGGTGAGATCGCCACCCGGATTGGGCAAATTCTCCAGTGCAGGCGCACTCAGGTTCGTGGAGGTATTGGCATCCTCCGAGTTGATCAGCGGCAGCTCCGAGTTCACTTCGACGGTCTCGCTGGCTTTCGCAACCTTGAGCCTGAAATCGACAATCTGCTTATGGCCCAGACCAGACAACACGTTGGCGTTCCTCTGTGGTTCGAAGCCGTCCGCTTCGACTCGGATGGAGTAGCTACCCGGCTTTAGCTGAGCAAAGTTGAACCGGCCGGCGTCATCGGTCTTGGCTCTGCGCGTCGCGCCATTCTCGCGATTCGTGACCGTGACATTAGCGCCCGCTACAGCGGCGTTGGTTGCGTCCGACACCTGTCCGACGATGGCGCTGGTCGTCTCGCCTTGTCCTCGTGCTTGCGGCAAAACAAGCAATACGACAATCGCGAGAGCCAGCGGCAGTTGAACTAGGCACATCCTGTCTCTAGCCATTTCGTCGTACCCCACAGGGAGCGGGTTCCCCCAAAAGCCCCAGATCCACATTACTTAATTACAGCTACGTGGTGATAGTTAACCATAGTTAATCAAAAAATACAAGCGGACCGAGATCCAAAAGGAGTATCGGCGTGCTGAGTCGAATCGCTTACGAACTGGGAAACACGGGGCGGACGGCAGTGTCCGAGTCACGCGGTCAAAAGCAGCGGGCGGGGGGCGCCCGCTCCACACAAACAACTCAGGCCAGCAGCTTGGCGGCGTCTTTGGCGTAGTAGGTCAGGATGATGCTGGCGCCGGCGCGGCGGATGCTGAGTAACGATTCCATCATGACGCGGTCGCGTTCGATCCAGCCGTTTTGGGCGGCGGCTTCGATCATGGCGTATTCGCCCGAGACTTGATAGGCGGCGAGAGGCAGATCGAAGCGGTCGCGGGCGGCGGCGATTACGTCGAGATAGGGCATGGCGGGCTTGACCATGATCATGTCGGCGCCTTCTTCGATGTCGGCCGCGATTTCGCGCATGGCCTCGCGCAGGTTGGCTCCGTCCATCTGATAGGAGCGGCGGTCGCCGAATTGCGGCGCCGAGTCGGCGGCCTCGCGGAACGGACCGTAGAAGCCGGAGGCGAACTTGGCGGCGTAGGAAAGAATGGGCGTGTTAATGAAGCCAGCGTCGTCGAGGGCGCGGCGGATGGCGGCGACGCGGCCGTCCATCATGTCGGAGGGGGCGATGATGTCGATGCCCGCTTTCGTCAGGGAGACTGAGGTACGGGCCAGGAGTTCGAGGGAGGCGTCGTTCACGATTTCGTAATCGATCGCGGCGGCGGGTGGGGCGGCGACGGCTGCACCCAAAGATTGCGGGGCGGCTTTCACAATGCCACAGTGGCCATGCGACATATATTCGCACAGGCAAACGTCGCCCATCAGGATGAGGCCGGGGACTTCGCGCTTCATGGCGCGAGCGGCTTGCTGCACGATGCCATTCTCGGCCCAGGCTCCGGTGGCGACTTCGTCCTTTTTGTCGGGAAGCCCGAACAGGATGACGGAGGGCACGCCCAGGGAATGAACTTGCTGCGCCTCTTTTACGGCTTCGTCCACCGATAGATTGAACACGCCCGGCATGGAGCGGACTTCCTTGCGGACGCCTTCTCCGGCACAGACGAACATGGGGTAGACGAATGCGTCGGGTGTGAGGCGAGTTTCACACACCAGGTTGCGCAGCTCCGCGGTGCGGCGGAGGCGGCGCAGACGGGTCACAGGAAATGCCATGGCAGGTCACCAGGGGAGGGTTGAGATCAATGCCCTCCCTAAGGTGATTCTAGAACATCTTTGATAGTGAAGCAGCTTGACCTTTCCAAGAAGAGCAATTGAAAGCGATCACCCCCCACCCGAACTGGGGAAAATGTTTCGCTTGACATCCCCTTTTTATAGAACCCTCGCCAGGGAGTGTGACGAAAGTAACCTGCGGTTTCCCAAACCGCCTTCGGAATCACGGAATATACACCATAGAATTAGGACCGATGAGTCTGTTCCAGCGCCACCGTTGGTTTGCTGCAGCGGCCGGAATCACTCTGGCCTTCACCGCTGTGTCGGTGCTTGTGCAGCGGAGTGCTGGGCTGACCGCATTTGCCGATCTCGCGGGTCTGGCGCTGATGCTGGCCGCAAGCGGAATCACACTGGGCAACCTCCTGGTCCGGCCGGCTCAGGAGCGCAGTTTCTGGGCGTTGATGGCGATCGGGTTTTCGCTGTGGGCGTGCAATCAGGCAGCCTGGGCTTATTGCGAGATGGTGCAGCATCGACAGATTCCCGATCCATTTTTCTTCGACATCGTTCTCTTCTTTCATGCCGTACCAATGATCGCTGCCGTGGTCTGGCGTCCGGACATGTTGAAAAAGGAAGGGAGAATCCATCTCAGCCTGCTGAACTTTTTGATGCTCCTGGGATGGTGGATCTTTCTCTACGCGTTCATCGTGTTTCCGCACCAGTATGTCGTGCTGAATGTCGAGGTTTACAACGTCTACTACGACCGGCTCTATCTGCTGCAGAACGCCGTACTGCTGGCGGCGCTGGGGCTGGCGGCGTGGACCAGTTCCGGCGGCTGGCGGCGGCTCTACCTGAATTTTCTCGCCGGCGGCCTGTTGTATGGCATTGGCTCCCAGTTGCTTGACCGGGCAGTAGTGAATGGCACGTACTACTCAGGGAGCCTGTACGATGTTCCCGTCATCGGGACGGTGGCATGGATGGCGGCGGCGGCGTTGTCGGCGGGGCAATGGGATCTGCAAAGCCACGAGTTCAGATTAAACGCGCGATTGAGGAAGCTGGTTCCGCGGCTCGCCATGCTGGCGCTCCTGTCCCTACCGGTGTTGGGCGTGTGGACGGTACTGTCGGACAAATCAGCCGACCCTTCCCGTGTGTTCCGCATTTCCACCGTGCTGGTGGCGATGTTGCTGTTGGGAGCGTTCGTGTTCCTGCGGCAATATGTCCAAGACCAAGCTCTGATGGCCTTGCTGCAGGAGTCGCGGCGGTCATACGAGAGCCAGAAGCGTTTGCAGACCGAACTGGTACAGAAAGAGAAGCTGGCTTCACTGGGCAACTTGGTGGCGGGAGCGGCACACGACATCAACCATCCTTTGACGGCCGTCATGAGTTATTCGGAGCAACTCTGGGCGAAGGAACGGCTCACGGACGAACAGAACGCGCTAGTGCGCAAGATCGTGAACCAGGCCGGGCGAACCCGTGATCTGGTCGCGGATCTGTTGAGCTTTGCCCAGCAGTCTCCTGCGGAAAAAATTCCGGTAGACGTCAGCTTCCTGCTGCACCGGGCCAAGCAGATGCTGGAGTCGCGGCGTCCATCGGGAAAGATTCGTGTGGCCCTTTCCATTGATGCCGATTTTCCCCGCGTGCAGGGCAATGCCAACCGACTGTTCCAGGCGTTTGTCGAGATCATCGAGAACGCGATGGACGCGCTGGAAGAAGCAGGCGGAGGGTCCCTGGAAATTACCGCACAACGTCAGGACAAACAGGCCGTTCTGCAGTTTTCCGATTCAGGGCCGGGGATTCGCGAGCCGCAACGGGTCTTCGATCCCTTCTACACCACCAAGCCGGTCGGAAAAGGTACGGGCCTGGGCCTGAGCGCGGTATACGGAGTGATTCAGGATCATAGCGGCCAGATTACCTGCCAGAACAAGCGGGAAGGCGGTGCGCTGTTTGTGGTCCGGATCCCGGCGGAGGATGCGCCGGCGGTAAATGTAGCCGGAGCTGTCGGCGACTGAGCGCATCAATTCGCCGAGAACGGACAGCATTCCGATAGCGCCGCAGTCGGCACATTCATCTCGCTCTTCTCCAAATCTCTTCAATCGGTCGCTGCTCGATCCTCTGCTCAATCTTCCGTCTCCCCAACATTCCATCGCCGTTGCGGCCTTCTGCTCCTGTACCATGAAATGCGATGGCCGGTGAACTCGTTCATCATTCGGCGCGCGTGCTGGAGTTCGATGCCCTGCGGGAATTGCTGCGCGGATACGCTTCTTCGCCGCTAGGGCAGGAGCGGATTGCCGCGCTTGCTCCGTCGACCGACCGGGACTGGATTGAGCGCCAGCAAGAGCTGGCGGGGGAGATTCGGGAATTCCGGCGCGGGGGCGGGCGGTTTGATTTTGCCGCGCTCATCGACATCGGTCTTCTCGTCGAGAAATCGCGCATCGCGGGAGCTGCTTTGGAGACCACAGAAATTCGCGACGTGATCCTGGTCGTGGACCGCGCGGCGGAATGGCGGGAGATTGCGCTCCATCCTCCAGCGAATATGAGATCCGACTGGCATGGGGTTCGGGCGCTCTCGGACCAGATTGTGGACTTCACGGAGTTTCTGCGTTCTTTCCGAAACAAGATCCAGCCCGATGGAACCCTGGAAGACAAGGCTTCGCCCGAATTGGCGCGCATTCGCCGCGAGATCGAAAAACAGCGGCGCTCGATTCAGGAATCCCTGCGAGGATATTTGCGGCGGCTGGCCGAGGGGGGCACGGTGCAGGATGAACTGGTGACCATCCGCGGCGAACGCTTTGTCATTCCGGTGAAGGTCGAGCAGAAGCGGCGCGTGCAGGGTGTGGTGCACGGCGCGAGTTCAAGCGGGCAGACCGTGTTCGTCGAGCCGCTGGAAACGATCGAACAGAACAACGAACTGGTGCGGCTGCTGGAAGAGGAATTAGCGGAAATTCACCGCATTCTGCTTGAGATGACGCAACGCATCGGAGGCCACGCCGAGGAAATTCTGGCTGCGGCGGATGCGCTCGGCGAACTCGAGCTGCAGTTTGCCAAGGCGCGGTTCGCCGAAGACTACAACTGCGTGGCAGTAACATTGAGTGGCCAGCAAGACTCGTGTGGGGACGGGCGCCCCCGCCCGTCCGGGGCGAGCGAAGCTCGCCTGCTGCTGCATAACGCGCGGCATCCCCTACTGCAGCGCAATCTCAAAGCGAAGGGCATTTCCATTGTCCCCGTCACCGTGGAACTGGAGGGCGAGCGACGGCAGTTCATCATCACGGGGCCGAATACCGGCGGCAAAACCGTCACGCTTAAGACTGTTGGGTTGTTGGCGTTGATGGCGCAGTCGGGGCTTCCGGTGCCCGCCGACCGGGCTGAGCTCCCGGTGTTCGACGCCGTGCTCGCCGACATTGGCGATTACCAGTCGATCGAACAAAATCTCTCCACCTTCTCGGCGCATGTCACGAACATTGATTTCATCTCGCGCACCGCGACCGCGCAGTCACTGGTGCTGCTGGATGAACTGGGCTCCTCGACCGATCCGGAAGAAGGCGCGGCTCTGGCCGTTGCGATTGCCGGACACTTTGGCGGCATCGGCTGCATGACGGTGATCTCCACTCACCACACTTCGCTCAAGGTCTACGCGGCGAACACTCCCGGAGTGGTGAACGCGTCCGTGGGATTCGACGAGGCTACGCTGCAGCCGACGTATGAGCTGAAAGTGGGCGTACCGGGCGCATCGGCGGGCATCAACATCGCGCGGCGGCTGGGCTTGAATCCGGCAATCATTGAGAGCGCGCGGGCACGGCTGGGAACCCAGGCTCGCGACGTGGGGCAATTCCTCGACAAGCTTCATGCCGACCTGCGCGAAGCCGAAAACGAACGCCTGCGCCTGAAGACGCGCGAGCAGGAACTGGAGCGCGAGAAAGCGCATCTGGCCGTTGAAGGACGGAAAGAGCAGCAGGCGAAAATCCGCGAGATGGAGAAGAAGCTGGAAAGCCTGCTGCGCGATTTCGAGTATCACGCCCGCGAAGCGGTGAATGCGGTTCAGGATCGTGCTGCGGCGCAAAAGCTCTCGAAAGATGCGGAGCGCAGGATTGCGAAGTTGCGCCGCGAGTTCCGCGAGCAGTTCGATTCGACCGTAGTGGCCCACTCCACCGGAGCCGACCACGGCGATCCGCACGCACAGCCGCAGGTCGTGAAGCACGTTTCCCAGGGCGACACCGTGAAGCTGAAGTCGACGGGACGTCCGGCGCGGGTAGTGCGCAAGGTCGACGACAATCATTTTGAAGTGGAGATGGGCGCGATGAAGATGAAGATCGCGCGCGACGATATCGCCGAGGTGCTGGCGAGCGCCCAGGGACAGTCGGCGGATACTCCCGTGAAAGCGGCACGAGCGCGGGGGATTTCCGTCTCGCTCGAGAACGAGGGCGCAACCGTGCCTAGCGAGATCAACGTGATCGGACAAACCGTCGACGATGCCTCGCGCGAAGTGGAAAGATTCGTCGACCGTGCATTTCTTGCGGGGCTGCCGCGTGTGCGCGTAGTCCACGGCAGCGGCATGGGCATTCTGCGCAAGGCCCTCCGCCAGTTGCTGCAGCAGCATCCCCACGTGGCGACAGTTGCCGAACCCCCGCAGAATGAGGGCGGAGGAGGCGCGACGGTGGTGGAGTTGAGAGTGTAGCGATGGGGCATGAGAGTGTTTCTGCAGCATGTTCACAGACCTGGCGCCGAACAGCTTTCGTATTGCCCGCATCCTATTGAAAATATTTAGACTTACCGTATTGTCTTGTGATTGTCATATATATATCTGATATAATGTCCGATAGTTGGGAGATGTGAAATGGCGACCACTGCCCGGCTTACGCGTCAAAAGATCTCGACCACGATCTCGCCGCAGACTCTTGCCTACTTGGACGACTTGATACGAAAAGGCGAGGCTCGAAACCTGGCCGAGGCTC
>CABEEA010000093.1_pt1 | contig 32111 bp, 19 predicted proteins | sample 3423201 | NCBI WGS metagenome assembly CABEEA01 (sample SAMEA5534333, study PRJEB31848) | metagenome | biome: tundra; feature: field; material: soil | place: USA | collected 2013-05 | depth 0.15 m | reverse complement strand
TGTGTGCGCCGCTCGTCCTCGCGTTGGGATGTGGCGGAGGCGGGATGGGGTCGAGCGGCGGCTCGGGCGGGGGTGGTTCCAATCCTGCTTCTGAGACGATCGTGATTTCAAAGGCAACGAATGGGACGTTCAGCGTGGCCATGTCCACGTCATTCCAGCCGGCGGAGTGGGACGATCAATTCTTTACGCTGAATCCGACTGCGACCACGACACTCGGTACGCTGGGGACACATCACATTCGACTGCAGGGAGTTTCCCAGGGAGTGCCGCAAAGCACTGCGTCGACATGGAATTTCAGCATCCTCGATGCAATCACGCAGCCGGTGCTGAGCGTGGGCGATCACAGTCCGGAGTTTCAGATCGCAGTCGCTCCGGCCTTCATGTACGATGCCAATCACAATTTTCTCGATCCGACGTACCAGCAGTTCGCCGCTTACGCGCAGGATCTGGTGCGGTATTACAACATACCGGGCGGTTTCTCGGCGCCAGACGGGCAGCATGCCTCACCGAGCGGGATACCGATTACCTGGTGGGGGATTTATAACGAACCGAACTTCAACAATCTGAAATCGACGCAGTACACGCAGCTTTACAACAGTGTTGTGCCTGCCATGCGGGCAGTGGATCCGTCGCTGAAATATGCGGCGGTCGAACTGGGGGACTATTCTGGACTCGCCAATCAATTCCTTCCCGCGTTTGTGAGCGGCGTGACGGCGCACGTGGACGTACTCGCAACTCATTTCTATTCCACGTGCGATCAGAAAGACAGCGACACCACGTTGTTCGCGACGGTGCCCGGGTTCGCCACGGAAGTGGGAGATATTTATACCGAGTTGCACACGAATCCAGCGTTGTCGTCGGTACCAGTATGGGTGACGGAGAATAACGTCAACGCCGATTATGAGGGAGCGAATGGGATGAGCACGTGCAATCCCGGGCAGACTTTTGTGGACGACCAGCGCGGGTCGAGTCCATTCTTTGCGGCGTGGCGGCCGTATGTTTTCTCGCAGTTGGGAAAGGCCGGGGTAGAGGCGCTCTATCACTGGGATTTCGGCGCGGATCAGCAGTACGGCGAGGTTGACTACGGTACCGGCGCGCTGCAACTCAGCTACTGGGTGGATTACTGGCTGGGGCAAGAGTTTCCGTCTCCGCCGGGAGCGACGGTGCTGCAGTACACGGCGACGGACGATGCGGAACTGGAAACGCTGCCTGTGGTCAACAGCGACGGCAGCGTGGTGGTCATGGTGGCGAATCACGCGGTGAACGCAGCCGGCGACAATAACGGTCCGGGAGCGGCGCGAAGCGTGCAGGTGGATGTTTCCGCACTAGGGACGTTCTCCCGTGGCAGTCTGCTCATGATCGACAAGAATACGAGCGCGAGCAGCGGCCCGACGGCGGCGGCGATGACTCCGGCAGCGCAGATGACGATTACGCTGGACGGATACGCTGTCGCATTCCTGACTCTGAAGCCGTGATCCGGGCGAAGAACCCGAAGATCCAACCACAGAGGACTGGGAAAGGCCCGGAGCCCAGGGTGGATTATTTTGCGTCCAAGATCATGGTTGGGGAATCTTTAAATCAACGCATAACGTAGCCCGGTATTTTGCGTCTAATCGAAGCGTCGAGACGCAGGTTTGTAGCTCGATCCAACGCCTGCGACCCAACTCGCGTTACAGTACATAGGGCAAAGCGGCTTTACGACTTATGGCAAATAATTTTCAAGAATGCGTGGCAAGAGGCTTACTGGCGGCGGGTTTGGCGGCAAGCGCAATCACGGCGGGATGCTCGGGTAACGCGGCACAGAATCCTCACGCGAGTGGCCCGGGAGCCATGCCGGTCAAAGTACTGGAGGCGCGGACGGTACCCGTCGACGATGCGTCCGAGTACGTGGCGACGCTGAAGTCGCGAGACTCGGCGGTAATCATGCCGCAGGTTGAGGGACAGGTCACCCAGATTTCGGTGCACTCGGGCGAGCGAGTTGAAGCCGGAAGGGCATTGATCGGGATCGATCCACTCAAGCAGCAGGCTACGGTCAAGAGCCAGGAGAGCGCGCGGGCGGCGCAAGCAGCGAATCTGAGCTGGGCGAAAAAGCAGTATGACCGCGCCCAGGGCCTTTCTTCCGCGGGGGTAGTGAGCAAACAGGATCTGGAGCAGGCGAAGTCGACACTGGACGCGGCCCAGGCACAGATGGACGCCCTGGATGCACAGGTGAGCGAACAACAAGTGCAACTTCATTACTACAGAGTGGTCGCGCCGCGCGGAGGGATCGTGGGAGACATTCCGGTGCACGTGGGAGACCGGGTGACGACCGCGACGCTGTTAACGACGGTCGACCAGCCGGGAAGCCTCGAGGCCTACGTGTATGTGCCGATCGAGCGCTCGTCGCAACTCAAGATGAATCTGCCGGTGCAAGTGCTCGACAGCGACGGCAAAGTGCTCGCCGAATCGCGCATCAGTTTTATTTCTCCGCAGGTGGATAATACGACGCAGACGGTGCTGGTGAAGGCGAGAATTACCAATGGGAACGATGCACTGCGGCAGTCGCAGTTCATTCGGGCACGCGTAGTGTGGGGAACGCATCGCAATCCAGAAGTCCCGATCCTCGCGGTCTCGCGACTGGCGGGCCAGTATTTTGCGTTCGTGGCCGAGGCGCAGGACGGCGGCTTATTCGTGGCCCGGCAAAAACCGCTGACGATTGGACAGACCGTGGGCAACAACTACGAGGTGCAGGACGGCATCAAGGCCGGGGACAAAGTGATTGTTTCCGGAACTCAGTTTCTGCGCGACGGGGCGCCCGTAATTCCGCAGAGCTGACAATCGGCATCCGGCTACAGGCTTCCGGTCATTAAGATTCGAACATTCAACAACAGTTGCTGAGATTGCATCTTGCGGCTTATGAACCGGAAGCCGGGTAGCGGTAACCGGAAGCCGTTTTCACTACAGTTGTGATTCGTCATTGAGCGGCGAAGTCTGCCGCACACGGGATTCTTCATGTTTGTCGACTTTTTTATCAGACGTCCGGTGTTTGCGACGGTGTGCGCGCTGCTGATTATTCTGGCGGGCGCGGCGGTGCTGCCGACGCTGCCGATTGCCCAGTTTCCGAATCTTGCGCCGCCGCAGGTAGGCGTTTCCAGCTTCTACATCGGGGCGAGCGCGCAGACGGTGGAGAGCGCGGTCACGATTCCCATCGAGCAGCAGATCAACGGAGCGGAAGGGATGAAGTACATCACCTCCACGAGCGGTAACGATGGAACCAGCAGCGTGATTGCAACATTTGATCTGAACCGCGATCCGGATCTGGCTACTGTCGACATTCAGAATCGCGTGAATACTGCACAGGGACGGCTTCCGGCCGCAGTGAAGGCCGTCGGCATCACGACAGTAAAGACGTCGCAGAACTTTGTCTTCGGCTCGGCCGTCATCTCGGACAACAACAAATATTCCACGCTGTTCATGAGCAATTATCTCGATGTCTATGTGCGGGATGCGCTGAAGCGTATTCCGGGGGTCGCCGATGTGGTCATCTTCGGCGAGCGCAAGTACTCGATGCGGCTATGGCTCGATCCGGTACGGATGGCGGGACGCGGGCTGACGGCGCCCGATGTAGTGAACGCGCTCTCGGAGCAGAATGTGGAAGTCGCGGCTGGTCAGGTGGGCCAGCAGCCGTCGGTCGCGGGACAGCAGTATCAGGTCAGCGTGCGAGCGGTGGGAAGGTTGAGCGAGCCGGCGCAGTTCGACAACATCATTCTGAAGACGAATTCCGATGGAACTCTGGTCCGCCTGAAAGATGTGGGGCATGCGGAGCTAGGCGCGGAAAACTACAGTTCCGATTTGCAATTCAACGGGCAGGACGCGGTGGGACTGGGGGTCACGCAGCTCTCAACTGCGAACGCGCTTGATGTGGACCGGCGGGCGATTGCGGAACTCGACCGGTTATCGAAAAACTTTCCTCCGGGCATGCATTACAAGCTGGCGTTCGATACGACGGACGCGGTGGGGGAGTCGATCCGGGACGTGCTGAGCACGCTGGGAACCGCCATTGTGCTGGTGATTCTGGTGATCTTCGTTTTTCTCGAAGACTGGCGCAGCACCTTGATTCCGGCGGTGACCATCCCGGTGTCGCTGATCGGGACATTCGCGTTCGTCAAGCTGCTGGGGTTCTCGATCAATACACTCACGCTGTTTGGCATCACGCTGGCGACGGGACTGGTGGTGGACGACGCGATTGTGGTGATCGAGAACATCGAGCGCCACATTCAGGAAGGCCAGCGGGACGCGCACCAGGCGGCATCGGAAGCGATGGGCGAGGTGACGGGAGCGGTTATCGCAACATCCCTGGTGTTGGTCGCAGTGTTCGTGCCGGTGGCGTTTTTTCCGGGAACGACAGGCATTCTATTCCGGCAATTCGCGCTGACGATTGCATTTTCGATTACGATCTCCGCGTTCAATGCGCTGACGCTAACTCCGGCGCTGTCGGCTTTGTTGTTGGGCCGCGAACATGGGGAAAAGATCTGGCTGTTCCGGGAAGTGGACAAGGTAATCGCGGGCACAACGAACGGATACCGGCGTGCTCTGCGGTTTTTCCTGAATTTCAAGATGGTGGCGGCGCTGATCTTTCTGGCGGGGCTAGGGCTCACATTTTTCGTATTTACGCGGGTGCCGACGGGGTTCGTGCCGGACGAAGACCAGGGATATTTCATCATCGTGATCCAGGCACCGTCGGGAGCCTCGCTGGAATATACGAAGGGGATTGGAAAGCAGGTTGCGGCCTTGCTGGCGGATGTGCCGGAGACGGAAGGAACGTTCTCTGTGGCCGGCTTCAGTTTCTCGGGGGCGGCGGCGAATCAGGGACTTATTTTTGTTCCCTTGAAGCCGTATTCGCAGCGGAAAGGGGACGCCCATAGCGCGGTGGCAATTCTAAACCGCATCCGTCCGCGACTGTTCGGGGTTTCGGGAGCAATCGTGTTTCCGACACTGCCGCCGCCGATTCAGGGGTTGGGACAGTTCGGCGGGTTCCAGTTCGTGGTACAGGACCAGGCTGCGCACAAACTCGAAGAACTGGCTGGCACGGCACAAGGGCTGATGCAACAATCGGTGCAGCGCAAGGAATTGACTCGCCTCTTCACGTCGTTTACGGCGAACGACCCGCAATATCTGGTGACCATCGATCGCGAGAAGGCGAAGAGCCTGCATGTGCCGCTGTCGCAAATCACGGATACGCTGGGTGTCTACATGGGCTCGGCTTATGTGAACGATTTCGACTTTAACAACCGGTCGTACCGGGTTTACGTGCAGGCCGACAAACAATTCCGATCGGAAGCACAGGATATGAAGCGGTTTTACGTGCGCTCCGACGGCGGGGCGATGGTGCCGCTCGACAATTTGATTAGCATCACGCAGACAACGACGCCACAGGTGATCAGTCACTACAATCTGTTCCGGTCGGCGGAAATCGATGGCTCGCCGGCGCCGGGATATAGTTCCGGGCAGGCGATCGCAGCGATGGAGGATCTGGCCAAGAAGATGCCGCAAGGATTTGCATACAGCTGGACGGGCCTGTCGCTGGAGGAGTTGCAGGCCGGCGGGACGTCGCTCCTTCTGTTTGGGCTGGGCACGCTGGTGGTGTACCTGACGCTCTCCGCGCAGTATGAGAGCTTCGTGCTGCCGTTTATTGTGTTGCTGGCGGTGCCGATGGCGCTGCTGGGAGCGCTGGGGGCGCAGTGGATGCGCGGATTACAGAATGATGTGTTCTGTCAGGTCGGACTGGTGATGCTGGTCGGGCTGTCGAGCAAGAATGCGATTCTGATCGTGGAATTTGCGGAGCAGTTGCGCGGGCGCGGAATGCCGTTGGTGGAAGCGGCAGTACAGTCGGCGACGATTCGCCTCCGCCCCATTTTGATGACTTCGCTGGCGTTCATTCTCGGCGTAGTGCCGCTGGTGCTCGCCACCGGAGCGGGCGAAAATGGACGGCATTCGGTGGGGACCACCGTGTTTGGTGGGATGATTATGTCGACGATTCTGAATCTGTTCTTTATTCCGGTGTTGTATTTGATTATTGAGGGATGGCGGGAGCACGGGAAAGCGCCGGTTGTCGTTCCCCAGGAGTCTGAGGCGTAGAGTTTCTTTCGCCCCTTCGGGGCTTGTTCCCATTTTCCGCTGCCCACCCACGGCTTGCGCCGTGGGCTGCATGCTTTCACCGCTTCGCGGCTCGGATTGCGGCTGCTCCGGCGGCTGGGCCAGACTTTCTTATGCCGCAGCTTCGGGGCTGGGCTTCGCCTTCCGAGTGGTGCTGCGTCTCTGCGCGGCGGCAGACTTCTGTTTCTTCTTTAGCGCCTCGCGGCGGCGCATCTTGGCCATCCACTCCCTGGAATACATGGTGCCGCGGCACTTGGTCGAGCCGCAGTGGCAGGGGGCAGGGTCGTCGTCGTCGTAGAGGTTGTAGTCCCAGACGAGCTCTTCGCCGGCGGCGATGTCACGGATGGCGAAGAGCCAAACGCGGCCTTTAATCTCGTCAACTTCGCAGTTGGGATCGCAGGAATGATTCAGATAGGCCCCCAGGCCTTCACCGTCGATCACAGTCTTGCCGTCATCCAGTCCATAAAGGTAGGTGCGCGAGACGCCATCGTAGCGGCGGTCGGCTTCCTCGGCGGTGATGCGTTCACCGGCATACTCCACCACCCGAGTTCCCTTGCGGATCGGCCTTGAGGTGTAGACACCAACGGAATGAATGGGTGAAGGACGAACGACTAGAGGCATAAACTAATTTCGCATGGCAGGGCAGTTTTGGGGAATGTGAAAAATTGAGTAATTGGGTAATTTTGTAATTTAAAGCTGAGGCTCTCAGGCTCTTAAGACTACTAAATTGCTCTAGGGGTCGTAGACGGAGCTTCCGAAGCCTTGTTTACGGGCGGCGTCCTGCAGGTCTTCCAGGCGCTTTTGCTGCTGTTCCAGTTGCGCCTTCATGCTTTCCACCTGATCCTCCTTCTCCTTCTGGTGTTCATTCCACTGTACGCAGTTGGCAACGCAGTTTCCGCCCGCATAGTGGATGGACTCGCCAAGGCTGGCGATTTCGCGCTGCAACGAAGCAATGGCGTTCTTCTGATTCTGAATCTGGGACTGCCATTGCTCGGCGGGAATCTTTTGCGTTCCGTAAGTCGGCTGCGAGTATCTGGTGTTTGGAGTCTGGGAGCCGGGTGCCGACGTCATGGTCGATCCCATGTGTGAGGGAATCTCGTCATTGGTGATGACTCGGGGCGGCTTGGGCGGTTGAGCATCCTTCGAGACTGCGCCACTGCCCTGGGCATCCTTGCGCTGCACGTCTTTCGCGGGTGTGTCTTTGGCCTGGGCGTCCTTCTGCTGCTTCTGCACACGGGCCTGGCGAGCCACATCTCCGAGAGATTGCGAATCCTGACCGTAGGCCAGGAAGGCGCACACGAACGCGTTGGCCGCAAGTAAAACGAAAGTTCGCCGTGTCCTCATCGAGAAAACTTCCGCTAGGAACTGTTGACAGGGAAACGACATGTTCGAACAATGTTATCGCCGAGGGTGGATCGCACCGAGGTTACCTTCGTACACGTGCTACGGGGCCGTCTAGATAGCGGTATAGCGGGCGATCAAGGCATCCAGTTTCTCGAGGAGGGCACCGTTGCCTTGTCGAGGGTATTGCGTGAGCGCTTCGCGATAGTGCGGCAGATTGTAGAGAAAAGACTCGACCCGCTCTTTGTTCAACTCCTCCCAGTAAGCGCCGTAGCCGGACTTCTCCAGCCAATAGGCGTTGAAGATCTGCTCGAACTGGTGGCTCACCGGGACGGCCAGATAGGGCTTGCCCAAATGCAGGGCCTCGGTGACCAGCGAAAATCCGGAATTGGCGACGATGGCGCGGGCGCTGGTCAGGTCGGCGAAGAAGCCGTCGAGCGAGGGCTTCTTGTAAAGTATGTTTCCTTCTTGGCCTTCTTGGCCTTCGCGGCCGAAGCCGTAGGCGATGAAGGGGCAATGGACGGAAGCTAACAACTTTGCCAGTGCCGGGGCGGGCGAGGTCACATAGACCAGGACGTGGTCGCCTTGCGTGGGAGTAGCCTCGAGAATTTCCTGCCGCAGCAGCGGAGGAAACAAGAACGTGTTGCGCTTGCGGATGGGCGCCGTGAAGAAAGAAATTACGAGGTAGGCATTGGCGTGTGGGGTCATTAGGCGGGTGACGAGCTTGGCCGCGGCGGCGTCGCCGCGGTACTGCCCGGGATAAGACACCACGGTGTTGGTGAGGCAGTGCTGGTTGTCGATGGAGATGACCGGAAGGCGTTTCTTGTGTCCGACGTGGCAGGTGAGCGGCTCGAAGTCGGTGATGATCAGATCCGTCTTCCATTCGTCGACCAGGTCCTTCAGATGGGACAGGCTCCTGGCGGCTTGCGGGACTGTGATCAAGTTCTTCGCGATGGTGCGCTTGTAGCGCACACGATTGTTGACGTAAGCGAAGTGGAAGCCGTAAATCTCGGTGACGTCGAAGTGCGGCTTCAAATTCTGCAAGCCGCGATCAAAGGAAGCCACGTGAACGGTGTGTCCCTGGGCGACGAGATGAGAGAGCACTTCTTTGGCGCGGGTAGAGTGGCCCGCGCCTTCGCCGTTGACTCCATAAAGAATGTTAGCCATGTGAGCTCGAAGGGCGAGTATACCGCGGCAAGACGAAGACTATCTTGCGGAACGGGAATGTTTGCCTATGGCTGAGCGGTCAGCATGGGCAGCGTCACCGTATCGATGGTGTGAGGGTCGTCGCGAAGTCGGATGTAAAGAGTTTTACCTTTGGGCGGCGGAATTGCCAATGCATCCTCCACAAAACCTTCCGGGACGGTGACCGAGTTGACGAAATCAGCATCCGTGCTCACCGAGTCGAGCAAGAAAAGTTTGTCGCCGTTGAGAGTGCACTCCTTTTCGGACGCGGGCACGCAACGAATTTCCTTGAGCATGGGAATGCGCACCAGATCTACCAGCGGCTGCCAGTCGCCGTCAGTCCCGTCGGCTGCGACCGGGCGGAACTTCAGAGGTCCGAACGCCGAAGGGCCCAGGAGTTTCATGGGGTCAAGAACCGCGAAAACCGTCTTCGAGTCCTGCGGCGTGAGATTGCCATCCTTAAAGCTCAGCAGCACGCGAAAGGACTCATCGGCAGTCGCAACTTCGATCTTTTCGGTGGAAGGAAAGGTCTCCGGCACCTGCGTTTTGAGGAAGAAGTTCAACCGACCATCCTGCGGCAATTCGTCCTGACTACCGAGACGAACGGCGGGTGGGGAAGAGGTCTGATCCAGTTGCACGCTCTGGCTGAGGACGCTGACCGCGGGGCGCGGGGCCTCGACCTCCGATTTGAGATCGAGGGCACGGCCATCTTTGAGAGTAGCGTGAACCACGATCGAGTCACCGGGATGCAGCTTCGTTCTAGCGGCCGCGTCTTGGATGGTCAGCTTGAGTTCGTCCTGCTGGTGGGCGCGGGTGAGCGTCTCCGGAATGAAGCGAAGACCGTTCACCTCCAAGCTGTCTACGTGATCCAGGCGTGTGCCTTTGAGAACGCCGTCGGCATCGCCGGCGTGGATGCTGAAACTGTCGAGGCGACCCGCTTCGGCGTAGGTGTGAAGGGGAATCTCGTCGGCTTCGCGCAGTCCAAGCTTCTTGATCAACATGGTGACCGAACCCGCATTGGCGTTCTGCAGCGGGACCTTTACCTCGAGTTCGTCTGGCTTCGGACTCTTCCACTCGGTCTCCAGCAGTTTTCCCTGATCGTCTTTGAGCTTCACTTCGCTCACACAACATGCGTCAGGAGACTGCAAGTGGAGCGTGTCTTCGCGACCGACGATCAGAGCGCTGGCATCCTTGGAGGCGACGATCCATTGTGCGGGCCGTGAAGTACGCAGCCGGTAGCGCGGTCCATCGAAGCTGTGGAAGCCCCATGATCCGCGGAGAATTCCGGTGACTTCCCCGTCCAGATCAGCCGACTGGAGGGCTTGGGTCTCGATCGAAAATCCTCCACGCATGGGGTCCGCCTTCGCGGGCAGGTCGATGCTCGGGCCCGTCTTGGCTTCGACGTGAAGAACGAAGTCGCGCGCGAGGTCTGTGGCAAAAACCAGCGGAGCGCCCTCGGCCGGAAGCAGCAGCGAAGGCTTGCCCGCACAAAATACCTGAGCTGGATCGACCGCGCGCAAGGGTGGAACGGGAGCGGGGCGAACCGGCGGCAGGCCGATCACGATCACCGACTTCGGATTGCGAAAGGAGGGAGGGTTGTTCAGGCGCAGATTGAGTTCGTCCTGTTTGGGCAAGGCCAGCGCGGGGATGTACTGATATTGCGCGGTATGCGCCGTACTCAAGATGCGGGCGACATCGACAACCGCTCCGACGTAAGGACTGTAGTAGCCGCTGCGGGCGTTGGGTGTGGAAGTGATCTGCGCGAGCAGGTCGCTGGATGGGCCCGAGGTCAGGGTCGCGACCATGGTCTGGCTGTGCGCGTCGTCGAGGACCAACTGATCTGTGTTCTGGGTGAGGCACGGCGCCTGCTGGGCGGTGGGCTTGTCGAAGCACTGCTGCTCAAGGCGGATGCTCAGACTTCGCGCCAGTAAAGTCGTGCGCGCCTTCAATTGCTCCGGATCGCTGGCGGAAATCTCGCGAACGGCATCGAGATATCTTTCCAGACGGGCGCGGTCGAGACTGGCCTGCACCAGATCCTGCGATGCGCGCACAAAAGCGCCGGGCTTTCCCCGGACCGCGGTACGCAGGGTGCTGAAGGCGCCGCCGGTTTCCGGAGCGAGGAAGACGAGAGCTTCCTCGGCCTCTTCCGGAACCGTGACGAAGATGCCTTCGTCGTGGACGGGTTTGCCCCAGGTTTCCACGCGGGTAAACCAGGAATCCGGGGGAGGGTTGGTGGCGCCGCGCAGAAAAACCACGACCATCAGATATCTCACGGACTGACTGTCGGGCAGATCGGGATGGACCCACAGCCGGTCTCCCGCTTGCAAAGCGGGCACTTCCGCAATGGGCAGCGTCACTCCGGCGCGTTGCACCCGAACGTCGATCTTGGGACCAATGAGGTCGAAGGCAGCATTGTCGGCACGGGCGACGCCGATGAGCACCAGCAGCAAGAAACAAGCAAGCGGAAGCGCCGCCTGGCGGGCGCGGTGGGGAGCTTTATTCCGGGTGAATGCAGGGTAACCCAAGAGACTATTTTAACCGATTTTGCACCGCCGTTTCCGGGGAAGGGCGCGCTTTGTCCAGGGGGCGCGATTATTTCACTCGGTACGTTCCAGAGACAAACACTATGGCGAAATGCTGCCCAAGCGGGGCTGGCGCTAGCCTGAGAATGCCGCTCCGATCTGCCATAATCTTTACTATGTGCGGACGCTATCGACTCTCGCGGAGAAAGCAGGTAGTTGAGGAGTACTTCGAGAGCCCCTCGGAAGAAGAAGAGTGGAGTCCGCGCTATAACATCGCTCCCACCCAACCGGTGGCGACCATTCGACAGGACGGAGCGAGGCGAATCCTGTCCACAATGAGTTGGGGCCTGGTGCCGTCGTGGGCCCATGACATCTCGATTGGCAACCGGCTCATCAACGGCCGGAGCGAAACCATTCTGGAGAAACCTGCTTTCCGGGATTCGTTTCGGACGCGGCGTTGCCTGATCCCCGCGGACGGCTTCTATGAGTGGAAGAAGTCGGGCAAGGAGAAACAGCCCTTTCACTTCGGGATGAAAGACAATTCGCTGTTCGCTTTCGCCGGAGTCTGGGATCGCTGGAAGTCAGCGAGCGGCCAACTACTGGAGTCTTGCTCAATCCTCACGACGTCCCCCAACGAATTGCTCGACGACGTGCATGATCGGATGCCCGTTATCCTTCCGCAGCTGCATTACCAGACCTGGCTGACAGCACCTGCGGCCGAGACGCAGAGATTGGCGGAACTGCTCGTGCCCTTCGACGCAAGCTTCATGAACCGATACGCCGTGAGTCCCCTGGTTAACAATCCTCAAAACGAGATGCCAGAGTGTGCACTGGAAGTGCCGAACCCCGCGACTCAGACGAAACTCTGGGGATGAGAGTGGGCAAAAACGAAAGAGCGCACAAAACAAAACGCCCCAGACTCGATTTGAGTCGTGGGACGTTTGCTGATCAGCCCTCCCCCAAGTGCTGCTCAAGAACGAGCATACGAGTTGTCTACGAAGGGGTACATGGCCCTTGAGTGCTATGGCTTGGCACTGGTGGGGAGGTTAGTCGGTCAACGCCGGTCAGCGGCAGAGCGGGCATTAAGTCATTGAAAAGAAACGGCGGAAGCGAGTGGGGAGGTCGAATCCTATGCGTACACGTAACTTCCACAACATAGACCGCGGCAGATGGCATGGAATAGGGTCTTTTCAGTGTTCAAGTAGTCCGAACGGCAGGGAAACCCATCAGAGCTTCATTTAAACCAAGGCAGTTTCATTTCCAACGAGCTTGGAGACGTAACACTCTTCGTGAATAGCCCGTCCGTACTCATCGGTCTTGCTCTCTTCAAGCTCCACCGACTCTTTGCAGATGGCGCACGGTGGACGCCACTCAACTTCGGATGTTTGTTCGGATAGCTGAACGTGGGACATTTTGCCTCCTGGGAGAGGGCGGATACACTACGTTAGTCTTACTTGGGATTCGCGTCTGATCAATATTGCTCACATGTGTGCGGCATCAAAGCATAGTGGTCCCCCAGGCGAAACAGCCCCTCCTCGGGCGAGCCATGCGTCACGCAGACATCCGAACAACGATGAACGTCTACGGGGACATCGTGATGGATGAAATGGCCGTAGCAGCCGGTAAGGTAACCCGGCTGGCACTTAACGGGAGTGAAACGGCAGGGAAACCGAGCTCACCCTTTAATTTTGGCGGAAGCGAGTGGGGGGCGAACCTGCCTGGAAACGTCAAACAAAGCACTTAACCGATCCACAGTTGGCAAAATTATCGCGGCACTGTTGGTACCTTTTCTGCTGTTTGGGCTCTTCACGAAAGGGTTTGCCGCTCTGGGCCTGCACGTCGACGAGATGTACTCCGGTGGACCGAAAGTGCGCACGGTTCAGACTGCCGCCTACTCCATCGACATTCACCGGCCTGTGTTTCCACACCTGCTGCAAAGCGAAAGCCGTTTGTGCAGCTTGATTGGAGACCCGTGAGCGCGTTGCCGTCTCACGTGTCCGACTTAGTCGACGTGGATGGCAACGGGCCGCCCGATATCCGTGTGAGCTTTGATGTACCACAGGATCCTCAAGACGCCACTGCGCGTGAGCGTGGAGCCGCTCAACCCGCGCTACGAGGCCATGCGAAATGTGGGGAAGGAGAAGTTCTCGCGGCTGATTGTGCGCGTTGATGACGCGATCCTGGTGCGGGTTCCGCTCGCCCATCCATAGTCCAGTACTTGCGATTGTGCCCGTTGGGAATCCGTTGGTGGGACTCTTCCTGTTGACGCTGGTAACTGGATTTGCGCGGGAGACCCAGAGACAGGTCGCTTTGCGTCAGACACCTTCGATGATTGGGTCGCCTGCAACTCTGGAAGGATAAGGTGCAACAACTCCGAACCAGCCCGGTCGGCTCGCTTGTCGTGCGCTACAAAATCGCAGTACGATTCCGACAGAAGCACCCTTGAGGAAACTTTGTGAAGGCGATTGTATATACACAATACGGACCGCCGGATGTGCTCCAATTCAAACAGGTAGCAAAACCTACGCCCGCGGACGATGAGGTCTTGATCAAGGTTTGCGCGGCATCTGTGAATACACTGGACAGGGGCGGCATGAGAGGGCCACTGTTCGCCCGGCCAATGATCGGGGGGCTACTCAAACCGAAGTACAAGATCCTCGGTTCTGATATAGCAGGGCGAGTTGAAGCGGTTGGCAAAAACGTAAAACAGTTTCAGCCGGGCGACGAGGTGTTCGGAGCAAAAGGGTGGTTCGGGCGAAGAAGGTTGGGAGGGTTTGCCGAGTATGTGTGTGCGGTTGAAGATGAACTGGTGCTGAAGCCAGCCAACGTATCGTTTGAGGACGCGGCAGCCGTGTCCGTGGCGGCGATCACCGCCCTTCAGGGTCTCCGTGACAAGGGACGGATCCAGCGAGGCCAAAGGGTTCTGGTGGATGGCGCGTCTGGTGGTGTGGGTACGTTTGCGGTCCAGATTGCCAAATCATTCGGGGCTGAAGTCACTGCCGTGTGCAGCACGCGGAATCTGGACACGGCGCGATCGATTGGCGCAGACCATGTGATTGATTACACGCGGGAAGATTTTACGCAGAGTGGGCAGCGTTACGATCTGATTCTCGGCGCGAATGCACATCATTCGATTTTCGATTACAGGAGCGCACTGAGCCAGAACGGAATCTATGTCTGGGCCGGAGGGGGGGTAAGTCTTCAGGTTATGTTACTGGGACCATTATTGTCACTGGCTGGGCGCAAGAAGATCCGTTTCTTTCTCGCGAAACTGAACAAGAAGGATTTGGTTTTTGTGAAAGATCTTCTTGAAGCCGGAAAAATTGTACCGGTCATCGCTCGACGTTACCCGCTAAGCGACGTAGCCGAAGCCCTCCGTTATCTTGAACAGGGACATGCGCAAGGCAAGGTCGTAATAACCGTTGAACATAGCGGCGAAGCCAGGTAATGCCTTTGCATTTGGGGCGTTCGGCTCGTGCCAGCTCCGCGAAATAGCAGCTTCGCCATCTGCACGCGATCGAACGGGCGGCCGTCAGCCTATCGCAAAATTCTCGTGGTTGGGAGATCATGGTCGGGTGATAATTGCGCTGGCGATTCCGATGGCCACGCTACAGCTTCCACGCTAGGTTCGCGCTATGTCCCAGTCTCCAAACCCAGCCGCGCCGCAGCAGGTGGCGCCTCTGCTTGCGTTGGCCGCTGAGTTGCTCAGTGCCGGGCGACCAGCCGATGCGATCGCGCCGTTGCGCGATGCAGCGCTGCTGCAGCCGTTCGATCCCATCATCCAGCACGATCTCGGCCTCGCCTACCTCGAGGTCGGCCGTGTACCGGATGCCATCGCGGCATTGCAGTGGGCCGTCGCCAGCAACCCGCGCTACACCGATGCATATTTCCGCCTGGGAATCGCATTGGAGAAGCTGGGCAACATCGGCGGGGCAATCGTTGCGTACGACCGCGCCACTAAGCTGCGCCCATCCCTGGCCGAGGCTTGGTTCCGCGCCGGCGCCCTGGTCTACGAACTGGGGCATCGCGACGAGGCGATCGGCTGTTTCCGCCGCGCGGCGGCGACCGGAGGCAAGACCAGCTTCGGCCGGCTTGGCAAAGCGCGGGCGCTGCTGGCCGAGGATCGCAATCAGGAAGCCGAACAGGTGCTGCGACAGACGCTGGCTCTCGATCCGGGGAACGCCATGGCGCATGATCTGATGGGCAATCTGCTCTCTGAGTTCGGCCGTTTCGACGAAGCCCGCGAGTGCTTCCAACGGGCGATCGCGATCGCGCCGCTACTGGCGGGATGCTACTACGATCTGGTCCGGTGTCGCCCCGTTACGAGCGAGGACGACGGTCTGCTGCAACGGATGGAAGCCGCCCTGGCCACGCCGGGGGTGGAAGCGGCGCAACGCCTGCGGATTCACCTCGCCATCGGCAAGGCGGCGGACGATCTTGGCGACTACGCCCTGGCCATGCAGCATTTCGACGCCGCAGACGCCGTGCGCCGGGGCTCTGCGTCGTTCGACTCGGCCGCGTTCTCCATCGAGATCGACCGCCTCATTGCCCGCTGTACACCCGAACTGATCGCGCGGGCGCCCGAACTCGGCAGCTGCGATGCGACGCCGGTGCTGATCCTCGGCATGCCGCGGTCCGGCACAACTCTCGTCGAGCAGATCGTGTCCATGCATCCCGAGGTCGGGGCCGGCGACGAGTTGAATTTCTGGAACGAGCGCGGGGCGGCGTGGCACAGCTCCGGCGCGGCCGGGAACGAGAAGCCGTTCCTCGCCAAGGCGGCGGCAGACTATCTTGGCGTGCTGCGCGCGATCGCGCCGACGGCGGCGCGAGTGACCGACAAGATGCCATTCAACTTCCTCTGGGCCGGGCTGGTCCACATATCGTTCCCGCGCGCAATCATCATCCATTGCCGGCGCGCTGCAGTCGACACGGCGCTGTCGATCCATCAAACTCATTTCCATCCGGGCCTGGCGTTTCCGACCGGAGGCGACGAACTGGTCGCGTATTTCCGGAGCTACCGGCGGCTCACCGACCATTGGCGGGGAGTGCTTCCTGCGGATCGGTTCATCGAGGTCGATTACGAGGAGCTGACCCGCGCGCCCGAACCAGTCATCCGCCGGATTATCGCAGCCTGCGGCCTGGCGTGGCACGACGCTTGCCTGCGCCCCGAATGCAATCCGCGGGCTGTGAAGACCCCCAGCAAGTGGCAGACCCGGCAGCCGATCTATCGCACCTCGGTCGCGCGCTGGCGACGCTACGAACCCTGGCTGGGGCCCCTGCGCGCGCTCGTCGACGACGGGTCGGAACTGGACGCGGGTATCGCCCGTTCGTGATTGAGCTGAAGCAGCCCACCTCACCGGGAAGACACCAAGGCAACGTCCACGAAACAGACTCTGCTTAACGTGGAGCTGCGCGCGTCACAGTCAGTGTGGAAAAGTTCAGCCCCTGTAACGGAAATTTCACCTGATCGTCATAAAGCCGTCACATGTCGTCTGCTAAGGTTCGCACCTACGATGTGCGGGGGCTGGTTTTACTTCCACCCTGATGTCGTACGGCCGATCCCGGCTGCGTAAGGAAAAAAATCCGAGGAGGAGAACGGTATGGCTCGAAAAAATAAGTCTCGTAATAAGTTTCGAACTCGAAATAAGTCTCGCATCAACCGTCTGAGTCCGCTCGCCGGCGTGCTGGCAGCGGGGCTGAGCCTTCCGGGGCTCGCCGCCGCTCAGTCCGTGCCCTACCCGACCTACGTCACCGGCCCGCAGCCGAACGGCTCCTGGGTCGTCAGCGATGGCCAAGTCCTCACCCCAGCCGGCATGCAAGTCGACCTCGGCATCAGGGTCCGCGCGAAAGCCATCGCGCTAAACCCCAATCTCAAAAGTCACACCGCCGCCGTCCTCACCTTGGGTGCGTCGGAGGCTGTCGAGGTGTTCGACACCAACACGGGCGTTGTCCTGCAGGACTACATCGCGTTAGGACAGGATTCGAGCGGCAGCTATAGCGGCATAGCCTATTCGGCGGACGGCAAGTACCTGGTGTTCAGCCAGGACAGTAGCAATGTCACCATCGCCAACGTCACGGCAGAGGGCTTGCTGGAAGACAACGCCCAGGTCAGCGTGCCGCCGAACAATGCCTTCATCAGCTGCTTTCCGAACAGCCCCATCGGTGATTATGGCAGACCCTGCGGCACGTTCTATAGCCCGAGCACTTCTTATCCCGGCGGCGTCGCGCTCTCCAGGGATGGCAAGAGCGCCTACGCCCTGCTGAACCAGAACGATACGCTCACCAAGATCGACCTGACCGCGAAGAAGCAGGTTCAGGAGATCCGCGTCGGCAACGCGCCGCACAGCATCGTGATCGGCAACAACGGCACGACCGCCTACGTCAGCAACGAGGGTGGCCGGGCCGCTTTGCCGGAAGACTTCCAGATCTACTCCGCCGGCACTGAAATCGTCGCCGACCCGGTGGTTGGCGCCGCGATCACCGGTACCGTTTCTGTGGTTGATCTTTCCACGATGAAGGTCACCGCTACCATCTCGACCGGTCTGCACCCGACCGGGATGGCGCTTTACGGACGGTCCTTGCTGGTCGCCAATACCTATAGCGACAGCATCTCGATTATCGACATGGCCACCAACACGGTGGCGCGGACGATCGATCTCGGGCTGCCGATCGGAGTGCCCGGCGAAGGCCAACCGGCCTATGGCGCCGCGCCGAACTCGATCGCTGTCGATGCCAAGAGAGGCGTTGCCTACGTCGCGCTTTACAATGCCAACGCGGTCGGGGTGGTCAACCTCGGTAAAGACGAAGACGCAAGGAATCCCGTCCTGGGCATGATTCCGGTAGCCTATGCGCCGAGCTCGGTCGTGCTGGATGAGGCCAATAACACGCTCATCGTTGCCAACGACAAGGGCATCGGCACGCGTTATTCGTTCGAGACCGACCACGGCGTCACCGGCTACAATACCCACCAGGACAACGGCACCGTCAGCATCGTCCCCGTGCCGGATCGCGGGACCTTGGCGGGGATGACGGAGCAGGTTTTCCGGAACAACCACTGGGATCTGACGCAAAATATCAAGTCTGCCTCCGGTGGCCGCCCGAATGCCAAGCCGGTCGCAATCCCGAACAAGATCGGCGACCCGTCGCTGATCAAGCACGTGTTCCTGATCATCCGTGAAAACCGCACCTATGATCAGATGCTGGGCGACGTGGCCGCCGGCGATGGCGACGCCTCGTTGGCAGTGTTCGGCGGCAAGGACACGCCGAACGCGCACAAACTGGTGAAGCGCTTCCCTCTCTTCGACAATTTCTACGACCCGAGCCGCCAGTCGGCTGACGGTCACCAGTGGATCACCGAGGGCATGGCGCCCTACGCCGACGACATCCAGTCACCTGATTGGGTCCGCAGCTATCCAGGCGGGAACGCCGGCGATGCCCTGGCGTATCAGAACAAGGGCTTCCTGTTCTCGGAAGCGGCGGCCGCCGGTCTGCCGGTGAAGATCTACGGCGAATACGTCGAGAACGATACGTTCCTACAGCCGAACGGGTCAACCAGCGAGCCGAGCTGGAGCGAGTTTTACGCCGACGCTAAGAAATTCGAGGCTGGGCTCGAGAAGACGCTGTACTATCAGAACACGACCCAGGCAGAGTCCTCTGTCCCGGCCGTGTCTGACCACCTCATCAAGAACTTCCCGCAGTTCGATCTGAACATCCCCGACCAGTTCCGCGTCGATCTGTGGCTGCAGGACTTCAAGAATGACGTCAAGGCCGGTGCGGTGCCCGCGTTGAGCATCCTGTGGATAATGGACGACCACACCGGCGGCCCGCCGACCCCGGACGCCGAACAGGCCGATAACGACTTGGCGGTTGGACGCATTATCGACTACATCACCCACAGCAACGTGTGGTCCACGTCGGCGATCTTCATCGAGGAAGACGACGCGCAGAACGGCGTCGACCACGTCGACGGTCATCGCAGCCCAGGCTATATCGTCAGCCCATACGCCGTGCAGCACGGACCCACCGACCACACCTACTACACGCAGGTCAACATGACTCGGACGATCGAGCAAATCCTCGGTCTGCCGACCATGAACCAGTTCGACCTCGTGGCGTCGCCGATGAGGACGGCTTTCGTCAAGGGTGCGCCGCCTGCGGCTAACTTCAAGCCGTGGACGCACGTGCCGAACCAGGTCCCGCTGGACCAGGGCGTTACAGCGAGCGCAGCCAACACAACCAGCAGCCCTGCGGTCAAGGCCCTGAGGGAGGCTTGGCTCCAGAAGAAGGCGCAGATCTTCGCCGGCAAACTGACCAAGCCCGACTCCGAAGACCCGGAAACCGTCAACCATCTGAACTGGTACCTGTCCACCGGGTTTAAGCGGCCCTATCCCGGCGAGAGCACGGTTCGCCCCCCGAGCGACTTCAACAAACCGGCACCCACCACCGCTGACCTGGACGACTAAAACACGTTCCGGCTGCAACGGACCCTCTCCCCGATGACCGGGGAGAGGGTTTTTTGTTCACGCCTCAAACGCGAAGTCCCCACCAACCTGAACCCGCCCCGCCACCTGCGTGAACGTTACTTCCCCGGGTTCGTCCCGCGACAACGCAAAGAACTCATCGCCTGTCGATTTTCCTTAATCAATGAGGTGATCAATCAGCACGACGCTGACTGCTTGGCAGCGTTTCTTGACCGAGACGATTTGCGAGCGAGCCTAAGCAACGCGCGTGATTGAAGTCGTTTGGTGAGACTTGCCGCTTGATCCTCGCTTCATCGCAAGAATAGCGAGTAGTCGCTGAACCTGTTTCTCTTCTACCTTTCGTTCATTGGTTCGCTCATGGGCAATGCTTTCATGGCGTGGGGACTTCGAGGGCTGGGAGAGTATCACGATGTCCATCCTTGTGCTGTGCAGTTGCGGATGCACAGCGTGGGGAGATGTATGGCAGGGGGAGTCTGTCACGCGGCTGAAGTTTGCGCAACAGCACAGTAGGACTTGTGGAAAAGAATTCACATTCCTTTGGATACTGTGGCTGTTCACGTCGCATCCTCGGATCTCAGCGACGGGCGAGAAGGGACACCACGAACAAGAGGCCAAATCGCGACGGCTACGTCGACTAAGATGAGCTTGCAAAGTCGCCATTGCCTCTAGTGCATGTGTTGCTAATGGGCAAGAAGCCTCCCGTGGCGGGTCACGAGCACACATGCTCAGGCAGGTTTTCGGCAGGAAGCGGCGGGTGACAAACTCGTGGGAACGAGAGGCTTCGTCGATGGCTGGCTTACGAAGAATCGAAGGACTCGGGCCCCGTCCCAGAGCCTGCTTGTGAACACTCTTCGATGATCAGAATTTTCACGACCAGCCCGCCTAAAACGTGAATCTCACAGAAAACTGCAATACCCTGGGAAGGCCGTTGGGACTGATTTCCTGCAGAGCGCCAAAGTTGCCTGGGCCCGAATTGGGCACCAGATAGCAGGTCTGGTTGAGCGAAATTCCGTCCCCGCAATTGCTGCCGAACGGGTTGTATTGCAGTTGATTGATCCCATTTCCATTCTGTACGTAATAGTTGGGATGATTGAGGAGATTGAATGCCTGCGCCTGAAATTCCAGTTCCTTGCCTTCAAAGATTTCAAACTTGCGCTCCAAGCCGACGTCGATCCTCTCCAGCCAAGGGCCATAGAAGGAATTCAGGCCGATTCCCGGAGTTGGTCCGGCACCATTGATGCCGGCGGCGGTGTTGGCTGTGTCCTGGTTGAAGGCGGTGTCGTTCAGGTTGTCATTACCGAAAGGTTCGCAACTTAGGCTCGACAGGCTTCCGGAGTTGCCGGCGGTGGTACAGGCTGGACTCAACAATCCCGCATACGGGCGTCCGGAGGAGAATTCCATGACGCTGCTCAACATCCAACCGGACAGCACCGCGCGTCCCTTGGAGGAGGGTATAAGTCTTTCCACACCGGGGCGGTACACCGCGGCCACACTAATGCGATTTCGCTGGTCGAGCAGCGATGGAGCGTGCGTCTTGCTGAAGTCGAACTGGTTATTGAAATCCATGCCGTCGAGCATGATGCTTTTCGCGAAAGTGTAAGACGCCTGCAAGGAGAGTCCACGCGACATGCGCCGTTGCAACTGCACGAACAAGGAGTTGTAGTGGTTTTGAGCGGGGCTGATCAGTTCGTTGATCTCGTTGAACTGGGAGGTGATTCGGCCCTCCGTGAGCAGGCCATTGTCCATGTTCGGCAGGACGTGGGCGGGACCGTTGCAAGGCAAGGCGCCTGTGTTAGGAGGACACATGACGTACGTCGTCGTTCCTTGGAGCGAATTCAGATTCAGGTCATACGCGCTGCCGGAGAGAATGTGCACCCCGTGATTCCACATCGTGCCAATACTCAGGGTTGTGTTCTGCGCAATCTCGCGCTCAATCTCCAAACTCGACTGCAAAATGTAGGGCACCCGGAATTGCGGCGAAACCAGGGAAATATCCGCAGCCGCTTGGAACAACGGCGAGTTTGGCGGGAGGATATTCGGGAAGGTTGGCGCCTGCTGATTCGGTGCCCCTCCGTTGTATTGTGCACTCACCGAAGACTGCTGTGAGGCCAGCCCATTCGAGATCACCGCGTTCCGATAGTTCAGGCCATTCATGTTTGTATAGAACTGTCCGAAACCTCCCCGAACTACGGTCTTTGACATCGGCTGCCAGGCAAATCCGAAACGCGGAGCCACACGCTGAAACTGGTTCGGGTACTGTCCGGTGAGCGGGAAGGCTGGATTTTCCGCGGGCTGCGGATACACCTGGAAGTCCTCCCGCAGCCCCATTTCCAACGTCAACTTGGGCAGCGCCCGAAACGAGTCCTGCACGTAGAACCCGTAGTAAGGCACCGAAAACGAAAACCTTGGATTCCCAGCGGCCTGGCTGAAATTGATGTATTGACCTAAGGCAAAGGCTTGCAGACTGGAAAATTCGTAGAGTCCGAGCGGCGACCCGAAAGCGACAGCTGCATTCGGGTCGGCACCGCCATCATCGGTGTCCGCATCCCACGAACGGCTCCAATCGAAACCAAATTGCAGAGTGTGCTTGCCAATCACATAGTCCACGCGGTCGGAGAGAGAGTACTGTCTTTCAGAAACTCTCCCAATGGAAAACGCGGCGTTTCCCAGAGCGAAAGCAGCGGGACTATCGAGAACGACTGTCGGTGTGTCGGGAGCTAGACCGGTGGGTGTCGCGTTTTCATTGTCTTGCGACGTACCCGCATGAAACTCATTTAACAGCCTTGAGGAGAACCCGTGCGTCCACCCTACGTTGGCTTCGAATGCATCCACACGGGCATTGGCCAAAGTTTGCAGTCCGTAATCGCCGACTGTCGGGTCGGTGATCACGCCTCCGGGCGAGTTGAAATGATTGAAGTTCATGCTGAGGAAAAAGCCATCCCGGGAACTCGGCTGGAAATCGAGCCGGGGTGTAATCACCAGATCGTTGCGCTCTCGTGCTCTGCTCCCCAGGTTGGAATTCAACGCATGGATCACATTGGCCACCTGTTGCAAGTAGACCGGATTGCTTGCATCCGGCGCGGTGTCGGTACCGGGCACAGGCAAATGTCCGTTTGCTGCAGGGAGGGCCGTCCCATCCGGAATTCCAAAGTTAGAGGACAAGAAACCGGGCTGCGTGGCCACCAGCGCCTGGTTGATCACGGAAATCGGATCGTTCCGCAGTTGCTGCTCGTAATCGACGAAGAACCACAGACGGTTTCGCAGGATCGGTCCACCGACCCCGGCACCAAACTGCTGCAAACTATCCAGCGGTTTCGGAAAACCGGCCGCTTCGTCGAGAGCGTCGTTGGCGCCGGTAGCCGAGTTGCGGTTGTAATAAAAGGCGCTGCCGTGAAAGGTATTGCTCCCCGAACGAGTCACGGCGTTGACGAATCCCGCTCCCCCACCATAGACAGCGGAGTAGGGACTAACCGAAACTTGAAATTCCTGGATCGCTTCTTCGCCATATAAATAAGGAATGCGATAACGCCCGATAATGTCGGCGAAGTAGTTGTTGGTGGCATTGGTTCCGTCGACGGTGAACGCATTCGAGCCATTTCCGTTGGCGTAGCCCGAGTCTTCGCCGCCTTGCTGTCCCGCAATGCTTACCAGGCCAGTATCGCCGTCATAGCTGGTATTGGGCGTCAGGGCCGTGAAATCGGTGTAGCGGCGTCCATTGAGCGGTAGTTCATCCATGAAAGACCGGTCAAGCACGGTGCTGGCCGAGGACTCCGCGGGCCGCAACAGTGGCATTGTCCCAGTGACCTTTATAGTGTCCGCGCTGGCTCCCACTTCCAGTCTAAGATCCTGCACTGTAGTGTTTCCCACCAGCACTCGTACTAGAGCCTCTATGTCGTGAAAGCCTTTCCCAGTCGCCGTGACCGAATACGTTCCTGGCATGAGAGCCAGGAATTGGTAAAGTCCGGCGTGATTCGTAGGGGCGGACCGTTGCAGTCCCGTTGCAAGATTCCGCACAACCACTGACGCTCCCACTACGACTGCTCCGTTTTGGTCGGTCACGCGACCGCCAATTGCGCCGGTTAGTACCACGTTCTGAGCTGGTAACTGGAAAACGATCGATATGACGAACAATGAGGCGAGGAGCCACCGGCTTGTGCGCAGCCTTGGTGTCGCGGTGAACGGACGGAAACTATTCGTTTTGGAGTTCATTTTCATCGAACTGACTTGCGGGAGAAAACAATGTTCATTAGCAGGCCACGTTCATTTGAGTCCCCACGTTAGCAAAACCATGCTTTTCCACATAAGGAGAACCTGGATCAGAACCTGGGTCTGTAGTGAGGTCGTGGACTGTACTGCTGATCTCATCGCTAGTTTCCTTTCGAGAAGATCAATGCTGGCCGAGGGTTCAGAGCTATGGCGACATAGTGTCGCCGCGGAGTGCCGTTCTGCATTCCCCGCGCCGGGGTGAAAGACCAGCCTCGCCTCAGGCGGGAACTGGAAGAGGCAACCTTACGTGCACATAGTTAGGGGAAGTTGAAGCAAATGTTAATTTCTAATGAAAAAACAGCCACAGCTAATGTCATTGCGATTTTTGCCACAGAATCTGCGCGGAGGCTACAGTGAGAAAGATTGGTTCGAAAGGATGGCAAATCCAGATTCCCCTGCGGTGTCAAAACCTCGCCGGCGCGGTGGAAGTCGTTCTGCGCGCTGGTTCAGGGCGTGGAGAAATCGCGCGACCTGATCGACTGTCGGATGCGACAGGATCCGATCACGAAGTTCGGCAGCTCACAGGCTGCACTTCCCCCAAAACTACCGTCACCCTCATCCTCGCGGATACTGAGGTACGGCAGAAACCTGGCGTAACCCTGGACCGACGTCTACGTGCTCGATGCGTGGGGCTCAGTGCTCGCCCGCGCAGATGTCCCTAAGTTGCCTCGCTGATCAAACACTAGCTGAGAGTGCGGCACACACCTGCGCCGAGAATGGCGCCGTTCGAATCGCAGGGGACAAGCACACTCGTTGTTCGCTCGTATGGGGCGTCTTCTGGGCGGGGAGCTTGCCAGAGTTCCGCGAAAAGCTAGTGCCCGGCCGCCTGCGCGGCGGCTGCCACTGGAACCGCAATCCTCACTGAGTCGGGTTGCGTCCAGACTGCCTTGCCGGTGGTCAGGTCCACGCGGTTCATCGTGACTTTCAATTGCTGCTGGTCCACTTCGACCAGTAGGTAGTGATAGTTCACTTCCTTACTCTGAAAAGGATCGTCCGGAGCACGCTCGATGGGATAAGCGTGAGCCGCTCCCCCGCCTGAGACAAAATAAGTGATACCGCCGTGCTCATGGCGCTCGTAGTTGTGGACGTGTCCGGAGAAGACGACGATCCGGAAACGAGCGTGGGCCTGGCGTTCCTCCAGCATCTTCGCCAATGCCTGCTCAGAAGCTCGAGCCGAGTGCCCGCCGCCAAACGCCTTCGCGTCGGAGGAACTGGTGTAGGGCGGATGGTGGAACATCAGAAACACGAAGTCCACGTCAGAGGCGACATGATCGAGCTTGTCGGCCAGCCACTGGCCTTGCGGACTGCCTGTTTCTTCGAAAGAGCTGTCGAGCACGAGCGTCAGCGTATTCGCCGCGCGCACGGAGTAGTACCGATTGTTCTTCAAATCCGGGAAGCGCTGAAAATAGTTCCCCAGCGCGACGGCTGCATCTCCATGCAAGTCATGGTTGCCGAGCGCCGGATAGACTGGGATTTTCTTGTCGCGCCAGACGCTGGTCTCGCTGTCCCAGACTTTCCAGTCGTTTACGTCATAGCCGTTGTAGACGATGTCGCCCGTGAAGCAAATAAATGCCGGCTTGAGTTCGGCAATGGCCTGCACCAACGCGACGCGTACGGAAGGATTTGCCGCATCCGTGTCGTTGGGATCGTGGAAGCGGGTGTCTCCGTAAGCCACGAAGCGAAATGGAGCCTTTACGTCGAGTCGCAAATCAACGGTGGATGTCTGCGCACTCGACTTCTTGGTGCAGCAAGTCAGCGCCAGCAGCGTCGCGGTCGCGAGCAACACGACTACGGCTTGGGCGAGAGGTGTACGTCGCGAACTCATAAGGGAAGGCCCCAGTTCGGAATCAGAGTCCTATTTTCCCACGACCAGCACTTCGAACTGTCCATTCTCTGCCGTGGAGAGGAAAAGGCGGTGAGTTTTCGGATCCAGCGCCATGGTCTTCGCTCGCGGCGCGGTCTTCACCGTCTCGACGATAGAGTACTTGTCAGGACCGTCCTGGCGAATGACTGTGATGGTGCCTTCGCCGTTGGAGTTGAAAATCAGCTTCGTCTCGGGATCGAAGGCGGTCGCGTCGACGTGATCTCCAATCGGCAGCGTGGTGATGACCTGCCCGGTGTCCGCGTTCACCACGGCCATGACCTTGCTGCGGCAGCCGAGGAACAGACGCCGGTTGGCGTGGTCCATGGCCATGCTGCTGGGAGAAGCGCAGGGGGCGGTGGGCCAGCGCCGCTCGACTTTCAGTTCGCGCGAATTGACCTTGAGAACCAGGTTCTCGTCTTCCAGGTTGTCGTACACAAAGCCGTTGCCGTCGGCCGCGGCAAATTCCGGTCCGCCCTCCAGATTGACCGTACCCGCGACCTTGCCAGTAGCCGCGTCAATCGCGGTCGCGCTGTTGCTGCCACCGTTGAAGGCGAAGACTCGCGATGTGGCTGGATCGTAGATGATTGCGTCAGGCTTCTGTCCAGTCGGCACATCGGCGATCGCCTTCAGCGTCTTCAGGTCGAAGATCGTAACGGTGTTGGCCTTGCCGTTGCTGACGAAGCCACGGCCGAGTTCGGGAGCGATGGCAATTCCGTGCACGCCGGGCGTGTTCGGAATGCTGCCCACGACACTCAGGGAATCGATGTCGACTACTTCGACCTGCGTTCCGTGCGAGACGTACAAACGACGGGCCGCTTCGTCGACCGAGAGGTAATCCCAGCTGCCGTTGCCGGCGATGGGAATCCTCTGGGTGACTGAGTAGCCGCCAGACGGGGCCGGGACGGCGAACAGGGCACAGCTCAGAAACAAAATGGCTGCTAGACAGAACTTCCGATTCAACATTGATTGGTCCTCACCGCAACCTTAGAGGGAGTGCCTGAAATTTGCCTGAAGGTACAAGTTCCGCAAGTCAAAACATGAAACGAACCATGAATTGAAGCTGCCGCGGCAGACCGGTGCCAGTGTTCGGCGAGGCTTTGTTGTCATTATTGTTGTTGAAGTTTACGGTGGAGCTGATGATCCCGAAGGTTCCGGGGACCGTCAGGTTGCTCGTGGTTTGTCCGGGTGCGTAGACAAGAGTCAGGTTGCCCGGATCGCCCAGTTGTACGTGGTTGAAGATATTGAACGCTTGCACCGCGAATTCCATCGATACACGCTCCGTGAGCTTTGTTTCCTTCGTGAGCGCAAGATCTACTTGCCAGCTATTCAGGGCGCGGATAAGGCCGTTCCCGGCGTCGCCATACCGGGTGAAGTTCCCGTTGGCGTCTACCGGCGGGGCCTGAAAGGCGGCAGGGTTGATAAGAGGATTGCCAGGAGCAAAGGGAGTGCTTGGGCGGGGGTTTGGCAGGGTCAGCGGTACCCCCGGAATGACATCCGGTCGTTGGCTGGTTTGATCATTGCCATCGGGAAGGAGATAGGTATAGGGAAGCTGGTCGAAAGGCCCTCCGCTAATGCTGCCGCTGAGGTCCATCTGAACCGTCAGCGGATGGCCGGTGTGCCAGAGGCCGACACTGCTCAAACTCCAGCCACCCACAATTTTGCCCACTGGGCCGGAATCGTTAAGGTAGGCCTTACCGGGCCCAAAGGGGAGTTCATAGACAGCGTTCAAGGTGAAATTGTTGCGAATGTCGAAGATGCTAGGCCCCTTATCACAGGGCAGACAATTCACGTTTTGCGGCCCGTTGGATTCGCCGCCTCCAACCGACCCGTCATTGATGGAATGGGACCAGGTATAACGCGACTGGACCGATAGCCCTTTGCTGAAGCGGCGCTCGAGTGCCACTCCAAGCGCGTTGTATGTGCTGGACCCGATGTCTCTTTTTATGTCGACTGAACCGAAGGGGTCCGGGTTGTTGGGGTCCGGATAGTATTGATCCAGTGGCCGGACGCAGTCGCCGTCAGCCGGGTTGAAAGTAAGCGGAGTCGTGCAGAGGTTTACTCCGCCGCGGGAGAACAGCCGTACACCACGGCTCCCGAGATACTGTGCTGAGAACAAGAAATTAGCGGGCAATTCGTGATCGATGGTGAGCCCCCACTCCTCCGCGTACAAGTCCCGGCGGCCCTGGCGTTGCAGGGCGCGGGGATGCGAGGCCTGCTTTTGATTGGTCACGCTGGAAAGATCCGGGGTCGTCTGCTCAAAGGCAGAATCTAAGGGAATTGACTGGTTGACCTTTACGCGAAACGTGTCGCTCTCGAGTCCTGCGTTCAAGTCGTCGTTCTGAGCCGCTCCGTGGTAGATGCCAAAGCCGGCTCGAACAACCGTCTTCCCGTGCAGCGCTGATGGCGCCCATGCCAGGGCGACCCGGGGATCGAAGTTCTTGTAATTTGGGTTGTACAGTGTTGGATTCGTGGGGCAGGGCGGAGTGTTGATCGGACCTGAACTGGCCGGTACGGGCAATGTGTTGAATGAGCCTGATCCCAGGCAGACTCCGTGAAATTGATTCAAGTCAAATACCGTGGTCCGATTCGTTGCTTCATGGGCAACCCCGTAGTATTCCCAGCGGAGCCCCGCCGTCAGAGTTAGAGTCGGAGTTATTTTCCATTCGTCCTGGAAGTACGGCATATAAAACGTGCGGCGCAGGCCATGGCAGCACCACGGAGCGATGTAGGTGATGTTGGAAAGCATGGCATTCGCCATATCATCCGGGCTGGAAAAACTCAGGGTGTTATCCGCGGTTTGCCCCTGATTCAGCCGTACCCGGCGGATTTCCATGCCCGTTTTGAAGGCATGCCGGCCGTGGGTCCAGGTCAAGTTATCGACCACTCCGTAGGTTGTGCCGATTTCAATGTCGGCCGTGTTGTCGTTGAGTCCTACGAAGTTACTGGTGCTTACCGCAAACGGAAGGGCGCTGGCCTGCGGATTGTGGAATGGCGAGCGGTTGATGTAAACCTTGGCTTCATTGAAGATATTGGGCTTGAACGAGCGTTGCAACGCCAACAGGTAGTTCGCCGGGTGGTTGATGGTTTGCAGCTTGTCCGCCGGAAGACTGCTGCCATTCGGCGCGTCCACCAGGCTGATGTCGCGCTGAGCACGGCCGTAGAGTGTGGTCTTATCGTTGAACCTATAATCAATTCGCACGAGCCATGTGTCTTCATGGACGGTGGTTGGGGTCGCGGCGGTGACTACGTCGGCGTTAGGGTCAGATGAGGTTTGGAAAGCGGTATCCGGGTATGTAAATCGCGGTGCGCAGCCATTGATGGCACCGATGGAAGCACGCCATGGATACGCCTGCATGATAGTGCACATCTGCGGAGACGTGTTCAACACGTATTGCTGGTATGGAACTGTAAGAGGAGGACCCGACGACAGTTGGCCGCAACAAACACCGCTCGGCACCGCGAACTGCTGGGTCGTCGACTGCAACTGGCGAAGCCCTTCATAACTGATAAAGAAGAAGGCTTTGTCCTTGACGATTGGTCCGCCGAGAGTTAGTCCGTACTGCCCCATGCGAAACGGAGGAACCGCGGGGTTGCCCGTGAGGTTATAGTCGTTGAAGTTCCGTGCATCGAAGACAGAATTTCGGAAGTAGCCAAAAACGGCGCCGTGCCAGTCATTCGTGCCGGACTTAGTGACCACGTCGACCTGCCCACCTGCCTGGGTGCCGTATTCGGCATCGTATAAAGCGCTGTTGACGCGATATTCTTCGATGGCATCCTGAGAAATTTGCAGACGGGTTTGTGATTTTTGCGCTTGCTCCTGAATGCCTCCGGCGTCGACGCCGTCAAATGAGAAGTTGTTGTCGTCGCGGGCGCGGCCGGCGAAGCGGATCGTGCGCTGATCGCCGCCTCCGTCGTCTTGCGCGAAAGGCGCGAGCAGCGTGAAACTGGCCCAGTCGCGACCGTTGTTGGGAAGCTCGGAGATCTGCTCCGTATCAATCACTGTCGCGGCCTCGGCCGAGCTGCGGTCTGCGGGTCCGTTCGATGCCTTGACTTCAATCTGCTCGTTAAGCGCGCCGACTCCAAGGTGGATGTCCAAAGTGCGGGTTTGGCCGACGCGGAGTATGACGTCTTGGACTACCTGGGTCTTGAAGCCGGCGTTTGTTACCGTCACCGTATAGCCACCCACTGCCAGGCCAGAAACACGGTAATAGCCCTTGGAATTCGTCTGCTGTTCCTCGCTCAGGCCAATCTCGACCGCCACCACCTTCACACCGGCGCCAACGATAACGCTTCCGGAGGGATCACTTACCGTACCTTCGAGCACAGCGCGATCCACTTGCGCGCAAGCGGCAGGCGTTCCGCCCAGCAGAAGCAGCACGGCCAGCACTAGCGCAGGTGTGAATCTCAGGAAAAGGGAGATGGTCGAACGACACTGACCCATGTTCATGACTTTAGCCTTGCGGTACAAGAAAATGCTGAATCGGGAGACGCTCTGAGGCGGCCCGATGGCCACAGCGACAGAGATGGTTTCTCTGCCGTTACGTTGAAACTAAGAGAACTCGATGAGAGGGAATCCTAAAGTCGGGATGTGACGGAGCGATGAACGTCAAGTTAATATTTATTCATATTGCTGAGTGCCATCCCGGCTTAGGCTCTAAAACTGCGGAAGTATCAGGCATTTGGGCCGACGAATTCGATGAAGCTGCTGATCGTGGAAGACGAAGCGCGCATGGCCGACCTTCTCCGTAAGGGACCGTCCCAGGAGGGCCAATGGTTACGTGCAACGTCCGACGGCGCCGAGGGCTTAGCGCGGGCGGCCCGCGCAATTCCATGAGCCCGGAAAAAAGTTCCCATTTGGATTGTGAACGCGCAGATGGGACCAGGGCCTACGCTTCATACTTGAAGATCTTCCCCTGACCTAATCTGAGGCTTGCCGCCCGCCCTATACTGCACCGGCAACGTGTCCGTGAGCCCAAAGGCGCGAGGGCCTAGGGTGTAAGAAACCGGCAGAGAATGGTCGGTCGGGTTATAAACCGACACAGCTACAATTTCACCAACAACTCTCAATGTGTGCTATGGCTTGTCGCGCCGCAGCGTTCCGACACGCTGAAAATAGTGTCCGTGCGGTGTTCCAAGTCAACGTTTGGAACTGCTCAAATGCTTCTGAAAAAAAGCAACGATCCTTGTCCGCGCATCTTCCGCCGCCGGTCCATCATACCCAATGTGAATCACGCGGAGCGCCTTAAACAACAAAGTGTCGTGATTGTTAAGAAACGAGTGGCCCGCTTCCGGGTACTCTTTCACATCGTGGGCGACACCTGCCGCAGCGAGCGTCTGCTCCAACTTCTGCGCCACTCCCCGGTTCCAGTGGTCCTTGGCCCCATAGCTCCCGACAATCGGGCATGCCCGCGCAAGAAAGGTCTCGGCATCTTTCGGTAACGGGCCGCCGTAATTGACGCTTGCCGCTCCGAATCCATAACCTGGCGCGAGTAGTAGCGCGAAGCCGCCTCCCATGCAAAACCCGATGACACCAATCTTGCCCGTACATCCCTCGTGCCGAACCAGCCATGTGCGGACGGCCTCGATGTCGTCGTAAGTCGGTCCGCGCCGTGCTTTCAAGTCTCGCGCGATGGCGAACACACATCTCATCATCGTGCCTCGAAAGTACAGGTTCGGCGCCGCAGCAAGGAATCCCTCCCGTGCCAGCCACCGGGCCTGATTACGGAGATCTTCCTTCATGCCGCCGACGTCGTGGAGCACCACAACACCGGCCCCCGGAGCGCCCTGCTCGGGAACCGTAACGAATACCGGCATATCGCCGCCATTCACGGGAATAGTGATGTCGCCCATATGGCTTCTTTCCGAAGGTATCGCTTGAGCTTGCAGGTTGTCGCACAGCAAAAGGTCAGGTCGGAATGATCTGCTTCCGACGATTCCCGGAACTCAGCGCGCGGCCAATACACTTCTTTTCTTTGCGAGTGTACTGCTTACGACCGCAAATTGTGCAATGCTATGCCCCGAGTGTTACCGGACGATTAAAAGAAACAAGCTCCTATTTGGAACCCGAAATGACCCGTGACTGGTGTCACAGCGAGATGAATGGGCGGAACGACTATAATGTAGTGTTGCTTTCCTTTTTTCCCTTACCTAGAGCTACAGCAACGCAGAGGCATTTCTATGACAGAGAAACAGGTCGGTCTTTCCACCAGATTAAAGCTATTGGGTTTCACTAAAGGGAACCAGATGAAGCTGTACGGGGAAATACTTGAGTTGGTTAGCGAGCCCATCGTTATGGCGGATAACGTCGTTCTTGTGGAC
>CABEEA010000026.1_pt1 | contig 35202 bp, 23 predicted proteins | sample 3423201 | NCBI WGS metagenome assembly CABEEA01 (sample SAMEA5534333, study PRJEB31848) | metagenome | biome: tundra; feature: field; material: soil | place: USA | collected 2013-05 | depth 0.15 m | reverse complement strand
ATCGCCTGTCTGGCCATTTCCCTCTTCACCGCTTTCCCCGGTTTCGGCCAGCAACTAACCGGAACCTTGTCAGGCACAACCAGGGACACGACCGGTGCCCTAATTGCCAACGCCAAAGTCACGATGACGAATCAACTGAACGGAGACGTTCGCACCACGGTGTCGAATGCATCCGGGTTCTTTTCCATTACGGCTGTCCAGCCCGGAACCTATTCGGTGACCGTGCAAGCTCCGGGGTTCAAGCAATGGAAGGACGAAGGCATCGTTTTCTCGCAGGGCGATAACCGCGACCTGCCGCAAATTGCGTTGCAGGTTGGACAGGTGAGCGAGACGGTGGAGGTTGCGGCCGGCGCTCTAAGCGTACCAACCGATAACGCCGAAATCAGCACCACCATCCCCGAGCACATGATTAACGACTTTCCCATGGGCGGCCGCGACGCCGGCGAATTACTAAAGATCATGCCGGGCATGGCGTTTTCGAATGGAACCACTCAGGGTTCAGGCTTCTCGACTAAGCTTGTGAGTTCGGCGAGTGGGCCCGTCGGTTCATTCTCCTCGAATGGCACGCAGCCCAGCGGCGCCATGTCATTCATGCTGGACGGCACCAACCTGGTCGATCCTGGTAACGCCGGCAGCCAGATGGCCAATATCAATCAGGACATGGTCAGCGAAGTCAAAGTCCTGATGGCGGATTACAGCGCCGAATACGCGAAAGGCCCGGCGATTTTCCAGGCCTTCAGCAAGAGCGGTGGTAATAAGTACCATGGCGAAGGTTACACGTACGCTCGGAATAGCACCCTGAACGCGATTGACGCATACACCCACAGCCAAATCGCCAGCGGCGCCACAACCGCCGCTTTAGCGGCTCCGGCTGAGAGCTACTACTACTTCGGTGGCAACTTCGGTGGTCCGGTTCCCAAGCTGGACAAAGGGCGGCAGAGGCTGTTCTTCTGGGGCGGCTACGAGTACATGCGGCAGCACCCGGCAGGCAGCATCATCAACTACAACATCCCGACGACCGAGCAACTCCAAGGCGACTTCAGTAATACGACGATCAATGGTGTTCCGGGAACCACGCCGGTCAATGGAACAACCTTGGCCCAGCAGCTTCAGAGCAGCTGGGGCGCTGCCTACAATGCTATGAACAACCACATTCCGGCGGGAGCCACTGCAACGAGCCTCCCTTCGTCGCTATGGGACCCGAACGGCGCGATCTATGCCACGTTACTTCCCTCGAAAGCGAATCCGAAGGGCGGAACCAGCGTTGCTCCAGGGCCCGGAAACGGTTGGAACAACTACCAGTTTGTCACCACGTCGCCCCAGAACCGGTGGGAAGCGACGGGGAAACTCGATTACTCGATCGGCGACAATACAAAGTTGACGGGGTCGTACAGTCGCCAGATCGAAACCGACCAACACCCAGTTGGCATTTGGTGGACACCACCGTGGACGCTTCCGTACCCGTCGAATGTGGTTCAGAATCTGAATTCGCAACTGGTGATGGTGAACGCTACGCATGTGTTCAATCCGTCCACAACCAACGAAACCGTGTTCACCTATACGCGATTCAACACTCCCAGCGTTCTGTCCAACTCCGCTGCCGTCAGCCGCTCGAAGCTCGGAATGACCATTCCCGGCCTCTTTGGCGCCAAGGTGGACCAGATACCAAACATCCAGGGACCATGGGGCGGAGCATTTCCGGACATCGGCAACATGAACCTGGAGGGAAGCTTCCCTGGCGGCGGCTTCGGAGCGGATAAAAGAGTTCCCGCCATCTACGACAACTTCACTCATGTGATTGGGTCACACACCCTGAAGTTTGGCGCGTACTGGGATAACACCAAGAATATTCAGTCGCAAAGCGGTTGGGGTGGCGGCGCGAATGGAAACTTTAACCTGGGCGGCAATTTCGCCACCAACAACTCGGTGGCCGACTTCCTGCTCGGGCGCGCGAACTATACGCAACCCAGCGCGGACGGTGTAAATACCATTCAGAACCACACCGTTTCATTTTACGGGCAAGACTCGTACAAGGCCAATCGGCAGCTGACTGTGAACTACGGGTTACGTCTTGATCACAACGGCCAGTATTACATTGGCGGAAACGGAATGGCCGTTTGGGATCCAGCCAGCTACACCAATGACGCAAGCGTTAAAAATCCGGGCTTGCTCTGGCATTCCATCGCCAGCCGCATCCCGACCTCGGGCTGGGTATCGCCGACGTTCTACTACGAGCCTCGCGTCGGTATTGCCTACGACGTGTTCGAAAACGGCAGGACGGTTATACGCGGTGGTTTTGCATCATTCCGCTATAACGTATCCGTTAACGACGTCGGAGGTCCGGCAAGCTTGGCGCAGGGGACCTTTACCGCCAACGACAACAACCTTCAGGGATACGGCGCGATCGCCGGCTTTGTACCGCCCCCCGGAGGAGGAGCCAACGGAAGCACCATCACCGCGTTCCAACAGGGAGACAACAAGACTCCTTATACGAACGACTGGAACATTAGTGTCGCCCAGGCGCTGCCTTGGCGGTCGGTGTTCGAGATTTCGTACGTTGGCAACAAAAGCAGCAACATGCTGATCAACGGTGGAAACGGCAAACTCAGCGACGCTAACAGCAACTTCCCAGGAGCGTACTGGTTGCCGGATCCGAAGCTAACACTCAACGGCCAGCCGGCCTTTGCTTCTCCAAATAGCTTGCCGTGCAATGGTAGCGGAAGTAGCGCCGGCACCAACTACACGGGTTGTGCCAACATTGGACCAAATGGTGTGGCTGTCTCAAGCAACTACGGGCTGAGCTTCAATGAAAACGACTATCGTCGCCTAACCAACTATAACGACATCTACGTCCTGAACCACGCCGGCTACGCGAACTACAACTCGCTGCAGGCATCGTGGAAAAAACAGGCTGGATCGGTCAGTTTCCTGCTCAATTACACCTATAGTAAGGTGCTGGGTATCCGAGATGGCAATACGAACCAGGCTGGAACGACTGGAGCGGTGGTTGATCCCTTCAATCTAAAAGACAATTACGGACCTCTGGCGTACGACCACACGCAGATCGTTAACGCGACTTACGTATGGAACATGCCGCACTTCGTCCACGGTAAGCGCTTCCTCGGGGGCGCCGTCAATGGCTGGCAGTTGTCTGGCTATACGACGTACCAGAGTGGTGCGCCTCTGCAGGCAAATGGCACGCTCAACTTCAGCTTCGCCGGCGGCCTTACCGTTCCGATAGTCGGTCTGGCGGGTTCAGCTTACCAACTGCCCGACAACAGCATTCTCCTGCCGAACGGTCTGAAGTCCAATTCTGTCAATCAAGGCACTTACTACGGCACGTCTCAAACTGGTGGCGGCTATGCCGCAATGCTTCCACTGATCACCTGCGATCCGCGCAACGGACGCGGAAGTCACCAGTACTTCAACCCGAACTGCTTCTCAACGCCTGCCGTCGGTCAGCTCGGCACATTCAACTGGCCGTACCTGCATGCGCCTGCTTACTTTGACAGTGACTTGGGTATCTATAAAAACTTCAAGATCACAGAAAGCAAGCAGCTGCAATTCAGGATACAGGGTACGAACTTCCTGAATCATCCGCTGTACCAATTCGGGTTGGCGGGAACCTCCGACGAAACCATTAATCTGCAACAGAACACCACTGTGCTGATTCCGTACACTGCGGTCGTGGGTGCCCCTGCACCTGGGTCCGGCCAAACCGTACAACAGGCGGCTTGTGGCTACATCGGGGGGAATGTTTCAGGAAACAATTGCTCCGTAGTCGAGCATTCGATTGCGACGGCGAACCAAAACAATGTCACGACTGGCAAACCGGCGTTCAAGACCGGCCAGCGTGTGCTGACGTTCTCTGTGAAGTTCTACTTCTGAAGCGAGCGTCAGGTAGAATCAGAAGGGTGGCTTCGGCCACCCTTCTTTCTTGTTTCCAATCTTTCTTGTTCCCCCTTGCAATGGACCGAGCATCCCGCCCCGCAATGTGCGCAGTAATCCTCTTAGTTGCCTGCTTTTGGCTGCTGGCGGCTACATCACCGGCGAAAAGCTCGATTCGGTTCGAATTCAAAGCGCTCCCCTTCGTGCTGCAGAACGATGAGACACCTGCGCGCAATGCCCCGGAAACCATGCCGGGCGGTGTAGCTGTGTTCGACTACAACGGAGACGGCCGTCCAGATATTTTCTTTACCAACGGCGCCAATATCGCCACGCTGAAGAAGGACGACCCCAAGTACCGAAACCGCCTTTTCCGGAACGACGGGAACGGCGTGTTCACTGACGTTACCGATTCCGCCGGCCTGGCGGGCACCGGTTACGACATGGGGGTCGCCGTCGGCGATTACGACAACGACGGACATCCCGACTTGTTCGTCGCCGGTCTGCACCACGGGACCTTGTACCACAACAACGGGGATGGAACATTCACTGACGTCACGGTGAAGTCTGGTCTGGACGCGGCCATCAACCACCCCGACCCGCAGTATGGCCCGTTCTGGGAGATCACGGCTGTCTGGGTCGACGTCAACAACGATGGCCTGCTCGACCTGTTTGTCGCTAACTACATGCAGTGGCAGTACTCGGACAAGCCTCTTTGCCAGATCGAGGGCATAGCCGACTACTGTCATCCCCGGTACTACAAAGGGCAGCCGAACCAGCTTTTCCTGAACAACGGCGATGGCACGTTCCGCGATGCTTCAAAAGAATGGGGAATACGCGAACATGTCGGAAAAGCCATGGGAATCGGAATGGCGGATTACGACCTCGACGGACGACCTGACCTTTTCGTCACCAATGACGCTTCCTACAATTCGCTGTTCCACAACCTGGGGAACAAGTTCGAAGAGGTTGCCTTGGAGGGCGGGGTTGCGCTGGTAGAGGACGGCGGTTTCGTCTCTGGAATGGGCGTGGATTTTCGCGACTATAACAATGACGGTTACCCCGATATCGTGTTCGTGACTCTACCCAGCCAAACCTTCCCGGTTTTTCAGAACACCGGCAAGGGTGATTTCAAGGAAGTTACCAGCCAAAGCGGAATGCGCGATCTAAGCCGTACGATGTCTGGGTTCGGGCCCGGGCTCTACGATTTCGACAACGACGGCTGGAAAGACATGTTCGTCAGCGGTGGACATGTGGAATCCCACGACATGCCTGGACAGCCAGTCGATCACTTCAACACCGTTTTTCGCAATTTAGGAGCGAGTGGCAAGTGGGAGGCGTTGACCGAAGAAGCTGGCTTCGGGGTCTCTCCTAAATCACGCCACCGCGGCTGCGCTTTCGGCGATCTTGATGGAGACGGACGCGTCGACATCGTTGTGTCGGCCCTCGACGCACCCGCTGAAGTCTGGATGAACCGCAGCCAAACCTCAAATCACTGGCTGGACGTCGCCCTGCGCGGTACAAAAAGCAACCGCGATGGCATTGGCGCAAGAATCAAACTGGTCAGCAAGACGATTGGAGCTCAGTACAACCACATGACCACAAGCGTTGGCTATGCCTCGTCCAGCGACGGTCCCGTGCATTTTGGACTAGGACCAGACACTCGCGCGGACCTGCTTGAGATTCATTGGCCCTCGGGAATTGTGCAGACCCTTCAAGATATTCCCGCCGACCAGGTCCTCAAGGTTGTTGAAGCGGCGCAGTAACGACTTCCGCACCGGATAGCCCTAGATATCCAGAGCGGTGATCACTGCAATCTTCACAGAATTGCTAACAGAATTGCTGACTGATCGCGGTTCAATCCACGTTGGTTCAATGCATGTTTGCACTTTTTACGAAGGGACAACTAATGAAGAATGCGACGTTCTCTTGCATCATCGCGCTGACAATGGCGATGGCTCTCGCGCCTCGGCTTGAGGCACAGGTCCAAACTGAAGTGCCCCCAGTCGTCGCCGGAGCGAAGCCAGTAGCAGTTGAGCACATAACAGTCCACGGCAAAGCGCTGGAAGGGAATTTAGAGGGCGACGCCGTTGACCGCGACGTGTTCGTGTTTTTGCCACCCAGCTACCAGAAAGACAAACATCGCCGCTATCCCGTGCTGTACGCCCTGCACGGATATTCCATCGGCGCTGAACAGTGGTCCCATGAAATCCACGTTCCGCAGACTATTGAAGGTGCATTTGCCCAAGGCGCGAAAGAGATGATCGTGGTTCTGCCTAATTCCAAGACTGTCCACAACGGTTCGATGTATTCGAGTTCCGTTACGACGGGAGACTTCGAACAGTTTGTCGCGCACGATCTGGTTGCGTATGTCGATGCTCACTATCGCACGATCCCTGATCGGCTGAGCCGCGGCCTGGTGGGCCACTCCAGGGGGGGATACGGAGCAACCCGCATCGGCATGAAACATGCAGATGTATTTGGCAGCCTGTACATTATGAGCCCGTGTTGCCTGTCTCCACGTCCGGCGGGGCCCGCGAACGCGGAAATGTCCAAAACACTGGAGGCGGTGAAGACGCCCGCAGATTCGGCAAGCCTGCCGTTTTTCGCCCGGGCGCAGCTCGCCACTGCCGCGGCGTGGTCACCTGATCCGAAGAATCCCCCACTTTATCTTGACCTTCCGACCAAGGACGGTGAGCCGCAACCGGATATCCTCGCGAAATGGGCCGCCAATGCGCCGCTGGCTTTCGTGGATCAATACATCGGAGCTCTTCGCCAGTATCGCGCGATCGCGTTGGATGTAGGCGACCAGGACGGATTGCGCGTCGATACCGCCAAACTGCACGATGTTCTTGACAGGTATGGAATCGCCAACAGCTTCGAAGTGTATTCGGGCACGCATACGAGCAAGGTTGCCGATCGCATTCAGAATCACGTGATGCCGTTCTTCAGTCAGAATCTCTGTTTTCAGGCAGGTTGCCGTTGACAAGCTGGGCGGACTGCTGTACCCGGGGAAAGAGTGAGAAATAGCACGGTCGTTCTATGCCGGACCGTTTTAGAAGGGACGTCGTCGGTACTCTTTTGACTCCACCCTCGAGCAAGGCGCAAAGAGTTCCAGGTGGCGTGGTTCCCGGCTACATCATCATCAAACCTGATTTCCCCAGTGCATTGACGACTTCGCCTTCTCTGGTTCGAGTACGAATACGTGATCGATTCCGCCAGCTGATGGATTCTGGCAGCCGCCGCGGCTGATGCGCTGGTTCAGGAACCGAGGGCAGTTGCACTCGCGGTTCCATACAAGAGACCGTGTCTTCCGCATGGCGGCAATCTCACGGTTTGTCAGTAAGGCCGTTGTCCCGCAGTGATCCCCGGCCAATCGTCGGTTCGGAACGGTCCAACTGGTAATCCCGCACCGTTGAACAGAGTTGCCGCCGGATTCGACTGCCAGGCGTAGCGGACCTCTTTGGGATTGGGCACCGAAGGGGATGAGACAACGACCGTGTTGCCCTCGATGCGTGCATCGGCCCAATACCATTTCCGGTCTTCACCCGCAATCTCGAACTCTTCCAACTTGGCGCCTTTCACAACCAGGCCCCCGTCCGTGTGCGCAAAGTGTAGCCGAACCGAATCTGGAAGACGCTCGACGGACGCGAGCGTTGGACCCGCATAAGCCACCTTCTTGCCATATTGTTTTGCTAGCGCGCAAAGGGCAAGACGCTCCCCCACCGGCTGTTTATCCTTAGGATGGAGATTGTCGGGATCACCTGTGTCGATCGTAACGGCCAGGCAGGCATTGCGAACACTGGCGGCCGTTAGGGCCTGCGATTCCCGCGTTTCCGCCCACTTGTCGTCAGTCGGTGTCTCACTGCGATGGCCAAAGGCCGGCAGGCTAACGATATAGAAAGGGAAATCCCCCTGTCCGAAGAGCTTTCGCCAATCCTCAATCATGGCGGGAAGGATTCTGCGGTATTGGAATCCGCGTTCTGAGTTCTGCTCGCCCTGGTACCACAGCGCACCCGTGATCGAAAGAGGAGCAATGGGAGCGAGCATTCCTTCGTAGAGCACAGCCGGCATCACGGGCCAGTTCTCGTACCCAATGGGCAACGGATGCGGCGGGCGAGCATCGACACTCAATTGACCTTTCCATTTGCCGGCCAACGCAATGCGCGTCTTGTCTCCAAGTTCGAGGCGCAACTCCTCTGGCTTGGCAAGAAATCCTCCCGTTGGCTTGGTCTTCAGGACGCGAATCGCCACGACGTTCTTACCCGGCTTCAGTACGCCATCCGGAATGAAATAGACGCGTGGATTCTCGACCCAGGCGCTGGCGCCGACTTGCGTTCCGTTGATGTACGCGGTATCCATGCGCTCAATCGAGCCTAAGAACAACAAGGCGCGCCCTGCCGGAAGCGGGTCCGGTACGACGATCTCTTTCCGGAACCACGCCACTGCAGGTGTCTCCGGTACACCCAAGTCGGAAAATCCGCCGGGAATGTCAACGGCCTTCCAGGTCGAATCATCGAAATCCAACGCAGCCCAGCTCCCTTTAACCCCGACGTCATACTGGTCATACCAATGCATGACGTAGTTCCCATATTCGGGCGCGCCTGTCGCGGCGAGTTTTTCGAGTTCTGCCAACGGGACATCGAAGTCTTTCAGTGGACGAAGCGCGGCGGCGCTCATCCACGCTTCTGCTGGAGTTCCCCCCAGGGCGTCCACGACCAGACCGATCGGAACATGGATTTCCTGTTGGACCTTGCGTGCAAAGTAATACGCTACTGCCGAAACGTGATCTGCCGTTTCCGGAGAAACCACTTTCCAGGCCCCGTCGACCACATTCGTATGGTGGTAGGCCGAGTGAGGCGCAACCGAGAAGAAGCGTATCTCCGGGAAGTTCGCGGCTTTGACTTCGTCCTCGCCGTTTCTCGCAAAGCGGAGGGACACCTGCATGTTGGATTGCCCTCCGCACAGCCAAACATCGCCAACCAACACGTTGTTCAGTTCCATCGTTTGATGGCCGCTGATCTTGATCGTGTAAGGACCGCCCACAGCCGGCGGCTGAATCTTCACCTGCCAGCGGCGATCCGCCCCAGCTACGCCAGAGGCATGTTTGCCTGAGATTTCGACACGCACCTTGTCGCCGGGATCGGACCATCCCCAGATGGTGTTTTTCTTACCGCGCTGTAGCACCATGTTGTCGCCAAAGATCGTGCTCACGAACGGCAGGGACTTGAGAGTCGGTCCGGGGGGATTCTGGGCTAAAGCACTGCACGCCAGCGAAAGCAGAAATCCCACCGCGACGAGGAGAAAGAGAGTTTTTCTAGAGATCACGATTTCGAGGCTCCGTTTAACAAAGCAATAGCTTACACAGATTTGTCGGCTCTCGGGTCTGCGATAATGCGTACTTCAGTGGCTAAGAAAGCGAGGACAATATGCATTCGCAATTTTGGCGAGCCATCGCGTGGACCGTGCTTCTGCTGAGTGCTTCTGTATTTGCTCAGCAATCAAACTCATGCGCCAGCCTGATGCACTTCAAAGCTGCAGGCGTCGAGATTTCAAAGGCTGCACCCATTGCTGCCGGAACCACGGAGCCGAATCCGTGGGGGCCGGGCCACAGCGCGCCGATCCCTGCATATTGCCGAGTCGAGGGCGTGATCAATCGCCGTGCCGGAGTCGGCGGCGAAGAATTTGGGATCCAGTTTGCCCTAGCCATGCCTGAGAAATGGAATGGCGATTTCCTGATGCAAGGTGGAGGTGGCGGAAACGGGGTGGTAATGGCCCCGCTTGGTCTAAATGCTGCAGGAGACACGCCCGCCCTTATGCGCGGGTTTGCGGTGGTTAGTACGGATACAGGGCACAAGAGCAAACGTGGACCATTCGACTTTGATTTCATGAAGGATGAGCAGGCTTACTTGGACTTCGCCTATCTTGCCAACGCCCAGGTCGCCGCACTGGCCAAACAACTCATCGCTCAGTACCACGGAAAACCGGCGGCCTTTTCCTATTTCTCTGGATGCTCCACCGGAGGCCGCGAAGGAGTGATTCTTTCGCAGCGCTATCCCGCGGCTTTTGACGGAATCATCTCGGGTGATCCCGCCATGCGCACCGGGTTGTCCAACCTTGCGATCGGCAAATGGATTCCCTTGGCGTTCAACCAAATCGCTCCGAAAGATGCAGATGGCAAACCAGTCATCGTGCAGGCGGTAAGCGACGCTGACCGTAAGCTGATCACGGATGCGCTGCTGCAAAAGTGTGATGCGAAAGACGGTGTGGCCGATGGCATCATCTCGGATCCGCTCGGGTGCGATTTTGATCCCGCAGCGCTGACGTGCAAGGAAGGGAAGGGCGAATCGTGCCTGAGTCCGGAGAAAGTGGTCGCGATCAAGAAAGCCGTTGCCGGCCCAAAGACCTCAGGCGGTGTTCAGGTATACCCCGGCTTCCTTTACGACACAGGCATCACGGCCAGCGGTCCCATCCGCGGAATTCTCTCGCCTGGTCCAGGTATTTTCGGACCAGCAACTACCGCAATGGAAGTCGACGTCGAAAAGGAAGCGCTTGCGGATATTCAGCCGCTCGTCGACTCGATGTCGGCGAACTTGACGACTTTCTCTGGACATGGCGGCAAGCTGATCTTCTACCACGGCGACAGCGATCCCTGGTTCTCACCGCTCGACACATTCGACTACTACTAAGGATATGTCGGCCGCGAACGGTGGACTCGAAGCCGTCTCTAAATGGAGCCAGTTCTATTTTGTTCCTGGCATGGCGCACTGCGGAGGAGGCCCCGGCCTGGATCAGTTTGATTTGTTGGGCGCGATCGTCAACTGGGTCGAGAAGGGAACGGCGCCGATGTCAGTGATCGCGACTGGCAAAGCCTTTCCTGGGCGCAGCCGGCCGCTGTGTGCTTATCCGAAGCACGTTCACTACAAGGGGCAAGGAGACACGGAAGACGCAGCTAACTTCGAATGCCGTTGAGTAACCATTCGTCAGGAGCAGATTTCCGTCATATGAAGCGTGCCAATAAGCAACGAGTTCGGTATCTGGCCGGTCTCACTTTGTTCTGCCTCGCACTCATCCCGGCGACTTTAGCGAAGACGCCGAAGCCAGCTCAGCGCCAAATTGAAATCGATGTCGCTCAGGCAGGGAGGCCGTTCGACCGTTTTTTCGACTTGTCGGTGGGGTCCGACTTTTCCGGCACACTCATCCGCGAGGATAGCCAGTTGCAACTCAAGAAAGCCGTCGATGAACTGGGCTTCCGCTACATTCGATTCCATGCCATCTTCCACGATGTTCTGGGCACCGTCCGAGTCGAGAACGGCAAAACGATCTATGACTGGACCAAGATCGACCAGCTCTATGATGACCTGCTCGCTCGCCGTATCAAGCCATTTGTTGAACTGGGCTTCACGCCGAACGCGATCAAGACGTCCGACAACAAGATCTTCTACTGGCAGGGCAATACTTCTCACCCGCTACTGCCGGCGTGGAGGGACTTGGTCGACGCCTTCATCCGCCATCTCGAGCAACGCTATGGGCAGGAGGAAGTCCGTAGCTGGTTCTTCGAGGTATGGAATGAACCCAATCTGTCGGGATTCTGGGAAGGGGCCGACCAGAAGGCTTATTTCGAGCTCTACGATCTGACCGCAAATACGATCAAGGCGATCGATCCGAATCTGCGAGTCGGTGGTCCGTCAACGGCTGGAGCCGCCTGGGTGCCAGAATTACTTGATCACGTGACGCAAAGCGGCGCGGCGGTCGATTTTGTCACCACTCACAGTTATGGTGTCGATGGCGGCTTTCTTGACGAGAATGGTAAAGAGGACATCAAACTCTCACCATCGCCGGACGCCATTGTCGGTGACGTACGCAAGGTTCGTCAGCAAATCAAAGACTCTACGTTCCCTGACCTGCCGCTCTACTTTACCGAATGGAGCACCAGCTACAACCCGCGCGACCTTGTACATGATTCCTACATCAGCGCCCCATATATTCTTAGCAAGCTCAAAGCCGCCGAGGGCCTCGTACAGGGCATGAGTTACTGGACGTACACCGATCTTTTCGAGGAGCCCGGTCCCCCGCCGACCCCGTTCCACGGCGGGTTCGGGCTGTTCAACCGCGAAGGGATCCGAAAACCAGCCTACTTTGCCTACAAATATCTCCACGCCGTCCAGGGCAACGAGATTCCGCTCCCGGACTCGCAGGCTTTTGCTGCGGCCGACAATGGCAACGTTTCAGCCGTTATCTGGGACTTTCAACAGCCGCAGCAGAAGGTCAGCAACCGGCCATTTTATAGTCGTATCGTTCCAGCCACTCCGGTGCCATTGCTTGATGTGAGTGTCAGAAATCTGAGCTCGGGCAACTATCGACTAAGGGTTCACCGGACGGGCTTTCGCGCCAACGACGCGTATTCCGCCTACATCGACATGGGCAAGCCCAAAGATCTGACACCCGCGCAGCTCGAGCAGCTTAACTCGCTGACACGCGACCTTCCGGAAATCGATCGTGTCGTACGGGTCGGAAAGAAACGCTCCTATGCGTTTTCGCTCACCATGCAGAGTAATGACATCGTATTGGTAACGTTGGAGAGGCTCAAGAAGTAAGGGTCCCCCAGAGCTTAACTGTAAGGAGCAGCTATCGTGAACCGTCGATCACTCCTGCTGGGTAGTGCGTGCGCGTTCGCATGGGCTGGCGTCTCTAGGGCATTCGGGGACTCGCCGTTCTTTCGCGGCGAGGTCCCAAGTGGTCCGTTTCAGCCATTCTGGGAGTCGCTGAAGTCTTACCAGTGCCCAGACTGGTTTCGGGACGCGAAGTTCGGAATCTGGGCGCACTGGAGCCCGCAATGCGTGCCCGAACAAGGCGATTGGTACGCTCGAAACATGTACATTCAGGGATCTGGCCAGTATGAGTTTCACGTGAAGGAATACGGCCATCCGTCGCGGTTCGGATACAAGGATATCTGTCATCTGTGGAAAGCTGAAAGATGGGACCCCGAGGCGCTTGTAAAGTTGTATAAGCGCGCTGGAGCCGAATATCTAGTCGCCCTAGCCACCCACCACGACAATTTCGATTGCTGGAATTCGAAGTTTCAGCCGTGGAACTGCGTGAACGTTGGCCCGAAGCGCGACATCGTGGGAACGTGGGCCAATGTCGCCCGCTCCAACGGGTTGCGGTTTGGCGTGAGCTATCACGGAACGCCGCATCGTACGTGGGATGAATTTCTTCCGGTTCGATACAAAAGCGATACGGTCGGACCACTGGCAGGAGTTCCTTACGACGGTATGCAAACAACCGCCGACGGCAAAGGCAAATGGTGGGAGGGCATGGATCCTCAGATGCTCAACGGCAAACCCCACGCAAAGAACACGCCGTGTCCGGAGTTTGTGCAGCAGTTTCTGCTGCGCGTGCAGGACGTGATCGACCGTTATAGTCCGGACATCTTAAACTTCGACGACGGCGCTCAATTCACCTTTGATGGCGGTGGTCCCTTTGCTCCGGATCTGAAGGTGTGGTTGGGGATTCCGGATCTGGCGCCGCAGATCATGGCTTATTACTACAACAAGAATATGCAGGCGCACGGCGGACACCTTGAAGGAGTGGTTGACCTGAAGGAGGTTCCCGAGCCTGTTTGGGGAACGCTAACGCGCGACTTCGAGATGTCGATGACCGATAGTCTTCAGGAAAAACCATGGCAAACAGAAGCATGCATCGGGCAATGGCACTACAACCGAACTCTGTTTGAGAAACATACATACCAGAAAGCCTCGTTGATGATTCCTCTGTTGGTTGACATCGTTAGCAAGAATGGAAATCTTCTTCTAAGTATCCCGCTGCCTGGTCATGGAGACCCGGACAGCGATGAAATCTCATTTCTGAATGAACTTGCCGAATGGCAGCAAGTCAATTCCGAAGCGATTAAGGGTACGCGCCCGTGGAAGATCTATGGGGAGGGGCCGTCGACGCAAGCCGAAAAGACTGCCGCCTACCAGTTATCCAAGCTCAGGTTCGACCACACCGACATACGATTCACCACGAAGGGCGACGCCCTGTATGCCGTAGCCCTCGGCTGGCCGACGGACGGGAAGATTCTCATCAGGTCGCTCACCGAAAACTCCGCAAACTACCCTGGTCAGATTCGAAGGGTGGAACTGCTTGGATCGAAGTCTGGGGTCAAGTGGGCGCGGAAAACGGAGGGCCTTGAGATTCAGCTACCTGACGTTCCGCCGTGCGAACATGCATTCTCGTTCCGAATTCTTTCGAGTTGAGAGCCCTCTACGGTGAAGGCGTCATTCGGCTGAAGCCGTACGATGCAGACCTGGTCGAGTGAAGGTGTCTTATTGTCCTTTGCGGTCACCAAGTAGACTTCGCTCCTCGTCCTTCTCACTTTTCACTCCTCTCTGCCTATTGCAGGGCCAAAGCGACTAGTGACTCGTGTGATGCGGGTCACCGTAAACGTTTACGGCGAACGTAGTATAGTTCGTATTTTCGAAGTTAAATACCGTCGGCTGATCTTGGGTTGGGATGGAGTTTCGAACTCACGCAAGGCAGACGCGGGTGTGCTAGGGAGGCTATCTGTGGCTCAAAACAAGGCCGTGAGCAAGAAAACTGCGAAACCATCGGTTTCCAACAAGCGCGGCGCGCACAAGTCGGGCGTTCTGCCGTATCTCAACGCGGCGCTGTCACCTGAAAAACGAGTCAAGGACCTGCTCTCCCGCATGACGCTGGAGGAAAAAGCCGCGCAAATGCTGTGCATCTGGCAGAAAAAACCACAGACCCTGGTGGACGCGGCGGGCAAGTTCGATTTCGCGAAAGCCAAGGAGTCGTTCAAAGACGGCAATGGGCTTGGCCAAGTCGGACGTCCGAGTGACGCGGGCAAGGGTCTGAATGCGCGCCAAATGGCGGAAACTACAAATGCCATCCAGAAGTTCTTTATGGAGAACACCAGGCTGGGAATTCCGGTGGTCTTCCACGAGGAATGCTTGCACGGACACGCGGCAGTCGATGGGACCAGCTTCCCGCAGCCGATTGCGCTGGCCGCGACTTTTGATCCCGAACTTGTAGAGTCACTCTTCACGATGACTGCACTGGAGGCGCGTTCCCGAGGCGCGCACCAGGCGCTTACGCCTGTCGTCGACGTAGCCCGTGACCCGCGTTGGGGACGAGTCGAGGAGACATACGGGGAAGATCCGTTCTTGGTATCGCGGATGGGGATTGCGGCCGTGCGGGGCTTTCAGGGAGACGGAAGTTTCCGTGACAAGAAACATCTCATCGCCACATTGAAACACTTCGTCGGACATGGGCAGCCGGAATCTGGCATGAACTGCGCTCCGGCGAATGTTTCCATGCGCGTGCTGCGCGAGACATTCTTTTATTCCTTTAAAGAAGCGCTCAAGAAGGCCGGCGCCATCAGCGTGATGCCCTCGTACAACGAAGTGGATGGCGTGCCTTCCCACGCCAACAAGTGGCTATTGCGCGAGGTTCTCCGCAAAGAATTTGGGTTCGCGGGATACACCGTGTCCGACTATTTCGCGATCTGGGAACTTGGGTATCGACCTGACACGCACGGCCACTTCGTGGCCGCGGACAAGAAGGAATCCTGCAAACTGGCTGTCGAGGCAGGCGTGAATATCGAATTACCCGACCCGGATTGCTATTTGCATCTGGTCGAACTGGTGAAGAAACACGTACTGAAAGAATCGCAACTCGACGAGTTGGTTGCCCCAATGCTGTTGTGGAAATTCAAGTTTGGACTTTTCGATGATCCCTTGGTCGATCCGGCCGAGGCCGAGCGCGTCGTCGGTTGCGAGGATCACCGCAAGCTTGCCCGCCAGGCGGCGCGCGAGGTCATCACACTGCTGAAGAACGAGGGTGGACTGGCTCCGCTTGATTTGAGCAAGTATCGGACGATTGCGGTCATTGGTCCGAATGCGAAGCGCACGTTGCTGGGTGGTTACAGCGGTGTTCCCAAGCAGGAAGTCACGGTTCTAGAAGGCATCGAAGCTCGAGTCGGAGGCCGCGCGAAGGTGCTCTACAGCGAAGGTTGCAAGATTACGATCGGTGGCAACTGGAATCAGGACGAGGTTGTACCCAGCAATCCTGAGGAGGACCGGAAACAGATTGCCGAGGCCGTCGAAGTGGCCAAGCAAGCAGACGTCATTATTCTCGCCATTGGTGGCAATGAACAAACGTCTCGGGAAGCCTGGGGCCTGAACCACATGGGAGACCGCGCCAGCCTCGATTTGGTCGGCCGGCAGGAGGAACTGGTCAAAGCCATGCTGGCCACAGGCAAACCTGTAATCGTGTTTCTCTACAATGGACGCCCTCTTTCGATCAATTATCTCGTGCAGAATGTGCCAGTGATTTTTGAGTGCTGGTATTTGGGACAGGAGAACGGTCACGCCATTGCCGAAGTGCTCTTCGGAGATGTGAGCCCGAGTGGCAAGTTGCCAATCAGCTTTCCGCGTTCCGCCGGCCATCTACCGGTGTTCTATAACTTCAAACCATCGGCTCGCCGTGGATATCTTTTCGATGACGTAACACCGCTGTACCCGTTTGGTTATGGCCTGAGTTATACGACGTTCGCCATCAAGAATGTGCGGCTGGAGAAGGGAAAGATTCGGGCTACCGGTTCGACCCGCGTTGTGGCTGACGTGACCAATACAGGCAAGCGCGAGGGCGCGGAAGTCGTGCAGATGTATATTCGCGACGTGGTCAGCTCGGCCACGCGTCCGGTCAAGGAACTGAAAGGCTTTCAGAAAGTAGTACTTCGTCCGGGTGAGACGACGACCGTAGCATTTGAGATCGTTCCGGAATTGCTCGCCTTCTACGACGTGAACATGAAATATGTGGTTGAACCTGGTGATTTCACGATTATGGTCGGCAATTCATCGCGCGACCAGGACCTGACGAAGATCACTCTTACCGTAACGAAGTAAGCCGACCGCAGGGCTCATTACGAGGCTCTTATGATTCAGAAACTTTCCGTTGGTGAAAAGACTGGCTACGCTCTCGGCGACTTGGCCGCCAACTTTGTCTTTCAAGCCATGCTGGCTCTTCAACTGGACTTTTATACTCACACATTTGGTCTGACCGCCGCACAGGCTGGAACTCTCTTTCTCGTGGTTGGGCTGGGAGTCGCGTGTTTGAATCCGGTGATGGGCATGATTGCGGATCGGACTACGACCCGGTGGGGCAAATTCCGTCCCTGGCTGCTTTGGACGTCGGTGCCGTTCGGCATCATCAGCGTCCTGACATTCACCACGCCACAGCTCAGCCCGGGCGCCAAGATCCTCTATGCCTGGACCACCTACATCCTGCTGCGTGTGATTTACACCGTCAACAATGTGCCCTATGCATCGCTGACGGCGGTGATGACTCAGGACCCCGACGAGCGCACCAGCATCTCGTCCTATCGCCAGATCGCCGCCAACAGCGCCGGGTTCATCGTGCAGAGCCTCGCTGTCCTCATGGTCGCATTCTTCGGGCGCGGGAATGATGCTCGCGGCTACCAGCTCACCATGGGGCTTCTTTCAGCCCTCAGCGTGATCTTCTTCATCATCTCGTTCTTCGTGACCAAGGAGCGCATCCAGCCCGATCCGCAGCAGAAGACTTCGCTCGGGCAGGACCTCTCGGACCTCTTCAGCAACCGGGCTTGGGTCGCCCTGTTTCTGGTGACCCTGTTTTACTTCGCCGCGATTCTGGTCCGCGGCAATGTCATGTTGCCCTACTTCAGATTTGTCGCAGGCAATGTAAGCCTTTTCGCCTGGTTCAATGGTTTCGGCCTAGCTGCATTGCTCCTGGGCGTCGCCTGCTCCACAGCAGTGTCGGTGCGGGTAGGCAAGCGCGAGCTCTTCATCGCGAGCATGATCTTGGCGGGCATCTTTAGCGCGGTCCTTTATGTGATCTCGCCGCACGCCACTTACGTCATCATCGCGACAGAAGTGCTTCGCCAATTCTCATTCGGGCTGTCGGGCCCGATCCTGTGGGCGATGATGGGCGACGTCGCAGATTACGGCGAGTGGAAGAACGGCCGCCGCGCCACCGGTGCCGTGACTGGCGGCATTGTCTTCGCATTGTGGGCGGGGCTAGCCTTGGGTGGCGCTGTCGCGGGATGGTTGCTGTCAGCCTACGGCTTAGTATCCCAAGCTGACGTCCAGGCGGCCCGGACGCAAACAGGCATCGTTCTCACGGCGAGTATTTACGCCGGACTGTTTTTCTTGGCCGCCGCAACTTGCCTGTTCTTCTATCCCCTGACTCGCGAGAAAAACCAGTCGATAGCCAATGAGCTCGCCGAGCGGCGCAAGAAATCGCCGGCCGTGGCAACGGCACAATAGAGGAGACTCCATGCGCGCAACTATTTTCGCGATTATCGTGCTTGCATTCGGTTTTCAGACAGATGCAAATGCGCAGCAGCAACCTACTCTGAAAGACGCCTACAAAGGTTGTTTTCTGGTCGGAGCAGCGCTGAATCCGGCGCAGTTTTCGGGAGAGGACCCACTCGAAGACGCGCTCATCAAAGCCCAGTTCAACACCATTAGTCCCGAGAATGTGTTGAAGTGGGAGATCGTTCATCCTCACCCCGGCACCTACGATTTTTCTTTGGCTGACAAGTATGTGGAATTTGGCCAGCAGAACCACATGTTCATCATCGGCCACAATCTGGTGTGGCATTCGCAAGTGCCGAAGTGGGTGTTCGAGGACGAAAAAGGCGCTCCCGTTACCCGCGATGTTTTGCTGGAACGAATGCGCGACCACATCAGTAAAGTCGTCGGAAGATACAAGGGCCGCATCGCCGGATGGGACGTCGTGAATGAGGCTCTGAACGATGATGGAACGCTGCGCCCGTCTGCCTGGAAGAAAATCATTGGCGACGATTACATCGAGATGGCGTTTCGCTATGCCCACGAGGCCGATCCTCAAGCCGAACTCTATTACAACGACTACTCGCTCGAAAACGAGGCCAAACGCAAGGGTGCCCTTGAACTCGTCAAGAGGTTAAAAGCCAAGGGCATCGCAATCACCGGAGTCGGTACACAAGGACACTTCAGCCTCGATTCGCCGACGACGAATCAGGTCGACAGCACGATCGTTGAGTTCGGCAAGTTAGGTGTGAAGGTCATGATTACGGAACTCGACGTGGATGTGCTGCCCTGGCCCGCCGGAGGCCCGACCGCCGATGTCTCGCTGAACATTGCATCCGATCCCAAGCTCAATCCCTATGCAAGTGGCTTGCCCGATGCCGTTCAGCAGCAATTGTCGAAGCGTTACGCGGACCTGTTCGTCACCTTTGCAAAGCATTGCGGACTCGTAAGCCGGGTGACGTTCTGGGGCGTTACCGATAAAGAGTCGTGGAAAAACAATTGGCCTGTGAGAGGCCGAACCGACTACCCATTACTGTTTAATCGCGATGCTCAACCCAAGCCAGCGTTCGGCGCGGTGATCCAAGCGGCACCGCCGTTTGCCGCACACGCTCAACAACAACCCGCCGCGCAGGCTTTTCCGTATAGGAACCCGGCGCTGCCCTTGGAGCAGCGCCTTGACGATCTCATCGGCCGCATGACGTTAGAAGAGAAGGTTTCGCAGATGCGCGACCATGCGCCTGCGATCCCGCGGCTGGGTGTTCCCAAGTACGACTGGTGGAACGAAGGTCTGCACGGCGTTGCATTTGCTGGCTACGCGACAAATTTTCCGCAGGTGATCGGAATGGCCGCCACTTGGGACACCGACCTTGTTCACACCATGGGCGCGACAATCTCCACCGAGGCACGTGCCAAGTACAACCAAGCCGTCCGGGATGACCAGCATGAAATGTTCTTCGGTCTTACCTTTTGGGCGCCCAACATCAACATTTTTCGCGATCCGCGCTGGGGGCGCGGCCAGGAGACCTACGGAGAAGATCCTTTCCTCACCGGCCGGATGGGCGTGGCATTTGTTACTGGCATGCAGGGGGACGATCCTAAGTATTTCAGGGTAGTCTCGACTCCCAAACACTATGCGGTGCACAGCGGCCCCGAGCCTCTGCGCCATGGCTTTAATGTGGATGTCTCGCCGCACGACCTTGAGGACACCTACCTGCCTGCCTTCCGCGCCACGGTGACGGAAGCGCACGCCCAATCTGTTATGTGCGCCTACAACGCGATTGATGGCGCGCCGGCCTGCGCCAACACCATGCTTCTACGCGATCACTTGCGCGATGCCTGGAAGTTCGACGGCTATGTGGTCAGCGATTGCGCTGCGATTGCGGATGTGAACACCAGCCATCACTACGCACGCGATATGGCCCACGCTGCCGCAGCTGCACTGAAAGCCGGCACCGATCTCGAGTGCGGTTTCAGAGAAGGGCAGGCTTATCTTGCCCTCGTCGATGCGGTTCACAAGAACCTGATTACGGAAGCCGATGTCGACAAAGCGTTGCGTCGCCTGTTCCGCGCGCGATTCCAACTCGGCATGTTTGATCCGCCGTCCAATTATGCCTACGGCGGTATTCCCATCAGCGAGGTCAACTCGCCCGAGCACCGGCAGCTTTCTCTGCGAGGGGCGCGGGAATCGATCGTGCTGCTGAAGAATCAAGACCACACCCTGCCTCTGAAACCTGGGATCGCTCGCATCGCTGTAGTCGGTCCAACCGCAGAGTTGGTTCAGTCTCTGCAAGGAAACTACAACGGGCCGCCACCTGCGCCCGTCTATCCGCTCGACGGAATCGAGAGGCGCTTCTCGTCGGCACACATCAACTATGCACAAGGCGCAACCCTGGTTGAAAATTTCGCCGTTCCCATTGAGCACACAGCGCTCCATCCCACCAGCGGTTCCGATAATGGCCTCACCGGCGAGTACTTCAGCTCCCCGGACCTGAGCGGTCAGCCCTTGCTCACGCGCACGGACCGGAACGTCAATTTCAACTGGGACAAGGTTGTTCCTGTGAATGGTCTGCAGCGCAATGACTACTCCGTGCGCTGGAGCGGAACCTTCGTTTCCCCAGCCGCTGGAGATTACAAGATTGGTGTCCGGGTGAATTACTGCTACGCCTGCGAAAATGCTGAAGGATTCCGGCTCTACCTGGATGAGAAAGTATTGGTCGAGAACGACAGCACGAAGACCGGAGAGCGCGGCGCGGTTGTCGAATCTGCCGTGCATTTCAGTGATACCCAGCCGCATCCTATCCGTCTGGAATACTTTCACCATACCGGGAGCGCCGGCATTGATCTCACTTGGCAAGCACCAGCGGCTGTTCTGCGCGACGAGGCGGTTGCGGCGGCGAAGCAGTGCGATGTGACGATCGCGATGGTTGGCCTTTCTCCTTCCCTGGAAGGTGAGGAGATGCCTGTCAAGCTGGCAGGCTTCAGCGGCGGCGATCGTACCGCCATCGATTTACCGGCTGCGCAAGAAGATCTGCTGAAGGCGCTCGGCGCCACTGGCAAGCCGTTGATTGTCGTCCTGCAAAACGGCAGCGCTTTGGCCGTCAACTGGGCACAGGAGCACGCCAACACCATTCTCGAAGCCTGGTATCCGGGCGAAGAAGGCGGCACGGCCATTGCCGAGACGCTGGCCGGCGACAACAACCCTTCGGGACGCCTTCCGCTGACGTTCTATTCGTCTCTCAGTCAGGTTCCGGCATTTGAGCAGTACTCCATGAAGGGCCGCACTTATCGCTATTTTTCCGACAAGCCGCTGTACGGATTTGGCTTCGGGCTCAGCTACACGAGCTTTGCCTACAGCGATTTGAAGATTGCGTCGTCCGAGGTCAAGGCCGGGGATCCGGTCACGGTAGAAGGCGATGTGAAAAACGCAGGCGCGGTTGCGGGTGACGAGGTCGTCGAACTTTATCTCACACAGCCCAAGGCTTACGAGACTCCTCGCCGCGTACTCGCAGGCTTCAAGCGCGTGCACTTGGCCGCGGGCGAGTCGGCTCACGTCAACCTTACCATCGATCCGCGCTCCTTGGGTCAAGTGGATGCCAACGGCAATCGTGTGATTGTGCCTGGCGAATACACCGTTTCTTTGGGTGGTGCGCAGCCCCAGGACTCTGCATCTGTGCAAATCGGCAAATTCAACATCACCGGTAAAGCAGAACTCCCCAAATAGGCGGGGCGCTAGATGTGAATCTTCACTGGACCCTCAGTCTTTAGTTATCCTTTATCGCTGGAGTTCGGACTGGCCGATTCTGGCTTCGTCAGGAAAGACAAAGAACCAGAAACCATGATGATACTGTTTTCCGCGCTGTCGCCCGTCTTAATCTGTGCCGTCCCCGCCAAGCGTCTGCCGAACATAAGAACAGTGAATCGTGCCGCATGACCTTGCCTGGAATCACCTTTACTCTCTCGCTCAACGGAGCCGCCGCTCATGCCAAGGTCGAGGATGGCAGCCTGACTCTCGAGAGTGAAGCGAGGCACGACAATTTCCGACCCGGACGGGAGCTGTCCAACAATACCGCGCCACTTCTGCTGACCGAGGTTGACAACAAGCAGCCGTTCACCCTTACGGCCAGGGTCACACCGACGTTCCTGAAAGACGTATGACGCCGGAACGCTCTATATCTATGTGAAAGAGGACTTCTGGCTGAAGATGGCGATGGAAATGGATGAGCGTCAGAAGACTAGGATGGTCAGCGTTCGCACCATCGGGACCTCTGACGACAACAACCACGACGTTATCACGGAGAAACGGCGGACGCACCTACGAGGCCATCTTCGAGACGCCCAAGGAGCAGTCGGACAAGCCATGGAAGACGCTCTGCCTGGCGGACTCCGAGCATCGTAGCAAGGGCAACCTCGAGTTGGGCCCCTGGTCGATGCCCTGATCTCTTACAGGCTGGCGCAGCCGACTGACTTCCTCGCGAGCGCCGAGTTAGGCGGCGAGGTGGCGTACGGGGCGGCCCGCACGACCCTTCAGATCTTCAGACTGCGGTAGCCAAAAAGATAGCCTAAGATGTGCGCAGCAAACAGTCGACCTTCGGGATCATCGTTCGGCAAGAATTCGACGGTGCAAAGCCAATCATCTTCATTTTGCCAGTACGCTTCAATCTCATTTTGCCGGTTCATACTGAAAAACCGTTTAATCTCTACTGTTCAAAATTCCTGACCGAAACTCGCGATACGCCGCCTCTCGCGTTGCCTCAATCCAGCACTCAAGTCGGTTGCACCGCACTACGGATTACGCTACGGTTCTGCTCCGGCTACCGGGGATTTCCAACGACTTAGAGGTCGTCCGCCTCTTGTAAGTCCTTTAAAGTCGTGTATGGGCCGTTCTGTCGCGGCGGTAACACACATCCGAATCTCTGCGAAGTTTTCGCAGCTCATCGCTTCTCGCGCCGTCTCTGGGGTGTGCTGTAGGAGGAGTTATCAATCTCTCGATGAAGCATCGAATACGGATGAGCGGTGCAACGGTTGCTGAAGTTTGACACGCGGACCAAATCAAAAGCTTGACCTCATCTTGAGCGTCGGCTTGCGGCCGATGGGCGGCAAAAGGCGCTCTACAATTCTGGGGACGTTAAGGGGACGATAAGAAGTGGCATGCGGCTCCGTTTTGTATCAAACAACGTCCGCCGACACCGTTTGATATCAGTCAGTTACATCTCGTTGTTGCCCTGTCACGGCACGGCCAGAGGGAACGAGAGAGAACGGGAAGGAATCAGAGGGAATCAGACGACGCAGTATGCGGGGGCGTAGTTCAGCTGGTTAGAACGCCTGTCACGCAGGAGGCCGCGGGTTCTTGTCTTGACCTGGTGTGAGACCACTAATATCCGCCCCGAATCGAACAGAGGTCAGATGATGCCCGCACCCAAACAGACTCATTGGATCTTCCGGCCTGGCCGAGATGGCGACCGAAGAAGGCCGTCAGCTTCGCAACTGCTGGCTTCACGAATTGCGGCTTGTCGTAGATGTCGATGTCGGTTGCGCCTTCGACGATGTGGAGTTCCTTCGGATCCTTGGCCTTCTTGTAGACATCCTCGCTCCAGAAGAGCGTGTGAGCCTTGAAACCAGCGATGACGAGCAGCGGCCGAGGCGAGATCGTTTCGAGCTGTTCGAATGGGAAGAAGGCTATCTGCCGCGGAAAGACTTGAGTACACGTACTTGCTCGGAGAGTTCGGATGCTGACCCGGCGGCGTGCGGTAATAATCGTGTCCTTCGCGGTAGAGCTGCGGCGTCTTTTCCGTGAAACTGGCCGGGCTGTTCGGGACCACCGAGATCAATGCACGGCGTCACCACGGGCTTCGCGAGAACGCGCCTCGCCGGCTTCCTTCAGGCGCTTCATTCTTTCACCGTAGGAGATTGTGACCTTGCCTTCGCGGCGCGCTTCTCCGTGGTCACAGCTTGGGCTCAAAAAAAAGTGGAGCACTTACACTCGGCCTTAATTCATTTCTAGCGTCTGTCATATCTACGCAACTGTTTCGGACTAGCGAAGACTCATCATTCTCAGGTGCAGAGCTCGACCTTTTGTTTTCTCCTGCACCCCGCTCTTCCACGGTTCCGAGATCAGTTCCCGAGACGTCCTTACCGAACTCCGAGCAGAATATCGATCGTCAGCTGGTCGAGTTTCTCGTAGGGAAGGCGCTTCTCCATGATCGCGTCTTTATCAAAGGCATGGGACAACAGAGTTTCCGTGCCTTTGGCAGAATATTTTCCGGTTTTCGGCGTGCCCGGACGCGCCGCCGAAATCTCTTTGAGAATCGCCTGAATCTCCGCGTCGGCGTTCCAGCGAGCCGCTTTCTCCTTCAAGATCAAATAGGTACGCATACAACCGCGTGCGAAGTCTTTTACGCCGTCGTAATCTTCGGTGCGGTAGGCGTGGGCGTCGAAGTGCCTCGACCCATCGTAGGCCACGTCTTCCAGAAATTTCACCAGCCAGAACGCAGACTTGGGATTGTTCGACCCAAAGCGAAGATCTTGGTCGTAGCGTCCGGGGGCTTGGTCGTTTAAATCGATGTGGAACAGCTTGCCGGCCTCCCAGGCCTGCGCGACGCCGTGCATGAAGTTGAGTCCGGCCATCTGCTCGTGAGCGACTTCGGGATTAACGCCGACCATCTCAGGATGATCGAGGGTGGGAATGAATCCGAGGTAGTGGCCGGTGGTGGCCATGTAGATGTCGCCGCGCGGCTCGTTGGGCTTGGCCTCGAGGGCGAAGCGATATTTGTATCCCCGGGCAATGTTGTATTCGCACAGATAGTTGACGGCCCCGCGCAGGCGCTTGACGGCTTCGTCGGCGCGGCGGCAGGCGTCCGTTTCAACGCCTTCACGACCGCCCCATAGCACAAAGATTTTCGCTCCAAGCTCGGCCCCCAGGTCCATCGCACGCAGGGTCTTCTGCAGCGCATAGGCGCGCACTTCGGGATCGTTGGCAGTGAAGGCTCCGTCGCGGAACACGGGATGGAAGAACAGGGAAACGGTCGCCATGGGAACGACGATCCCGGCTTGCTGACACGCCTTCTTGAACTCGCGCACGATGCGGTCGCGTTCGGCTGGGGTGGCATCGATCGGGACGAGGTCATTGTCGTGCAGGTTCACACCCCAGGCGCCAATCTCGCCCAGCACGGACGCGATCTCGTTGGGGGGCATGGTGCGACGTACGGCATCGCCGAATGGGTCGCGACCGCGATTGCCCAGCGTCCACAATCCGAAGGAGAATTTGTGTTCCGGTTTGGGCTCGTAGCTTCCGTTTGACTTGCTCATGGACTCATCCTTCTTTTTTGCCGTCACGTTATCTAGCCTCCGATGGATTCAGCGCAGGCGGAGAAGACGAAATCTTGCCGACCAGGCTGTCCTCCGCATTTTTGTGCAGCTCCTGTACTTTGTGCAGTTCCTTTTCCGCGTCTGCCGGTTTGCCTTCGGCCTGATACAGGCGGCCTAGCTGGTAGTGGGCATCGGACAGGGTGGGATCGAGTGCCACGGCGTGCAGAAGCGCCGTCTGGGCCTCTTTATAGTTTTTCTGCTGCATGTAGATCGCGCCCAGATCAACGTAGACGATACGCAGATTCTTCTGAACATCCATCGAGCGCTTGAACAACGCAAGCGCCGTGTCGGGATGGTTGTTCTTCCATTCAATATCCGCGAGGTAGGCCAGAGCCTGGGCATGATTGGCGTCGAGAGCTAACTCGCGCTCGAATTCGGGCTTGGCTTCGTCGTATTGTTGCGACTTCCATCGCAGATAGCCGAGGCCGAAATGAACGTTGAGCTCACTGGGAGAAATCTTCGCGGCAGTCTGGAACTCGGCAATAGCCTCCGAACTCCTTCCCAAACCATCCAAGGCTTCACCCATAAGGACGTGAGCTCCGGCAGAATCCGGGCTTTGCTGCTGCAATTGGCGAAATTCTTCGAGCGCGCAGGGATAGTTCTTCGCCCACAGGCAGCCCTGTGCAAGGGTCTGATGCAGTTCTGCATTGCCGGGGTTGGCGTTGGCCGCGGGTTGCAAGTATTTGGCCGCCAAACCAAACTTCTTCTCGCCGTAGTAGCTCATGCCGAGGAGCGTTCCCGCCTGGCTGTTCGCGGGGTCCTCCTTTAGCGCGGAGCGCGGTCACATTGAACCCATGTTTCTGCAGGAACCGTGTTGACCTGCCAGTGCCGCAACCGAAGTCAAGCGCTCTCGTTCCTATGACGCAACGCGAGAGAATCGCGGGCAGGTCACGGTACGCCAAGTAGTAGGTGTTAGCGAACTCAAGTGTGGCGTATGCGGCGGCGCGGTTCACATCTTCATAGCAGTTAACGAAGTCCATCGGTCGATCTCATTCCTCGAGTTCCCGTGTCTTCTCTCGTTCTCAGAAACCGTGACCACAACTCGCCTAGGGGCCAATGACGCCATGCACGTGTGAGTAAGACAGCTCTAAGAGTTCTCTCGTGTTGGGATTCACTGGAATAGCATCGTATTCATGGCGACAGCGTTCCTCGAACAGTTCCACGCTGAAGCTCGTCGGCTCCCGCGTGATCCCGACCTCCATACCGGACTTCACGAGTTGCTTATTTCTGCTCACTTGGGTGGCGAACAGTCTGTGATCGGACGCACATCCCCAACGGTTGTGTCCAGGACCGAGCAGACTGAGGTTTCAAACAGCAAGAATTGGTCATCGCCTCAGCCAAGAAACGATGCCCCCGAGTCCAGAGAAGCGGATAATGAAGGTAGCGGAATACGAGACTCTCTCCGCAAGAGTCGCGGGAGGTGAAGCTCAAATACCGCTGTCCCTCGTCAAAACTTCGTGCATCCGCAGAATGAATGACTTGGAGACAGCTTGATACGGCGTATTTCGATAAGATTCTGGCCATGATCTTGGCCACAGTCACGTCGCTCCGACATCTCCTCGGATGGGTTGTCAGTGCTTTCAGTTCCAGAGAGAGCCTCATCCTTGAAAATCTCGCTCTCCGTCAGCAATTACTGGCTCTGCACGCCAAACGACCTCGCCGTCGACTGACTACCTTGCACAAGTTGTTCTGGATCGCCTTAAAATCGTTCTGGTCGGGATGGACAAAGCCTCTCGTCTTGGTTACTCCTCGAACCGTCGTGCGCTGGCATCGGGCTGGCTTCGGGTTGTATTGGAGATGGATTTCAAGAGCCCGACGAGTGGGAGGACGAAGACGGGTGAGTAAGGAAGTTCGTGCTCTGATCGCTCGCATGGCCAACGAGAATCCAACCTGGGGAGCGCCGCGCATTCACGGCGAGTTGGTCAAACTGGGCTTCCATCTGTCGGAACCCACTGTCTCGCGATGGCTTCGGCAAATTCCAAGAACTCAAGATCCCGCCAAACGCTGGCTGACGTTCCTACGGAACCACCGCGAGGCCATTGCAGCCATGGACTTCTTCACGGTCCCAACGCTCACCTTTGGAATCCTGTACTGTTTCTTCGTCATCGGCCACGACCGGCGAAAGATTCTGCGTTTCAACCTGACCCGGAGTCCGAATGCTCTCTGGATCGTGCAACAGCTGCGGGAGGCATGGCCGTACGTGCCGGCGCACCGATTCCTTTTGTTCGATCGCGACTCAAAGTTCGGAACGGATGTGATTTCGGAGGTGAGAGACTTGGGGAGCCATCCCACCCGCACGGCCTTTCGCTGTCCGTGGCAGAACGGTGTGGCAGAGCGCTGGGTCGGGAGTTGCCGACGAGACCTGCTGGATCACATGATCGTCTTGAATGAGCAGCACCTCAAGCGGATGCTGTCCGAGTACATTCGCTACTACCATGAAGATCGGACGCATCTCGGACTCGCGAAGGATACGCCAACCGGTCGACCAGTCGAGATCAGATCTGGCACTGAGGGCACAATCCACTCCTTCCCTCGACTCGGTGGACTGCACCATCGTTACGCCGTTGCAGCTTAGCCTCCGACAACTCTGTCTATCGGGCCAACTCTTAATCGTCCCACCAGAACCTCATGGGCGAGCTCTCGTCGGGGGCCGAGCCCGCGGATTGGAGTAACATCGGGCCGAAGCAACGAATCACGCATCAATGGTCTGACACAGCACGCGGGGAAAAACGGTTTCCAGTTCGTGACGTTTTGACGAACCACACGGGGTTTCTTTTGGCCTCTCGTCCTTGGCGGGTCGGCAACGGGTCTTCTCCTAACCAGAATCAGAAGAGTTCCTATCTTTTTGATCTCTATCGTCGTACTCGTCTGGATTGTTGGGGGCCTGTCAGGTCTTGGCTGGTACGGGGAGGGCTGGCTGACCTACCCGATCTCGCTTGTTCTCGCGCCATCGCCAATCCCGCAAACACTGAGAGTACGAATCCTGTTCGATGCCATCGGCATCTGGTTGGGCGTAACTTTGGGCTTTCGGCTGTTGCTATCCTTCGTCACGAGGGAAGGTCTGGCCGCTGTGCGGATGCAGACCGAACTCTCTCTCGCCCACGGCATTCAGGCCACTCTGGTGCCAACTCTATCTTTCGAGACCCCGAGCTTCGAGGTCTATGGCAAGTCCATTCCCAGTACAGAAATGGGCGGCGATTTGATCGATGTCATCGAGAGCGACGGAAGTCTACTCACGTACGTTGCCGATATTTCCGGTCATGGTCTTCCCGCTGGTCAACTTATGGGGATGTTGAAGGCCGCGCTGCGGGTCTCTCTCCAGTTCCATCAACAACCCGTAGCTTTGCTCGAAAGTGCAGACCGTGTGCTGCCTGCCGTCAAGGAACCGGACATGTACGCCACCCTCGCCCTGCTGTATTTCGACAGCTCGGCCCAAGCCGAGTATGCTCTAGCGGGGCATGTGCCCATCCTGCACTATCGCCATCGCAGCGGCGACACGGCTCGGCTCTCCATGGAGCAGTTCCCCTTGGGTCTGATTCCCGGTGGACGTTATGCGAGCCAGCGCGTCAGTTATTCGCCGCGTGACCTGTTCCTGCTGCTCACCGATGGCATCACGGAAGTAGTCAACGAGCGAGACGAAGAGTTTGGTCTGGCACGACTGGAGCGACTGCTGAGTCAACACGCAGCCCAACCCCTGTCGCGGATTTGGGAACTGGTAATGAGAGAGATAAAGCAGCACGGCGTGCAACAGGATGACCAGAGTTTGCTGCTGCTCCGCGTCCGTGAGTAGCGAACATTAATGGGCAGTGCCACAACGCAACCCTGGGCGGGAATCTGGGGTGAAGCCTTGACTCAAAGGTGCAATTCATCGCCCCCTACTTAAGCAGCATAAAATGGGTTGGGTTGCGATCAGACGGGCAAAGCGAGCCGTCGGAACCGCGCTGATCTCGCTGGGTCAATCCGTTGTGTCGAGGGCAGGGGAAGCGTACTCTGCACAAGGCATAGGTCCAAATCGGAGATTCCGGTCAACATGACCATTGACTCCAAATCGTTGACCGTTTTCTTCCGCAATCAGGGCATTTACCTGTTCATTGCTCTAGTGATTGGCGCCATTTTCTGGGCCATGGGCGAGCCCATACATCCTTTCACCGTCATCTTGTATTCCCTGTGCATCGGCAATTTTCTTTCGCCTCCGGTGCAATGGCTGCACGCGCTGTACCAAAGGCCGGTTCCTTATGACTGGCTGATCTTCCTGATCGTGCTATGCGTTGTGATGGTTCCAGTTTACCTGCTCACCAGTCTAATTGTCTGGTGGTTCGCTCCGTCTGGTCCGCAATCGCTTGGACACCTGATCGCCACCGGCTGGAAGCTGCCTTTCCTCATCACCTTGGTCTACGGCGTGACGAATTTTCTCTACGGCAAGACGAGGGCGCGCCTCGAGCGGCGCAACGTCGAACTGCAGGGCATGGTCCAGTCGGGGGCGGCCCGCCTGGAAATCCACGAGCAGGAATTGCAACGCGCCCGCGAAATCCAGCAGTCGCTTTTGCCCAAAGAAATTCCGCAGCTTCCAGGAATCGCCGTAGCCACTGCCTGGCGCCCGGCGCGCGAGGTTGGGGGAGATTACTTCGATGTGCTGCGGCTCGATGGCAATCGGCTGGCTATCTGCATTGCCGACGTCTCCGGCAAGGGAGTTGCCGCCGCTTTGCTGATGGCGAATGTCCAGGCCAGCCTGCGCGCATCGGTGCGCGATCTGGATAGTCCGGCGCGCGTGTGCAGCATAGTGAACGGCATGCTGTGCGAAAGCATCGCGGCGAACAAGTTCGTAACGTTTTTCTGCGGAGTTCTCGACGCCAATACGCGCACGTTTCGCTACTGCAATGCCGGCCATCCCTATCCCATTCTCGTTTCTGACGGTGCTGCGCACACCCTGGATGAAGGCGGCGCGGTGCTCGGCGTTTTCCCCTCGTGGAATTACCAGGACTCCAGTGTCAATCTGAAATCCGGAGACAGGCTGCTTCTATTCACCGACGGCATCACCGAAGCCGAAGACGCGCAGGGCGAAGAGTTTGGAGTGGAAAGGGTCGCGGCATTCGGCAGGGCGCACGCGTCCAGTTCCGCTGCTGAGTTGAACGAGCAACTGCTGGCGCAGGTGTCGGAGTTTTGCGGCGCGCAATTCCAGGACGACGCCACCTTGGTGGTTCTCGCCGTAGATTAACGGTTAGAACTGCTGAGCAGTCCGCCATAACTTATATCCCAATTCTCTACTGACGTTAGTCGCCCGGGCCGCAAGTCCAGCAGGTCCAAGGTGTCGGTATCAGGAAGCCCCTCCTTGCGCACGACATGGCTAACGTCGATGCCTGCCTTGGACAAGGCCCAGCCGTAAATTGTTCCGACCACACCCCTGCCGATGACGAGGACTTTCATGATGCTCTCCGCATGACCGTTGATGTGGAACGGAACCGACAGGCCTTTGGTCAGAGGCGGAACGTCGCTAATGAATCGGTCGGGTTATTCGTGCCTTTCAGGCTCCGTTAGACGGCGAGCTATGGAAGAGATTCTGCGCGCCGAGCGATACCAAGCAACTGCTTACGCTCCATGATGAAATGCGCCGGCCGAGCAAGCAGTAGGGCGATCCATTGTGGCAGACCGTAGGGATGATAGTCAGGCGCCACGTGCCCGCGCACAATCAGGCGAGTAGAGTTCGGCTGCAGCCGCTCAAGTACGAACGCCCAGGTCGTCAAATACCTACCGCTAGGCGAGCGCCATGAGAGCACGAGGCTATGCTCGGGCTCATACTGCACGACCGTAAACACGTCGGTTACCCCCGGGAGCGCGGGGAATAAACTGCCCGCCTCGATGTTTTGAAACTCAGGCAGGATGCGATCCGCACTGCGGTGGCCGCCGTTATCTATGAAGTCGTAAGCGTACCACCCAGCTCGGCCGGATCCCATCTGGACAAGCCAGGGCCAGACGTCATGAGGAGGGCGACGAATGGTGACCGCGTGATTGACCGAGCCGATGGGCTGGGGAATCAGGCCGTCTCCGGGAAGAGTCCGGGCCTGCTCGCTAGGAGTCGCGCGGACCTGCATGCTGCCGTACGTCGCAAGTGCCGCGAGGACTACCAGTGTTCCGGAGAACACAATCAGTACTTTCCTTTTCATGGCCACGCCTATCGTACCCACACATAATCATAGACTTCTGGACGCAGCAAGATGATGCTGTTGACCCTTGCGGCCGGTTGGCGGATTACGGGCAAGCAGGGAGTTATCGGTTCGTCCGTCGGATTGGTACCGACAAACGTTGGTCCCTATCGGAACTGCCTCGATGACAGAACGGTAGCGATCTGCAAGACTTGGCGTGGGCAGTTTCGATATGGTCGTTTGAATGAAGCCGCTAGCGTTTGCGGCGGATGCGGTGGGAGCTATGGGAATTCAATCGATTCCCGCCTGAAAATCCTTGCCAGACGGGGACTTTGGTCAAAAGGCCATTATTGATGCTCATCGATGTGGGAGTTCTCGCAACCAGCTGCGGTCATCCTACCTCCGGCACCATCCGTTCTTCAAGAGGGCAGTTCCGACGCTTCCGATGCTTGTGTCAGACACGCGGCAGCGTCCGCCGCGCTAGCGGCTTCATTCAAACGCCCTTGTGTTGATTGAGTTTGGTGCGAATGTCCGGATCGTCGGCCAATGAAGTCGCATTCACACCAGGAAAATCTGGGGACGTTAAGGGGACGATAAGAAGTGACGCACCGTTCCTTTTCGCATCAAACGACGTCCGCCGACACCGTTTGATATCAATCAGTTACATCTCATTGCTGCCCTGTCACAGCAGCATTCTCTTCGCGAATCTGCCCAATCCTTTGGTCTGCATCGCTAGTTGGAAAGCCTCTCTTGACCATCGCTCAGCCCAATCCACCCGTTTCCAAAACGTTCTGAAGCGATGTGCACCGGCCTTACGACACAGCGCGATCATCTTCTGTACTCGCACACAGGGTCGCTGCAATCAGCATGACATGGGTGAGGGCATCCTGGGGTAGGACCGTTGCGAGTGGACGAGCATTCCTAATTTCTTCGGTGGTGGGCGGCGTAAGCTCAATGATGTAGTCCTTCCCCATGTCCTCATTTGAACGGACCAAGTTCAGGAACTCGTTTTTCTCCTCGGGAGACGAAAAGGAAAATAGAAGCTCGTAAGCACCGGCGTCAGGATCGCCGAGGAGAGCCAACGACCGCGTGTTCGTGAGATTCGCATATCCGACCAGGTACCCGATGATGTCGGCGGCAAACAGCCGAGCTTCTGGATTATCGGTGGGCAAGAATTCAACGATGCAGAGCCAGTCCTTCTCATGTTGCCAGTACGGCTCGAAATCGTCTTTGTGCTTCGTTGCCAAGATCGCCAGATCACCTTTTTCCAGAGTTTTGGTTCAAGACTCGCGGTACAAGAACGGTACAATGAAAGCTCGTTCTTTAGGGTTCTTAGCTGTTCCTTCCAGGGCGTTGCGTTGCGACCGCTGCCTTGTAATTACAATGTGATCCAGTCTGTCAGCGCCCTTTCACGGCGTAAACGCGGGTTCAAATCCCGCCGGGGACGCCAAACCAATAGCTTAGGGGAGAAACGTCTACTCTCTGCTTAACAAAAGGATCGGAAATCGTTGGTTTCCGTATTGGTTTCCGGCGGCCGAACTTGCATATGAGATTGTCGGCATCTGAACAAGGCTCACATCATGCGCGGGCCAAGACGACCGCACCCGTGAAGATGAATAGTCCTCCCACCCAGTGATGCCATGTCAGCTGCTCATGCAGAAAGATCCCGGCCATCGCGATTGCTACTATGACGCTTAGCTTATCTATTGGCGCGACGCGCGAGGCTTCGCCAAGTTGCAGAGCGCGAAAATAGCATAGCCAAGACAGCCCTGTCGCAATGCCCGATAAAATCAAGAAGATCCAAGTACGCCTCGCAACCATCGAAAGCGGCTGGGTGTTAGTCAGAAGCGCAATCGGCCACGCGAATACAAGTATGACCACGGTGCGGATGGCTGTCGCCAAGTTGGAATCGATCTTTTGCACCCCAACCTTCGCAAGAACTGCTGTAACACCAGCGAAGCATGCTGAAAGCAGTGCCCACATCAACCAATTCATGTCCGTTGCGCCTCCTATAGTTCTCGTGTGCACTAGAGTTTCCGCGAATAATTGGTTCGGGCTCAACCATCCATAAAAAATTCATCAAACACGCCGGCCCGCAACTCGCCACTGATCAAGACACTTACGACCGGCGTACCTGTGACCGAAAATGCTCGGGTTTTACAATCCTTGCCCTTCATCGCGCCGCCGGGGGCTCCGAGGCGGTGGGAATTCCGACAAGGTAGCGGTAGAACGCAACTGCGCGATTGATCGCAGAGGACTCATTTCCCGCGATCAGCCGGTTGGCGTCCTTTCCTGTCCGCACAAGGCTGTAAAAGCGCCAGACATCATCCGATTCGCGATCCAGAAAATAAGTTGACTGCATCTCGCCCGGGTGAAGGATGGGTATGAAGAGATAGCGCATCGTGCTGACGTTCTCGATATCGAAGACGATTCGGTTCGCCGAAGCCTCTGCAATCTTCATTCGGTATATGCCTTTGCCAGACAGATTATCAACTTGTTCAAAGTAGAGTACCGTGCCTTGATTCATCTCGTCGGGCGCGAAGTCTTTGCGGCGTTGACCAGACTGCAAGGCCGTCAGTGCGTGCGCGTTCACAATTAGCGTTTGCCATCGCTTGTGAGTGGTCGACCAGTAGCGCGTGCCCGTTAGTTCAGATATTGCCCCGATATGGCGAAGCAAGTCCCGAGCGTCTGAGCTAGAGCGAAATCGCGCGACTATGGTTATCAACCTCGTAAATCCCACCGCTGCCCAGCCGGTGCACGTGGGTGGTTTCCAATCTTGGCCAAGGTCAGACTTGCTCCATGACTTCACGGTGGCCGAATCATCCAAGCCAGGATAGGGCGGAACGGATTCATTTCCGCAGGGGGGCTGCGGTTCTGACTGCGCATTCGCCTGAGACAACTGCTCTGACGAGGCGCCGCCGGCGGCCTTCTGGGCAGCGGTTAGAGAGGAAGGCCCTGCGAGAAGAGGATCAACACCGATATTGCCCCGCGCTTGCAGCACAGTGGTCAAGAGCTGAAAGCGATCTGTCTCTTGAGCTAGAGAGACCGCGGGCAAACCCAAAAGGAGCGCCGAAATAGTCAGCGCATCACGGAACCGGAACCAGCAATTCTTAGCTCGCATGATCACTATCGCCTCTTGGATCCACGTAATTTCTTGGCTGTCATCAGGCAACTATCCCGGCTTCGGGTTCACGGGGCCACTGGATCGCTTGTCAAGGGCACGTCGGCTTGCGGTAGCCCGTACTCCGAGTGAGTCGGGATCCGAACAATCACAGGGCTCTTTCACGAAAAACATTTTCGCGGTCGCTGCTCCACTTTCATCTCCGACCCGCGCAGCGAGCCCGCTCGGGAATAATCGTCGAGGCGCTGGATCACCTGCCTGTCGCCTTTAGTCCACTCTCGATCCTTTTTTCTCTGACCACAAGCGGTATCCGCCGATGAACGCGTTCCCATTCGCG